>Ga0208735_100476_pt1 | contig 16701 bp, 17 predicted proteins | sample Subbio12Aug_8Aab_FD_184829 | JGI IMG/M metagenome (GOLD analysis project Ga0208735, IMG submission 184829) | Serpentinite rock and fluid subsurface biosphere microbial communities from McLaughlin Reserve, California, USA - CR12Aug_8Aab (SPAdes) | ecosystem: Environmental > Terrestrial > Deep... | reverse complement strand
CCGCCGGCAGGCTTGCCGGGTCGCCGCGGAACAGAACGAGGGGCTCGTGGCCGGACGCCTTGAGCAGGCGTGCGACGACGAAGGCGTCACCGCCGTTGTTGCCCGGTCCGGCGAGGACGAGTGCGCGTCCGGCCAGTAGGGCGAGCGCGCTGCGGGTCGCCGCGGCGCCGGCGCGCTCCATGAGCGACGGCGTCGCGGCGGCATGCCGCGCTTCGAGCGCGCGCAACGCGGGAGCGAGCAGGATGGCGGAACGCATGACGGCGATTGTAGGTGATAGAGTGCTCGCCTGCCGCGAGGAATCCATCATGAACCTGGACTTTTTGCCCGCACTCGCGGCGCGCACCGCAGTGCTGCGCCGCGACCTGCATGCCTATCCCGAACTGGCTTTCGAAGAGACGCGCACCGCCGGGGTGGTGGCGGCACGTCTGAAAAAGCTCGACCTCGAGGTGGTCGAAGGCATCGCGCAAACCGGCGTGGTGGGGCGACTCAAACTCGGCGCCGGGCCGCGCGCCATCGGCCTGCGCGCCGACATGGACGCGCTGCCGCTGCCGGAGCTGAACGGCTTTCCGCACCGTTCGCGCAATGCCGGGCGTATGCACGCCTGCGGCCACGACGGCCACACGGCGCTGCTGCTCGGCGCCGCCGAGGCGCTGGTCGCGCTGCACAACGACGGCCAGGCCAACTTCGACGGCAGCGTCTATTTCATCTTCCAGCCCGCCGAGGAGCACGAGGGCGGCGGCCGGGCGATGGTCGAGGCGGGGCTGTTCGAGCGTTTCCCGATGCAGATGGTGTTCGGCCTGCACAACTGGCCGGGCCTGCCGGCGGGCAGCATTGCGGTGACCGAGGGCCCGGTGATGGCCGGCGCCGACCGTTTCGAGATCACCATCAACGCGCGCGGGGCGCACGCCGCCATGCCGCATCAGGGCACCGATGCGGTGCTGGCCGGCGCCGATCTCGTGCAGGGGCTGCAGGCGCTCGTCAGCCGCGCGATCGATCCGCTCGATTCGGCGGTGGTCAGCGTCACGCGCTTCCATGCCGGCCATGCCGACAACATCCTGCCCGAGCAGGCCGTGCTGGGCGGCACGGTGCGCTGCTTGCGGCCCGAACTGCAGGATGCGCTCGAGGCGGGGCTCGCCAGAACCTGCACCGGCATCGAGGCGCTGCATCGCGTGCGCGTCGAGCTGCGCTACGAGCGCGGCTATCCGCCGACCGTCAATGCCGCGGGGCCGAGCCTCATCTGTCGCGAGGCGGCGCGCCGGGCGGTGGGCGGCGACCGGCTGTTCACCCAGCTCGGGCCGAGCATGGGCGCCGAGGACTTTGCCTATCTCGCGCGCGTCGTGCCGGGCTGCTACGTCTGGCTGGGCAACGGCCCCGGCGAAGGCGGCTGCATGCTGCACAGCCCGCGCTACGACTTCAACGACGCGATTATCGAAGCCGGCATCCGCTACTGGGTGCGGCTGGTGGAAAAGGCCCTCGAGCCGGAGAGATAGGACTGGAGGCGCGACCCGGAATCGAACCGAGGTTCACGGCTTTGCAGGCCGCTGCATAACCACTCTGCCATCGCGCCGCGGTTGCGGTTGGAGCAAAAAGGGGGAAAGCGCGGCTTTCCCCCTGGGCAACCTGGAGCGGGAGACGAGTCTCGAACTCGCGACCTCAACCTTGGCAAGGTTGCGCTCTACCAACTGAGCTACTCCCGCAGGAAGGGGCGGATTCTACCAACGGAGCGCCCCGTGTCAACCTGCTTTCCGCCCGCTTGCCGCGCGGGCGGATCAAGCCCCGGCGGCCGGCGTCACCCGGTTGCGCCCCAGTTGCTTGGACTGGTAGAGCGCCCGGTCGGCGCGCGCGATCAGCTCGCTTTGGGATTCGCCCGGGCGCCAGGAGGCGACGCCGAGCGAGATTGTGACGCTGGCGACGACCTCGTTGCTGCCGACGCGCTTGATGCGGCTGGCTTCGATGGTCCTGCGGATCTTTTCGGCCAAGTGCAGCGCGCCTTCGACAGGGGTTTCCGGCAGGACGACGACGAACTCCTCGCCGCCGTAGCGGGCCGCGATGTCCTTGCCCTTGACGTTGTCGCGCAGGATCTTGGCGACGGCGCGGATCACCTTGTCGCCGCACAGGTGGCCGTAGTCGTCGTTGATGCGCTTGAAGCGGTCGATGTCGGCCAGCAGCAGGCTGGGACCCTGCGTCAGCCCGTCGTTCCCGTTCAGATGGTCGGCGAGGGCGCGGTCGAAACCACGCCGGTTGGTCAGTCCGGTGAGTCCGTCGATCATCGCTTCCTCGCGGGCGCGCTCGACTTCCTTGCGCAAGGTCTCCACCTCACGGTGGCTCTCCTCGAGCCGCGTGTGGAGCGCCCGGACCGTCTGCCGCATGGCGTGCGAATAGCTCAGGAGTTCCGCGGCATTGTGCGTCGGCGTCGTGACATGGCGGCCGGCGGCCACGTCCTCGGACCAGCGTTCCAGGACCCGGCCGAACTGACTGGCCTCCGCGGCAACCTGCGAGGTGGAGACGGAAACCTTGTCCATGACCTTGCCGAAACTCTCGCTGACCCGCTGCGCGGTGTGGGCGTCGATTTCCGCGACATGGTCGCGGAACAACCGATGAACCGCGCTATCGTCCAGTTCCTTGCCGTCCTCGAGGAGGGCGTCGATGCGCTCGCGCAGCGCCGGATTGATGCCGGCGACGTATTCATACCAGATCGCGTAGCTGACCGGGTGCATGCCGGCCTTGTGGCGCCCCATGTGCGCCAAGGCCAGGCGCAGGTATTCGGCGCTTTTCTCGATGTCGTCGCGATACTCCACGCAAGCTCCCTTCCGATCCGGGATCAACGGCAAAAACCGTCAAGACTGTAGGGTCGATGTGCGATGAGGCTGGATTGTCCGCAGCAGCTGGGCAAATACCTTGGGCGTGCCGCCGACGATGTTGCCGGTCTTGAGGTAGTCGCCCTCGCCGGACAGGTCGCCGACCAGTCCGCCCGCTTCGAGAATCAGCAGGGCGCCGGCCGCCATGTCCCACGGCGCCAGGCCGAATTCCCAGAAGCCGTCGATGCGGCCTGCGGCGAGCCAGGCGAGGTCGAGCGAGGCGGCGCCGGGACGCCGGATGCCGGCGCTGCGGCGCGTCAGTTCCTTGAAAAGCGCCAGATACGCGTCGGCGTGATCGAACCTGCGGTAGGGAAATCCGGTACCGAGCAGGGCGGCGTCGAGCTTGGCGCATTGGCTGACGCGGATGCGCTTGTCGTTGAGGAAGGCGCCGGCACCCTTGCTCGCGGTGAACAGCTCGTTGCGGTTCGGATCGAACACCACCGCCTGAGTCAGCGCGCCCTTGTGGGCCAGCGCGATGGAGACGGCGTATTGCGGAAAGCCGTGGATGAAGTTGGTGGTGCCGTCGAGCGGATCGATGATCCACTGGTAGTCCGAGCGGCTGTCGGTCAGACCCGACTCCTCGGCGAGGATGGCGTGCGTGGGATAGACTTCGCGCAGGGTGTCGATGATGGCGGTTTCGGCGGCGCGGTCGACCTCGGTGACAAAATCGTTCTGCTGCTTGACGCTGATCTTGATCTGGCCGAGGTCGAGGCTGGCGCGGCCGATGACGCTGCCGGCGCGGCGCGCGGCCTTGATGGCCGTGTTGAGCATGGGATGCATGGCGGATTCTTGTGGGAAAGTGGATGAATTCTAAACCGTCGGCCCTGCCGGAGCCCGAAAGCTTTCAGCGCGTGCGCATCGTGCTTTCCCATACCAGCCATCCGGGCAACATCGGCGCGGCGGCGCGCGCGATGAAAACCATGGGTTTTGCCCGCCTGGTGCTCGTCGCCCCGAAAATATTTCCCGCGCCGCAAGCCGAGGCGATGGCTGCCGGCGCCGCGGACGTGCTGGCAAACGCCCGCGTCGTCGCCAGTCTGAGCGAAGCCTTGCAGGGGGCGACGCTCTCCTTGGCGCTCACCGCCCGCCGCCGCGACCTGGCGACCGCGCCGCTGTGGGCGCGCGCCGCTGCGGTCGAGTTGGCCGGGGCGGCCGCACACGCCGAGGTGGCTCTGGTGTTCGGCAACGAAACTTCGGGACTGTCGAACGAGGAACTCGCGCTGTGCAGCCGCTGGGCGATGATTCCGGCCAACCCGGCCTGCCCGTCCCTGAATCTGGCCGCCGCGGTGCAGGTGCTGTGCTACGAGCTGCGCATGGCGCTGGATGTCGTTCCCGCCACCCCGGCGTCGAACCCGGCGGGCCGGCCGGCAACCCACGAGGAGATCGAGGGCCTGATGGCGCATCTGGAAAGTGCTGCGGTGGCGAGCGGTTTCCTCGATCCGGAGCGACCGGGCCGCCTGATGCTGCGTCTGCGCCGGCTGTTTGCCCGGGCCGGGCTCGAAAGGGAAGAAATCGACATCCTGCGCGGACTGCTGGCGTCGTTTCGCCAGCCGACCGGCAAGCGCCATCGGGGCGCGAGCGGCGATTGATGTGGCCATTAGCGATACTAAGTTGACTCAAGTTATCGGGAATTCTAGAATTCCCGCGAGACTGGTAAGCCTTCGTCCGACTCCGACTCCATGTTTTCCCGCCTGCGCGAAGATATCGCCTGCGTTTTCGAACGCGATCCCGCCGCCCGCACCACCTGGGAGGTGTTGACCTGCTATCCCGGCTTCCATGCCCTGACGCTGCACCGGGTCTCCCACTGGCTGTGGCGGCAGCGCCTGCGCTGGCTGGCGCGTCTGTTCTCGCACTTCACGCGCTTCCTCACCGGCATCGAGATCCATCCCGGCGCGACCATCGGCAAGCGCGTCTTCATCGATCACGGCATGGGCGTGGTGATCGGCGAGACAGCCGTGATCGGCGAGGACTGCACCCTCTATCACGGCGTCACGCTGGGCGGCACCTCCTGGAATAAGGGCAAGCGCCATCCGACGCTCGAGCCCGGCGTGGTGATCGGCGCCGGCGCCAAGGTGCTCGGCCCCATCGTCGTCGGGGCGGGGGCGAAGATCGGCTCGAACGCGGTGGTGGTGCGCGAGGTTCCCCCCGGCGCCACGGCGGTCGGCATTCCGGCGCGCATCGTCGATCCCGGCCAGGCTCTGGCGCGCCAGGAGAAGGCGGAGAACCTCGGCTTTTCGGCTTACGCCGTGACTCGCAGCGAGGACGACCCGGTTTCCATGGCGATCCACGGCCTGCTCGATCACGCCGTCGAAACCGACCGCCGCCTCGAAGCCCTGCTCAAGTCGGTCGAGCGCGCCGGCGTGACGCTCGAGGACGATGTGGCGACGGCCGACAAGTTCGACCCGAACCGCCTGTCAAAAATCGTGGATTGAATACTTGACTAAATTAATCGGAAACTATATCTTTCCAACAACAGTCGTAGGACCGGCTGCCTTCCCTTAAACGAGCGATCCAGACGAGGTGTTTCCCCATGAGACTGACGACTAAAGGACGATTTGCGGTAACCGCGATGATTGACGTGGCCCTGCGGCAGCACGCCGGCCCGGTGACATTGGCGGGCATCGCCGAACGCCAGCGGATTTCCCTTTCCTATCTCGAACAGCTGTTCGGCAAGTTGCGCCGCAACCAGCTGGTGGCGAGCACGCGCGGCCCGGGCGGCGGCTACACGCTGGCCAGGCCGCTCATCGCGGTGTCGGTGGCCGACATCATCAGCGCGGTCGATGAACCGCTCGACGCGACCAGCTGCGGCGGGCGCGGCAACTGTCACGACGACCACCCGTGCATGACCCACAACCTCTGGATGAGCCTGAACGAACGCATGCACGACTATCTGCGCTCGGTCAATCTCGCCGACCTGGTACGCGAACAGGGCGTGAAGGGCTGCGCCGACGACGTTCGCCCGGTGAAGCTGAGCCGCGGCAATGGCGGGCGGCGCAACGCGGCGATGGCATCCGCCTGACAGCGGCGGTTCCGCGGCCATGTTTCGCTCCGTCTACCTCGACCACAACGCCGCCACGCCGGTCGCTGCCGCCGTGCTGGAGGCCATGCTGCCGTTTTTTGCGCAACGGCACGGCAATGCGTCGAGTCGGCACGAGCACGGCCGGGCGGCGCGCCGGGCGGTGGATGAGGCGCGCCAGCGCGTGGCGCACGCGGTGGGCGCGCATCCGACCGAAGTGATCTTCACCAGCGGCGGATCGGAAGCGAACAACCTGTTCATCAAGGGCGCGGCGCTGCGGCAGCCTGCGGGGACGGTGGCGATTTCGGCGATCGAGCATCCCTGCGTGCGCGAGCCGGCCAGAGCCCTGCGCCGGCTGGGCTGGCGCCTGCGCGAACTCGCCGTGGATGACCAGTGCCGTCTCGCCGGCGCCGACTTTTCGGCGGCGCTCGCCGAACAGCCGGCGCTGATTTCCATCATGTTCGCCAATAACGAGACCGGCGCGCTGCAGGACGTCGCCGCGCTGGCGGCGCGGGCGGCGCAGGAAACGCGCGGCGGCGCCTGGTTTCACACCGATGCGGTGCAGGCGCTGGGCAAGGTTCCGCTCGACTTCCGCATGCTCAACGCGGCGGGCGTGCATGCCCTGACGCTCTCGGCGCACAAGCTCGGCGGGCCGAAAGGGGCCGGGGCCCTGATCGTCGACAAGCGCGTCGACCTGGCGCCGCTGATCGACGGCGGCGGCCATGAACGCGGTCTGCGCTCCGGCACCGAGAACGTGCCGGCCCTCGTCGGCTTCGGCCGCGCCTGCGAGCTGGCGGTGGCGCAACTCGACGGGGAGGCGCTGCGCCTGCGCCAGTTGCGCGCCGGCCTCGAGCGCGGCCTGGTCGCCCAGGGCGCGACGATTTTCGCCGCCCAGGCCGAGCGCCTGCCGAATACCGTCTTTTTCGCCCTGCCGGAGTTCGACGGCGAAACGCTGGTGGCCCGGCTCGACCGCGCCGGATTCGCCGTGGCCAGCGGCGCCGCCTGCTCCGCCGCCAATCCGCAACCTTCCCACGTGCTGCTGGCCATGGGCGTGGCGCCCGAGCAGGCGCGCGCCGCCGTGCGCGTCAGCCTGGGCCGGCAGAACACGGCGGACGAGGTCGCGGATTTTTTGCGCGCCCTGTCCGCCACCGTTGCGCAACTTCAAGCGCTGACGTCCGTCGTCGGCTGAACCGGAGAACATCGACATGCTGAAACTGCCCGTCTATCTCGACTACTCGGCGACGACCCCCGTCGATCCGCGCGTCGCCGAGAAGATGATTCCCTACCTCGTCGAGAAGTTCGGCAACCCGGCCTCGCGTTCCCATGCCTTCGGCTGGGAGGCCGAAAAGGTCGTGGAGGAGGCGCGCGAGCAGGTTGCCGCCCTGGTCAATGCCGATCCGAAAGAGATCGTCTGGACCTCGGGCGCCACCGAGTCGAACAATCTGGCGATCAAGGGCGCCGCGCACTTTTATGCGGGAACCAAAGGCAAGCATATTGTCACCGTGGCCACCGAACACAAGGCGGTGCTCGACACCGTCAAGGAACTCGAGCGCCAGGGCTTCGAAGCCACCTACCTCGAGCCGCAGCCGAACGGCCTGGTCACCGTCGAGCAGTTCAGGGCGGCGCTCAGGAAGGACACGGTTGTCGCCTCGGCGATGGCGGTGAATAACGAGATCGGCGTGATCCAGCCGATCGCCGAGCTCGGCGAGCTTTGCCGCGCCAACGGCACGATCTTTCACGTCGATGCGGCGCAGGCCACCGGCAAGATGCCGCTCGATCTCGGCGTCCTGAAAGTGGATTTGATGTCCTTCTCGGCGCACAAGACGTATGGCCCCAAGGGCATCGGCGCCCTCTACGTGCGCCGCAAGCCGCGGGTCCGCCTCGAGGCGCAGATGCACGGCGGCGGTCACGAGCGCGGCATGCGTTCCGGCACGCTGCCGACGCACCAGATCGTCGGCATGGGCGAGGCCTTCCGCATCGCCCGCGAGGAGATGGCCGCCGAGAACGAGCGCATCCGCATGCTGCGCGATCGCCTGCTCAAGGGCTTGCTCGACATCGAGGAAACCTACGTCAATGGCGACCTCGAGCAGCGCGTGCCGCACAACCTCAACATCAGCTTCAATTTCGTCGAGGGCGAGTCGCTGCTGATGGCGATCAAGGATATCGCCGTGTCGTCCGGCTCGGCCTGCACCTCCGCGTCGCTCGAGCCCTCCTACGTGCTGCGCTCGCTGGGGCGTTCCGACGAGCTGGCGCACAGCTCGATCCGCTTCACCCTCGGCCGGTTCACCACCGCGGAGGAAATCGATTTCACCATCCGGCTGCTGCACGACAAGCTTGGCAAGCTGCGCGAGCTTTCGCCGCTCTGGGAAATGTACAAGGACGGCGTCGATCTCAACACCGTGCAGTGGGCGGCACACTAAAGGAGTCGTAACATGTCTTACAGCACCAAGGTCATCGACCATTATGAAAACCCCCGCAACGTCGGCTCGTTCGGCAAGGACGAGGAGGGCATCGCGACCGGCATGGTCGGCGCCCCGGCCTGCGGCGACGTCATGAAGCTGCAGCTCAAGGTCGGCAAGGACGGCGTCATCGAGGACGCCAAGTTCAAGACCTACGGCTGCGGCTCGGCGATCGCCTCGAGTTCGCTGGTCACCGAGTGGGTGAAGGGCAAGACGCTCGACGAGGCGCTGGCGATCAAGAACACGCAGATCGCCGCGGAACTGGCGTTGCCGCCGGTCAAGATCCACTGTTCCATCCTGGCCGAGGACGCCATCAAGGCGGCTGTCGCCGATTACAGGAGAAAGCGGGAGGAATGCTGATGGGGATCACTCTTTCGCCAGCCGCCGCGCAGCATGTCGCCGGTTTCATCGCCAAGCGCGGCAAGGGCATCGGCATCCGCCTCGGCGTGAAAACTTCGGGGTGTTCCGGCATGGCCTACAAACTCGAGTTCGCCGATGCGCCCGACCCCGAGGACGCCGTGTTCGAGAGTCACGGCCTGAAGGTGCTGGTCGACCCCAAGAGCCTGCCCTATCTCGACGGCACCGAGCTCGACTATGCCAAGGAAGGGTTGAACGAGGGCTTCCGGTTCAACAACCCGAACGTCAAGGACCAGTGCGGCTGCGGCGAATCCTTTAACGTGTGATGGATTTCAACCAGGACTGCTTCGCGCTGTTCGGCCTGCCGCGGCGCCAGGAGCTCGACACGCTCCGGCTGGAGGCGCTCTATCGCGACCTCCAGGCGCGGGTGCATCCGGACAAGCACGCGCATCTGTCGCCGGCCGAGCAGCGCCAGGCGATGCAATGGGCAACCCGCGTCAACGAGGCGTATCTGACGCTCAAGGATCCGCTCAGGCGCGCGCGCTACCTGCTCGAACTGGCCGGCCACGACGTCCGGCTCGAGACCAACACCGCGATGCCGGCGGCTTTCCTGATGGCGCAGATGGAACTGCGCGAGGCGGTGGCGGCGGCGAAAGCGGGTCGCGACATCGACGCCCTCGATGCGCTACAGCGCCGCCTGGAGAAGGAAATCCGCGCCGAGCACGCCAGCTTGCAGGCCGCCCTGGAGGGAGGCGACCCTGCACGCGCCGGCGAACTGGTGCGGCAACTCATGTTCCAGGAAAAGTTGCTGCACGAGATCGGCGACGCCCTGGAAGTCCTGGAAACCTGACCGCTCCTGCCGAGGGAGCCGACACGCACAACCACAATGGCGCTACTGCAAATTTCCGAGCCCGGCCAGTCGGCCGCGCCCCACGAACACCGGCTGGCGATCGGCATCGATCTCGGCACGACCAACTCGCTGGTCGCCACGGTGCGCAGCGGCATGGCCGTCGTGCTCAACGACGAACTCGGTCGGCCCTTGCTGCCTTCCGTCGTGCGCTATGCCAGCGACGGAAAAATCGAGGTGGGTTACGCCGCGCAGACGCAGCTGGCCGCCGATCCGCGCAACACCATCGTCTCCGTCAAGCGCTTCATGGGCCGCGGCCTCAAGGATCTCGAGCACGTCGACAGCATGCCCTATGACTTCGCCGTCAACGGCAACGAGGCGGGAGGCATGGTCAAGCTGCGCACCGCCCAGGGCATCAAGTCCCCGGTCGAGGTGTCGGCCGACATCCTGCGCGGCTTGCGCGCGCGGGCGGAACTCGCCCTCGGCGGGCAGCTGACCGGGGCGGTGATCACCGTGCCGGCCTACTTCGACGACGCCCAGCGCCAGGCCACCAAGGATGCCGCCCGGCTGGCCGGCCTGAACGTCCTGCGCCTGCTCAACGAGCCGACCGCGGCGGCGATCGCCTACGGCCTCGACAATGCGGCCGAAGGCATCTACGCGGTCTACGATCTCGGCGGCGGCACCTTCGACATCTCGATTCTCAAGCTGACGAAAGGCGTGTTCCAGGTGCTTGCCACCGGCGGCGATTCGGCCCTCGGCGGCGACGACTTCGATCACCGCGTGTTCTGCTGGATTCTCGAGCAGGCCCGGCTCAAGCCGCTCTCCCACGAGGACGCGCGCCTGCTCCAGGTGCGCGCGCGCGAGGCCAAGGAATACCTGACGGCGCACGGTGAGGCGCCGATCGCGGCGCGGCTGTCCACCGGCGAGTTCGTCGATCTGCGCCTGACGACCGGAATCTTCAACGAGATCACCCATACCCTGGTGCGCAAGACGCTCGGTCCGACCCGCAAGGCGCTGCGCGACGCCCGTCTGTCGCCCGACGAAATCACCGGCGTGGTGATGGTCGGCGGCGCGACGCGCATGCCCGCGATCCAGAAGGCGGTCGAGGATTTCTTCGGCTGCGAGCCGCTCAACAATCTCGATCCGGACAAGGTTGTCGCGCTCGGCGCGGCGACCCAGGCCAACCTGCTGGCGGGCAACCGCGCCGCCGGCGACGACTGGCTGCTGCTCGACGTGATTCCCTTGTCGCTCGGCCTCGAGACCATGGGCGGACTGGTCGAGAAGCTGATTCCGCGCAATTCGACGATTCCGGTCGCGCGCGCGCAGGACTTCACCACCTTCAAGGACGGCCAGACGGCCATGGCCCTGCACGTGGTGCAGGGCGAGCGCGAACTGGTTTCCGATTGTCGCAGCCTGGCGCGCTTCGAGCTCAGGGGCATTCCGCCGATGGTGGCCGGGGCGGCGCGCATCCGGGTCGCTTTTCAGGTCGATGCCGACGGCCTGCTGGCGGTGAGCGCGCGCGAGCAGACCACCGGCCATGAGGCGCACATCGAGGTGAAGCCTTCCTACGGCCTTTCCGACGACGAGATCGCGGCGATGCTCAAGGCCGGCTACACGCACGCTTCCGATGACGCCTTCCGCCGCGCCCTGCGCGAGGTCCAGGTCGAGGCCCAGCGCCTGGTCGAGGCCGTGCAGTCGGCGTTGCGCGAGGACGCCCACCTGCTGTCGATGCTGGAGCGCGCCCATATCGACAACTGCCTGGCCCGCTTGCAGAGCGTGCTGGTCGGCGACGACCGGCGCGCCATCGAGGCGGCGATGGATGCGCTGTCGAAAGGCACCGCCGAGTTCGCCGCGCGGCGCATGAACCAGAGCGTGCGCCGCGCGCTGGCCGGCAAGAGGATCGAGGAAATGGATCGGTTATGACGCAAATCATCGTGCTGCCCCACGCCGAACTGTGTCCCCAGGGCGCGGTGATCGAGGCCGAGCCCGGCGTTTCGATTTGCGACGCGCTGCTCGAGAACGATATCGAGATCGAGCATGCCTGCGAAAAATCCTGCGCCTGCACCACCTGTCATGTCATCGTGCGCGAGGGCTTTGCCTCCCTCGAGCCGTCCGATGAAATCGAAGACGATCTCCTCGACAAGGCCTGGGGACTGACGCCGGTCTCGCGCCTGTCCTGCCAGGCCGTGGTCGGCGCCGCGCCGTTGACCGTCGAGATTCCCAAATACACCATCAACCAGGTCAAGGAAGGAGGGGGACGCAAATGAAATGGACCGACTCTTTCGACATCGCCATCGAACTGGCCGAGCGTTACCCGGACGTCGATCCGCGCGCGGTCAATTTCGTCGACCTGATGCGCTGGGTGATGGCGTTGCCGGGTTTCGCGGAAGACGAGAAGCATTGCGGCGAGAAGAAGCTCGAGGCGATTCAGCAGGCCTGGATCGACGAAGTGGCGTGATGCCTTATACGCTGGTCGATACCCACTGCCACTTCGATGCAGCCGAATTCGACGCCGATCGGGACGCGTTGTACCGCGCGGCAAAAATCGGCGCTGGCGGGACGGCGCTGGTGGTGCCCGCCGTCGAGCGCGCCAACTTCGCCGCGGTGACGAGCCTGTGCCGCGACTATCCCGGCTGCGCTCCGGCCTACGGCATTCATCCCCTCTGCGTTGACCGCGCCCGCCCCGAAGACCTCGATGCGCTCGCCGACACCCTGCGGCGCCAGCCGGCGGTGGCCGTGGGCGAGATCGGCCTCGACCGCCACGAGAGCAACGCCGGGCCGCGCGACGACGCGAGGCAGATGTTCTATTTCGCCGAACAGCTGAGGATCGCCCGTGAATTCGGCCTGCCGGTGCTGCTGCATGTGCGCAGGGCGATCGATCCGATCCTCGGGCGCCTGAGGGAAATACCCGTGCCGGGCGGCATCGCCCACGCCTTCAACGGCAGCCGCGAGCAGGCGGATGAATTTCTCAAGCTCGGCTTCAAGCTCGGTTTCGGCGGGGCGATGACCCATCCGGGAGCGAAGCGCATCCGGGCGCTGGCGGCGACGCTGCCCCTCGATGCCATCGTGCTGGAAACCGATGCGCCCGACATTCCGCCGGCATGGAAGGCGGGCGGCCGGACGACGCCGGACGATCTCATTCCCATCGCGGCGACCCTGGCGGAATTGCGCCGGTTGCCGCTTTCTGAAATTGCGGCGGCGACCACCGGGAACGCATGCGCCGTACTGCCGCGCCTCAAGACCCCCCCCCTTACAGGAGAAACAGCGCTTTAATCCAGCACGTGCGAAACCAGCCCGTCCGCCAGTTTGGGTTCGAACCAGGTTGATTTGGGCGGCATGACCCGACCGCCGTCGGCCACCGCCATCAGCTGTTCCATGCGCGTCGGATACAGCGCGAAGGCGGCGGCCATTTCGCCCGAATCGACACGCTTCTCCAGTTCGGCCAGGCCGCGCATGCCGCCGACGAAGTCGATGCGCTGGTCGCGGCGCAGATCAGTGATGCCGAGGAGCGGCCCGAGCACGTGGTCGGAGAGCAGCGAAACGTCGAGGCCGGCGACCGGATCCCTGCTGAGCAGCCGGGGATCGATGCCGAGCCGATACCAGCGCCTGGCCAGGTAGAGGCCGATTTCGCCGGGCGCGGCGGGCTTGACTGCGACGTCGCTCGGCATGACTTGGAACTTCTCGCCGAGGCGGGCGAGGAATGCGTCGGGACTCAAGCCGTTCAGATCCTTGACCACGCGGTTGTAGTCGAGGATCTGCATCTGGTGGTGCGGGAAGATCACCGCAAGGAAATAATCGGAGGACAACTCGCCGCCGTCCTGGCGGCGGGCCGCGGCGACGCGCGCGGCGGCGGCCGAGCGGTGGTGCCCGTCGGCGATGTAGAGCGCCGTCATGCCGTCGAAGCAGCGCGTGATCGCGTCGATCCGTGCGGCATCGCTGCAGACCCAGATCTGGTGGCGCACCGTGCCGTAGGCATCGGCCACGGCGACATCGGCGGCCGGTTCGCCCTGGGCGATGGCGGCAATCAATTCATCGGCGCCTTGCGCGGCCGGATAGGCGAGCAGCACCGGGCCGGTCTGGGCAGCGAGCGCCTCGATCTGGCGCACGCGGTCGTCTTCCTTGTCGGGACGGGTGAATTCGTGCTTTCTGATGCGGTTGCTGTCGTAGCAGGCGACCGCGGCCGCGGCGACCAGGCCGGTCTGCACGTGCGCCCCCATGGTGAGTCGATACGCGTAGTAGCAGGGCGCGGCGTCGCGTGTCAGTATGCCGGCCTCGATCATGCGGGCAAAATATTCCGCGGCCTGGGCATAGACCGCGGGCTCGTGGGGGTCGAGATCCTCCGCCAGGTCGATTTCCGGCTTGGAGATGTGCAGGAAAGACCAGGGCTTGCCTGCCGCCCGCACGCGGGCCTCGGCGGAAGAGAGCACGTCGTAGGGCGGCGCCGCCACCTCGGCGGCTCGGTCGGGCGCCGGCCGCAGGCCGCGAAAAGGCCGGACCAGCACGCTCATGCCATCCCTTTTCGGCCCGCGAGGGGGCCGCGCAGGAGGTCGTGGGCGGCCAGGATCATCTTCTCGGTGGTCGGCCAGTCGACGCAGGCGTCGGTCACCGAGCAGCCGTAGCGGAGCCGGGCCAGATCGTCGGGAATCGGCTGGTTGCCGGCCTCGATGAAGCTCTCGATCATCAGGCCGACGATCGAGCGGTTGCCCAAGCGGATCTGGTTGACCACGTCCTGCATGACGAGCGGTTGCAGTTCCGGTTTCTTGTAGCTGTTGGCGTGCGAGCAATCGACCACGATGTTCTGCGGCAGTTTTGCCTTCGCCAGCGCCGCTTCGGCCAACGCGACGCTCACCGTGTCGTAGTTCGGCCGGTTGCCGCCGCGCAGCACCAGATGGCCGTAGGGATTGCCTTTGGTGCGCACGACCGAGCTGCGTCCCTGCATGTTGATGCCGAGGAAGCTGTGCGGCTTCGAGGCCGAGAGGATGGCGTTCACGGCGGTGTCGACCGAACCGTCGGTGCCGTTCTTGAAGCCGACCGGCGTGGACAGGCCCGAGGACATTTCGCGGTGGGTCTGCGATTCCGAGGTGCGCGCGCCGATCGCCGTCCATGCCACCAGATCGCCCAGATACTGCGGCGCGATCGGGTCGAGCGCCTCGGTGGCGGCCGGCAGCCCCAGCTCGTTCACGGCGAGCAGGAACTCGCGCGCCTTCCGCATGCCTTCCTCGATGTGGAAGCTGTCGTCCATGCGCGGGTCGTTGATGTAGCCCTTCCAGCCGGTGGCGGTGCGCGGCTTCTCGAAGTAGACGCGCATCACCAGCAGCAGGGTGTCGGCCACGGCGGCGGACATCTCCCTCAGGCGCCGCGCGTAGTCCAGGCCGGCAACCGGGTCGTGGATCGAGCAGGGGCCGACCACGACGAACAGGCGCGGATCGCTCCGGTCGAGGATCGCCTCGATGGCGCGCCGTCCGGCCAGCACCGACTTCTCGGCGGCTTCGGTCAGCGGCACGCGGGCGTGAATCTCCTCCGGCGTCGGCATGGTGTCGAAGGTTTCGATGTTGAGGTTTTCGGTCTGCTGCATGCTAGTCCATCAGTCTGTTGAACAGTTCCTTGATTGCCAATACGCGCTCCCTCAGGCTGGCCGTCGGTTTCGACCAGACGACACGGTCTTGCCCGGCCAGCTTGAAGGATCGATCCTGCTGCATCAGGCCGACAATCTTCATCGGTTCGATCGGCGGATTCGGCATAAAACGCAATTGTATCGCGCCATTCCCCGCATCCAGCTTGGCCACGCCCAGCGGCTTGCCGAGCAGGCGCAGGCGGTGGGTTTCGATCAGCGCCTGGGTCTGGGCCGGCATTGCGCCGTAGCGGTCGATCAGTTCTTCCTGCATCAGTCGCAACGCATCCTCCGTCTCGCAGTTGGCGAGCCGCTTGTAGAGCGTCAGCCGCTCGTGCACGTCCGGGCAGTAGGCGTCGGGCAGCAGGGCGGGGAAATGCAGGTTGATTTCGGCGGTGATCGCCAGCGGCTGGGTCAGGTCGGGAATCGCCTTGCCTTCCTTGAGGGCGCGCACGGCCGCGTTGAGCATGTTGGCATAGAGCGCGAAGCCGATCTCGTGAATCTCGCCGGACTGGTTTTCGCCGAGCACCTCGCCGGCGCCGCGGATCTCGAGGTCGTGCATGGCGAGGAAGAAGCCCGAGCCGAGCTCTTCCATCGCCTGGATCGCGTCGAGCCGCCGCTGCGCCTGCGTGCTCGGCTTGGCGTTCTCGTCGGTCAGCAGGTAGGCATAGGCCTGGTGGTGCGAACGGCCGACCCGGCCGCGCAGCTGGTGCAGCTGGGCGAGGCCGAACTTTTCGGCGCGGGCGATGACGATGGTGTTGGCGTGCGGGTTGTCGATGCCGGTTTCGATGATGGTCGAGCACAGCAGCAGGTTGTGCTTCTGCTGGGTGAATTCGCGCATCACGCGTTCCAGTTCGCGCTCGGGCAACTGGCCGTGGCCGACCACGATGCGCGCTTCGGGCAAAAGCTTTTCGAGCCGCTCGCGCATGTTCTCGATGGTGGCCACCTCGTTGTGCAGCACATAGACCTGGCCGCCGCGCTTGAATTCGCGCAGGCAGGCTTCGCGCACCAGGCCGTTGGACCATTTGTGGACGAAGGTCTTGATCGCCAGCCGCTTCTGCGGCGGCGTGGCGATCACCGAGAAGTCGCGCAGGCCCTCCAGTGACAATCCCAGCGTGCGCGGGATCGGCGTGGCGGTGAGGGTCAGCACGTCGACTTCCGCGCGCAGGGCCTTGAGCGTCTCCTTCTGCCGCACGCCGAAGCGGTGTTCCTCGTCGATGATGACCAGGCCGAGCCGGTCGAATTTCACATCCGGCTGCAGCAGGCGATGAGTGCCGATCAGGATGTCGATCCTGCCGTCGGCGAGCAGCCTGACGGCCTCGGCCTGCTCCTGCTTCGACTTGAAGCGCGAGATTTCGGCGACCTTGACGGGCCACTCATGGGCCACCTGCGCGAAGCGGTCGGCGAAGTTCTGGTAGTGCTGCTCGGCGAGCAGGGTGGTCGGGCACAGCACCGCGACCTGCTTGCCGTCGGCCACCGCGACGAAGGCGGCGCGCATCGCGACTTCGGTCTTGCCGAAACCGACATCGCCGCAGACGAGGCGGTCCATCGGCTTT
>Ga0208735_100472_pt1 | contig 16774 bp, 18 predicted proteins | sample Subbio12Aug_8Aab_FD_184829 | JGI IMG/M metagenome (GOLD analysis project Ga0208735, IMG submission 184829) | Serpentinite rock and fluid subsurface biosphere microbial communities from McLaughlin Reserve, California, USA - CR12Aug_8Aab (SPAdes) | ecosystem: Environmental > Terrestrial > Deep... | reverse complement strand
CGCCATGGAACGCGCCCCGGTGCGCCAGCCGCTCGATACCGGCGTGCGCGCCATCAACGCCTTGCTCACCGTTGGGCGCGGGCAGCGCATCGGGCTCTTTGCCGGCTCTGGCGTGGGCAAGAGCGTGCTGCTGGGCATGATGGCGCGTTTCACCCGCGCCGACGTGATCGTGGTCGGCCTAATCGGCGAGCGCGGGCGCGAGGTCAAAGAGTTCATCGAAGACATTCTGGGCGCCGACGGGCTGGCGCGCTCGGTGGTGGTGGCGGCCCCGGCCGACTCGCCGCCGCTGCTGCGCCTGCAGGGCGCGCACTACGCCACCGCCATCGCCGAGCGCTTTCGCGACGACGGGCTCGACGTGCTGCTGCTCATGGACTCGCTCAGCCGCTACGCCATGGCGCAGCGCGAAATCGCGCTGGCCATCGGCGAGCCCCCGGCCACCAAGGGCTACCCCCCGAGCTGCTTTGCCAAGCTGCCGCAGCTGGTCGAGCGCAGCGGCAACGCCGCCCAAGGCAAGGGCTCGATCACCGCTTTCTACACCGTGCTGTCAGAAGGCGACGACCAGCAAGACCCGATCGCCGACGCCGCCCGCGCCATCTTGGACGGCCACATCGTGCTCTCGCGCAGCATGGCCGAATCCGGCATCTACCCGGCGATCGACATCGAGGCCTCGGCCTCGCGCGTGATGCACAACGTCACCAGCGCCGTGCACCAGCAGTGGGCGCGGCGCTACCGCCAGCTCTATGCCCGCTACCAAAAGAGCCGCGACCTGATCCAACTGGGCGCCTACGCCGCCGGCAGCGACCCCGAAACCGACCGCGCCATCGCCCTCTTTCCGGCCCTGCAGCAGTTTTTGATGCAAGACATGCGCGAACAAGCCCCCTTCGAGGCCAGCGTGCAACAGTTGGCCCAAGCCATAGGCGAAAACGCCCCCGGGCGCGGCACCCACTCCTTCAAGGCGCAGCCATGAAAACCGCGGAGCAAGACTTGAGCGTGGTGATCGACGTCGCACTGCGCAAGCGCGACCAAGCCTTGCAGGCGCTGGCCCAAATCCAGCACGAGCAACGCCAGGCGCTGCTGCAGCTCAACCAACTGCAAGGCTACAGCGCCGAAACCCACGTGCGCTGGAGCGAGCGCGCCGCCAACGGCTTCGATGGCGTGCAGCTGCACACCCACCGGGTATTCATGGGCAAACTCGAGCACGCGCAAAACTACCAGCAAACCGTGTTGCAGCAGATCGCGCAGCGGCTGCAGCAAGGCCAACAGAAAGTCTATGAAGCCGAGCGCGAGCTGGCCAGCCTGCGCAAATTTCAGCAGCGCCGCCACCAAGTCTGGCTGTTGCAGCAGCAACGCAAAGAGCAAAAGAGCAACGACGAAATGGCTGCCGTGCAACACCGCCTGCACGCCGATTCGCACCCTTGGAGGCCCACGCCATGAGAACCGATTCCCCCCAAAGCCCGCGCACGCCCGAGCCCATCCCACGCCGCCCTTCCACAGCAAACGCACCGGGCGTACCGCAGTCTGGCACCCCCAATGACGCCTTTGCCGCCTTGTTGCTCGCCGCCGACGCGGGCCACGAGAGTCAGGCCCATGCACCCTTGGCCCAATCCGACACCGATGCCGAGCTCACCCAAGGCAAAGCCAACGACCCCACCGCCACTGCCGCGACGCCGGCGCGCCCAAACCCCGCCGAATCCGCCGCATTCATGGCCCGACTCGAGCCCAAAGCCGACGCGATACCGGCTACACCCGCCACGCCTGCCACGCCTGCCACGCCTGCCACAGCGGATACTCAGGCGGCGTCCGCCACACCTGCCACACCTGCCACGCCAGCCAGTGCTGCCGGCACCGGGGGCGCTGCCGCACGCAAAGCCGCTGCCTCCCAAACGCCAGCCGCATGGGTGTCCACGCTGGCCAAAGCGCGCGCCACGGCCGGCGCCCCATCAGGCCCTGCAGCCGCGCTCAAACCAGGTGCCGAACTGCTCGCCCCCAGCGCCCACTTCCAGGCTGCCACAGGTCCCGCCGCAGCCGCTGCCCTGCGTTTTGCCGCTCCCGTGGCTGGGCCAGCGGTAGCGGCTGCCAACCACAACTTGGCCAGCGCCGACGCCGCCGCTTGGGCCGACGAACCCGGTGCCGGTGCCTTGGCCGCCTTGAGCGGCAGCGCACGCTCCGACGCTGGCTCGCGCGACGGCTCTGGCCAAGGCACGCGCGGCGGCGACGCCGCCCAAACCTGGGTCGACGGCCAAGCTGCAAGCGCAGGCGCGAGCGAAGCCTCGGTGGCCGGCACAGAGTTTGGCCAGTTGCTCGAACAGCAGGTCACGGGCCACGGGCTCGAGGCCGTCTTGGAACCCCTCAACCAGCACATCAGCCTGTGGCTGGCCGGGCAGGTCAAACGCGCCAACTTGGTGTTGCACGAGGGCTTGGGCCAGCCGCTGGAAATCGGCTTGCAACTCGACGGCAACCAAGCCCGGCTCGATTTTTTGACCGACGATGCGGCGCTGCTCGAAGCCCTACAAGCCCAGGCCCAAGAGGCCTTGAGCGAACTGCTGGAGCAGAGCGGGCTCGAACTGGTGGGCCTGTCGATCGGCTCTCGTGCCTCGGGCCAATCGGATCGCTCGGCGCAGCCGCGCCCCGAATGGGCTCAGGCCCGCTCCGAGGGCAGCACCCCAGCCGAAGCGGCGGCCCAAGCGCCCACGCTGCAATTCAAACCTGGGTCCGGTCGCGCTGGCCTGAGCGTGTACGCCTGATTGGCGCAAGCGGCAGTAAATCTCAAATAGCCGGCCCAAGCGCCTGCTTTTCCCACTCAAGCCGGTGCCGTCTGCCTGCACAATAGCCATGACACAATAAGACGGTCTGCGGCTTCGACCGAATCCGCGCCCTCTTTGTGCTTGCTTGAACCTAAAGGCAAAACCCATGGCTGCCAAACCATCCGCCCCCGCACCCGCCGCCAATGCCGACGCGGCGCCTGCCAAACCCAAGAGCAAGAAGCTGCTCATCATCATTTTGGGCGCCGTGGCGCTGCTGCTGGTGCTGGCGGTGGCCGCATTTTTCCTGCTGCAGCCAGCGGCTGAAGAGGAGCTGGGCCCCGATGGCCAGCCACTGGCGCCCGCTGCCGCTGCGGCCCCGCAGCCACCGCCGGCCTTTTTGCCACTTGAAAACATGGTCGTCAACTTGGCCGACCCGGGTGCCATGCGCTTTGCTCAGCTCGGCGTCACGCTGCAGCTGGCCGACGCCGCCACTTCCGACCGCGTCACCGCCTTCATGCCGGCGATCCGCAACGGCATGCTGCGCTTGGCCTCGCAGCGCACCGCCGAACAACTGCTCACCCCAGCCGGCAAAGACGCGCTGGCCGTTGACATCCTGGCCATGGTGCGCGAGACCACAGGCTTGCCCGACCGCGGCACCATCCCCAGTCCGGTGCAGGCGGTGTTGTTCACCAGCCTGATCGTGCAGTAAGCCGGCTGCCCTTTGCAGACACCTCAACCGCCCCGCACAGCCGCACCATGAGCGACGCTTTTTTGTCCCAGGACGAGATCGACGCCCTACTCGAAGGCGTCACAGGCGAGAGCCAAAAACTCGCCAAAGAGGAGATCGACTCCGGCGCGGTGCGTGGCTACGACCTCTCCAAACAAGAGCGCATCGTGCGTGGGCGCATGCCCACCATGGAGGTGATCAACGAGCGCTTCGCACGCAACCTGCGCGTCGGCCTGTTCAACCTGATCCGGCGCAGCCCAGAAATCTCGGTCGGCACGGTGCAGGTGCAAAAGTACAGCATGTTCCTGCGCGAGTTGGTGGTGCCCACCAACTTCAACATCATGGCGGTGCGCCCACTGCGCGGCAGCGGCATGATCGTGTGCGAGCCCACGCTGCTGTTTGGTGTCATCGACAGCCTGTTTGGCGGCAACGGCAAGTTCCACACCCGCATCGAGGGGCGCGACTTTTCTCCCACCGAGCAGCGCGTCATCAACCGGCTGGTCGATGTGGTGGCGGAAGAATACAAAAAAGCCTGGAAGGGCGTCTATCCGCTCGAGCTGGCGTATCAGCGCTCCGAGATGCAGCCGCAGTTTGCCAACATCGCTACCCCGAGCGAGATCATCATCAGCACCAGCTTCACGCTCGAAATCGGCGACATTTCCGGCTCTCTGCACCTGTGCATCCCCTACGCCACGCTGGAGCCGATCCGCGACCTGCTCTACTCCACCTCGCAGGGCGACTCGATGGAGGTGGATCGGCGCTGGGTGCGGTTGCTGGGCCAAGAAATCCAGTCGGCCGAAATCGAGCTCTGCGCCGAACTGGCGCGCACCCGCACCACGGTCGAGCAGTTGCTGGCCATGAAAGTGGGCGACTTCATCGAGCTCGAGCGCGAGCGCTTGATTGAGGCACGCGTCGATGGCGTGCCGGTGCTGCAGGCCGAGTACGGCACCCACAACGGCAAGTACGCCCTCAAGGTGGTGCAATTGCGGCGCGAGCAATCGTCCACTTGGCACGGAGATCCACATGAGTAACGAACAAGACCCCAACGACGCCATTGCCGACGACTGGGCCCAGGCACTGCAAGAGCAGGCGATCAAAAGCCCGGCCGACGACCTAGCCGCCGGTGCACCGCACTTTGATTCCAACCCGGGCAGCGCCGTCACCACCACCAACGACATCTCGATGGTGCTCGACATCCCGGTGCAGCTCTCGGTCGAGCTCGGCCGCACCAAGGTGCCGATCAAATACATCTTGCAACTGGCGCAGGGCTCGATCGTCGAGCTCGATGCGCTGGCCGGCGAACCCATGGACGTGCTCGTCAACGGCTACCTGATCGCCCAAGGCGAGGTGGTGGTGGTGAACGAAAAATTCGGCATCCGCCTGACGGACATCGTCACCCCCTCGGAGCGGCTGCGCCGCCTGAGCCGCAACTAAGATGCTCTGAGACCATCCGCTCTTACGGCTGCACCCGCTTAGCCCCCTTGTAATGAACCAATCGATCTTTACCGCCATGCTGCCGGCGCTGGGCTTGCTGCTGGTCATGGCGCTGCTGGCTTGGGGCGTGCATTGGGTGCGCAAGCGCATGAGCCCTGTGGGCAGCGGCTTGGGCGCCGATCTGCGTTTGGTGTCGCAGCTCATGGTCGGGCCGCAGCAGCGCGTGGTGGTGGTCGAAGTCCACGGCCCCACCGGCCCGGTGCAGCTCACGCTGGGTGTGACGCCGCAGCACATCAGCGCCCTATACGTGCAGGGTCTGGATGCTCCGGGGCTGCTTGCGACCGCGCCGGCTGCCATGCCAGCTGCCGCGAGTCCCGAGGCCTTTGCTGCCGCCGTACCCGCAGCCCCCTCGCCCGCCGCCCCCGAAACCCTGTACCAAAAACTGGCGCGTTCACTCAACCGCCCGGCCCCTGCGGAGCCTCGAAGGTGAGCGCCGTCGCTGCCCCCACCGGCTGCGTGCGCGCTGGCGCCAAGGCGGCGCTGGCGGCGCTGCTGCTGGGTGCCAGCGCGCTGGCGCTGGCGCAGGTGGCGCCAGCCACGGCCCCCGCCGCACCCCCAGGCGCGTTCCCGATCCTGATCGGCCAAGGCGCAGGCGGCACCAGCTTCTCGGTGCCCATACAAACCCTGCTGTTCTTCACCGCGCTGTCGTTTTTGCCGGCGGTGCTGCTGATGATGACGGCTTTTACGCGCATCATCATCGTGCTCTCGCTGCTGCGCATGGCGCTGGGCACGCAGGCCACGCCGCCCAACCAGGTGCTGGTCGGGCTGGCCTTGTTTCTCACCCTGTTCGTCATGGCGCCGACGCTGGACCGCGTGCACGCCGAGGCCTACCAGCCCTTCACCCGGGGCGAGATCAGCTTCGAGCAGGCGGTGCAGCGCGCCGAAGCCCCGATGCGCGAGTTCATGAGCAAGCAAACGCGCCAGTCCGATTTCCGCCTGTTCGCCAACCTGGCCGGCTTGGACGAAAACGTGACGGTGCAAAACGCCCCATTTCGGGTGCTGGTGCCGGCCTTCGTCATCAGCGAGCTCAAAACCGCCTTCATGATCGGCTTTTTGATCTTCATCCCCTTTTTGGTGATCGACCTGATCGTGGCCAGCGTGCTGATGTCGCTGGGCATGATGATGCTCTCGCCGGTGCTGGTGGCGCTGCCCTTCAAGCTGATGTTGTTCGTGCTGGCCGATGGCTGGAACCTGCTGATCGGGTCGCTGGCGGCGAGCTTCGCAGTCTAGCCACGCCCATTTTATCCAAAAATTGATAAAAACGCCATGGATACCCAAGCCGCCCTCGCCGTGGGTCAAAACGCTCTGTTCATCCTGCTGGCGGTGTCGGCCCCGCTGCTGGGGGTGATACTGGTGGTCGGGCTGGTGGTGAGCCTGTTTCAGGCGCTCACGCAGATCAACGAAGCCACGCTCTCGTTCGTGCCCAAGATCGTGGCGGCGGTGGTGGTGTTTGCGGTCGCCGGGCCGTGGATGCTGACCACGCTGGTGGACTTTCTGCGCCGCATCCTGATCTCGATCCCCGAGTACGCGGTCTAGGCGCAGGGGCAGCCGTGGATGGCCCCATGATCACTTTCACCGAGGCCCAGATCATGGCCTGGGTGGCGCCCATTTTCTGGCCTTTTTTGCGCATTTTGGGCGTATTCGCCAGCGCCCCGATTTTTTCCTCGCGCTCGGTGCCCATGCGCCTGAAGGTGGCGCTGGCGTTTCTGATCGCGGTCTGCATCCAGCCGGCCCTGCCCGCGCCGCCCATGCTCTCGCTCACCAGCCCCGAGGCGCTGGGCGCGGTGATCCAGCAGATCGCCATCGGCGTCTCGATCGGACTGGCGGTGCGCATCGTCTTTGCGGCGGTGGAAATGGCGGGCGAGATCATCGGCTTGCAGATGGGCCTGAACTTCGCCGGCTTCTTCGACCCCGCCACCAACGCCGCTTCGAGCCCAGTCGGGCGCTACTTCGGCAACATGGCGATGCTGCTGTTCGTCGTGCTCAACGGCCACCTGATGCTGATCATGGCGGTGGCCGCCAGCTTTCACACCTTCCCCGTGGGCGGCGACATGCTGGCGGTGGTGCAAACCATGCGTCTGCACGAGCTCGGCGGGTTGATCTTTTACTACGGCCTGTGGATCGCCTTGCCGATGATCGGCATGCTGCTGTTCGTCAACCTGGTGCTGGGCATCATCACGCGCATCGCGCCGCAGATGAACGTGTTTGCGATCGGCTTTCCGCTCACGCTCTCGGTCGGGCTGGTGGGCATCGCCTTCACGCTGCCGCTGCTGGATCAGCCGGTGTTGCAGCTCATGCGCGTGGCCACCGACTTGTTCATGGGCGGCTAAAACATGGGCTGCTGAAGGGCGGTTGTGCCTGCCTCGCGCTACACCAGCTGGTTGCGGATCGCATAGACGGTGAGCTCGGCGTTGTTGCTCAGGCCCAGCTTTTCCAGCGTGCGCGCGCGATAGACGCTCACCGTTTTGGGGCTGATCATCAGCTCCTCGGCGATCTGCGCCAGCATTTTGCCCGAGGCGATCAGGCGCAGCGTCTGCAGCTCGCGCTCCGACAGAATGTCGTGCAGCTGCGCCGCTTCGGGCGCGCTCAGGTGCCTGGCCAGCAGCTCGGCCACCTCGGGCGTGATGTATTTGCGCCCCTGCGCCACCGTGCGCACCGCCGTGAGCAGCGCCGCCGGGTCGCCACCCTTGTTGAGGTAGCCCATGGCCCCGGCCTTGAGGCAGCGCAAGGCGTACTGGTCTTCGGGGTACATCGACACCATCAGCGTGCGCAGCGGCGCCGGCTCCAGTTGCAGCGCCGACAAAATCTCTAGGCCGCTGCGCCCGGGCAGATCGACGTCGAGCAGCAGCACGTCGGGGCGCTGCTGGCGCAGCAGCTCGCGCAGGCTGGCGTAGCCGTCGGCTTCGCCGATCACGCGCACATCGGTGGCCTCGGCCAGCGTGTCGCGCACGCCGCGGCGCAGCATGGCGTGGTCGTCGCACAAAATCACTTTGATCACGAGTTTTACTCCCAGTCTGCGCTTTGCGCTTCGGCCTGCACCCCGGCCAGTGGCAGCGACAAAATCAGCGTCAGGCCCTGCCCCGGCGCCGTGACCACATCGAGCCAGCCACCGGCCCCCTGCGCGCGCTCGCGCAAACCCAGCAGGCCAAAAGACTGCAGCTTGGCCAGTTCGGCGGCGCTGGCGCCGCGGCCGTCGTCGCTCACCTCGAGCGTGAGCACGCCTTCGAGGTCGCTCAGCTCCAGCCGCACCGACTGCGCCTGCGCGTGCTTGAGCACGTTGGTCAGCGCCTCTTGGGCGGTGCGATAGACCACCATCGCCAACTGCGGCTCGACCGGGGCGCGCAAAGTGCCTTCGAGCCGCAGCGCCAGCCCGGTGCGCTCGGCAAAGGTGCGCACCAGCCACTGCAAGGCCGGCTGCAGGCCTTGGTCCAGCACCGCCGGGCGCAGGTTGCGCATCAGGCGCTGGCTGGCCAGCAGCGCGTGCTCGGCCATTTCGAGCGCCGCGCGCACGTGCGCCTGCGCTTCGGGCTGCGGCACATGCCGCCCGAGCCACGCCAGATCGAGCTTGACCGCCGCCAGCGCGCCGCCGATGTCGTCGTGGATTTCGCGCGCAATGTCGGCGCGCTCGCGCTCCAGCCCAAGCTGCAAATGCTCGGTCAAATCCACTAGGCGACGGCGCGATTCGGCCAGCTCGGCCTGCGCCTGCGCTTGGGCCCGGCGCGTGGCGTGCAGCTCCAGCGCCCGCTGCAAGGCCGCCGGCAGGCGCGCCAGTCGGTTCTTGTCCACGTAGTCGCTCGCCCCGCGCAGCAGCGCCTCGGCCACCGTGGCCTCGCCGATGGCCCCCGAGACAATCACAAAAGGCAGCTCCAGCCGCCGCGCCTGCAACCAGTCCCAAGCTTGCAGGCAGTTGAAGCCCGCCAAGTGGTAGTCGGCCAGCACCGCATCCACGCCCCCGGCTTCGATCTGCGCCGCAAAATCGTCCAGCGTCTCGACCAGCGTCAGGCGCGCCTCAAAATCGGCCCGCAGCAGGCAACGCCGCAGCAGCTCGTGATCGGCGGGGTTGTCTTCTAGGTGCAGCAGGTGCAGCTCAGCCAAGGCACACCCCACGGTCCAACCAGCCGCGATCGACCAAAGAGCGCATCGCCAACGCCCTTGCGGGCCACGAAGCAAGGTTTTTTTGCATTTAATGAAACAACTGGAGGGTGCAGTCTGGAGTTTATACTCCTAGGGCAAGCTAATATACGGGATCAAGCAACCGATCAGACACGGAAGCCCCGCACCCGCCTATGCCTACCACCCCTACCGCCACGCACGAACACCGACGCTGGCCGCGCGTGGAGTACACCTGCGTCGAGCCCTTGCCCACTGCCCCCAGCGACGAACCGGTGGTGCAGATGTCGGTCTCGGTGCTGGCCGACCTGCAAGACTCGCTCTTGGTGGCCATGAACGACCTCAAACGGCTCGAAGGCTTGCTCGACCACGCCACCGTCAACTTGCTGGACCGCTTCAACAACGCCTTGCTCTCGGTCGAGAAACTGCCCGATGCAGACCAGCGCAGCGCGCTGCAGGCCAACCTGCACCAAGCCGTGACCGAGTTGCAATTTCATGACATGTCCTCACAGCTGCTGGTGCACATCGGCAAAATGCTCAAGGGCTGCGCCTACATCTTGGCCGATCAGGCGCTGGAGCCCGACGCCGACGAAACCGGTCTGGTGGTGACCCACATGCCGCGCAACCCCAATCCGGTCACGCAAAGCGAGATGGACGCCGGCTCGGTCGAGCTGTTCTGAACACCGCCGCAGCGCAGCCCGATATCCGCGACGCGACGCAACCCCACCCCACCCCACTCCAAGGTACTTCCCCATGCACTCGATCCTTGCCGTTGACGACTCGGCCTCCATGCGCAAGATGGTTTCCTTCACCCTGGTCAGCGCCGGCTTCAAGGTGGTCGAGGCCATCGACGGCATCGACGCCTTCGAGAAAGCCCAAAAGCAAAGCTTTGATCTGGTGCTCACCGACCAGAACATGCCGCGCCTCGACGGCATCGGCCTGACGCGCAAACTGCGCGAGCACCCGCACTTCAAGGCCACCCCGATCCTGATCCTGACCACCGAATCGAGCGACCAGATGAAGCAGGCCGGCCGTGCCGCCGGGGCCACCGGCTGGCTGGTCAAGCCCTTCGACCCCAGCCGCCTGATCGAGGTGATCCGCAAAGTGATCGCCTGACACGGCCGCACCCCATTCCCCCCGCAGCAGCCTGCGCCCGCAACCGCATCGAACGAGACTTTCAGACCATGGCAGACGCGAAAAACGACACCTTCGACCTGACCCAGTTCTACCAAATCTTCTTCGAAGAAGCCGGTGAGAACCTGGAGCAGATGGAGCAGCAGCTGCTGCAGCTCGACCTCGACACGGTGGACGACGAGGAGCTCAACGCCATCTTTCGTTGCGCCCACTCGATCAAGGGCGGCGCCGCCACCTTTGGCTTCGAAGACGTGGCCGAGCTCACGCACCAGATGGAGGGCCTGCTCGACAAGCTGCGCCGCCACGAGCTCAAGCCCACCGCGCCCATGGTCGATGTGTTGCTGGAGTCGTCCGACGCGCTCAAAGGCCTGCTGGCCCGGCACCAAGGCACGGACGGCGCCGCGCCCGAAACCACTGGTCTGGTGCAGCGCATCCGCGTGCTGGCCAGCGGTGCGGCACCTGCGCCTGCGTCAGCCGCCAACCCCGCTCCCGCTCCGGCCAAAGCCCCGGCACCGACTCCTGCCCCGGCCCCGGCCCCTGCTACCGCTCCGGCCGGCCCAGCCGGCATGCCGGCAGCCAGTGCCCCCGGGGCCCTGCGCCAATTGCAGGCCGTGATCGGACCCTTGAGCGACATCTGCCTAGCCGACCCGATCAAAGACCTGTTTCGCGAAATCGTGGGCTTGGGCCAGATCTGCGCCGAGAGCGAACAAAACGGCTGCCGCGTCTATGAGATCGAAACCAGCAGCAGCGACGCCGACTTGATCGACCTGTTCGCCTTCCACGTCGCCAAAGACGCCATCCGCTTGCAACCCAGCGGCGCTGCATCCGCCCCAGAACCGGACGGTTTTTCCAACGTCATCGAGCAAGGCTACGGCCTCTTTGCCGGTGCACCGGGCAGTCCGGTGCCGGGCAGCAGCGTCACGGCCAGCGGCGTCACGGTGCCCGAGCCCGATCTGGTGCAGGGCTACGGCCTGTTTGCCGGCGCGCCGGGCAACCCGCTCACGCCGCAAAGCCACGCCCAAGCGCTGCTGCAGGACACCCCCGCCGCCGCCGCTGCCAGCCCCGAGGCCAAAGCCGCCGAAACCAGCAAGGCCGCTGCGCGCCCAGCCGCCGCAGCAGCAGCCGCCTCACCCGAAGCCACCACGCTGCGCGTGTCGGTGAGCAAAATCGACCAGCTCATCAACCAGGTGGGCGAGCTCGTCATCACCCAAGCCATGTTGGCGCAAAACAGCCGCGCCCTCGATGCCGGGCTGAATCAGCAACTGCTGGCTGGCTTGGCCGACCTCGAGCGCAACACGCGCGACTTGCAAGAGTCGATCATGTCGATCCGCATGATCCCGATGTCGGTGGTCTTCAACCGCTTTCCGCGCATGTTGCGCGACTTGGCCAGCAAGCTGGGCAAAAAGGTCGATCTCGTGACCCAAGGCGAAGCCACCGAGCTCGACAAGGGCCTGATCGAAAAAATCACCGACCCGCTCACGCACCTGATCCGCAACAGCTGCGACCACGGCATCGAACTGCCCGCCGACCGCGTGGCGCGTGGCAAGCCCGAAACCGGCACCATCACCCTGAGTGCGGCGCACCAAGGCGGCTCGATCCTGATCGAGGTGCGCGACGATGGCAAAGGCCTGTCGCGCCAAAAACTGATCAACAAAGCGCGCGCCAAGGGCATCGACGCTCCTGACGACATGAGCGACCAAGACGTCTGGCAGCTCATCATGGCGCCGGGTTTTTCCACCGCCGAAGTGGTCACCGACGTCTCGGGGCGCGGCGTGGGCATGGACGTGGTGATGAAAAACATCGCCTCGCTCGGTGGCACGGTCGAGCTCGATTCGGCCGAGGGCTTTGGCATGAGCGTCAAGGTGCGGCTGCCGCTCACCCTAGCCATCATGGACGGCATGACGGTGCGCGTGGCCGACGAGGTTTACATTTTGCCGCTGTCGTCGGTAGTCGAGTCGTTCCAAGTCGAGTCCAACACCATCAACACCGTGGCCCAAAGCTCGCGCTTGGTCAAGGTGCGCGAGGAATACATGCCGGTGATCGAGATCGACCGCACCTTTGGTGTGCCGCGCCAAGCGGGCGACGCCAGCGCCAACAGCATCATGGTGGTGATCGAGTCCGACGGCGCCCGGGTGGCGCTGATGGTCGATGAGCTGCTCGGGCAGCAGCAGGTGGTGATCAAAAACCTCGAGTCGAACTACAAAAAAGTGCCCAACGTCTCGGGTGCCACCATTTTGGGCGACGGCAGCGTCTCGCTCATCCTCGACACCTCGACTTTGGTGCGGCGCTCGCGCTACTAAAAGCCTCAGCCTGTTCGCTCTCTCTATGAACGACGCCAGCGCCGACCTGCAAAGCCGGGAATTCACTTGGACGGCGGCCGACTTCAACCGCATCAAAGACCTGATCTACCGCCACGCCGGCATCAGCCTGCACGAGGGCAAGCAGGCCATGGTCTATAGCCGCATCTCGCGGCGCCTGCGTGAAACCGGGCACCGCAGCTTTGCCGACTACCTCAAGTGGCTCGAATCCCAAGGCGACGCCGACGAGTGGCAGGCTTTTGTCAACGCGCTCACCACCAACCTGACTTCGTTTTTTCGCGAAAACCACCACTTCGTTGAGCTTGCCCGTTTGGTGCGCGAGACCCCGCACGACCACGACTGGAAAATCTGGTGCTCGGCCGCCTCCACCGGCGAGGAGCCCTACTCGATCGCCATCACCCTAGCCGACGCGCTCGGCTTGGGCGGGCGCTTCCGCATCTGGGCCAGCGACATCGATACCAAAGTGCTGGCCACTGCGGCGCGTGGGGTTTACAAGCTCGACGGCCTGAAAAACCTCAGCCAAGCGCAGCTGCAAAAATACTTCCTCAAGGGCAAGGGCGACAACGCCGGGCTGGCGCGGGTGCGCCCTGAGCTGCAGCGGCAGATCGAGTTTTTCAGCCTCAACCTGATCGAGGACAACTGGAGCCTGCGCGAGAGCTTCGACGTGGTGTTTTGCCGCAACGTCATGATTTACTTCGACCACGCCACCCAGCGCCAGGTGCTGACGCGCATGCATCGCCTCATCAAGCCCAGCGGCATGCTGTTCGTGGGCCATGCCGAGAACTTCTCCGACCTCAAATCCCAGTTCATCCTGCGCGGCAAAACCATTTACGAAAAAGTCTGAAGCCCCATGCATCGCAGCCCCGAATACCTGCAGACCCTTAAAACCCGCGCACGCCGTCCGGGCGAGGCCTCGTTTTTCTTTCACGACCAGCATTTCAAGTACAACGCCGCCAAGGTGCTGCCAGGCGAGTACTTTGTCGCCCAAGAAGACTTGGTCATCATGACCGTGCTCGGTTCGTGCATCGCCGCCTGCATCTGGGACTCGCGCCTGCGCATCGGCGGCATGAACCACTTCATGCTGCCCGAAGGCGGTGCCGACGCCTGCGGCCGCTACGGCTCCTACGCCATGGAACTGCTGATCAACGAAATGATCAAAAAGGGCTCGACGCGCGATTACATGCAGGCCAAGGTGTTTGGCGGCGGCGCGGTGATCTCGGGCTTTACCACCATGAACGTGGGCGAGCGCAACACCAAGTTCGTGCTCGACTATTTGGCCACCGAGCGCATTCCCGTGGTGTCCAAAGACGTGCTCGACATCTACCCGCGCAAAGTGGTGTTTTTTCCGGTGACTGGCAAAGCCATGGTCAAGCGCTTGGCGCACGCCCACCCCGACACGCTCGAAGCCCAAGAGCGCCAAGGCGTGGCCACCAAACTGGTGCAGTCCACTGCGGGTGGTTCGGTCGATTTGTTTTAAGCTTTGCAGACACACATGGCAAAAATCAAAGTGGTGGTGGTGGACGATTCCGCCTTGGTGCGCAGCCTGCTGAGCGAAATCATCAACCAGCAGCCCGACATGGTGTGCATCGGGGCCGCCAACGACCCGCTGCAAGCGCGCGAGATGATCCGCGAGCTCAACCCGGATGTGATCACCCTCGACGTGGAAATGCCCAAAATGGATGGGCTCGAATTCCTCTCGCGCCTCATGAAGCTGCGCCCGATGCCGGTGGTGATGGTCTCGACCCTGACCGAACAGGGTGCCGACACCACTTTGCGGGCGCTCGAAATGGGGGCGGTCGATTTCGTCGCCAAGCCGCGCATCGGCGTGAGCAGCGGCCTCAAAGCGCTGGGCGCCGAGATCGTAGAAAAAATCCGCATCGCCAGCCAAGCGCGCGTGACGCGCCACGTGGCAGCAGCCCCCAGTCCCACGGTGGCGCGTGCGCCCGAAAGCAGCACCAGCGCCCCCAGCCCAAGCAGCTTTAGCCGCCTGTCAACCGAAAAAATCATCTGCATCGGCGCCTCCACCGGCGGCACCGAGGCGATCAAGGAAATTCTGGTCGAATTGCCAGCCGACGCCCCCGCCATCGTCATCACCCAGCACATGCCGCCGGGCTTCACCACCAGCTTTGCCGCCCGGCTCGATTCGCTGTGCCGCATCCGCGTGCAAGAAGCCGTCGATGGGCAGCGCATCCTGCCCGGGCACGCCTACATCGCCCCTGGCGGCAAGCAGTTTTCATTGGCACGCAGCGGCGCCAACTACGTCGCGGTGGTCGATGATGCACCGCCCGTGAACCGCCACAAGCCCTCGGTCGAGGTGCTGTTCAAATCCTGTGCGCGCGTGCTCGGGCCCAACGCCATCGGCGTCATGCTCACCGGTATGGGCGGCGACGGGGGTGCAGCCATGAAAGAAATGCTCGACGCCGGCAGCCACAACATCGTGCAAGACGAAGCCAGCTGCGTGGTCTTTGGCATGCCCAAGGTGGCCATCCAGCACGGCGCCGCCAGCGAGGTGCTGCCGCTCAAAAACATCGCCAAGGCGCTGCTGGAGCGCTTGCAGAGCGCCGGCGTGCGGCACCGAATTTAAGTACGGTCTAGGCCGCCTGCGGCCGCGTCAAATCAGGCGATCGACGTTGACACCGGCGCTGGGTGGCAGCGGCAGCGACGAGGTGAGCTGGTAGTTCTCGGCGGCGGCTTCGAGTGCGCGCTCGATCGGTGAAGGCGGGGCCGGGGCGATCAGGTCGGCGCGCCGCTGCGCCGCCTCGCGCGCCTCTTCGCCGATGAGCTGATCGGCGGCAAAGCGGCTGGCGCTCCAGACGTTGGGCAGCAGATCGCGGATCTGATTGGCGCGGGCCTCATCGACCGGGTTGGGTTGCGGTGGCGGCATCTGGCCCTCGATCGCCTGCGTCTGGCGCGCCTCCTGCGCGCGCGTGCGTTCGGTGCGCTCTTGCTCCACGCGTTGCGGATTGGGGGCGAGCGGACCCACGCCTTGGGCGGCACGTTCTGCATCAGCTAGGCCTTGCTCAGGCACGCCTTGCTCCGGCGCCCCTTGCTCTGTAGGCTGCTGGGCAGGTGTTGCAAACGCTTGCCGTTGCGCCGCCACCGAGGCGGCCAAATTAGCGCTTGCCACGCTGGCTTGGAAGTTGAAGCGCTCGGGTGCCGCCGCGTTGTCGTACATGTTGGCGCGCAGCGCTTGGTCGGTCGGGTTCACCGGGGGCAGCGACGGCGGGGCGTACGCCACTTGGGTGCGCGAACCCTCACCGGCCGGCGCCACCGGCGCGCTCACCCCTTGGTTGCGCGGCGACACATGTTCGCTGGCGCGGGCGGGGGTGGTGGGCTGCACACGCGCCGACACCGGCCCTTGGGCTGGCACAGGCGCTACGGCTACGGATGAGAGGTTCAACATGGCAGACTCCAAGACGGGCGAACGCCGGACGGACCAACGGCATTCAAATGCTCTTTCGGCGACTGTAGGCCAAACTTTAGGGCACCGGTGAAATTTTTTATACCGGCTTTGACCGCAGTCCCAAAACCCACCGGCCCATCCAACGGCCCACATCCAACGGCCCCCTGCGCCAGCCGATTAAAATGGCTGCGCCGCCCACCACTCCTACACTTCCAAGCAAGCGAGACCCCGCCCATGAACGCCCCCCTGCCCCTGTCTGACCGCGACGGCAAAATCTGGCTCGACGGCCAGCTCATCGACTGGCGCGATGCCAAAGTGCACGTGCTCACCCACACCCTGCACTACGGCTGCGGCGCCTTCGAGGGTGTGCGCGCCTACGCCACCGCCGACGGCCCGGCGATCTTCAGGCTGCAAGAGCACACCGAGCGCCTATTCAACAGCGCCAAGATTTTGCGCATGAAAATCCCGTTCACGCCCGAACAGGTCAACGCCGCGCAGTGCGAAGTGGTGCGCGCCAACGGCCTGGCCAGCGGCTACCTGCGCCCGCTGACCTGGATCGGGAGCGAAAAGCTCGGCGTCAGCCCCAAAGGCAACCGCGTGCACCTGATGGTGGCCGCTTGGGCTTGGGGCGCCTACCTAGGCGAAGAAGGCTTGCGCCGCGGCATCCGCGTCAAGACCAGCAGCTACACCCGGCACCACGTCAACATCACCATGACGCAGGCCAAAGCGGTGAGCAACTACACCAACAGCATTTTGGCCAACATGGAAGCCACCGACGACGGCTACGACGAAGCGCTGCTGCTCGACGCCAGCGGCTTTGTCAGCGAAGGCGCGGGCGAGAACC
>Ga0208735_100471_pt1 | contig 16794 bp, 13 predicted proteins | sample Subbio12Aug_8Aab_FD_184829 | JGI IMG/M metagenome (GOLD analysis project Ga0208735, IMG submission 184829) | Serpentinite rock and fluid subsurface biosphere microbial communities from McLaughlin Reserve, California, USA - CR12Aug_8Aab (SPAdes) | ecosystem: Environmental > Terrestrial > Deep... | reverse complement strand
CAACCGTTGCGGGAAAAAAACTTTTCCGTTCGCGGCGGGATCGCCATCTGCGCTGGCTTCATGCAGAAATTACGCGCAGCCCGGGCAAGCCCGGCTGCGCACCAGCGGTCTTGGATGGCTCTGGCAGCGCATTGCACCCCGCCAGACCCACCACCCTCGGCCACCGTAGCCCCTTGAAGGGGCGCCGCAGCCGGGAATTTGTTGCCCAAAAGCTCCATCAGGCCGTGATCGACGGCACCTCGACCCGCACCCCGAGCCCCATGGTCGAAGACACGGCCACCTTGCGCAGGAACTGGCCTTTGGACGAAGCCGGCTTGGCCTTGCTCAGGGCCTCGAGCAGCGCCTGCAGGTTGCCCAGCAGCTTGGCGTCGTCAAAGGAGCGCCGGCCAATGGTGCCGTGGATGATGCCGGCTTTGTCGACCCGGAACTGCACCTGCCCGGCCTTGGCGTTTTTCACTGCCGTGGCCACGTCGGGCGTGACGGTGCCCACTTTGGGGTTGGGCATCAGGCCGCGCGGGCCCAGAATCTGGCCCAACTGGCCGACCACGCGCATGGCGTCGGGCGAGGCGATGACCACGTCAAAGTCCAGCTTGCCGGCCTTCACGTCGGCGGCCAGGTCTTCGAAGCCCACCACATCGGCCCCGGCGGCGCGCGCCTCGTCGGCCTTGGCGCCTTGGGCGAACACCGCCACGCGCTTGGTCTTGCCGGTGCCATTGGGCAGCACCACGGCGCCGCGCACCACCTGGTCGGATTTTTTGGCGTCCACACCCAACTGCACCGCCACGTCGATGGATTCATCGAACTTGGCCGTGGCGTGCTGCTTGACCATGGCCAGCGCAGCGCCGATGGGGTAGAGCTTGGTCGAATCGACCACGCCTTGCATGGCTTTTTGTTTTTTGCTCAAGGTGGCCATGTTATGCGCCCTCCACAATCACGCCCATCGAGCGCGCCGAGCCCGCGATGGTCTTGATGGCGGCGTCGATGCTGGCCGCGTTCATGTCTTTGATCTTGATCTTGGCGATCTCTTCGAGCTGCGCCCGCGTGATCTTGCCCACTTTTTGCTTGTTCGGCACCGGCGAGCCTTTGTCGAGCTTGATCGATTTTTTGATCAAAGTCGTGGCCGGCGGCGTTTTGATGATGAAGGTAAAGCTCTTGTCGGCAAACGCGGTGATAACCACCGGCAGCGGCAAGCCTGGCTCCATGCCCTGGGTTTGGGCATTGAAGGCCTTGCAGAACTCCATGATGTTGAGCCCGCGCTGACCCAGCGCCGGACCGATCGGGGGAGAGGGGTTGGCCTTGCAAGCTGGCACCTGCAGCTTGATAAAGCCGACGATTTTTTTCGCCATATAAAATTACTCCTTCGAGTTCAAACGACCGAGCACCCCACACAGAGCACCCAGCCTCCTCGCAACCAAGCCCACCTTCAGCCAGCGCGCCGCAAGGGCAAACACCGACCTTGCTGGCAACGGGCCGTAAGCGCCAGCAGCCAAAGCAGCACCGCCCTTGGGGCAGCTGTTTTTGGCAAAGACCGATATTATGGCATAAATTTGAGACCGTGGTGTGTGCTGCCATGCGCACCGCCTGGCGCCGCGCTCAGCCAGCGCATCCGGGCGCCGCCGTGAGCCTCTCCTCGTTCCGGGCGATAAAAAAACCCGCCACGCTCCAGGCGCGGCGGGCCCAAACCCCAAGTCTGCTCTCTGCTGTCAGCGGTTGTAGGCGCTCTCGCCGTGCGAGCTGATGTCCAGCCCTTCGCGCTCTTCGTCTTCGCTCACGCGCAGGCCCACCAGCAGATCGGCCACCTTGAAGGCGATGAAAGCCACCACGCCCGACCAGAGCGCCGCCACCAACATCGATTTGCCTTGCACAAACAGTTGGCTGGCGATGGAAAAATCGGCCGCAGCGGTGCCGCCCAGCAGCGGGGCTGCAAACACCGCCGTGAGCAGGCCACCCGCGATGCCGCCCACGCCGTGCAGGCCAAACACGTCGAGCGTGTCGTCGGCACCGAGCATTTTCTTGAGGCCGTTCACACCCCACAGGCACAGGAAGCCACCGGCCAGGCCGATCGCGATCGCGCCCATCGGGCCCACGTAGCCGCAGGCCGGGGTAATGGCCACCAAGCCGGCCACGGCACCCGAGGCAGCACCCAGCATCGAGGCCTTGCCCTTGGTCAGCGCCTCACCCACACACCAGGCCAGCACGGCGGCGGCGGTGGCGATGAGGGTGTTGAGGAAGGCCAGCGCGGCGTTGCTGTTGGCCTCCAGCGCCGAACCGGCGTTGAAACCAAACCAGCCCACCCACAGCAGCGCCGCCCCGACCATGGTCAAGGCCAGGCTGTGCGGGGCCATGGCTTCGCGGCCGTAGCCGATGCGCTTGCCGATCACATAAGCACCCACCAAGGCCGCCACGGCTGCGCTAAGGTGCACCACGGTGCCGCCGGCAAAGTCCATCTTGCCCAAGCCGATCAGGTAGCCGCCCGATCCCCAGACCATGTGCGCCACCGGGATGTAGCTGAAGGTGAACCAGATGGCGGTGAAGATCAGCACGGCGCTGAACTTGATGCGCTCGGCAAAGGCACCCACGATGATGGCGCAGGTGATGCCGGCAAAGGTGGCCTGGAAAGCGACGAAGATCAGCTCCGGGATCACCACGCCTTCGGTGAAGGTGGCGGCCATCGAATCCATGCTGATGCCAGCCAGGAAGGCCTTGTCGAGGTTGGCGATGATCAGCCCCTCGCCCCCAAACGCCAGGCTGTAGCCATACACCGCCCACAGCACCATGACGAGCGAAAACACCACGGTGACTTGCATCAGCACCGAGAGCATGTTTTTGCTGCGCACCAGGCCGCCGTAAAACAGCGCCAGACCGGGGATGACCATCATCACCACCAGCAAGGTGGCAACCAACATCCAGGCCACATCGCCTTTTTCGGGCACGGGTTCAACGGCAGCGGCCTCGGGGGCGGGGGCGGCAGCGGGATCGGCAGCCACGGCCATGGCGGCGGGTTCAGCCATTGGAGCAACCGCAGTGGGTGCCTCGATGGCCTGTGCCATGGCCGCCGCGCCCCCCAGCAAGAGCCCCAGGCCCACACACAAACTGAGCAGATACTTTTTCATGATTGGTACTCGGATTTTGAAAAAGGGTTGAATGATCAAAGCGCTTGGGCGCCGGTCTCGCCGGTGCGGATGCGCACCACCTGCTCCAGCGGGAACACGAAAATCTTGCCGTCACCGATCTTTCCGGTGCGGGCCGCACCCTCGATGACCTCGATCACGCGCTCGACCAGCTCGTCGGCCACGGCCGCATCGACCTTGACCTTGGGCAGGAAATCGACCACGTACTCGGCTCCACGGTAGAGCTCGGTGTGGCCTTTTTGGCGTCCGAAGCCTTTAACTTCGGTGACGGTGATGCCCTGCACGCCCAGACCCGAGAGCGCTTCGCGCACCTCGTCGAGCTTGAAGGGTTTGATGATCGCAGTGACCAGTTTCATATTCAACCTTTCTGCCTGTATCGATAAAAGGGCTGGGCCAGCTTGCGGCCAGACCAGCGGCGGGTGATGGGACCCATGCCTTGGGAGCCGGGCCGTCTGCACGCCATCTTTTAAGCACATAGCGTGCCAACCCAGCCAGGCGCGGCACAGCCCCCCCCTTCTGACAGGCTGCGCTGGACAGCCGCTACACTGGGGCCACAAGGCGGGGCTTGCAGCGCACCAAATCGGTGCAGCAGGGCCAAGCAAGCCATGGGACCAGGCACCGGCCCTGTGCTGTGGCCTACAACGGGAGGGTGTGAACGTGGGTTTGTGCGTGGTTCAAAGCCGCACGCTGGTGGGGCTCGACGCCTTGCCGGTGAGCGTGGAGGTGCATTTGGCCAACGGCCTGCCCAGCCTGACGCTGGTGGGCCTGGCCGACACCGAGGTGAAAGAGGCGCGCGAGCGCGTGCGCTCGGCCATTTTGAACGCCGGGCTGGAGTGGCCTCACAACCAGCGCATCACGGTCAACTTGGCGCCGGCCGATCTGCCCAAAGAGTCAGGGCGCTTTGACTTGCCGATCGCGCTCGGGGTGCTGGCCGCCAGCGGCCAGATCGACGGCGCGGCGCTGGCGGGCTACGAGTTTGCCGGCGAGCTCTCGCTCAGCGGCGCCTTGCGCCCGGTCCGGGGCGCCTTGTGCATGGGCCTGGCTTTTTTGCGCAGCCAGGGCGCGGGCCAGCCGCCATGCACCGCTTTGGTGCTGCCCCCCGGCAGCGCCGAGGAAGCGGCTTTGGTGCGCCAGGCGCGCGTGTACCGGGCGCACCATTTGCTCGATGTGGTGCAGCGCTTTGCCCGCGCTGGCGCAGCGCTGCCCGAACCTCCGCACGCCGACGGCTGGGCCCTGCTGCAGGGCAGCGCCCCGGTGCTGCCCCAGCACCTGCCCGATTTGATCGACGTGAAAGGCCAAGCCGGGGCGCGCCGGGCGCTGGAGATCGCCGCAGCGGGCGCGCACAGCTTGTTGATGAGCGGCCCGCCGGGCTCGGGCAAGTCGATGCTGGCGCAGCGCCTGCCCGGCATCTTGCCGGCGCTGGACGACCAGCAGGCGCTGGAGGCGGCAGCGGTGGCCTCGCTGGCCGGGCGCTTTCGGCCCGAGCACTGGGGCCAACGGCCCTTTAGCGCCCCGCACCACAGCGCCAGCGCCACCGCGCTGGTGGGTGGCGGCAACCCGCCCCGCCCGGGCGAGATTTCGCTCGCGCACCACGGGGTGCTGTTCCTCGACGAACTGCCCGAATTCCCGCGCGCCGCCCTCGAGGCCCTGCGCGAGCCGCTCGAGAGCGGGCAGATACGCATCTCGCGCGCGGCGCGCCAAACCGATTTTCCGGCCCGCTTTCAACTCGTCGCGGCCATGAACCCCTGCCCCTGCGGCTATTTGGGCGCCAGCCACCGCCGCTGCCGCTGCACCCCCGACCAGGTGCTGCGCTACCAAGGCAAGCTCAGCGGCCCCTTGCTGGACCGCATCGACCTGCATGTCGAGGTGCCGCTGCTGCCACCGCAGCAGTTGCTCGATCACGCAGCGGCCGAGTCGAGCGCCTCCGTGCGCGAGCGCGTGGCACAAGCGCGCCAACTGGCGCTGCAGCGCCAGGGCCACGCCAACCACACTTTGCACGGCCCCGCGCTGCAACGCCATGCGGCGCTGGAGCCCGCTGCCGCCAAGCTGCTGCAGCAAGCGGCGACCCGGCTCGGCTGGTCGGGCCGCGCCACCCACCGTGCGCTGCGGGTGGCGCGCACCATCGCCGACTTGGCCGCCAGCGATGGCATTCACAGCGCGCATCTGGCCGAAGCGGTGCAATACCGCCAGCCGGGGCCAATTTGAATATGCCGCATAATTGCGCGCGCAAGATGCTAAACCCGACAAAACACCCGGAAACGTGACCATGGATCCCCTGGCCGCTGCATCAGCCAACCCCCTTGTGGTGGCACGGGAAGGCTTGTTGCCGCTGCGTTGGCCCACCCCACCCTACGCCAGCTACGGCGGGCATGAAAACGGCAGCGACGAACCGGGTGCCCCGGGCCTGGACTGCCTAGTCGAGGGCAGCAACGGGCAAGTGCGCTCGTGTCGGTTGATGAGGCTGGATCTGCCCTCTGGCGTGGCCCATATCCAGGTGCCGCCCTCGCGCACCACCATGCCGCTGCGCTTCGGCATGTTTCGCCGCATCAGCCTGACGCAGCCGCTGGCCCCACTGCCGCAAGGCCCAGACAAGGCCAGCCCCGAGGCGGACAGCAAGGCCAGCGGCGCCGACGAATTGATGAACCACCGCCCGCGCCTGCCCTACGCCTTGGAACTGAGCGACGGCACGGCGCTCACCGGCACGACCATTGGGCACCTCGAGTCGGCCGCCGGCGTGTTCCTTTTTATACCGCTCGACGAACACGACCGGGTGCAACGGGTGTTCCTGCCCGCGCACATGGTGCGCCAGATACGGGTCGGGGAGAGCATTGGGCAGGTATTGGTCGAGCAACACGCCGTCACCCCCGAGCAGGTCGAACGGGCTGCGCGCGAGCAAGAACAGTTGCGCAACCGCAAATCGGGCGACCATCTGGTGCTCAAGGAAGTGGTCGAGCCCGAGCAGTTGCTGCAGGCGCTTGAAGAGCAGGCGCGCATGCCCATGGTGCGCATCGGCGAAGCGCTGACCGCGCTTGGGCTCATTACCCCCGAGCAACTGCAAGACCCGCTGGAGCGCCAGAAAAACGAACCCAGCGTGCCGCTGGGCGAGCTGCTGGTGCAAAGCGGGCTGTTGTCGCGCGACGATTTGCGCCTTGCGCTGGCCCGCAAAATGGGCTACCCGGTGGTCGATCTGGCCCGGTTCCCCATCGATCCCGAGGCGCTGCGCCGGGTGCCGATCGCGCTGGCGCGCAAACACCGCGTGTTGCCCTTGTTGTGGCACAGCGGCACCGTGGTCGTGGCCACCGATGACCCGTCGCGGCGCGGCATGCTCAAAGAACTCGATTTCCTGTTGCAAGCCAAGGTGCTGGCGACGCTGGCGAACACCCCACTGGGGGTGCAGGGCATCAACGAGGCTTATGCCCGCTTTGGTCTCGACGATACCCAAGCGGCACTGGCGGCTGGCGGCGAATTTGCCCCCACCAGCTCCGACAAGCTGCTCGAATCGCTCGAGCAAGAAGCCAGCGACGACGCCGACCCCAAGCTCGGCGCCATCGAGCAGTCCGACAACTCGCTCGTCAAGCTCATCAACAGCCTGATCATCGAGGCCCATGGCCAAGGGGCCTCCGACATCCACATCGAGACCTTTGCCAGCAAGCGCAAGGTGCGCATCCGGCTGCGCAAAGACGGCCGCCTGAGCCCCTTCATGGAGCTGCCACCGGGCTACCGCAACGCCATCATCGGCCGCATCAAGGTGATGTGCGACCTCGACATTTCCGAGCGCCGCAAACCCCAAGACGGCAAGATCGATTTTGCCAAGTTCTCGCCCACGCACAAGCTCGAGTTGCGGGTGGCCACCATCCCCACCAGCAACGGCGCCGAAGACGTGGTGCTGCGCTTGCTCTCATCGGCCAAGCCGCTGCCGCTGGATCAACTCGGCCTGACCCCCGCCAACCTTCGCCAGTTGCAGGCGGCGGTGGCGCGCCCGCACGGCATGGTGCTGTGCGTGGGCCCCACGGGTTCGGGCAAGACCACCACGCTGCACTCGCTGCTGCAACACATCAACACGCCCGATCGAAAAATCTGGACCGCCGAAGACCCGGTCGAGATCAGCAACCCGGACTTGCGCCAAGTGCAGATCAACCCCAAGATCGACTGGACCTTTGCCAAGGCGCTGCGCGCCTTCCTGCGCGCCGACCCCGACATCATCATGGTGGGCGAAATCCGCGACGCCGAAACGGCGCAGATGGCGATCGAGGCCTCGCTCACCGGCCACCTGGTGCTCTCGACGCTGCACACCAACAGCGCGCCCGAGACCGTGGTTCGGCTGCTCGACATGGGGATGGATCCGTTCAACTTTGCCGACTCGCTAGCTGCCGTGCTGGCGCAGCGTCTGGTGCGGCGCTGGTGCAAGGGCTGCGTGCGCAGCGAGCCAGCTGACGAAACCTGGGTCGATGAGCTGCTGGACGACTACCTGCACGTGCTGCCCGAGGCGCTGCGCCCCAGCAAGGCCGAGCTGCATGCACAGTGGCTGCACGATTACGGCCAGGATGGCCAACTGCTCAAGCGCCACGCCCCTGGCTGCCCGGCCTGCGACCAGACCGGCTACAAGGGCCGCCTGGGGGTGCACGAGCTGCTGCTTATCGACGGCCCTCTGCGCCGCCTGATCCAGCGCAAAGCGCCCTCGGAGGCGCTGCAGGAAGCGGCGCAGATCGGCGGCGGGCTGCGCACCCTGCGCCAAGACGGCATCCTCAAGGTGCTGCAGGGGCTGACCAGCATCGACGAGGTGCGCGCCCACTGCACCCTGTGAGACCGTTTAGCGGCTCACAGGTTCGGGGCCAGCCAACGCTCCAGCTCCGCCTCGCTCAGGCCACGGCGGCGCGCCTGCTCGGCCAGTTGCTCGCGCCCGATGGTGCCGACGTTGAAATACTGGCTCTGCGGGTGCGCTAGGTAAAAGCCGCAGACGCTGGCCGCGGGCGTCATGGCCAGGCTTTCGGTCAGGCCCATGCCTATCTCCTCGCTGCCCAAGAGCGCCAGCAACTCGCGCTTAACGGTGTGATCGGGGCAGGCCGGGTAGCCTGGGGCCGGGCGTATGCCCTGATACTGCTCAGCGATAAGCTGCTGCGGGCTTAAATCTTCACCGGCGGCGTAGCCCCAGAGTTCGGTGCGCACGCGCCGGTGCAGGTATTCGGCGGCGGCCTCGGCCAGCCGGTCGGCCAGCGCCTTGAGCACAATGGCCTGGTAGTCGTCGTGCGCGGCCTCGAAGGCGGCGGCGCGCGCCTCGGCCCCGATGCCCGCCGTCACGGCAAAGGCGCCCACATAGTCGGCCACGCCGCTGCCCTGCGGGGCCACAAAATCGGCCAGGCAGCGGTTCGGGCGCGGTACGCCGTCGATCACCGGCTTTTCGCTCTGCTGGCGCAAGCCGTGCCAGACCAAGGCTGGCGTCTGGCGCGCCTCGTCGGCATACAGCGCGATGTCGTCGTCGCCCAGCGCCTGCGCCGGGTACAGGCCCAGCACCGCGTTGGCCGTGAGCCAGCGGCCTTCGACGATTTTTTTCAGCATGGCTTGCGCGTCGGCATAGACCTTGCGCGCTTGCTCGCCCACCAGCTCGTCGTCGAGGATGGCAGGGTAGGGACCGGCCAAATCCCAAGTCTGGAAGTACGGGCCCCAGTCGATAAAGCGCGCCAATTCGGCCAAGTCCAGGTTTTTGAACACGCGCCGGCCGATGAACTTGGGCCGCGCCGGGGTGTAGGCGGCCCAGTCGAGCGCGGCCTTGTTGGCGCGCGCCCGCGCCAGCGACACCAGCGGGGTTTTCTTTTTGTTGGCGTGCTGCTGGCGCACGCGCTCGTAGTCGGTGCCGAGCTCGGCCACGAACGCGCTGCGCCCTTGGCCCAGCAGATTCTGCGCCACGCCCACGCTGCGCGAGGCGTCGGGCACATAGACCACCGGGCCGCTGTAGTGCGGGGCAATTTTTACCGCCGTGTGCACTCGGCTGGTGGTGGCGCCGCCGATCATCAGCGCCACGCCGTGCGCGCCAAAATACGCGTCTTTTTCCATCTCGGCCGCCACGTATTGCATTTCTTCCAGGCTGGGCGTGATCAGGCCCGACAGGCCCACGATCTCGGCCCCCACCTCTTTGGCCTTGGCCAGAATCTGGTGGCAGGGCACCATCACGCCCATGTTCACCACCTCGAAGTTGTTGCACTGCAGCACCACGGTGACGATGTTTTTGCCGATGTCGTGTACATCGCCCTTGACGGTGGCGATCACGATCTTGCCCTGCGCGCGCGCCTGCACGCCACTGGCCAGCGCCTGGCGTTTTTCTTCCTCGATGTAGGGCAGCAGGTGCGCCACCGACTGCTTCATCACGCGCGCGCTTTTCACCACCTGCGGCAAAAACATCTTGCCCGCGCCGAACAGGTCGCCGACCACGTTCATGCCGTCCATGAGCGGGCCTTCGATCAGGTGCAGCGGGCGCAGGCCCTGGGCGCGCATCTCTTGCCACAAGGCTTCGGTGTCGACCTCGATGTGCTCGTTGTTGCCATGCACCAGCGCGTGCGTCAGGCGCTCGCGCAAGGGCAGCGTGCGCCAGGCGTTTTTGGCGCTGTCGTCGCGCGCCGCGCCGCGCACGCTGTCGGCGATTTCGAGCAGGCGCTCGGTGGCATCTGGGCGCCGATTCAGCACCACGTCTTCGACGCGCTGGCGCAGCTCGGGGGCCAGCTCGTCATAGACGCCGACCATGCCGGCGTTGACGATGCCCATGTCCATCCCGGCCTGGATGGCGTGGTACAGAAACACGGTGTGGATGGCCTCGCGCACCGGGTCGTTGCCGCGAAAACTAAAGCTCACGTTGCTCACGCCGCCGCTCACCTTGGCCCCCGGCAAGTTCGCCTTGATCCAGCGCGTGGCCTCGATGAAATCGACCGCGTAGTTGTCGTGCTCGGCAATGCCGGTGGCCACGGCGAAGATGTTGGGGTCGAACACGATGTCTTCGGGCGGAAAACCCACCTCATCGACCAGGATGCGGTAGGCGCGCGCGCAGATTTCGGTCTTGCGCGCCTGGGTGTCGGCCTGGCCTTGTTCATCGAAGGCCATGACCACGGCGGCGGCGCCGTAGCGGCGCACCAGCCGCGCCTGGCGCTTGAACTCGGCCTCGCCCTCTTTAAGGCTGATCGAGTTCACGATGCCCTTGCCTTGCACGCACTTGAGCCCGGCCTCGATCACCTCCCACTTGGATGAGTCGATCATCACCGGCACGCGCGCGATGTCGGGTTCGCCGGCCATGAGGTTCAAAAAGCGCACCATCGCGGCCCGGCTGTCGAGCATGGCTTCGTCCATGTTGACGTCGATGATCTGGGCCCCGTTTTCCACCTGCTGGCGCGCCACCACCAGCGCCTGCTCGAACTGCCCTTCCAAAATCAAGCGCGCAAAGGCTTTGGAGCCGGTGACGTTGGTGCGCTCGCCGATGTTGACGAACAGCGAGTGCTCGTCGATGCGCAGCAGCTCCAGCCCCGACAGCAGCATGGGGCCGGGTTGTGGCCTCGGGTGGCTGGCGGCGGGTGCGCCGGTGCGGCTGGGCGGATGGGCGGCGGTTGTTTGGGTTGCGTTCACAGGTGGGATCAAAAAATAGGGCAGGATGCGGTGGCCCGCAGGAATCAAGAGAGCGCAACGCGGGCAAACTTGCGCTTGCCCACCTGCAGCACGTAGCTGCCCGGGCCCAGGCGCAGGCCCTTGTCGCTGATCAGCGCGCCATCGACGCGCACCCCGGCGCCGTCGATCAGGCGGCTGGCTTCGCTGCTCGACGGGGCCAGCCCGGCGGCCTTGAGCAGCGCCGCCAGCCCCAACGGCGCGCCGCCCAGCGCCAGCTCGGGGATTTCATCTGGCACGCCGCCCTGGCTGCGGTTGATGAAGTCTTGCTGCGCCGCCGCCGCCGCCGCCGCGCTGTGAAAGCGCGTGGTGAGCTCGAGCGCCAGTTGCACCTTGGCGTCTTTGGGGTTGCGCCCAGCGGCGACTTCGGCGCGCAGCGCCGCGATCTGCGCCTCGGTCTGAAACGACAGCAGCGTGAACCAGCGCCACATGAGCTCGTCGGAAATGCTCAGCACCTTGGCGTACATGCTGTTGGCCGCTTCGCCGATGCCGATGTAGTTGCCCTTGGATTTGCTCATCTTCTCCACCCCGTCCAGCCCTTCGAGCAAGGGCATGGTGAGGATGCACTGCGGCTCCTGGCCGTATTCGGCCTGCAAGTGGCGGCCCATGAGCAGGTTGAACTTCTGGTCGGTCCCGCCCAGCTCCAGGTCGGCCTTGAGCGCCACCGAGTCGTAGCCCTGCATCAGCGGGTATAAAAATTCGTGCACGCTGATCGGGCTGCCGGTGGTGTAGCGCTGGTGAAAATCGTTGCGCTCCATCATGCGCGCCACGGTGTATTTGGCGGCCAGCTCGATCATTCCCATCGATCCCAGCGCCAAACTCCACTCGCTGTTGTAGCGGATTTCGGTTTTGGCCGGGTCCAGCACCAGGCTGGCCTGCTGGTAGTAGGTTTGGGCGTTGGCCTGGATCTGCTCGGGCGTGAGCGGCGGCCGGGTGCTGTTGCGCCCCGAAGGGTCGCCGATCAGGCTGGTGAAATCGCCGATCAGAAAAATCACCGTATGGCCCAAATCCTGCAACTGGCGCAGCTTGTTGAGCACCACGGTGTGGCCGAAGTGGATGTCGGGCGCGGTCGGGTCCAGCCCGAGCTTGATGCGCAGCGGCTGCCCGCTGGCCTGGCTGCGCTGCAATTTTTGCACCCAATCGGCCTCGGGGATGAGCTCCTCGCAGCCGCGCCGCGTCACGGCCAAGGCGTGCTGCACGGCTGCGCTCAGAGGCGCGGCGCAGGGTGCCGCAGGGGTTGCGCCAGCGAGCGCGGCAGCAGCGGTGTGGGGGGTGGCTTGAATCATTCGGGTTTCTACAGATGGCCGGGCGCGGCCGGCGCGTTATACTGGCGCGCAATTCGTGGCTGGATTTTAGTCGGCGCGCTGTGGTTTGGCTCCCGTTTTATGTGGCAGCCCCATGGCGCGGCCCAAAAATCCGGCTTTCAGTTGCGCCGCTTCATGGCGCCCTGTCCCTCGTTAGCCCAGTCTGCGCGCACCCGTTGCGCGCAGACCGGCCCAGATCTTGACCCTGAATGAACGAACTGGCCCAGCAGATCAAATTTTTCTTGCAACAATACCCCAAGCGACTCGTGGCTGGTTTGGGTGTGATTTTGCTCGGCACCGGCGTCACCGCCTTTGGCGTGGCCCCGTTGGAGGCTCAAATCTCTGAACTGCCCGTGCAGCAAGTGGTCGAGCAGGTTCCGCACGCCGCACTGGCGCTGCAGTTGCCGGCGGCGCCAGTGGCCGTTGGCACAGTTGCCGAACTGCAAGCCCCTGTGCCCTTCGTGCTGTTTCGCACCGACGTCACGCGCCGCAACGACACCGTGCAAAGCCTGCTGCAGCGTTTGGGCGTGAGCGACAGCGCCGCGCAGCAGTTCTTGCGCAGCCATCCCGACGCCGCCCAGTTGCTGCGCGGTCCGGCTGGCAAGTTGGTGCGCGCTGAAACCGACGACGACCAGCGCCTGTTGCGCCTGAGCGCTCGCTGGCTGCCCAGCAACCAGGCCAATACCTACCAGCGCTTGCTGGTCGAACGCAGCGGCAACGGCTTTGTGGCCCGCACCGACCCAGGTGAACCGCAGCGCTCGGTGCGGGTTGCCAGTGGCACCATCCGCAGCACCCTCTTTGCCGCCACCGAAGCGGCCGACCTGCCCGATCGGGTGGCCTCCCAACTGTCTGATATTTTTTCGGGCCAGATCGATTTTCGGCGCGACTTGCAGCGCGGCGACTCCTTTCGCGTGGTCTATGAAGCGCTCGAATCCGAAGGCGAATTGCTGCGCTACGGCCGCCTCCTGAGCGCCGAGTTCACCAACAAGGGCCGCGCGCACCAGGTGCTGTGGTTCGAGGCGCCGGGCCAGCCCGGTGCCTACTTCACCTTTGAGGGCGACAGCACCCGGCGCGCTTTCTTGGCCTCGCCGCTGGAGTTTTCGCGCATCAGCAGCGGCTTTGGCTTGCGCTTTCACCCCGTCACGGGCTTGCGCCGCCCGCACTTGGGGGTCGATTTCCCGGCCCCAACCGGCACCCCGGTGCGCAGCGTGGGCGACGGCGTGGTGCAGTTCGCCGGCAGCCAGCGCGGCTTTGGCAACGTGGTCTTCATCCAGCACCGCAATAATATTGTCACGGTCTATGCCCACCTGCACCGCATCGACGTGCGCCAGGGCCAGAGCGTGGCGCAAGGCCAGTATATCGGCCAAGTGGGTTGCACGGGGGTGTGCACCGGGCCGCACGTGCACTTTGAATACCGCCTCAACGGCATCCACCGCGACCCCTTGCTGCTGGTGGCCGAAGGCGGCGGCAGCGAGCCGCTGACCGCCGCCGTGCGGCCGGCGTTCCAGCAAGCCGCCGCCGACATGAGGCAAAAACTCGCTGCCGCTTCCACTTTGGTGCAGGCCAGCGCCCAATAAGCGCCGACTGCGTGGCTCGACCCGACTTCATCGCCGTGCACCCCTTGCTGCGCCGCGCAAGCTTGCACACATGAGGCGCTACACCATCGGCCTGATGTCGGGCACCTCGCTCGACGGCGTCGATGCGGTGCTGCTCGATTGCGGCGAGCACGAAGCCGCTGCGCTGCGCGTGCTGGCCGATGCCAGCGCCCCCTTCCCCGTCGCGCTGCGCCAAACCTTCTCTGCGCTCAACCACAGCGGCCCCGACGAGTTGCACCGCGCCGCACAGTCCGGTTGCGAACTGGCTGAAATCTATGCCCAATTGGTCGCTCAGTTGCTGCAAAGCAGCGGGCTAAAAGCTCATCAAATCATCGCCATCGGGGCCCACGGCCAAACCGTGCGCCACTGCCCACCGGCTACCGGTGTGCGGCACCCCTACAGCCTGCAAATCAACCAACCCGCGCTGCTGGCCGAGCGCTGCGGCATTGCCGTGGTGGCCGACTTTCGCAACCGCGACGTGGCCGCTGGCGGCCAAGGCGCTCCGCTGGTGCCAGCCTTTCACCAACGCATTTTTGGCCGCGCCGAGCAGGCGGTGCTGGTGCTCAATCTGGGCGGCATTGCCAACCTCAGCGCCCTGCGGCCCCACGCAGACACGCTGGGCTTTGACACCGGCCCCGGCAACGCGCTGCTCGACCTCTGGTGCCAGCGCCACAGCGGCGCCTGGTTCGACCGCGACGGGGCCTGGGCCGCCAGCGGGCGCGAGCAGCCGGCCCTGCTGGCGCACCTGCTGTCCGATCCCTACTTTGCCCAAAGTGGACACAAAAGCACGGGGCGCGAGCACTTCAGCGCCGCCTGGCTCGACCAGCGCCTGCAGCCTTTCCAGGGTTTGGCCCCAGCCGACGTGCAAGCCACCCTCACGCGCCTGACGGCGCGCAGCGTGGCGCAAGCAGTGCAGGGCTTGGACTGGGGCCGCGCAGGTCTGCAGCAGGCCTGGGTCTGTGGCGGCGGCAGCCGCAATGCGTGTTTGATGCAGATGCTGGCCGAGGAACTGCCGGGCGTGTCGGTGCAGCCCAGCGAGGTTGCGGGTTGGCCCGCGCACTGGGTCGAGCCCGCGGCCTTTGCTTGGCTGGCGCTGCAAGCCCTCGAGGGGAAAACGGGCAACCTGCCCAGCGTCACCGGGGCCAGCGGGCCACGCGTGCTGGGCGCCATCTATCCGGCCTGAGGCAGCAACGCCACCATGCGGTGGCAGCGCTCTCTGCCCCTTCCGTGGGGCTGCGAACTGTGGCTTTTCGGTCGCCCAAGCCCAAGGGCTTAGGTGCTGAAGCTCGAGCCGCAGCCGCAGGTGGTGCTGGCGTTGGGGTTTTTGATCACGAACTGCGCCCCCTGCAGGTCTTCTTTGTAGTCGATCTCGGCCCCCACCAAATACTGGTAGCTCATGGCGTCGATCAGCAGGCTGACGCCGTTTTTGCTCATGGTGGTATCGTCTTCGTTCACCACCTCGTCGAAGGTGAAACCGTACTGGAAGCCCGAGCACCCGCCGCCCTGCACGAACACGCGCAGCTTCAGGTCTGGGTTGCCTTCTTCGGCGATCAAATCGGCCACCTTGGCCGCCGCGCTGTCGGTGAAAACAAATGGGGCGGGCATTTCGGTAGCGGGGCGTTCTGCGACTTCGCTCATGGTAGGGTGTTCCGATGCAAACGATGGACTCAAGAAACTCGTCGGGCCGCCCAAAGGGCTTTTGTACCCATGAGTGGGAAACGAGCGCGGAGAGTTTTGGTGCTGAGGACAATAGTAAAGCAAAAAACTCAAGATTGCACCCCCTGGTGCGATTGTCTGCGCTGTGGCCATGGTTTTAGGCTGGCCGCCAGCTTGGCGCCACAGGCATAAAAAAACCGCCCCCGGCTTGTGCCAAAGGGCGGCTCGATGCTTGGGCAAACGCTCGGCACCGGCCAGAACGAACCGCCCGATGCCCTGCGCGCACCACACGGTGCGCGCTTGAGGAGTTTGTCAGCGCTTGGAGAACTGCTTGCGCCGGCGTGCCGAACGCAGACCAACCTTTTTGCGCTCCACTTCGCGCGCGTCGCGCGTCACGTAGCCGGCCGCGCTCAGGGTGGGCTTGAGGGCCGCGTCGTAGTCGATCAGGGCGCGTGTGATGCCGTGGCGCACCGCGCCGGCCTGGCCCGATTCGCCGCCGCCATGCACATTCACCTGAATGTCGAACGCTTGCTCGTTGCCGGTCAGCAGCAGCGGCTGCTTGGCGATCATGATCGAGGTCTGACGGCCGAAGAAGGCTTCGATGTCTTTGCCGTTGATGGTGATCTGACCCGTGCCTTTTTTGAGGAACACGCGGGCGACGCTGGATTTGCGACGGCCGGTGCCATTGTTCCATTCACCGATCATGTGCGCTCCTCGAGGATAGTCAACACCTTGGGTTGCTGGGCGCTGTGGGGGTGTTCGGCACCGCCATAGACCTTGAGTTTTTTGATCATGGCGTAACCCAGCGGGCCTTTGGGCAGCATGCCCTTGACCGCTTTTTCCAGCGCGCGGCCCGGGTGCTTGGCCTGCATGTCGCGGAAGTTGGTGCCATAAATACCGCCCGGGAAACCCGAGTGGCGGTAATAGATTTTGTCCAGGGCTTTGTTGCCCGTGACTTTGAGTTTGGCCGCGTTGACGATGACGATGAAATCGCCCGTGTCCACGTGAGGGGTGTAAATGGCTTTGTGTTTGCCGCGCAACCGGAGTGCCACTTCGCTGGCAACACGTCCGAGCACCTTGTCGGTGGCGTCAATCACAAACCACTCGTGCACCACCTCGGCCGGTTTGGCGCTGAAGGTTTTGGTCATGAGTTTGCTCTGAAAAAGCAGGTTTGGCAGGTGTCTTTTCCACGGTCGGTGCGGCTCTGTTGGCCGCCTCTTAGGTGGGTTTGCCGCGCTGCAGCCCCATTAAGGAAAGCCACAGCGCAGCCTTCGCCGCGGACACCTAAAGCGCTGCGAAGCCAGTCATTATAACTGCAAACATCAAACCATCCAAGCCTTAGTCTTGTCCAACGAGGTATGAGCCTGGAGCCGGGCGCCAGATTCCACTGAGGAGTGAGCCTGGCGAGCACCTGGGGTTGTCGATCAGGGGACTGGCAGGCAGTCTACTGGCGCAGCGGGTCGATCA
>Ga0208735_100468_pt1 | contig 16938 bp, 16 predicted proteins | sample Subbio12Aug_8Aab_FD_184829 | JGI IMG/M metagenome (GOLD analysis project Ga0208735, IMG submission 184829) | Serpentinite rock and fluid subsurface biosphere microbial communities from McLaughlin Reserve, California, USA - CR12Aug_8Aab (SPAdes) | ecosystem: Environmental > Terrestrial > Deep... | reverse complement strand
CGCCGACGCGGGACGCGGACTGGCTTTGCGCATGGACCACGGTACGCAATACACCGCCGACGATTTCCTCAACCAGGTCAAGTTCTGGGGCATCGCGCCCAGCTTTGCCTTCGTCGCCGAACCGCAGACCAATGGCGTTGCCGAACGGTTCAACAGGACGCTCAAGGAACAGGTATTCCATGGCCACGTCTTCAATAACCTCGAAGAAGTTCGCGCCGCCGTCGTCGAGTTCAAGGATCGGTACAATCGTCATTGGCGTCTCGAAAAACTGGGCTTCATGTCACCCCTCGAAGTCCGTCAGGCTCATGCCATGCGAAAGGCGGCCTGAGTTGCAAAAGCGTGTCCAGACAATCGGAGGCGGTACACCATGTCGTCTATGGGGGAGAACTGCGGCAGGCGCGCAGCGATGCCACAGTCCTCCCTTGGCGCACGATCGCCAGCGAACTCCCGACAATCCAGGGTCAGTTGCCGGTCTTGCCCTCGTAGGCTCCGCCCGCCACCTTGGCCATCATTTCGGCGGTCGAATCCGGATGGCTGGCAATCCCCATGAACTGGAACATGCCGAGATCGGGCCAGGCCAGCGCGGTCCGGTAACGGGCGAACAGCGAGTAGGCCTTGTTGTCGACGACGAAGATTTCCCAAGGCAGGGCGGCCACGTGGTCGGGGCCGATCTTCTTCGCCCACCAGCCTTCGCCGTTTTCGGGATCATTGGTCGCCACGCCGAACACGGCGAGCCTCCTCTCGGGGATCACGACCTCATAGACCTTGGCGGTCTTGGCGACCCCCTTGGCGAGGTTGTCGCGGATTGTCTTCACCGCCTCGTCGAAGCTGGCGTATGTCATGAGCTCACTCTTGTCGTCGAAGCGTTCCATGCCCGCCATGTAGCGATACCTGGGCAGATTCTCGGGTTTGACGGTTCCGCCGAACGGCTTGCCGCCGCCGAGGGCTTGCTGGAGTTTCGCGCTCGTTTCCCGGATCGCCGCCTCGGCCTTGCCGTAGTTCTCGCGCAGGAAGGCGCGCTGCCAGTATTCGAGATTCAGGTAGGACACGGTGCCGTCGTCCTTCACGCCGACGCGGATCGGCAGGCCCACCACGGCCGAACCGCCGATCTGCGTCAGCGCCGCCGAAAAGCCCGGCTCGGTGACGACGATCGAGGCATGCTGCGGCAGGCCTGGCGGAGTATGCCGGCCGATGACCGTGAAGCCCGCCGCAGTCAGCTTCTGCTCCGCCGCCGCCATCGCCGCCTTGACGTCGCCGCCCGCCACCTTGTCGCCCGTCACGTAGGGCTGCAAGGCATGCGCCAGCAAGGAAAAAGCAGCAAGTGCGGCACCCGCGATGATCTTCTTCATGTTGCCTCCTCGGTGATTATGTTTTGGATGTGAAAAAGGCCGGCGGGGCCGGCCTTTTCAAATGCCGCGCAGCGATCAGAAGCGGTGGCTGTACATGAACTGCCAGTTATTGCTCTGGCCATGCGTCGTCTTGATGCCCATCACCGAGTTGGTCACGGACACTTCAGGCGCGTAAGTATAGGAGAAGTCGATCGACGCAGCCTGGCTGAAGGCATAACCAAAACCAAGGGCGTAATGGTCTTTGATTGTCGCCGGGAACAGGTAGTTCAAGTAATTGTCAGGAATCGGGTTGCTCGCCAGATTCACACCGGCACGGAGCGTCAAAGCAGGCGAATACTTGTACGAAGCACCAATCATGAATACATCCTGGTTCTTCCAATTCTGATAAAGCGTTGCATCCATCGTCCCCAAGCCGCCATCAGCGACGAAGTGCATGCGGAGGTTTTTCATCACATCCGCCCAGTTGATGCGTTTGTAATCAGCAGCAATCAGCAGTTTGTCGGAGGCCTGATAGGCCAAACCCAGACCGTAGGTTTCTGGCCACTGGAAGTCAATTACGCTCAGCTTGCCAGCAATAGGGCCCGCGCTGCTGTTCAAACGCCCACTTCCTTCCATGTCAGACAAATTGGTTTTTGCATGGTAGACACCACCTACGGTCAGATTAGGCGCCGCCTTCCAAGTAAAGCCAATATTCAAAGCCCAACCGTTTGTGGTCAACTGCTGCGTGAACTTATTATCTCCCTTGGAAAAGTCAAATTGGGCCCAATCCATAGGAATAGGTGGAAGTGTTGAGGTTACAACACCGATGGCATTACCACCCGGCGCCATCATTGCACCCATTGCCGCACCATCCATGACCATTTGGATATCAAGTCCGCCCCACAGATAGTCGATACTGCCACCGACCGTAAAGCTGTCGGTCACGTCGTAGGCAAGCGGAAACATGACGCGGCCCAAACCGAGCTCAGAGCGATTTTCCTGACCAGTTGGCCCTCCGAGGGTAGGGCTAAAACTCAGAAACGAATTATTTCCGTATTCCGTACCCATGCCACCTTGAGCCATCATGCCAATGCCGTATGTCAGCTTGCCATCCTTGCGAACATAGCCGGCAGCAGGCATATAGTAGGCATCTCCACCGGAATTGGCGGTACCCATCGCAGGCACAGCAGGCATGCTGGCCGCTACGTCAGGGTGCAGACCGCCAATGGCGATATCGAAACGTGCAGTGCCACTCTTCATGAAACCCAGAGTCGCCGGGTTGTTGATCATGCCGGCCGTGCCGTTGTCGTAGGCGAAGGAAGCGCCGCCCATGCCGGTGGCGACCGGGCCATAGCCTTCCATGTTCATGCCGTTGGTGGCGAAGGCCGGTGCGGAGATGCCGGCGACGGCGAGCAGAGCAGCGATTTTGTTCAGTTTGTTTGGTCTCATCGAATCCCCCGGTGGTTGTACTTCATTAAATCAGCAACAACTGCAATACCTCGGGGAAATCTAGAACCGTCCGGAGCGAAAGGCAACCCTGTTACCCCTGCCGTTCGCTCCCGCGCTGCCTATCGTTGCATCAGTGCAACAAATACCTCGATCAGATGAAGAGATTGACATCGGCTTTCTGCGCGACCGGCAGGAAGGAGGCCGCGCCGACGTAGTCCATGCCGTCGATGAAGTCCGCGTGATCGAAGCCGAACAGATCGACGGTCATCTGGCAGACGACGAACTTGACGCCCGCCTCCTGCGACAGTTCGCGCAGCTCGGTGAGACTTGCCACGCCGTTGTTCGAAATGGTCTGTTTCATCAGGCTGGTCGCGATCGCTTCGAAGCCGGGGACGTTGCCCTGGACGACGTTCGGGATGTTCCAGTTGATGCTCTTGAACCAGTCCGGGCCGAAGGGCATTTTCATCGGCATGCCGGGGTTGCCCAGCGGGCTGACCTTGAGGTCGGAGATGTCTTTCTTGACCAGTTGCAGGCCATAGAAGGTGAAGAAGATGGTGACGTCCCAGCCCAGCGCGGCGGCGGTGGAGGCCAGGATGAACGGGGGATAGCCCCAGTCGAGCGTGCCCTTGGTCGCGATGATGGTCATCGAGGGCGTCTTCGCTTCCTCGCGTTCCCGCAGCAGCGCTTCCAGCTTTTGCGGCAGCAACTCGTCGAGTTTCTGGTTGATCAGTGCATCCAGTTCGGGATTGGCGCTCATGTCGATCTCCTCAAAAAAACGAAGGGCCGCCCCGAGTGTCTTGCCCCCTGAGGGGAGATCGCCGCACAGCGGCGATTTCGGGGTGGGCTCGTGCATCGGGTCGGCTGCCGGAATTGGCGCTTTCCCCCGGGTTGCTCAGGCCGCAAAACACGGCTCGACAAACCGCGAGCTCAAGTATTCTATTATTTTCTAATATTTCTTTGGAAGAGAAAGGCGCCCACCGTCACCGCTGGGCCCCTTCCATGTCAATGCCGCGCTGCCGGCGCCGACCTTTCGGCGGCGCTCACTTGCGCTTGATGTAGTACTCGAATTCCTTGTTGTTCTCGGCGCTGGAAAGGAGTTCGTTGCCGGTCTGCTTGGCGAAGGCCGCGAAGTCCTTCACCGAGCCCGGATCGGTGGCGACGATGCGCAGCACCTGGCCGCTGGACATCTCGCCCAGGGCTTTCTTGGCGCGCAAAATCGGCAGGGGGCAGTTGAGGCCGCGGGCATCCAGTTCGCGATCGAAATTCATTGTGTTCCTCCGGTTGATGGTGGGTTGTTGAAGCAATGTCGCGCCGCAATCATATTAGCTCTCGCCGCCTGCGGCAATTATTGATTCTTATGGCGCGGGCTTCACGCCACCGACTGGTAGTAAAGATTCTGCGGGTGGTTCGCCTGGGCAAAGAAGAACCAGCGCTCGGCCAGCAGGCCGACATACTGGATCGCGAAGGCCAGCAGCAGGATTTCGCCCGCCGCCATCGACAATCCCAGGCCCAGCAGGACCATCGGTACGATAAACGCGGTGACCAGGAACCCCCACATGACCGAGCGCAGCAGGGCCGGCTTCCGGCCATGAAAGAATTCGCGCGTGTTGAACGAGCCGCCCATCAGGCCCATGGTCTTCTGCACGATCTTCGGGTGCTTGATGCCGATGGCGGACTGCAGCGTGGACTTCGGCTTGAGGCGCGCGTTGCGGACCAAGGTTGCGCTACGACCAACCAGCCCGAGGAAGGTGATGATCAGCGCCCAGCCGGCGAGCAGCGGCATGACGTCCGGCGCCAGCACGGCCGCCAGCGCCGCGCCGAGGCTGAAGCCGGAGGCGCCCCCGAGCAGGATGTAGTTGATCACCGTCAGCGGTGTGTACCACTCGCGCAGGAAGCGCAGGCAGGCGTAGATCATGCCGGTGCAGATATAGAGAGCGAAGGCAAACACCCAGGCCAGCGAACCGAGCACCGCGGTCAGATTGACCGGCGCACCGCTCGGCAACCGGGCGAACACCGGATTGAAGCCGAGCCCGTGGGCCGCGCCATACAGGAAGACCGCGCCCATGAAGGCCGGCAGCACGATCACCTCGCGCGACAGCCAGGAAGTGCGCCATTGCGTGGCGGACCGCCAAGCACGTTCGGGACGCCCGAGGTGAAAGAACGAGGCGACCAGCCCCAGCACCAGCAGGAGGAAGGCAATCGCGCTGCCGATCGCGTAGAAGCCGTCGGATTGCTTTGGCAGCAGGCCGAAGGCCGCATAGGACTCGACGGTGAACAAGGCAAGGAACAGGCCCTGGCCGGCACCAATCAACGTGGTCAGAAATATGACTGAAAACGCGGGATGCATGACTGATTTCCTTACCAGGAAGTGACGTCGTCGAGCGAAGGCTCGGACTTGCCAGGCATGGGCAGTTGCTGGTCGATCTTGAGCGGGTTGTCGGCGCGCTCGAGCTCGTCCTCACGGATGCGCAGCCTGGTCTTGCGCCGCGGCAGGTAGTGGTTGGCCGGGCTGGTGCCCCACTCCGGCATCAACGGGTAGCCGCCCGCCTCGCGGATGGCGTGCGAAACCTCCGACTCCGGATCGTGGATGTCGCCATACAGCCGCGCACTGGTCGGGCAGGCGCGCACGCAGGCGGGACGCCGCTCCTCGGCGGTCATCGTCGTGTCGTAGATGCGGTCGACGCAGAGCGTGCACTTCTTCATCACCTTCTGCTGCTCGTCGAGCTCGCGCGCGCCGTAGGGGCAGGCCCACGAGCAGTACTTGCAGCCGATGCACTTGTCGTAGTCGACAAGGACGATGCCGTCCTCCTTGCGCTTGTATGACGCGCCGGTCGGGCAGACCGGCACGCAGGGCGGTTCCTCGCAGTGCAGGCAGGATTTCGGGAAGTGCACCGTCTCGGTGTTTGGATATTCGCCGACTTCGAAGGTCTGCACGCGGTTGAAGAAGGTGCCGGTCGGATCCTTGCCGTAGGGGTTCTGGTCGACCATCGGACCCGCCTCGCCCGAGGTGTTCCATTCCTTGCAGCTGGTCACACAGGCATGACAACCGACACAGACGTTCAAATCGATGACCAGTGCGAGTTGCGTCATTTCTTGCTCCCCGCGAAATAGTTCCAGATCGATTTTCGTTCGGTCTGCCCCGGATATTGCTTCAACGGTGCGAATTGAGGCTCTGTTTGTGCCGTCTCGCCAGCGCTGACTTTCGATATGCGTACCCGCACGTCGTACCAGGCCGCCTGTCCGGTGATCGGGTCGGAATTGGAGATGCGTGCCGCATTTGCCACCCCTCCGGCAGGGAGTTCCTCGGAAATCAAGTGGTTGAGCAGGAAACCCTGTTGCGATTCGTTGGCGTCCGGTGTCAGCCCCCACGCCCCGGCCGCCTTGCCGATGGCGTTCCACGTCCACACCGTCCCTGGCTCGACCGCTTCGGAGTGCTTGGCCATGCACTTGACCTTGCCCCACTGCGATTCGACCCAGATCCAGTCCTCGTCCTCGATGCCCGCCACGCGTGCGGTGTGCGTATTGACGTAGAGCAGATTGTGGGCATGAATCTGCCGCAGCCAGGCATTCTGCGAATCCCAGGAGTGGTACATCGCCATCGGCCGCTGCGTGATCGCTGCCAGCGGATACTGGTGCTTGTCGGTCGCCTGCGCTTCGAGCGTGTCGTAATAGAAGGGCAGCGGATCGAAGAAGGTTTCGACGCGCTTGGCCAGATGCGCCGGCGGCTTGCGCGAGAAGCCCTTGCCCTGCGCGGCCTGCCTGAAGCGCATCAGCACTTCCGAATAGATGTTGATCAGGATCGGCTCGGCATAGCGCGTGATGCGGTTACGCTGCGACCACTCGAGGTAGCCCTGGTTCCAGTTGCGCATGTACTGGTAGCTCTTGGGCAGCTCGTAATGGAAGACGCAGTCGTTCTTCGCGTACATCTCCCACTGGTTCGGGTTGGGTTCCCCGCGGAGTGAAAGTTGGCCGCCCTTGCCGCGCCAGCCGGCGAGGAAGCCGATGCCGGAGCCCGTCTCGGTTTCGTAATTGACGATGAAATCGGGATAGTCGCGGTATTTGCGGCTGCCGTCCTTGTTCACGAACACCGGCAGCTTGAGCCGCGCTCCCAGCTCGATCAGCACCTCCTGGAAGGGCTTGCACTCGCCGGTCGGCGGCAGCACGGGGATGCGCACCGAATCGACCGGGCCGTCGAACTCCGAGATCGGCCGATCGAGCATCGACATCACGTCGTGACGCTCGAGGTAGGTGGTGTCCGGCAGGATCAGGTCGGCGAAGGCCGTCATCTCGGACTGGAAGGCATCGGCGACGACAATGAAGGGAATCTTGTACTCGCCCTGCTCATCCTTGTCGTTGAGCATCTTGCGCACCTCGACGGCGTTCATGGTCGAGTTCCAGGCCATGTTGGCCATGAAGATCAGCAGCGTGTCGATCTTGTACGGGTCGCCGCGCCAGGCATTGGTGATGACGTTGTGCATCAGGCCGTGCACCGAGAGCGGATACTCCCAGGAAAAACCCTTGTCGATGCGCACCGGGCCGCCGTTCTCATCGACGAACAGGTCGTCCGGGTCGGCCGGCCAGCCGAGGGCCAGACCATCCAGCGGCTGGTTGGGCTGCACGGCGTTCGGGTGGTTCGGCGTGCGGGCGCAGGGCGGAATCGGCCGCGGGAAGGGCACCTTGTGGCGGAAGCCGCCGGGCCGGTCGATGGTGCCGAGCAGCGACATCAGGATACCCAGCGCGCGAATGGTCTGGAAGCCGTTGGAGTGGGCCGCGAGACCGCGCATCGCATGGAAGGCCACCGGGTTGCCGGTGACGGTATCGTGCTCCTTGCCCCAGGAATCGGTCCAGCTGATCGGCAGTTCGATGCGCTGGTCGCGCGCCGTCACGCCCATCTCGTAGGCGAGGCGGCGGATCGCGTCGGCCGGAATGCCGGTGACGCCCGCCGCCCATTCCGGGGTGTAATCCTTGACGCGCTCCTGCAGCAATTGGAAAGCCGGCTTGACGGGCGTACCGTCTTTCATCTTGAACGCCCCGCGCAGAAAGGGGTCGGCGCCTGCCGCGTGCGTGACCACCGGCTGGTTGGTGGCGCGATCCCACCAGAGCTTGTCCTGCGGGTCGTAGCAGGCTTCTTCTGCGGGCACCTCGGTGCGCAGGAACATGCCGAACTCGTCGCTCGTCGCGTCGCAGTTCACCAGCTCGCCGGCGTTGCTGTACCTGACGAGGAAGTCGCGGTCATACAGCCCCTTGGCGATGATCTCGTGGATCACCGCCAACAGGAAGGCGCCGTCGGTGCCGGGGCGGATCGGCACCCATTCGTCGGCGATGGCCGAGTAGCCGGTACGCACCGGGTTGATCGAGACGAAGCGGCCGCCGTCGCGCTTGAACTTGCCCAGCGCCATCTTCAACGGATTGGAGTGGTGGTCCTCGGCGGTGCCGATCATCACGAACAGTTTCGAGCGATCCAGGTCGGGCCCGCCAAACTCCCAAAAGGAGCCGCCGATGGTGTAGATCATGCCGGCCGCCATATTGACCGAGCAGAAGCCGCCGTGCGCCGCGTAGTTGGGCGTGCCGAACTGGCGGGCAAAGAGTCCGGTGAGCGCCTGCATCTGGTCGCGGCCGGTGAACAGCGCGAACTTCTTCGGATCGGTCGCGCGGATCTTGCCGAGCCGTTCCGCCAGCACCGAGAATGCCTCTTCCCACGAGATCGGCTCGAACTCGCCGGCGCCGCGGGAGGCTGAAGCCTTGCGGCGCAGCGGCCTGGTCAGGCGCGCCGGCGAATACTGCTTCATGATGCCGGACGAGCCCTTGGCGCAGATCACGCCCTTGTTGAGCGGATGGTCGGGGTTGCCGTCGATGTAGCGGATTTCGCCATCGCGCAGGTGCACGCGGATGCCGCAGCGGCAGGCGCACATGTAACAGGTCGTCTTCTTGACTTCCTGGACGGAATTGTCGGTCATGCTCTGTCGGGCTCCTCGAAATATTCATTAGAATTCGGCTCCATTCTCGCAGCCGGGTCGTTTCAAGACAAAGCGATAATTCTTATTTCTCGATAAGATTGGTCAAGTTATCTCAGGAGTTTCGCGCATGCCGCGCCCCGCCAAACCGTTTTCCGCACGAGAGCTCAACCTGATCGGCCAGACGCTGCTCGAACGCTACGGCCATGCCGTGCCCTTGCAACCGGTCGATGCCGAACTGCAGCTCAATCTGCTTAAAGAAGAGTTCGCCCTATGCCCGTCGATCATGTGGAAGGAGGACGGCGCGAACTTCATCGTCTTCAAGACCGGCGACGAGCGTTTCCGTTGCCTGTTCTATTACAACGAGGCCACCCTGTTCGGCACCGGCAAGGATGAATTCGACAATCTCGGCGATTGCGTCGTCACCCTGCTCCAGGTCCATACCGACCAGGAAGAACAAAGCCGCAAAGTGCGCAATGCCCTGAATTCCATCGATTTTTCCAAAGCCAACGACGGCGAGGACTATCACGGGCCATTGATCGTATGAAAATCTGCATCGTTTCCGACAGCCACGATCGCGGCCCGATGCTCGCCGAGGCGATCGCGCTGGCCAAGACCGAGGGGGCCGAGATCGTGCTCCATTGCGGCGACCTGATCGGCATCAATACACTGAAGGCATCGCTCAAGCTCGGCCTGCCGATCCACGCGGTGCATGGGAACAATCTGGGCGACCCGGTGGCGATCGCCAAGCTCGCCTGTCATTCCGACGGGCTGCTCTTCTATCACGGCAACGATGCCTCGATCGAACTGGCGGGCCGCAAAACCTTCATCACTCATTACCCCCACATCGGCCGCGCCTTCGCCTGCGCCGGCGACCACGAGCTCGTCTGTTGCGGCCACAGCCACAGGGCGGAGCTCCATCAAGAGCCGAATGTGCGCGGCGGAATGACCTGGCTCGTCAATCCGGGCACGGTCGCCGGCCTGGGCGCACCCGAAGCCACCTGGATCATGGGCGACCTCGCCGCCATGCACTTCGAAATCCGCACGCTGCCCCGTTAGGAAAGACGGCGCCCGCCGGTGCGTCAGCCCATCCATACGCAGCTTCTATCAATCCATAGGAACAATCTGGCTCCGGTTTGATCTAGCGCAGAATCCGGGCCGGAGATTGACGGCTAGAATTGCCCACCGATTTTGACGATTCCTGCCGGCCTGCCGTGTCGCCAGGGTTTCGCTCCGGCAGTACCCCCCACCATAAACGGAGGCTTGATGACAGCTTCAATCGCAACCAACCAGACCATCCTGGTCGTCGGCGGCGGTATCGCTGGCATGACGGCAGCCCTAGAGGCGGCCGAGTGCGGCAAACAGGTGATACTGGCCGAAAAATCCCCCACGCTGGGCGGCCGCACATCCATGCTGTACCGCTATTTCCCGAAGATGTGCGTTCCTTCCTGTGGCCTGGAAATCAACCTGAAGCGCATGCGCGGCAACCCGAACGTGCGCGTGATGACGATGACCGAAGTGGCGTCCGTCAGCGGCAGTCGGGGCGACTATACCGTCACGCTGAAGGTCAGGCCACGCTTCGTGAACGAGAACTGCACGGCCTGCGGCGATTGCGGCAAGGCGGTTTCCGCCGAAGTGCCCAATACCTTCAACTACGGCCTCGACAAGGTCAAGGCGGCCTACCTGCCGCACGACATGGCCTACCCGCAGCGCTTCGTGATCGACGCCTCGATCGTCGGCACGCCCGACGGCGAGGCCGCCAAGGCGGCCTGCAAGTACGGCGCGGTCGATCTCGGCATGCAGGAAGAAACGGTCGAGATCAAGGTCGGCAGCGTCGTCTGGGCCACCGGCTGGCGTCCGTACGATGCCAACAAGATCCAGCCCTACGGCTACGACCGCTACCAGAACGTGATCACCAGCCTCGAGTTCGAGCGCCTCTGCGACCCGCGCGGCCCGACCGGCGGCAAGATCCTCCGTCCGTCCGACGGCAACCCGGCGAAGAGCATCGCCTTCATCCAGTGCGCCGGCTCGCGCGACGAGAACCACCTGCGCCACTGCTCGCGCATCTGCTGCATGGCCACGCTCAAGCAGACCATGTATGTGCGCGAAATCGACGCCGAAGCGAAATCCACGGTCTACTACATCGACATCCGCGTCATCGACCGCCTGGAGGATTTCTACCAGGGCGTCCAGAAGGATCCGAACGTCGGCTTCGTCAAGTCGAAGGTCGCGCGCATCGCCCTGAACGAGTCGAACGGCAATCCGATCCTGCACGGCGTCGATACCGAGGGTTATCACCGCTACGCCACCGAGCACGACCTCGTCGTGCTGGCGGTCGGCATGGAACCCGAAGTGGTCGGCCTCATTGGCCAAAAATCGCTGCCCGCAGACATCGTGCTCGACTCGTCGAACTTCATCGAAGGTTCGAAGAGCGCAGGCATGTTCGGCGCCGGCAGCGCGGCCAGCCCGCTCGACGTCAACCGCGCGGTCCAAAGCGCGACGGCCGCCGCGATGCGCGCCGTTCAGGTCATCCATAAAACCGCTTCCACGGAGGCCGCCGCATGAACACCCCAGTCGCAACGGCCAATAAATTCGCCGCCTACATCTGCTCCGGCTGCGGGCTCGGCGACAAGCTGAAAATCGCCGGCCTCGAAAAGGTTGCCAAGACCGAAGGCAAGATGGCGGTCATCAAGAATCACCCTTTCCTGTGCAATGCCGAAGGCGTGAAGATGATCCAGGACGATATCGCCAACGAGGGCGTCACGCACGTCTGCATCGCCGCCTGCTCGCGCCGCGCCAAGGCCGAAGCCTTCACCTTCCCGACCGTCGCCGTCTCGCGCGCCAACCTGCGCGAAGGCGTGATCTGGGTCGTCGCCGAAGGCGCCGGCCATGACGAAGTACGTCAGGAGATGGCGGAAGACTACGTGCGCATGAGCTGCGCCGAAGTCAAGAAAATGACCCTGCCCGGCGGCAACAAGAAGGAATCGGCGAGCAAGAAGATTCTGGTCGTCGGCGGCGGCATGTCCGGCATGACGGCCGCCCAGGCGGCGGTCGATGCCGGCTACGAAGTCGTGCTGGTCGAAAAGACCGGCCAACTCGGCGGCTTCGCCAACCAGATGTGGAAGCGCATGCCCTTCAATGCGCCCTATGCCGAAGCCCAGCCGACCGGCGCGGCCGAACTGGCGGCCGCGCTCTCCGCCAATCCCAAGGTCAAGGTTTACCTCAACTCGACGGTCACCGAAACCGCCGGCGCGCCCGGCCGCTTCGCGGTGAAGATCGCCGCAGAGTCGGGCAGCATCAGCGAGGAACTGTGCGGCGCCATCGTCCAGGCCTCCGGCTTCACCACCTATCCGATCGAGAAGCTGCCGGAACTGGGCGGCGGCCAGCCGAACGTGGTCGACCAGGCCGGGCTCGAAGCCCTGGCCAAGGCCGCCAACGGCGGCCCGATCAAGCGCGCCGACGGCAGGGAAGTCAAATCGGTCGTGTTCGTCCAGTGCGCCGGCCAGCGTGACGACTCCGGCACGCACCTGCCCTACTGCTCCGGCCACTGCTGCGGCACGAGCATCAAGCAGGCGACCTACTTCAAGGACCAGAACCCCGCCATCGACGCCGTAGTGATATACGACGACCTGCGCGTGCCGGGCATGGGCGAGGATTTCTACCGCAGCGCCCAGAACAAGGGCGTGATCTTCACCAAGGGCAAGGCCAGCAAGGTCACCGGCGGCGACGGTTGCAACGTGACCTTCAAGGACCTGATCCTCGACGAGGAAAATACCATCCCCGCCGACCTGGTGGTGCTGGCGACCGGCCAGGTGCCGAACGCCGGCGTCGATCTGGACGAATGGACGGCCACCGCCACGGCGGCGGAAAGCGGCGACGAGGCCGCCAAGACCAGGAAGTCCGCACTGCAGAAGATTTCCGTGCTCAACCTGAACTATCGTCAGGGCCCGGACATGCCGCAGCTCAAGTACGGCTTTGCGGATTCGCACTTCATCTGCTTCCCGTATGAAACCCGCCGTACCGGCATTTACGCCGCCGGCCCGATGCGCCGTCCGATGGACATGCACCAGGCCCAGGAAGACGCCACCGGCGCCGCGCTGAAGGCGATCCAGGCGGCCGAGAACGCCGCGCAGGGACGCGCCGCGCATCCGCGCGCGTGGGATCTGTCGTTCCCGAAGGCCCGCCTCGAAGGCTGCACCCAGTGCAAGCGCTGCACGGTCGAATGCCCGTTCGGCGCGATCGACGAGGACGAAAAGCGCTTCCCGCTGTTCAACGAGGAACGCTGCCGGCGCTGCGGCACCTGCATGGGCGCCTGTCCGGTGCGCGTCATCTCCTTCGAGAACTACTCCTGCGACACGGTCGGCATGCAGGTCAAGGCCGTCAATGTGCCGGAGGAGGACGAAGAAAAGCCGCGCATCCTGATTCTCGCTTGCGAGAACGACGCCTATCCGGCGCTCGACATGGCCGGCATGCAGCGCCTCGTCTACTCGGCCTTCGTGCGCGTCATTCCGGTGCGTTGCCTGGGTTCGGTAAATACGGTCTGGATCACCGATGCGCTGGGTTCGGGTTACGACGGCGTGATGATGATGGGCTGCCAGAAGGGCGAGAACTACCAGTGCCACTTCGTCAAGGGTTCGGAAATGGCCTACTACCGTCTCAGCAAGATCGGCGACACCCTCAAGGGCATGGGCCTCGAACCGGAGCGCATGCAGACCTACGAAATCGCCATCACCGATGGCGCGCGGGTGGCACGGCTGATCGACGAATACGTCGCCCAGCTCGACGAACTGGGCCCATCCCCGATGAAGGGCTTCGGCTAAAAGGAGACAAGGACAATGAGCGAAGCACTCGGTCAAGCGAATAGTCAGGCCATCGCCCGCTACAAGAACAATTTCCTCAAGGAAGTCGAGGAGCGCGTCGAGGACGGTCAGTGGGTCAAGATGTGCATGCAGTGCGGCGTCTGCGCGGGCTCCTGCCCGTTCGGCCCGCACTGGGAGCATTCGCCGCAAAAGATATTCATGATGATCCGCGCCGGCAAGCGCGAGGAAGTGCTGACCTCCGATTCGATGTGGATGTGCACCTCCTGCTACAACTGCGTCGTGCGCTGCCCGCGCAAGCTGCCGATCACCCACATCATGCACGGTCTGGCCAATTATGCCCACCGCCTCGGCCTGGTGGCAAAGGGCCAGCCGACGCGCGACATCGCCGTGCTGTTCTGGAAAAACATCATCAAGGGCGGCCGCCTCAATGAGCTCACCTTCTCGCTGTCGATGTACTTCCGCGACGGCTTCGGCCAGGGCGTCAAGAACGCGATGGCCATGCAGGGGATCGGCCTGGCGCTCGTCAAGACCAAGCGCCTCAATCCGATGGAAATCCTCGGCGGCCATATGTGCAAGGACAAGAGCGGCATCCAGCGCATGCTCGCCAAAGCGGCCGAGATCGAAGACAAGCGACGCGGCATGGCCTGACAGGAGATCGAGAAACATGGCAAAGAAAAACTACGCGTTCTATCCGGGTTGCTCCTCGCAGAAGGGTGCCTCGGCCTCGAACTACCTCAACTCCTTTGGGCTGATGTGCGAAAAGCTGGACATCCAGCTCAACGAGGTGCCCGACTGGAACTGCTGCGGCGCCTCGATCGCCTACGCCGAGGGCAGCGAACTGCCGCGTCTCATGCTCAGCGCCCGCAACATGGCGATCGTGGAAAAGGAACTGCCCGGCCAGGACATGGTATCCGGCTGCCCGGCCTGCTGGCTCGCGCTGCGCGAAGCCAAGGGCCGCTTCGAAGAACATGGCAGCATGAAAACCGAGGCCAACGAGTGCCTGCAGGATCTCAATCTGTCATATCAGGGCCAGGTCAAGCCGCGCCACATGACCGAAGTGCTGATCGAGGACATCGGCTACGACGCCATGAAGGCCCAGGTCGTGCGTCCGCTGGACGGCGTGAAGATCGCCGGCTATGTCGGCTGCCAGACCAACCGGCCATTCGGGATCGACGGCGAATCCTTCGAAAACCCGATGTACCTCGACAAGATGATCGAGACCGTCGGCGCCGAGCCCGTGCCCTATGACCAGAAGGTGACCTGCTGCGGCGGCGCGCTGGCCTTCTCCGAACCCGACAAGTCCTACAAGCAGATTCGCGACATCGTCGAATCGGCCTACGACCACGGCGCGCAGGTCATCGCCACACCCTGCCAGCTCTGCCAGGCCAACGTCGAGCTCTACCAGTCGGAAATCAACAAGAAGCAGGGCACCAAGTTCAGCATGCCCGTCGTCTTCTACTCGCAGCTGCTGGGCCTCGCCTATGGCGGCGATCTCAAGCAGACGGGACTGGACGGCCAGGTAATCCGCGCCAACGTGCTGGAGAAATTCATCAAGTAGGAAACACGCCGCAAAGGGGCCAACGGCCGGCACAGCAACTCACTCGCCGGCCGTATTTCTCGCTACAACGCGCGGCTTTCGTGGGCCGACAGCTCAGATGGGAGAGCGCCGCGTTCGCAATGACCCTAAAACCTCAGCTAGCCGGTGAGGCGCTTGCCGCCCTTGCGGTCAGCCTCGATGAAGCCGAGCAGCTGCTGCCCGTCATCCTCCTGGGCGACGAGCATCTCGCCCTGCAAGGTGCGGCGCAATCGGAGCGCACGTAACGAGAACAGTTGGGCGCTGGATGGTGGTGGTGTAGTTCCTCGGTAGAGGAAACCAGCCTGCCACGCGGGCCAGCGCACCGTAGGCGTGATTGTACATACCGGGCGCATCCGAGGGAAAACCGGACGTCCCCGCGCACTTCCTCTCTGGTTCGAGTGGCGAGGGTCCGCAGTTCGATCCCCAAAAACGGAACCGAACACGGCGGCGCGAGATTGTTCCTGTTTTTCGTCAAATTATTGCATTAGACGAATAAACGGAACATACTTCCCCCATGCTCGCCGACACCCACACCCAACGCGTCCTCGATCTGGCCAGCCAGAAGGGGTTGCTGCGCGCCAGCGATCTGGACGCCATCGGTGCGCCCCGGGTCGTCCTGACGCGCCTGACCGCCGCTGGCCTTCTGGACAAGGTTGGGCGCGGTCTCTACCGCCTGCCCAATCATCCTGGCTCGGAGGACGAAGGCCTCGCGGCCGTCGCCACCAAGGTGCCGCAGGCCGTGTTCTGCCTGCTGACCGCGCTGCAATTTCATGAGCTGACCACTCAACTACCGCGCCAGATCTGGATCGCCATGCCGCGCGGCAGTCACGTGCCCCGGATCGACTATCCGCCGGTCAAGATGGTTCAGATGACCGGCGACGTCTACACGGCGGGCGTCGAGGAGCACCTGCGCGACGGCGTGAAGCTGCGGGTGTACGGCGCGGCCAAGACGGTCGTGGACTGCTTCAAGCACCGCAACAAGATCGGTCTGGACGTCGCGCTGGAGGCGCTGAAAGACGTGCGCGCCAAGCGCAAGGCCACGGCGGACGACCTGTGGCGCTACGCGAAGATCTGCCGCGTGGCCAACGTGATGCGTCCCTATCTGGAGGCCACCGAATGAACGACATCGCGGCTTCCGTGCGCGCCCGCCTGCTCAACGTCGCCAAGGCGCAGGGCGTGGATTTCAATCAGGTGCTGGTGCGCTTCGCGCTGGAGCGCATCCTCTACCGCCTGAGCCAGTCCGAGCATGCGGATCGCTTTCTGCTCAAGGGCGCGCTGCTGTTCGCGCTCTGGTACGACATGCCTCATCGGGCCACGCGCGACGCCGACCTGCTCGGCTTCGGCGCGAGCGATCTGGAATCCGTGGCCCAGGCCTTCCGCGACATCGCCGGCGTTGCGGTAAACGACGGCATCGTATTCGACCCGGCCTCGGTCGTCGGCGAGGAAATCCGAAAGGACGCAGGATACGCCGGCGCGCGCATCCTCATCAGCGGCGAACTGGCCAAGGCACGGTGCAAAACGCAGGTCGACATCGGCTTCGGCGATGCCGTGACGCCAGGCCCCGTCGATGCGACCTACCCGGTGCTGTTGAACGACCTACCCGCACCTCGTCTGCGAACCTACCCCGTTTACACCGTCGTCGCGGAGAAGCTTCACGCCATCGCGCTGCTGGGCATGACCAACAGCCGGGTGAAGGATTACCTCGACCTGTCGGTGAGCCGCCCCCGATTTTTCTGGACACGAATTTGGGGTTAAATCGTGTCTGAAAAAGGAGTTGGGAAATGGTGAAGGAATCGAAAGTGGAAGGGGTT
>Ga0208735_100459_pt1 | contig 17515 bp, 17 predicted proteins | sample Subbio12Aug_8Aab_FD_184829 | JGI IMG/M metagenome (GOLD analysis project Ga0208735, IMG submission 184829) | Serpentinite rock and fluid subsurface biosphere microbial communities from McLaughlin Reserve, California, USA - CR12Aug_8Aab (SPAdes) | ecosystem: Environmental > Terrestrial > Deep... | reverse complement strand
TCGTCGAGACCAATATCTTCGAGAAAATCACGTTGGATCAACTGGTTGCCAATGCCATACTGCACGATCCAGAGGCGCCCGACAGCAACCAGCTGATTCTGTTCTGAAATCTACCGGACAGTAGTGAAGATTAGCGTATGGAATTGGCGTTCAAGCTCAGACAAATCAGATAAGCTGGATTCCCCATGATGCCGATCAACCAGCCCAACCGCGCCGATTCCGACCTGCCAACCAGAGCGGGACCGTGGCCGCTCGTCTCGGTGATTATCCCCGCCTACAACGTCGCGCCTTACATTGGGGAGGCGATCGCTTCAGTACTCGACCAGAATTACGCACACATCGAAGTGATCGTCGTAGACGACGGGTCGACGGATGGCACGCTTGCTGTGGTCGGTGCCTACGGCGGACAGGTACAGGTGTTGCAACAGGCAAATGCCGGTGCGGCGGCAGCACGCAATCGCGGTCTCGTAGCCGCACGGGGCGAGTTCATTGCCTTTCTCGATGCAGACGACATCTGGCTACCTGGAAAGCTGACGGCGCAGGTGGGCTATTTGTTGGCGCATCCGGAAATCGGTATGGTCACCAGCAATTTCCTGCTCTGGAAACCCGGCCCCGATGGCAATTTTGGACCACCGCCTACCCCTTCAACCACGCCCGATGACGACCCCATCGTCAAAGAACATTCTGGCTGGATCTATGGCGAATTGCTCTGCGACTGCGTCGTCTGCACCATCACCGTGATGCTGCGAAAGTCAGTCATCGAAACGGTGGGGTTATTTAACGAACAATTGCGAACGGGCGAGGACTACGAATACTGGCTGCGCATATCGAGAGTCACCCAGGTGACCAAGCTTAATCGCGACTTGGCCTGCTATCGCATCCACTCGCAAAGTACGACCTTCACCCCGCGAGACATCAATAACGAACATCGGGTTCTCTTGAGCATGCTGGCCAAGTACGGCCCCGTCGGCCCAGATGGCAACCGGGTAGCGGACGAACGGTTGGCCGACCGGCTATATCGCATCTGCTTCAGTCACGGCCTGATTCATTACGCGCGGGGCGATGTTGGCATCGCCAGGAAAGCCTTCCGTGAGGCCATCAGCCATGTGCGTTCCCGACCCAAGGCCTGGATTTACTGGGTTCTTTCTCTGCTGAGGCGTTGCGGCATACATCTGAAGCGGTAATCCCCGTTGCCAATATCGATCACGAGAAGCGCTGCCACAATCCGATCATGCAGCAGCACCGTTCGGACGACGCAGGCTGCCCCAACACCGCATGGCGAAGCGTCCCTTGCTGCCATCCCACGGCGTGAAACGCGGCAGCTGATATAGATCGCAGCCAGCCAAACTGACACCCCAATTGGTCGATACCGCTGCAGTGAAACCCAACTCGCGCGCCATCTCCACATGCTTGGGCAGGTAGTTGCGACCCAGTTTGCCATTCGGATAGGCGAACAACGGGACGGGCTCCTTCAGCAATTCTTCGAGAAAGTCGCGGCTGTCGTAACCGTCCGGCCGACGGCATTTTTCCCTGCATGAGACGCCCGGGCATTCTTGCGGCACGAATTGACCTGCAAGGAGGAAGCGATGACGAAGGCGAGGGAAGCGGATCGGCGGTGGTGGTTGGAAGAAATCGAGGCGTGGCGGCAAAGCGGTGAATCGTTGTCGGCTTGGGCGAAACAGCGTGGCCTGTCACGCGATGCGCTGGAATACTGGAAGCGGCGGCGAGGCCGCCGCCATCGCGCTGTCCTTCATCGAGTCGGCCAAGTTCCACGGTCTCAATCCCTACGCATACCTGCGCGATGTGCTGACCCGCCTGCCTTCGGCAAACGCTCACGACCTCGACGCCCTCCTGCCAGACGCCTGGCAGCCGCGCTGATTCTCCCAGTCATCAGATCGCTTCGGCAGGTGTTAGCGGCCGGACGGTTACCGGCTGTCTGCAATCTCCTGACGCGCTGCGGCATCGGGATGCCGGACCAGGATCGGGTGGCTCACCGTGTGAGCACTAATACTCATGCCGGCCTCCGTTTGCCACAGGACCTCGTCGTTGGTGTCGGCGATGTCGCTATGCTCGAAGTAGCCCTTGTCGTTGATGCCCCGGTGCCCGGCATAAAGACGGTCGCCCAGACTCACTCCCAGACACCGCAGTGCGCCGGTGGTGGCTGAGGTGCCGCTGCGGTGCATTCCCACGACGACAAGAACTTTCCTTTCATCGGCTTGGCGCGCTGCCATCGTTCTACCCTCCCCGGGCGTTTCTCTGCAATCTTGTCGCCCACGCCAGCGGCGCACGGCCCCACGGCGTGAATCTGGGCAACTGGAATATGTCGCAGCCCGCCGTGCCGACGCCGTGCGCCGTGCTCACCGCCCGCGCGAAGCCGGCCGCCTGCGCCATCGGCACGTGGCGCGGGGCGTAGTCCCGGCCCGGCTTGCCGTTCGGGTAGGCAAACGAGCTTACCGGCCTGCCGATGATCGCTTCGAGCCGTCGCTTGCCCTGCGTGATTTCGGCAAAAGCCTCGCCGTCGTCCAGCGCGGTCAGAATGGCATGGGAAACCGTGTGCCCGCCGATCTCGACGCCGCGCCCGGCCAGTTCTTTCAGCTGCGCCGTCGTCAGCATGATGTCCGCGGCCAAGGGGCCGCAGGCGGTGGCGGCGACGATTGCGCTCACCTGCTCGTCGCGCAAGGCGGGCGGGCTGAACTTGATGCGGTCGAGCAGGGCGGAGATCGCGGCAAGCTTCGCTTCGACCGTCCCGAGCGGATGCACGCCCAGATCGAGTTCGCGCAGATCGAGCGCATTTCCCCGCGTCCGGGCGATGGCGTCGATCACCGCATCGTTGAACATGCGCCCGCCATCCAGATAGCCCGTGGCGACGAAAACCGTGGCGGGCAGCCGATATTTTTCCAGGATCGGCAACGCCACGGTCAGGTTGTCGGCATAGCCGTCGTCGAAGGTGATGCAGCAGGCGCGGCGCGGCAGGGCGCCTCGCGCCAGCCGCTCGACGGCTTCGGGCAGGGGCAGGACGGCGAAGTTCTCCGCCAGGAAAGACATCAGCCGTTCGAAGCGCGCGGGGTCGGGTTCTCCCGGGCGCAGCGGGTCGACCGCAGGCAACACGCGGTGGAAGATCAGCGTCGTCAGGGTCTGGCGGCGCGGCCAGGCGAGGAAGGGCAGTTTCTCGATCATGCGGTCGTCGCCTTCGCCGCAGGCTTGCGCCGCAAGCCGATCATTCCCAGAAGGTCGATATTCGCTTCCCGCTCCCAGGCGCGGCTTTCCACCCAGCGGCGCGCCAGCACCACCATCACCATCATGTTGTAGGGCAGGTCGAAATACGACATCGACAGGAACGCGCCGCCCACGGCGAAACCGACCAGACTGACCTGCACCATCGCCCCGAGATCGCTGGCCCACCGGGTTTCGGGGTTCTTCCTGCCGTTCTTCCTGAGCCAGCCGGCGTAGCGATAGGTGACGATCCACAGCAGCAGATAAAGCAGCAGGCCGACGAAGCCGTGATTGCCGAGGATCTGGAAGTAGATGCTGTGCGCCGCGCGCACGACCGTCTCATGCACGCCATACAGCGAGAAAAACATCTGGTGCTGATAGGACATGCCGGCGCCGAAGAAGTTGTCCTTGGCCACTTCCCAGGCGACGATCCAGGCATTGATGCGCCCCATGGCCGAAGGGTCTTCGGCATAGTCGTCGATGGTGCGCATGCGCTCCCACCAAGCCTCGGGCATGAACGGCAGAAACACCAGCACGGCGAACAGGATTGCCATGCCGATCAGAATCTTGTGCCGACTGCGCCACCACAGGAACACCGTCATGGCGATGATCGCCAGGAATCCCCCGCGCGAATGAGTGCCGATCGCCGCCGCGGCGCACAGCAGCATGACGACGGTCATGCCGTGGCGCAGCCAGGCCCGCGACAACTGCAACTGCAGGAAATGCAGCAGCGGGATCGTCATGATCAGCGCCAGCGCCATGTGGTTGTTGTCGGCGATGAAAGAGAAATCCGGCCCCCAGACGCGGTAATTTCCGCCCGTCAGGAGGGTGAACACGCCGCCGTTGGCGCCGAGGATGGCAAGCGAGCCGGCCGTCACCCAGGCGAAGGCGATGATCTTCTGCTTGTGGTTGAGCAGGACCAGGGCGACGAAGGTCATCAGGTAGATCTTCATGACCTTGTCCCACTGGGCGTAGTCGCCCGCCACATCGACGCCCATCAGCCAGGATATCGTCACCCAGAGGGCGAACAGGAACAGGATGACGGTGGGCGCGCCCTGGAACGGCGACTGGCGCTCCTTGGTGAACAGCAGCCCCAGCAGCGTGGCCACGGCGGCGATCGCCGCGACCGGCGCGTCGTAGGCGAAGCTCCAGGTGTAGCGGTGGGGATTCATGATCGAGATCCAGGTCCACAGCATGACCCCGATCCACGGGTGACGCAGCGCCCAGATGGCTCCGACGAGCACGATGCCGACGACGAGCAGGTCACGCATGGCTTGCTCCGTGCGCCTCGGCCTTGCATCCGGGGCCGCGCGCGACATCGTCGAGACGGCTTCTGCAGATTCCGACCTGCCCCGCCGTGGTCGGCCGCCCGCCGCAGCGGCGCGCCAGCATCTGCACGCCGCACCGCACGCCGCACCGGAATGCCGGCGTTCCGGCGGGCGATTCGGCGGCGGCAACGAACAGGTGGGCAGGGCTCATGGCGGGGCGGGTCCGCGGGGTTGGTGCGGCCGATTATACGGACTGCATGCGCGCCGGCAGACCCCTCCCGCCGGGGGCGCCGTCCCGCCGGCGCCGACTATTTGACCAGCATCCGGCGGAACAGGGCCAGTTGCCCTTCGGTGGTGGGCTGCCAGCCGAACTGCTCGGCGTAGGCGCGGGTGGCATTCCTCGTCGGCAGTGCCTCGCGCAGACGGGCGACGGCGCGCACGATGCCGCCGGCGCTGCGCTCGTCCATGAGCACGCCGGCTGCGGGGGCGGCGACGACTTCGGGGGTGCCCCAGACATCGGTGGCGACGACCGGCGTGCCGCAGGCCATCGCCTCGAGCAGCACGTTGGCCCAGCCTTCGCGGCTGGAGGCGAGCACGAGGCAGTCGACGGCGCTATAGAGGGTGCGCAGCCGGGCCTGCGGGATGGCGCCGAGAAAATGCACGCGCGCGGCGACGCCGAGCCTGTCGGCCAAGGTGCGCAGGCGGTCTTCCTCTTCGCCGCCGCCGGCGAGGTAAAGCTCGGCAGCGGGCATCTGCGCCAGCGCTTCGATGACCAGATGATGGCCCTTGCGCTCGATGAGATGGCCGACCGAGGCGAGGGCGAATTTGTCGTTCATGCCGAAGGCGGCGCGCGCCTGCGGCTTGTCTTCGGGCCGGAAGAGTTCCAGGTCGACCCCGTTGCGCAGCACGGCGATTTTTTCCGCCGTCCCGCCAAGACCGACTATGGCGTCCTTGAGCGCGGCGCAGACGGTGATCATCGCCGCGCAGTCTGCGGCGGCTTGCCGGATCATGCGGCGCGGTTTCTCGTATTGCGGAATCAGGTTGATGTCGGTGCCGCGCGCGGTGATGACCACGGGCTTGTTCAGCACCTTGCCGATGAGGGTGGCGGCGACGCCGTCGGGATAAAAGTAGTGGGCATCGATCAGGTCGAAGTCGTAGCCTGCGGCGATCAGCTTCCGGGCAGCCCCGAGGCCGGCGCGGGCGAGGCTGGCGGGGGCGCCGTTCATGCCGATTTTGGGCAGCAGCAGATAGCGCGGATGTTCGACGCGGATGCCGTTGCGTTCTTCATGGCGCGGCACGGCGGCATGCCTGGCGTATTCGCCGAACATCCCGTGACGGAACGGGAACCAGGGCACGGGGGCGACGACCCGGGTTTCGACTTCCCCGCCGGCGAGCAGGTGGCGCAGGCGCGTCTCGACGAAGATGCCGTGCCCCGGCCGCACGCTGCTGGGGTAAAGGGTGGAGAAGAGCAGCGTGCGGATCATGCGACGCATCCGGTTAGGATCATGCCGCGCTGCCCTCGGCCTGTTTGACGAACACCAGCCAGAATCCCTGCCAGGCGAGCCGGTCTTCGCCCGTGTTGGCGAAGGCCGCGTCGAGTTGGGGCCGGAGGGTACGGACGTGTTCCGCCTCGAAGCGGCCGGTCGGCTCGAACCTGCGGCACTCGACCTCGATCTGGCGGACGATCTGCTCGTAGCGGTCGGCGCGCCAGCGGTTGGGCACGCCCTTGTGCGAATGCATGAGTTGCCACAGCCAGCTGGGCGGCGACAAAAAATCCAAAGGGTTTGATACATGCAGGCCATGGCTGCGCAGGTCTACCTGATGCACCGCAAGCGCACCCGGTTTCATTGCCCGCACCATGTCGCCGAAGGTGGCCTCGAGGTCATTCACGTGCTCCAGCACGGCGCGCGAGAGAACGATATCGATCTCACCCTGCAAGCCAGATAAGCCGTTCGGGCGGACCAGATACTCGATGTACTCGGAATTGAAGCCTTCTTCCGGCGCCCGTGGGTTCTTGAAGCATTGATCGAAACGCTGTCGCTCGGATTCGCCGAGCATGTTCGCCAACCGATGAATGACGTCGAGATTCTTGCTGGAAATGCTGACAAGCGGGAAGCGGTCGACGCAATAAACCTTGCGCGCGCCATAAGCCACCAGCAGCAAGGCAACGCCGGGGATGTCTCCCGGCCCGTATTCCAGCACCGCCTTGTCTTGCAGAAAACTGGCCCGTTCGTCTTGCGGGATGACTAACGTGTCCAGGTAGTCGATCACGCACTGACGGAAGTATTGGGCGATGTCGGCCGCGGTTTCCGTCGTGCTGTCGCCGCGGCCGGTCTGCCCGGTAAGCTTGACGTAAAGCCCGGGGGCAAACCGCGCGATCTGGTTGCTGACGATCGCCTTCAGAATCATGGGGAGGCTGTAGGTCATGATGGTCGGGTGGCGCAGCCCGACTGCACACGCCATAGATGATCGCGTATTGCCTCGTTGGGAATGATGACTTGCGGATTCATGACTGTTCATCGGGATGTTCAACACATGACAACCTACCGTACTTCATGCCGTCTCGCCAGCGCCGACTTTTGCGGTCTGACCCCGGATTTACGGGACAAACACCTCATACCGATGTCGATGCCTCCGGGTAAAGCTCCGGCAGCAGGAATTGCAGCGCATCAAGCGGGAAAGCGGTTTGTACCGGTGCGGTATGCCCCTTACTGGTCACCAACCCGGTTTCGATCAGCCGGGACAACAGGGAGCGCGCGGTACGCTCGCCCAGCCCCGTCATCTGCTGGAATTCTCCACGCGGCGTTGGCCCGGCAAGGAAGAGATGAAATAGCGGCAGCGCGGCTTCGGCGCGGATGCCCTTGTCGAATTGCGAACGGAAGGTGACGAGGGCGATGATGCGGGCCTTCATTTCATCCAGATTGAGCATGCGGCGCATGAAGCTGACCTGGTCCTCGGCCACCGCGATAAACCAGTCGCACCACTCGCCCAGCAATTTTTCGCTCAGGTTGCCGCGGCCATCGAGATCACCTTGCCGGTGGTTGTCCGCCGCATCCAGCATCAGGTAATACTTGTCACGGTTCCGCGCCAGGCCGCGGCTCATTGACCAGAGCCCGGAATTCAGCGACCAGAGCGCACAGTGCGTCTGCAAGCGCACGGCACGGCCATTCCCGTCCAGAAACGGGTGAACCCATGCCGTTCGGTGGTGGGCCGATGAGACGCGAATCAAGGTATCGTCAAGCGCGCCTGGCGCGCCATAGACATCGTCCAGGCGCCTGAGGAATGCCGGCACGGCAGACCACAACGGCGGCTCATGGCGACCGACGGCCACTTGTTCCTGTCGCCATGCGCCTGGCTCGATGAGCCGGCCTTCATCGGTAGTGCGGTCTGCCGGAGAAAGTCGGTGATACAGGGCGGCATGCGCCTGCCGGAGAAATTCCGACGTCAGCGCGAGGCTCCCGGCAGCTACACGCTGCTCCAGTTCCCGCTCCGCCTCGATGTGCGCCAACGCCAGGCGCTGAAGCTTTGCCACCTCCGGTTTGTCAGAAAAGTCCTGGCGCAGGGCGCGCTCGATATTCAACGGGTGCGTGCTCTGCCCCTCGATCCGGTTCGAGTAGTAGGAATTCATCTCTCGCACCAGCTCGCGAAGGGTGGCGATCGTCGCCGGATGGGCGCTACCCGAAAGCCCGACCGATCGCTCAACCACCCCACGAGTGCGAGCGCGAAACTCCTCCAGCCGCCGCTGGGGCAGCAATGGCTCGAATTGATGAGGATCGGTGTAATGCTCCATCTCAAGAAATTTCCGGTTAATATGCCGGACTATGAAACAACATAACAGCATGAACAATATAGTAATTATTCACGACTTGCAACTGTATCAAATAATTTATTTGCCGGTATTCATGCCGATTCTCAGCAAGGCTTCCAGGGTCATCAATCGCCGCCATTGCTCCGCACGCGGGCCGCTCGTCAGGCTGTTCTTGTCGAGCAGATTGCGCAGTGCCTGCTCGTCGAACGGGCCGGATTGCAGGATGAGGGGCGCTTGCCGCCATTCCGCGATGCCGGTTTCGCGCATCAGTGCCGTGTCGTCGGGCCGCGTTGTCGGTGCGGCCGGTTTTATGGCCACGCCCAGTTTGGCGGCCACCTTGTTGATGACCTTGCCGCCGTAGTGGCTCAGCAGGGGTGAGAAGCGCCAGAGGTTGAACGGTGAGGCCGGCGTCGGCGGGTAGCCGTGTTCGAGCGGGATGCGCGCCAGCGGCGGGGCAAAGCGCTGAAACAGGCGGCGCGCGAGCAGGCTGCGAAAGCGCGCGTCGGCCTTGGCGGCCAGGATGGGGTCGAGCACCTGGGCGAAGCCGATCGGCGGAATCGCCGGCCAGAGCTGGTTGGTGCTGCTGGCGATGCGCCCCTGCCAGCGCTGCATGCGCAGGCTGTAATAGACGCAATCCATCTGCGTGGTGTTGGGATAGCCGGCGATGGGCACGATGGCGCGGCCGGCCACCGCGGTCATGTGCGCCGCCAGGTCGAGCCGGGCTGCGGGGGCGAAGATGCTTTGGTCGTAGCCGATGGCGGCGAAACGCTTCTTCGCCACCCGGCCCACGTCGAGCGGCTGGCGGCTGGCCAGTTTGGGCCAGAGCAGTTCCCACCAGTAGCCGCGCGCGAGTTCGCCGAAGGAGCCGTTGAGGCTCATGCCGTGCCCGGCGGCGAGGCGGCGGTGGATGTGCAGGATGCGCGCGAAGTCGAAGGCGTCGTATTCGCCGTCGGTCATGCGCACGGCGGCGTCGAATTCCTCGGCGGTGGGCAGCGGCGGCGCGCCGATGTTCTGGTGCTGCAGATCGAGTTCGGCGGCGATGCGCGCGGCGACCGTGACATCCGGATGGTCGGCGCTGCCCGAGACGGTGGTATGGAAGGGCCGCTGCGCGTCGAGCAGGCCGGTGAGCAGCAGGCGCGAATCGTAGCCGCCGGTGAGGTCGGAGATGAGGGGCTCACCCGTATCGGACAAGGCCTTGAGTACGGCGACGAGGCCGTGGTGGGTTTGCTCGGCGGCGGCTTCGAGGTTCAGGCGCTCGGGCTCGACGGCGGTGAAATCCCAGTAGCGCCGTGGTTGCACGCCGGCGGGGTCGAGGGTCAGGACCGTGGCCGGGCCGATCTTGCGGATGCCCTGCCACAGGCTGCGGTCTTCGTAGAGGATGCCGGTGGCGATGAATTCATGCACGCCGACGGGGTCGAGCGTGCTTGGCGCGCATTGCGCGAGCACTGCAGAGGATGTGCAGACGGCCACGCCGTCTTCCAGCCGGCGCCAATAGATGTGCAGGCTGCCGCAGCGGTCGGTGATGACGTGCACTTGCCGCTGGCGCTGGTCGACGATGATGAGGACGAAGAAGCCTTGCAGCTGCCGCGCCAGCCCTTCGGCCCCGTGGGCGAGGTATTGTTCGACAAGCCAGGCCGCATCGCGCCCCGGCGCGGCCGGCAGGGGCAGCCAGGTGCCGAAATCGGCGATCCAGACCTGGCCGTCGGCCGAGCGGGCGATGCGCTTGCCGGCCGCGGCGGCGGCCGGGGCGACCGCCAGGGAAGCGGTGGCCGAGCCGGCCGCGGCGGAAATTATCGCCTGCTTGAAGCGCGCCAGCGCCTGCACGCCGCGCCGGAATGCCGGCGCCTCGGCGGGCGATTCGGCGGCGGGGACGAACAGGAAGGCGTGGCTCATGGCGGGACGCGGCCGCGGGAATAGGGCGCCCGATTATACGGACTGCATGCGAACCGGCATGCCGCGGGGGCCGTCCCGCCATTTCCGCACAGGCAGCGTCTCGCAGAATTACCCATCGGGCATTACCCTGGATTTCGCTCCAGGCGAGCATAAACCGCCCGGTAATTGGCCACGCTGTTGCGCCAGTTGCGCACGGTCTCGACGTGGCGCCGCCCGGCCGCGCGGTAGGCGGGCCAGTCCCGCCGATGCTCGAGCATGTGTTCGATGGCGGCGGCGAGCGCGCCGGCGTCGCCGGCCTTGAACAGGCGGCCGGTTTCGCCGTCGCGGATCAACTCCCGGTGGCCGCCGACGTCGGAAGCGACGAACACCCGCCCCTGCGCCATGGCTTCGAGGGGTTTGAGCGGCGTGACCAGTTCGGTCAGCCGCATCGCGTGGCGCGGGTAGGCCAACAGGTCGATCAGGTCGTAATAGCGGCCGACCTCGCCGTGCGGCACGCGGCCGGCGAAGACGACCCGGTCGGCGATGCCCAGCCGCGCGGCCTGCGCCTTGAGATTGGTCTCCTGCGGGCCGCCGCCGACGAGCAGCACGCGCAGTTCCGGCCGCCCGGCCAGCATGGCCGGGAGGGCCTCGAGCAGCAGGTCGAGGCCTTCGTAGGCGTAGAAGGAGCCGATGAAGCCGACCACCGTCGCGCCGTCGAGCGAGAGCCGACTTTTGAGAGCGGCGTCGGCTTCGCCCGAAAGATGGAAACTTTCGAGATCGACGGCGTTGGGGATGACGGTCACCTTGTCGGCCGGAATGCCGCGCGCGACGATGTCCCGGCGCAGACCTTCGCAGATGGTGAAGGCATGGTCGACCCGGCGCAGCACCCAGGTTTCGAGGCCGCGCGTGAGCCGGTAGCGCAGGCTGCCTTCGCGCGTGACGCCGTGATCGACGGCGGCGTCTTCCCAGAAGGCGCGGATTTCGTATACGACCGGAATGCCGAGCCGCTTGCCGACGCGCAGCGCGGGAATGGCGTTGAGCACCGGCGAGTGGGCATGCAGGATGTCGGGGCGCAGCGCCCTGGCCAGGTCTTCGAGGCGGGTTTCGGTGGCCCGGATCTGGCGCAGCGCGTTGATGACGGGCGGCCCCTCGGGCGGTACCGGCGTGCGATGGAAGCGCAGGCCATCGACGTCTTCCGGATCGGCGCTTGCCTTGCCCTGCTTGGGCGAGGTGAGATGGAAAGTTTCCCAGCCCAGCGCGCGCTGCTCGCGCAGGATGGCGGCGCTGCGGAAGGTGTAGCCGCTGTGCAGCGGAATCGAATGGTCGAGAATGTGCAGGATGCGCATGGGGGTCGATGTGGCGTCCGCTGCGGCGCTCAGTGCAGCGTCTTGAGTCCGCCGCAGCACTGCTTGAACTTCTTGCCGCTGCCGCAGGGACAGGGATCGTTGCGGCCGACCTTGGGTTCCGGGCGCCGGAGGGTCGCTTGCGCCTTGCGCAGGGGCAGCCACCAGTCCATGATGGCGATGACGCTGTCGCCGAGCGCGGCGGCGAATTCTTCATGCCGCCCGGCGAGCGCCGGATCGGTGCGCAAACGTTCCCAGCCCGCCTCGGTACCGTAGAGCATGATCGGATAGAGCATATCGCTGCCTTCTTCCGACTCCATCAGGGGCTGCCAGGCTTCCTCGTCGAGCGCCATGCCCGTGATGAAACCGGTGCACCACTCGTCGATGATCGGAACCTTCTTGCCCTGGCGCTCGCTTTCATAAAGCAGAGGCTCGAATTCGTCCGGGTGGCCGCGCAGGTAAAAAAGAATGTCGTTGGCGTGGCGAAACACCAGCGCCATGATCCTCTTGGCCTGGGCCTCGCTCTCCCAGGTCATCGGCCCGCCCCAGATGACCGGCAGCCAGCGGCTGGGCGGCAGGAGGTTGGGGCCGATCGCCAGGGCGGTGAGAAAGCCGTCCAGCATGGAAATGTCCATCGCCTCGTCATTGATGGCGTCGGACAGGAGGAAGCGGTCGAGCTCGTCGAGCTCCGCGTCGGAGAGGGGAATATTGAGGTCGGTGTTCATTTCACGGTCATCTGCGCGGGGCATGCGAAGTTTCGCGGACGGGGCAGACCGGGCCCCTTCGCCACGTTCCGCTCTGGCGTAGTCTACGACCTCTGCCCGGCAGTGCGCCACCGCGAAACCATTTTCTGTAAGAAACCGGCCGCACCCGCGTCTAATCCCTGCCCAACCACGCGACGGAGAAACCCGCATGAAAACCCGTGCCATCCTTCTGGCGCTGAGCCTCCCGCTGGTGCTGGCTGCCGGCCTGGCCCGCGCCCTCGACATCCAGCCCTATACCGCCGTCCGCCTGCAACAGGCGCAGGCCGCCGGCAAGCCGGTCGCCCTGCACTTCCACGCCGACTGGTGCCCGACCTGCAGGGCCCAGGAGCAGGCCTTCCAGACACTCCAGGTGGACCCGCAGCTGCAGCCGGTCACGCTGCTGGTCGTCAATTACGACAAGGAGCGCGAACTCAGAAAATCCCTGGGGGTGCGCTCGCAATCGGCCGTCATCGTCTTCAAGGGCGGCAGGGAAACCGCGCGCAGCGGCGGCGAAACCGATCCGGCCAGACTCAAGGACGTGCTGGCCAGCGCGCTCTGAAGCATGGAAGCCGCCTCACTCGGGCACCTGGCGCTCGCCCTGACGGCCGGCGGACTGACGACGCTGTCGCCCTGCGTCTTTCCGCTGCTGCCGCTGGTCGTCGGCGGCAGCCTGCAGGGCCATCGGGCCGGCCCGCTGGCGCTCGGGCTGGGCATGACCCTGTCGTTCGCCCTCATCGGACTGATCGTCGGGCTGGCCGGTCCGGCGCTCGACATCGACGGCGACTCGGTGCGCACGGCGGGCGGCGCACTCCTGCTGATCCTCGGCGCCGTGATGCTGGTGCCGGCGCTCAACGAACGCTTCACGAATCTCATGACGCCGCTGGCCAGCGGCGCCGACCGCATATCCGGCAAGCTCGACGCCGGTTCCCTGGGCGGCGCGCTGCTCCTGGGCGCGCTGCTCGGGCTGGTCTGGAGTCCATGCTCCGGCCCCCTGCTGGCGGCCGCCCTGACCCTAGTGGCGACCGAGGGCGGCGCCTTGCGCGGCACGCTGATCCTCGGCGCCTTCGGGGCCGGCGCGGCCACGCCGCTCGTCCTGGCGGCCTATGCCTCTCGGGCAGGGTTTGCCCGGGCGCGCACCTGGGTTCTCGGTCACGCCGGGGCGATGAAGAACGGCTTCGGCGTCCTGCTGGCGCTGCTCGGCGGCGCCATCCTGATGGGCTGGGACAAGCGTCTCGAGGCCCTGATCCTGCCCCTGCTGCCCGATGCCTGGGTCAATCTCACCGTCGCCATCTGAAAGGAAAAACGCCATGTCCTCTCCGAACGTCCTGATTCCCCGCCAGCCGGTTCCCGCGCTCAGGCTTCCCGTGCTGGACGGCACCGCTTTCGATCTCGCCGTCGCGCCGGCGCCGACTTTCGACCTGCTGGTGTTTTACCGCGGCCTGCATTGCCCGCTGTGCGCCAAATACCTGTCGGAACTCGAGCGCCTGCACGAGGATTTCGCGCAGCGCGGCGTGGCGCCGCTGGCGCTTTGCTCCGACACCGAGGAACGCGCCCGCGCCATGGCCGAGAAGGTGAAAGCGCAACGCCTGCGCTTCGGCTATGCCCTGCCGCTGGCGACGGCGCGCGCTTGGGGCCTGACGATTTCCGCCTCGCGCGGCAAGACGTCGATCGGCATCGACGAGCCGGCGCTGTTCTCCGAACCCGGCCTGTTCCTGGTCAGGCCGGATGGCACCCTGTTCTGGGGTGCGACGCAGACCATGCCCTTCGCCCGGCCGCATTTCGACGAGATTCTCGGCGCCATCGACTTCGTCCTGAAGAACGATTACCCGGCGCGGGGGGAATATGTCGGTAGCGTGTAGCTGGACGATGAAAGAACGGAATCTCCGGCGGCATACTGCAATGCGCCCGAGTCAAAGAGCTTTCTCAACGACCTCCAGGTACTCAGATCATTCCCACTCTATCGTGCCAGGCGGCTTGCCGGTGATGTCGTAAACGACGCGGCTGATGCCGCGGATTTCATTGACGATGCGGTTGGAGACGCGCGCCAGCAACTCGTGCGGCAGCTCGGCCCACTTGGCGGTCATGAAGTCGGAGGTCTGCACGGCGCGCAGTGCGACGACGTAGTCGTAGACGCGGCCGTCGCCCATGACGCCGACGCTCTTGACCGGCAGGAAGACGACGAAGGCCTGGCTGGTCTTGTCGTACCAGTCGGCGGCGCGCAGTTCGTCGATGAAGATGGCGTCGGCCCGGCGCAGCAGGTCGGCATATTCCTTCTTCACCTCGCCGAGGATGCGCACGCCCAGGCCCGGGCCGGGGAACGGGTGGCGATAGACCATCTCGTGCGGCAGTCCGAGCGCCAGCCCGAGCTCGCGCACCTCGTCCTTGAACAACTCGCGCAGCGGCTCGCACAGTTTCAAATTCAGCGTCTCGGGCAGGCCGCCGACGTTGTGGTGGCTCTTGATGGTGTGCGCTTTCTTGGTCTTGCCGCCGGCGGATTCGATCACGTCCGGGTAGATGGTGCCCTGCGCCAGCCATTTCGCATTCGGCAGTTTTTTCGCTTCGGCCTGGAAGACCTCGACAAATTCGCGGCCGATGATCTTGCGCTTCTGCTCGGGGTCGGCAACGCCTTGCAGCTGCTCCATGAATTGCGCCGTGGCATCGACGTGGATGACCTTGACGCCGAGGTTGCGGGCAAAGGTCTGCATCACCTGTTCGCCCTCGTGCAGGCGCAGCAGGCCGTTGTCGACGAAGACGCAGGTGAGCTGGTCGCCGATCGCCTTGTGCAGCAGGGCCGCGACCACCGAGGAATCGACGCCGCCCGACAGGCCGAGGATGACCTCTTCCTGGCCGACCTGGGCGCGAATCTGCGCGATGGCCTCTTCAACATAACCGGGCATGTTCCAGTCGCCGCGGCAGCCGCAGATGTCGCGCACGAAGCGGGCGAGGATCTCGCGCCCCTTGAGCGTATGCGTGACTTCCGGGTGGAACTGCACGCCGTAGAAGCGACGATTTTCGTCGGCCATCGCCGCGATCGGCGTCGACGCGTTGCTGCCGATCACCCTGAAGCCGGGCGGCAGCGCGGTGACCTTGTCGCCGTGCGACATCCAGACTTCGAGCAGGCCGTGGCCTTCCGCATTGCTGCGGTCCTGGATGCCCTCGAACAGCTGCGAATGGCCGCGCGCGCGCAGCTCGGCGAAGCCGAATTCGCGCTTGTGCGAGCGCTCGACCTTGCCGCCCAGCTGGGCCGCCATGGTCTGCATGCCGTAGCAGATGCCGAGCACCGGCACGCCGAGTTCGAACACTGCCTGCGGCGCCCGCCATTCCTCGGCTTCATAGACCGAATTGGGTCCGCCCGAAAGGACGATGCCGGTCGGCGCAAAGTCGCGGACGAAATCTTCCGAGACGTCGAAGGGATGCAGCTCGCAGTACACCTGCTGCTCGCGCACGCGGCGCGCGATCAGCTGGGCGACCTGGGAGCCGAAATCGAGGATGAGGATGCGTTGATGCGCCATCAGTCGACGTGGTAGTTGGGCGCTTCCTTGGTGATCTGCACGTCATGGACATGCGACTCGCGCACGCCGGCCGCGGTGATCTCGACGAATGCGGCGCGGGCGTGCATGTCGGCGATCGCGGGACAGCCCAGATAGCCCATCGAGGAACGCAGGCCGCCCATCAGCTGGTGGATCACCGCGGCGACCGGACCCTTGTAGGGCACGCGCCCCTCGATGCCTTCCGGCACGAGCTTCTCGACGTTGGCTTCGTTTTCCTGGAAGTAGCGGTCCGAGGAACCCTTCTGCATCGCGCCCAAGCTGCCCATGCCGCGGTAGGACTTGTAGGAACGCCCCTGGTAGAGCACGGTCTCGCCCGGCGCCTCCTCGGTGCCGGCGAACAGGCCGCCCAGCATCACGGCATGCGCGCCGGCGGCGATCGCCTTGGCAATGTCGCCGGAATAGCGGATGCCGCCGTCGGCGATCAGCGGGATGTCGCTGCCGGCCAGCGCCGCGGCGACGCTCTCGATCGCCGTGATCTGCGGTACGCCGACGCCGGCGACAATGCGCGTGGTGCAGATCGAGCCGGGACCGATGCCGACCTTGACCGCGTCGGCGCCGTGGTCGGCGAGCGCGCGGGCGGCGGCGCCGGTGGCGATGTTGCCGCCGATCACTTCGATCTGCGGATAGTTCTTCTTCACCCATTCAACGCGCTTCAATACGCCCTCCGAATGGCCGTGGGCGGTATCGACGACGATCACGTCGACGCCGGCTTCAGCCAACGCCGCGACGCGCTCCTCGGTGCCCGCGCCGACGCCGACCGCCGCGCCGGCGCGCAGGCGGCCGTGCTCGTCCTTGGCGGCGGCGGGGTAGTCGGAGGCTTTCTGGATGTCCTTCACCGTCATCAGGCCACGCAGTTCGAAGGCTTCATTGACGACCAGCACACGCTCGAGGCGGTGCTGGTGCATCAGCCCCTTGGCCTCTTCGAGACTCGCCCCCTCCCTCACCGTGACGAGCCGCTCGCGCGGCGTCATGATGTTGCCGATGGTCTCGTCGTAGCGGGTCTCGAAGCGCAGGTCGCGGTTGGTGACGATGCCGACCACCTTGCCGTTCTCGACCACCGGCAGGCCGGAAATCTTGTGGATGCGCGTGAGCTGGAGCACTTCGCGCACGGTCAGGGTCGGCGGAATGGTGATCGGGTCCTTGAGCACGCCGGATTCGTAGCGCTTGACCTTGGCCACCTCCGCCGCCTGGGCCGGGGCGTCGAGATTCTTGTGGATGATGCCGATGCCGCCTTCCTGCGCCAGGGCGATGGCCAGACGGGACTCGGTCACGGTGTCCATCGCCGCGGAAACCAGCGGCAGGCTGACCCGAATATTGCGGGTCAGGCGCGTGGCGAGGGAAACATCGCGCGGCAGGATGGCCGAGTGGGCGGGAACCAGGAGAACGTCGTCGAAGGTCAGCGCCTTCCGGATCAGTCGCATGCTTTCATCCTCGTATCCAAAGGCGTATTCTAGCAGGCGGCCATCCCCGCCTAACGCCGCATCGCCGACCTCGGCCACCCGCCGGTCGAGCGAACGCCGGCGGCGATGGTCGGCATGTAAGGCTTCACGCTAACCGACTCCCGCCGAAAGGGCCACCCATGAGCAAGGCCGTGCTCCACTCGCTGACGTTTCTGCTCGCGCTCGCCTTAAGTCCGGCTGGCACGGCGCAGGTGTATTCCTGGAAAGATGCCAGCGGCAAGGTGCATTACGGCGACCGGCCGCCGGCCGAGCAGCAG
>Ga0208735_100457_pt1 | contig 17735 bp, 15 predicted proteins | sample Subbio12Aug_8Aab_FD_184829 | JGI IMG/M metagenome (GOLD analysis project Ga0208735, IMG submission 184829) | Serpentinite rock and fluid subsurface biosphere microbial communities from McLaughlin Reserve, California, USA - CR12Aug_8Aab (SPAdes) | ecosystem: Environmental > Terrestrial > Deep... | reverse complement strand
TTTTCCCACTGTTGGTTATACTGGCGCCGTTTGTTTTGTTTTTAAGCGTGCCCTTGGCGGCACCGCCCGTTACTGAGATGTACGTTCAGGGAACCCAAGAAGTGATAGACGCCACGGTTGACAGCCTCTGGTGCGACGCCAATACTTGCCCGGCACCTCCCGGGCGAGATTGCCCCGGCTGCTACCCGGGGCCTGTGTCTCTTGATTGGCGCGATGTTATTGTATTAGACGCCGTGCGCCGTACCCAGGACTTTTCCCATGTAGGGGTGGATGACGTCAAGGATTCGGCTATGCGGTTTCTTGAGCGAACGGGCACTCATTTCCGGAAGGTGAAGGTAGGCTATCGCAATGTCTACGATTCGGAGGGAAGGCTTGTTAGAACAGAGCCGGTGTACGAGATGATCCCGATCCCCATATATCGGGTAGAATCACTTGATGGAGTGATGAGAATCCTAGACTTTACGCAGGAGCAACGAGAATGGGCGCACAATATGAGAGAGGGGATGAGGTGAATGACCTTTTTGTTACTACTCAGTCCCACTGCGCCAAGTAGCGTGAGAGAACTGGTGGAGGATTGCGGGGAAGTGCTGTACGAAAATGTGGGCAGATACAATGAGGATGAGGTGAAAAAAGTTTTTCAGGCGGCCGCACGACTCCCGGGAGATATTTTGGTGCTGGACATAGATATCTCGTCGGGTAACGCCCTTGTCCGAGCAGTGCACGCCTTCCGCATCTCTCGACCCGAAACTAGAGTTATTTTGCTGGTAGGGGCACGCCAGCCTGGGGATGAGACAATATCGGCCATGGTGAGTTTGGGCGTCTACAATATTTGCGAGACCGACAATGAGGATCTGTTCGCCAAGGACTTTGAGAACTGCCTCCGCGGGGACGGTAGATCGTATGCGCTGGCGGCGCGCTGGCACCGAGGCTTTAGGGAGGACTCCCCACAGACGCAAAAAGAAACCGTAGTGATAGAACGTCGTCCCGTGGGACGGGTAACTGTTGCGGTGGCGGGGTTAGCCCCAGGCATTGGCTGCACTCACACGGCGCTAATGCTGGCCACGTTTTTAGCTAAGAGCGGTCACGCGGTGGCTCTGGTGGAAGACTCACAGCGCCCGGTGTTTAGTTCAATTGCCGGGCTGGCAACGGGAAAGTGCAAAAACGAGCGCGGATTTAGGCTATATGGGGCAGACATTTTCCCCCTGTCGATACGGAGCGACAAGGAGGGATATTTGTATGACCAGCTGCTATCGCTGCTGGCAGAGTATGAGTATGTGGTGCGCGACATGGGCGTCCTAGATGCTGGCCGTCTCAGAGAGCTGTATCGATCAGGGCGCGGAATAGTGGTGACGTCTATTTCATCGTGGCGGGTCATGGACTTGGTGCGTCAACACAATGCCTTGAACGAGGACTTCGACAAAATCGCTGTTGTTTCTGCCTTCGGAACCGATAAGGATCGGAAAATGTTTCAGGAAGTGACCGGAATAGTTCCCCTCCCACTCGCATGGTGTCCCGATCCGGCGACGCTTCCCGAGGGAGGGGAGGCAACGATAAAAGTCCTCCTTGGCCCGTTGCTGCCGGAGAGAAAAAAACAGAAGGTTTTTAGGTTGTTTTAGAGAATAGAACCTTAATAGCGTAGATCTTCATAGAGCCATGGGATACGAGTTCCGTCTGCAAACTGAAAGGGGCTGATTGTGTGAAAACGTTAACTGGAATAAAAGTCCCTGCTGTGTTTTCGTTCTTTTCCGGTAGCGGTTTTTTAGATCTTGGGTTTGAAACCGCTGGGTATGAGATAGTATTTGTAAATGAGATATCGCCGTCATTCCTACGGGCGTATCAATATAGCCGCGCTCAAATGGGGAAAGATAAAGCACGCTATGGTTATTTTAATGTAGATATTAACGATTTCCTTAACGGACGAAAAAATGAGCTTTTAAGCCTTGTAAGTGAGCTGAGGAACGAAAACAGACTTGTAGGTTTTATAGGGGGTCCTCCTTGCCCTGATTTTTCTATTGCGGGAAAGAACAAAGGCGCAGGTGGCGAGAATGGCAAACTCTCACTTGCTTACATCAACCTAATTATAGCAATGCAGCCAGATTTCTTCCTTTTTGAGAATGTCAAAGGGCTGTGGAGTACGGTAAGACACAGGCAGCACTTCGAGGAATTAAAGGATAAACTACACAAAGCTGGGTATGGAACAAGCGAGCGACTTTGCAATTCCCTTGAATTTGGGGTTCCGCAAGACAGGGCACGCATTATTATGTTTGGTGTGAAAAACGAGTTACTTCCTGAAAACGTTTCTGTTGAAGGGCGCATTGTAATGTTTCCTTGGGAGCAGTTCAGGGAATATAATGCCAATGAAGTTAAGGCCATGCCGTGGTGTAAAACTACCGACTTTGGAACAAATCCGCAAATAACTGATGGTGCAATACCCGCACTTACGGTGCAATACTGGTTTGAGAAAAACGATGTTGACAACCATCCAAACGCGGAGAAGCACTTTACGCCGCGTGCTGGTATTGCGAAAATGCGCAACGTGTCAGAGGGGGATGTCGGTCGGAAATCTTATAAGCGACTTCACCGTTACCGCTATTCTCCTACGGCTGCATACGGGAATAATGAGGTCCATTTACATCCGTATAAAGAACGTCGAATTTCAGCCGCTGAAGCTATGGCTATACAATCAATGCCGAAAGAATTTGAATTGCCTTCGGATATGAGCCTTTCGGATATGTTCAAAACCATAGGGAACGGAGTTCCCTTCTTACTGTCAAAAGGGATTGCCAAAACGATGGCCGCCTTCTTAGTGGGTTATGTATGCAAAAAATAACAGCGGCAAATTTAGTTTCGGCTATACATCAATTGCCAAAAAATCAAAACTATAACTATATTAACCCCAAAACAAAGGGGCTTATTCGTGTTATTGATGTTATTTTGCCTGAGGGTGGTATCACTTTCAAGCGGTGGACACCCGCAAAAGGGGAATCGGCGGACACTGCAAGAGTTGAGAGCATATCCAGTCGGTTAATTTGGCGCGTTGCAAACGCCTTTACCGAAAATCAGCCTGTCAACGTTGATAGGGTGCTCGGCGGAAGCTACAACACTCGGTCAGTGCTTGAAAGTCTTGTCGCCCATACCCCGCAGTTCTATTTTTGCTATCCGGGTAGAATCGAAGATATAGCCGGAAACGTGGAAATAAAGCAAGGGCATAAACACCTGCTCTGGAGACCATCAGAACCACACAGAAATGGGGTTCTGATGGAAAAGAAAACGAATATCGCTATTAGCGAAATTCCATTGCAGACGGTTTCTTATGACTTGGTTTTACCCTCTGTAATGGAAGGCGCGGGAATTGATGTAAACACAAAAAGAAGGCATGCTCAAATTCAAATAGCCCTGTACTTGATAGGATTACATTTGGGCTTTCGAACTTGGATAGCCCAAAACGATAAAGGCATTATCTATAACGAAAAGCCTTTGATTGAGCAAAAAGGCATTGTCAAAACCTTGCAGGATGAACCCATGGTCTATCCTCACAACGGGGCAGTGCAGGCTGGCTTGTTCATAGACTGTATTTGGTTTCAAAACCATAAACTTATGCCCGCGATTATGGAAGTTGAGCATAGCACGGGAGTACAAAGCGGCTTACTCCGTATGTTGAATTTCTACGAAAAGCTGCCTCGCTTTCAGACGCGCTATGTTATCGTCGCGCCAGACGATGATAGGCAGCATGTTATCAAAGAAGCTCGCAAGGATATTTTCAAACAGCTAAACGCGCTCTATTTCCCATATTCGGCCGTTGAAGAGCTATACTACCTTTGCAAAAAGCGCAATTTGAATGGCCAGAGTGTAACAGAGGAATTTCTTGATTGTTTTATGGAAAGGGCGGCTATGGCCGTTTAGTTTCTGCGTTTTGCCTACAAGATCAACATGCGCCGCCGATTTGTTTGTAACCGCCTTCCAACTAAGGAAAGGAGCGTTCCTAGCCAATGGGTAAAGAGGAAGAAGTACAAATAAACTTTATGCCGTACCTAGTGGAGGCGCTGGCCACAAACAGGACTTTCCACCGTGAAATCGACAGACTTTATAAAAAAGACAAAACTAGGTACTACGAGCTGGCAAAAAACAGCCCGTGGTACAATCACCCATTCATTACTACGGCGAGCCTGAAAACGGAGATATACGCCCGCCGTTCACTGGGGCTGCTTGAGGGTTTAGAAGCAGGCGCGGTAATCTCTCTGCTACGAAAGGGCTGGCCACGGGTCTATAACGTTGTCTCTATAGCGCCATCTGTCGGCGCCGGAATGATCTCACAAGTATTACCCCAGGCGCAATTTCAGATGTTGAGTGACGACGAGGCAAATGGTTACGTCGCAGCGATCTTTTGTCTTGGACAACTCCTAGGCAAGCCCGCCGCTCGTGATCAAGCCACCTCGGATTGGGCTCAGATGTTACAGGGTAGACTACAGCATGTTGCGGGTGACATGAGTAAATTCAGCTACGCCACCCTTCCGCCAGACGAAAAAGGACACGCCCGCCAGCTACGCAAAGAATTACTAACCGAGGCTAACACAGCCGCAAATGACGGGTTTGTGCTCCTCGATAACACGAAGCATCCTGTAGCTCAAAGGTGGAGAGAGGCGTTAGAATTCATTTTTGATACTGAAAATGTGACAGCGTCCATCCTCGACGATGCTTTGTTGACAGATGATGGTTTCGATGAAATCACGTCTGTTTACAACATGTGTTTTCCCGATAAAGCCCAAGCCATGGAGTTTTTTGTGTCGGGCATCTTTGTCAAGCGCCTGATTCGTTCCTACGGCGTGGTAAAACAGCAGTTTTGGGCCAACACTGCGGAGACGGTCTTCCCTGAGCTCGATAGCCTACAGCGCCAGGTGGCGACCGCCACAGCAGAGCGCAATCAGCTCCAACAAGCCAACCGGGCATTGGTAGACCAAGTTCATCACCTTACGCGCAAGGCGGCTTCTGAATATAACAGCGCAACTGCCGAGAAACAGAATGAAATCCGACAGCTTACGGATAGGGTGAAAGATACAGAGGAACAATCTGATGCCGACCGCCGTGAGCTGGCGGGCCTGCGGGATCTCTTATTTGGACTCTCTGCGTCTGATGATGCACCTAGTGAGAGCGAATCCGGACTTGCGGAGCTGGGTAATGTTCGCGGTCTCATCGCCGGCGGCCACGAGCGGTGGCAACAACGCATGAAAACTCTGTTGCCTAATTTTTCTTTTCTCCACACAGATGTTCTGAACTTCGACCCGAGCCTGTTCCGCAGTGTCAATGTAGTCTTTATCCATTCGGGATATATCTCCCACACGTTTTACAGCAAAGTGATGGCGGCTATTCGTTCTTTCCCGCACATAGACTTGCAGTATCTACACGCCACCAATCCTGATGTTTCTCTGCGGGAGATAGTTGCAGCCACAACAAAAGAGCGGTGAACGCACCACCTAACGCCTGCTGACTTCTCGTCCCGTGTTGTCGAGTAGCACTGCTGGATCTCCGTCGTTATTCCAGATATGCGACCTCGTCCAAACTAGCCTTCCGGTCCCTGCCGTTGCCTCAGGTCCGCTGACAACCGTTATGCTTGAGCCAGCAGGAATTACGGTTCCTAAGGGAAAGGTAAACCGTTGGTTACCGTTCTCGCTTACTAAGACCCACCCAGAGACATCGACATTGACTTGGCCGCGATTTGCAATGACCACTCGTTCTCCTATTAGGTCCACTTCGGTGATCACCACTGCCGCAGTCGTTGGCGGAGCCGTGGCCGCCCAAAGACCCCTGTTGGTATTTCGCGCTTCTCGCTCAAATGATACGAACATTTCGGAGTACTTAACGTTGGGGGCAATGGTCATTAGATTCGCAAAGCCCTCTAGCAAGAGGCGAGCATTGAACATCTTCGCCCTAACTTCCGCCACGCTGTCATCTGTTGGCGGTTCAAGCCATACGTACGCCAGTAAACGACCGAATCTGTCGCGCTCAGACACATCTAATTCGAGGTGGACGGTTTTTCCCTCAAGATGTTTTTTGGTGAACGCGGAGGCCTCTCTACCGAAAGGTTCAATCTGGGTAGTGCTCTCCGGCGTATCCACGCCGATGAGGCGAACTCTCTCTTCCTGCCCCGACTGAAGGCGCACACGTATCGTATCGCCGTCGGTTATGCTTGTTACCTGCGCCGCTGAGGTGCGAACGGTGGGGGTAGCGGAATCTACCGTGACAGTGCGAGTCTGTTCATTCCAGCCGACGCGGGCTCCTAGGCTTTCAGCAATGAATCTCGCTGGAACCAAGGTTCGTCCGCCAACAATGGTCGGCGGTACATCAAGCGTGACTCTGGTGGTGTTTACGGATGCAGAGGGGTTATCTATTTGCAGAGTAATCGTCGTCTCGGCCCTTTTTCCCGTAATGGTTCGTGTAGCGTCATTCCACTCCACGGATGCTCCTAATGCCTCGAAGATCGCTCTTAGTGGGACTAGGGTTCGTCCACTTCGGATAATTGGCGACACATCCATAACCAACAGTCGTCCGTTTACAACTACGCTTATGGGCTGCTCCGCTGACACAAGTGAAATATTCATCAATAGCAATGCCACGGCAACAACTACAGACAGCTTCCCAATAACACCTCTTGGCAACACAATTCCCCTCCTAATTATTTCTGCGGCGACGCCCTATAGCACCGCCTTCATTGTATCACAAATGGGGGCGGCCCCTACTTAGCCGCAGCGGGCATGCCACAGGCGTCAGTGGGGCGAGGCGAGGACACTACGATATCAAGCACGGTGTCGAGCACGAGTTCTAACAAAAGTTCTAACGGAAGCCAGCAAACGTGAGCGGGAAGTGGCAGAACATACGTTCGAATAGCGGTCTAAAACCCTTGGCAGAGCAGTGTGTAGCAGACACAAGAGGGGCATAGCCGAAGCCTCTCGCTACCCGCGATACGACAGAGGTCAAGGTAGAAAAAGGGCTCAAGCGATGGGGAATGAAGAAGATAATCACGTGGCATCTAGAGCCTACTGTTGTTAGTTTCCAGCCTTCTCAAGGAAACTCCAGAGACGTTAACACTTTCCGTATTGTGTATTCAATCAACCAGGAGGCACTTCAGGAACAGGGAAAGATGGACGGCGTGTTTTGTTTCGTGACCAATGATCTCTCGGACAATCTCTCATGCCATAGGGTGATCGAATATTACAGACGAAAGAATAAGATTGAAGAGGCGTTCCGGGAGATCAAAAACTACCTTCGCCTAAGGCCTTTTTATCTCACCCGAGCGAGAAGGGTCCGGGCCCATGTGACAATCTGCGTGCTCGGTTATCTCCTACTGAATGCACTGGAAGAAAAGCTTGTGTCTTCATCCGTTAAGCTCAGTGGCCCATCGACGTTGGAGATGCTCCGCGAGTGCCAAGTCAACCGTATTGGTCCACATGACAGGGAAGCTTTCGTGGAGAGCATCACGCAGCTGACCAAGGATCAGGTCAAGATACTAAACGAAATTCACCTTAATCACTTAACGGAAAAGAAGTACTTAAGCAAATTGCTAAGACAGTCTGTCATGTAGTAGCGAAAGCACCAGAATCACGACTCAGGGCCCTTGATGCTGCTGACATGGAAATATTTAACGCCAAAACTCCGCTATAACCTTAATGAATTATGTCTTGTTACCGTAGTATCGGTATAAAAGGAAGGGGTATATACAAATGATAAAGTACAAAAGTTTTTTTGCATGTATGCTCTTGATTGTTCTTTTAGGGGGTATTACTGCACTGGCAACACCAGTTTTAATTAATATTTGGAATAGTGATTCAATAGGATTTACCTCAAGTCGTGTTTTTGTTTTATTGGCAGTTTTAATAGGCGCAACACTAATTCAATTGTTTTTTGTTTATATTCGCGAAAGGTTCGCGGCAACTTATAATCAATTAAATATGGAAAAACAGTTAGATGTATTTTATAACCTAAGATACGATTACTTAAACGAACAGGGTCCGACTAATATTTTAGAAAGAATCGTGCAAGGAATTAATAACACTTATGAATTTATGACGGGTGATTTCATTAAAATATGGTCAAGTCTATTAATTATAATCGTAGTTCTTGCTATAGTCTCAACAAACAATGTAATGTTAGCTGGCATCTTACTCATCATGGTTCCAGTAAATTACTTTGGATATAAACTCTTAAACAAAGAGCTGGCTAAACGCACACAAAGAGCGCAGAAGATGATGGGCCAGGGATTTCAAACTATGCTATCGGTGCTGTCTCAAACAGACTATCTTAAACAGATTGATAATTACAACTCAGTGCGGAAATTTTTACATCCGGAGATTGGTGCTATATATAAAACAATTGCGAGTGTAAATGTGTTAGCCCAAACAGCCTCTACAATACTTTCGTCGCTGAATCATATCGTTCAAACAATGGTAATGGTAGTAATAGTATTTAGTTTTATTAGAGAAAGCAGTAGTCCTTATATGCTTATTTTGTATCCGATTCTCCTACCCCTGTATTTTTCAAATATCAGTATGATAACAAACGCGAATCTCAGTAAAACCAAAATGCAGACATCAGACCAATTTTTCCAGGAGTTACATGATAATATTGAAGCTGACGGAAGTTTTGAATTAGAGCGGGTGAAAAAGATTGCTTTTAATATTGACGAGCTGAATGTAGGAAATACAAAAATTAAATGTAAAATACATCAAGAGTTTAAACTCGGAGATGTTGTTTGGATACAAGGTAACTCAGGAGTAGGTAAATCCAGCCTAATGAAGCTCCTTCCAAAGCTTCGAATAAGCAATGATGTGTTAATTAATGGGGTAGTGCTGAGTAGCATCAAAAATTCTTCGCTTCGCGGAGATGTTGATTACCTGTCACAACAGATTCCTATCATAAGAGGAACGTTGAGAGATAATCTGTTCTTTGGGTTGCAATGGAGCGAGGAAATGGAGTCAAAACTACAACGAACAGCATTGTTAAAGCAACTACTGGAGACAAAATCAATGGATACCATGATTGAAGAAAATGGTACAAACCTATCTGGAGGAGAAAAGCAAAAGATAGCTGCACTGAGAGCTTTTAATAGTAGCGCATCAGTTCTTATCTTAGATGAAATTGCTAGTAGTATCGATAATGAAACTGCAACCGATATTTATTACACACTGATTGCCAACTCACAAGATAGAATTACATTCATTATCTCACATGATAATCTACCAGAATCCTTTGCAACGCGTATAGTTAAGATGGGTGAGAGCTTGTGTGATGCACCAACAGGGTGATCTAGCTAGGTTCTAACCTGCATTCCCGCCGACGCCTAACGATGCCCTGTACCCTTTGTCAAGGACAATTTGGGGTCTTCGTGTTCTAGCCAAATGGGTATTTATGTTATACTAGACGTGCTTTACCAAGCACGGAGGTAGGGCATATTCCGTCTTTTGAAGTATCCCGATGATTCCCTAAAAGAGAATATGTGGCTTTTGCCTATGTCAACTTCAAAACCGAACATCTCAAATCGAACGAACGGGCGTTGGCAAAGAGGTAGCACCAATGCGAATTCTGGCGATCAATTGGGCCGTAATACGCGCGCCATTAAGTGCCCGTTTGGTGCCGAGCATCACCAAACGCCACGCCAAGAGAAAAACCAAATCATCTCGGAGGTGGTGAATAACCTTCAGTACAACCGGGAGTACGTCATTCAAGTTCTAAACCGTGCCCGATTAAAATCGGCAAGTAAGCGAACGAGACCACTTAAATATAGAACCTCCTTGCACGTTACTCCTAAGATATGGCAAGCCCTCGGCTATATCTGTGCGGAAAGGCTGCATCCGGTCATGAGCAATACGATCTATATGTCAACCTATTCCAGCCAAGCCCGAAGTTAATCTCCAAAGAACGGCACGGAAGCAGAGTGCGAAGGAGCCACGACACAGCAAAAACACCGCTAGAACGTGCTTTGGAAGCTGGAAATCCCATCAAGCTGCATCAGCATGTCGAACAGCTCTTGGTCCGAAGTCTCTCTCTCCAAATTACCAAAACTCCGCTAGAGAAGAAGTGTGTGACGACCGGTTGACAGAAAAACTATCCGTTAAATCGTCTTTGTTGGGGAACATCCCCAACATCCCTTCCCCCCTCGGGGGGAAGGGATGTACAGCCGCTACCTTGTCCGCCATCAACTTCTCGGTTTGTCAGGGAAGGTTTTAAATGAGTGATCAGTTCTTTTCGGTTAGATTCTTAATTGAGTTGACACGGATTCTTACTGAAAGTGGCTCACATTTTTACTGGCGTTAGTGGCTCACTATTTTCCTAGCACGTGGCTCACTATTTTCTTGACAATCGCAGACACGATATGTTTTTTGGGCTGTAGGACTTGGCTAGGTCTAAGGCAGTGCCGATTTCGTCGCACAAAGGGAGACAGCATGAGAAAATTGGAGGTGTGATACTATGCGCCTAAGGATAAAGGGGCTGAACTTGCCGACTCTCGGATATGGTTGCTATGGCCTTGGCGGCGCCTACGGCAAACCGCCTGAAACCAGAGTAGCAGTCCGGCTTCTCCAAAATGCCCATGAGCTGGGCATACGTTTCTTTGATACTGCAGATGGCTATGGGGACACTGAAAGCCTCTTGGCGAAAGCCTTCAAGACCTGTCGGCATGAAGTGTTTCTGGCGACCAAAATGGGCCCGGGCAAGGGAGGACAATTTAATCTCATTCAGCAACGAGTAATCGCGGCTTGTAATGCGAGTCTACAAAATTTGGGTACAGACTACATCGACCTGTACCAGATTCACTTTGACGATCCGCACACGCCGGTATATGATACCGTCGCTGCGTTGAAGTATCTTCAGCAGGCAGGGAAAATCCGCGAATACGGCATTGGCCACCTGCCCTTCTCCAGAACAACGGAGTACCTGAAAACAGGGTCTCCCTCTACTGTGATGGTAGAAGTGAACGCAGTCTCATTGTCCCGCTATAATGAATTAAGCGCTCTCTTGCAGCGCCACGATTTTTCTATCATTGCCTTTAGCGCAACAGCCCGTGGCCTCTTAACACAGAAGGTGACTGAGCAGACTGTTTTTGCACCTGAAGATATAAGAAGCTTGGACCCCCAATTCAGAGGCGCGAAATTGGCTTCAGGTCTTGAAATGGCAAAATGGTTAGGGCGTATCGGGATAGAGCGCGACAAAACCCCGAGCCAGATAGCCCTAGCTTGGGTGATGGGAAAGACTGGGGTAGATGTTGTGTTAACCGGTCCAAAGGACCCACATCATCTGCAGGAAAACTGCGAGGTTTTGAACTGGCGCCTCGACATAAGCGCTCAGCGCGAGCTAGACGATTTGGCACAAAGACTTGCGGCTGAAACTGAGGCAGAGGTTGAGGCAGAGGTCGACCACATACTAAGCAGCCCCCTGCCCCCTTGCGAACATGAAGCCGCTAAAGATCTCATCTACGCCCTAGAATATGTGGCAGAACGGGGCGTAACCTCTCTGGAGGAAGTTTCAAGCCTGTTTCGACACTTGCTCTCCACCCTACAGGGAAAGCCCACGCGACCCTTAACCCACGTTCAAGAATCGATACGAAAAATCGCCGGCGTTCTCGGCATACAGTAGGCGAGCCGTAACAACCTGCTACTCTTGTGACGTGGTGGGCAGACGTGGACCTGCCATCAAGCGCAATTTGGATGGCCAGAGTGTAACAGAGGAATTTCTTGATTGCTTTATGGAAAGGGCGGCTATGGCCGTTTAGTTTCTGCTGGAGCGCAATACGTGCGCCATTAAGTGCCCGCTTGGTGCCGAGCACCACCAAACGCCACCCAACACGGCACTTTGATGTGCATCGAATAATTAGCAGTACCAAGGCTTTGCCTAACATCCCTTAGTGCCACCAAGCCAACTGGGCTAATTCGTAATCAGCAGGTCGTGGGTTCAAGTCCCACTATCGGCTCCAGTGTTATCAAGGCTCTCTGGGTTTTACCCGGAGGGTTTTTAGATTATAATGTCCCCATGAAACCAGACAAAATTTTCGAGATCCTTAGTGAACCTGATCACGCATCCAATCACGCAAGTTGCCACGGCGTATGTCTACTGCAAGCTGATAGAAAGTGACGTCTAGTTAACCGAAGCCAAGGGTTCACATTTAAGGAGGGAAATTATGACAGAGTACTTGCGAGGACAAGCGCAAAAGAAGGAGCAGCTGAAGGCGATTATTAAGAAACTCCACCAGGGAGCATCTGTGAATGACGTTCGCAAAGAGTTTGAGGCGCTAAGCCTAACGGTGACCCCGCTAGAGATCACCGCGCTCGAGCAGTCTTTGATGGATGAGGGCATGCCCGCAGAAGAGATTCAGCGCCTATGCGACGTTCATGCCGAAGTGTTTAAGGGACATATTGTAGGGGGTGAGCCAGCTACTGAGGCTACGCAACAAGATGCTTTGCACCCCGCCAATATGCTGAAGCAGGAAAACCGGGCCATTGAAGATCTTCTCGATGCAGAGCTAAAGTCAGCGCTTGAGGGCTTCCTTGTGGCCCCCGGCCCCGATAGTCAGCGCGCCGCAATTACTGCCGTCGAGAGGTTGCTTTTAATTGACAGGCACTACAGCAAGAAGGAACACCTAATCTTCCCCCTGATGGAGAAGCACGGCATTACGGCTCCGCCCAAAGTCATGTGGGCTGTAGATGACGAAATTAGGGGTAAGGTAAAGGCCCTAAAATGCCTTCTCACTGACTCAAGACCAGACCCTGCGGCCATCAAGGAAGCCCATGCCGCCGTAACAGCGCAGGTTAAGGACATGATCTTCAAGGAAGAAGAGATTATGCTGCCCATGGTTAGCGACAAATTCTCGCTGGACGAGTGGCAGGCCATTGAAGCCGGCAGCCACGAAATTGGGTTTCCATTCTTTCCGGAGGGTGTAGGGCGGTGGCAGCCAAGCGGCCTGGAGTTAGCCGGGGCGGCGACCGACTCAGTAGATACCACCATGTCGATCACGGGTGAGATTGCCTTCGATGCAGGCACTTTAAGCGCACAGGAAGCCAACGCCATCTTTAATGTCCTGCCGCTAGACATGACCTTTGTCGACGCCGGTGATCGCGTAAAGTACTTCACCCAAGGTAAGGAACGCATTTTCGACCGACCAAAGACTATCCTAGGACGTGAGGTGCACAGATGCCACCCTCCCGCCAGTGTACACATAGTCGAGACGATAATCGCGAGTTTCCGGAGCGGCGAAAAAGACCACGAAGACTTTTGGATTCCCTTCGGCGATAAATTCGTGCATATCCGCTATTTCGCGGTGCGCAACCGCCAAGGCCAGTACTTGGGCACTCTAGAAGTCACTCAGGATGTCAAACCGCTCACAGCCCTCACTGGTGAAAAACGCCTCCTATAGCTCATCCGTTAACCAACTCAAACCCGTGCTCTCTTAAGACTTCTTTAATGCGGGACATAGGCACCCCTTTGACCTTGGAGCCTTTCTCCAAGGTCATTACGCGTCCTACCGTTTGTAGCATACCTGGCAGTGTGATGTCCCTAAAGCCAAGCTCAACCATGATGACCACAATCTCCGGGTAATCGAAGGCGAGCTTGTAGATGCTGTCCTTTGCACTAACTTGTTTCATGGCTCAACGCTCCTTTAGCAGGTATGCACCCTAACAAACTCTGTGAAGCCTCTGTACTCATTCCACGTATAAGAGGACACCGGCTAGTTCCCACAAGAATCCTCACGCTGGCACTACCCATGGAGAGGCGAGGATGTTCTATGCAAGGCTGACTTACCTGTTGTGCCTAAACTAGGTTTCTCCATTGTCATCGCGCCATCTCGAGGCCCGCCTTACGGACGGGTCATCTCCAAATTGCGGAACGTGGCCAGAGGCACGACTTCCTCCGCCGTGTCCAGATACGCTATCGCCACACGGTCTCCGGGCTGCGTCAAGGCCACATGCGGGCTGAGTGTTGCAGTCGCCGTAAAAATGCGATTTGACCCTTCTAAACGGAAGTAGAACAGCGTTGTCCCCTCGGTCGTTGCCGCCCCTACGCGCAATACTTCTCCCTCTAGGCTCTGTAAGAGGGCTACGTCGGTGGGTACTACCCCACCTATGCCTTGCCCAAGGTATTGCTTGTAGGCAAGGACCGCTTGAAGCAAGGTTGGCTCAACAATAGTCCTACCGGTACGCGCGTTAACAATGCCGACGGCCTTCAGGATATTAGTGTCGGAGAGCACCGGTACTACATAGGCCTCCGCCCCATAGAGATTGTACAAGAGTGGCTGTGCGCCATGCCATCCCACAAAGTCGGCCACTGCGGCGTTTACCGACGAAACAGCCGCCGCCTCATTAAAGAAACCCACCGCATAGCGATAGTACGTGATCTCTCCCGTGCGCCCATCCATCATGGTGTAACCCATCAGCGAATCATCTCTGCCGGCAGCGGCTGTATGACCGGTAAACCAGTAGAATCTAGCGTCAGGGCCTACTACGCCAAACACGTCGCTCACACCTTCCCATTCGGTGGGCAGATGCATATCGCGCTTGGTGAAAAGAGAGTTCCAGTATCCATGCACAAAACGCCCGAACCAGTCATTGTGTTGCTCCGCCACAAACTCCGGTATGACTTGGTCGACCCACAACGGTGCATCGGCTTTAGCATACTCCTGCATTTCGCCGGTTGCCGGGTCTAGTATAACGATTCCCGTTACCACTGTGCCGGTTTTGCCCACAGTGGGCCTACCAATGCTCATTACCCATCGTGGGTTCCCATCGTCGTCTAGCTCAAAGCTTGGGTCAAGCAATAGCACGGCTTGGTGCTGACGATAGATATGTCTGCGCAAATCACTCCCGAAGAACGCGCCGGGGGTGTACCGCATAGCGAAGGGGACAAACTCCGCTGGGACGCCTGCGTCTTCGGCGTCAACCATAATAAACCCCGGCGCTTCGCGAAAGTTAAACCACCTTAGCAAGCCGCGGAAGTCGACCGGGCCGACCCAGTAGAGCTCGCCATCGACGAGCTGGATATTAAGGTGCCCTACCTCAAACCCCGCACCCATGGCTCCTAGAACCTTCTGGGCGCGCCACTGTGCGTTTTCGTAGGGAACAAGCCTAATATGCTCGAGGTTCATGACTGGGGCCGGTACGTCCGACACAGTTACAGTTGGCACGTTTCGCAAATCGATCGCCCTGTGGGGTACGACAAGAAAATTTAGATACAAGCTTACAAGGAGCGCTGCGCTGAACACCAGCCCCGTAAGCCATATCGTCGCTCTGTCCTTCTTAGCCCTACCTACTAGCACCGTTAGCATTGTATAGAGAGCATTTATGGTTAAAGGAAGCAGGACGACAGTGTGGCCGACCCCGGGAACTAAAGCAGGCAGCGTCAAGTACACCCACGCCAAGGAGAGGGGAACGCCCACAACCAATCGCCATAACTGCCCGCGCAGGTATAGCGAGGGACGTGACCGCAACAAGTCGATGCGCAAGTTAATCAGTCCAAGACACATCCAGAGCATTGCTTCTACCATGCCAACCACCTTGCCTTTCCGAAGTCATGTTCATATACATGTACGCAAAAGAAGGGAAGGAGTTTCGCGAGAAAAGAATAGAGGATGTCCTGAAGGGACGGTGTCCTGAAGGGACGGAGGATCACGACATTACTACGCCGGCGTCGTTGGCGCAGGACCGGAAATAATCGCGCCTGAGGACAGAGAATTTCCAGTGGCCTCGGACGGAGGATTTTGCTTCGCCTCACATCCTCACAAGGTGGCAGGAAATAAGTATTATGTAGTGAAATATACGAATAGCATTAGCAACAACAACAAAGGGAGGGGCATCTATGTTCGATTGTCCAGGCTGCGGTAGCCGCATCGACGACGTGAGAAAACGTTTTTGCGGTACCTGCGGCGCGAACCTGCGCCCGGAAGCCAGTCCGCTTTTGAGCGGCCAAAAGGGTCTCGGGATAGAGGAAAAGGCCGGCATTTGCGTAGGCAATATCTGCCTATCACCCCTGTTGGGTACAGTGCTCTATTTTGTATGGAAGGACGATAAACCCGCTAAGGCGGATGATGTGTGTATGGTGACCATCGCATCTCTATTCGTAGGTCCGCTTATTGCCTTTATCCTCTATTCACTTGGGATAGTTGGCGGATTATGATGCAATTAGCGGAATTGCGAGCACAGCTCGTCTCCTGCCACCGCCGCGCCGATCGCTCGTTGGTCTTTAGGGGCCACCAGTTCCCAGTCTGCGCGCGTTGCACAGGCATCTTTGCGGGCTACTTTGCCTATCCCTTGTTTCTCTTGGGATGGCTGCAGATTAGCTTCTTAATCTGCCTAGCGATGCAACTGCCCACTATCATCGACGGTTATACCCAGCATCGGCAGTGGCGCACTAGCACTAACACCCTTAGACTCGCTACAGGCATACTCTCCGGCGTCGGGCAGGCCGGCCTGATGGTAGCAGTGGGGCTACACCTTGCCAAGCTAGTCCTTTCACGGTAACCACGGAGTATGCCGCAAATGTGCTTACTCATCCTGCTATGGGGGCAGGGGTTGGCGAAATGTGGTAGGGGTATAAAGTGTTTTCGCAGGCAGAAGGAGGATGGGGCAAGTCATGCCGCATAAGCCCATAAGCGCTGTGGTGGAAATTGGGCCTAACTATATAATGCATCTCCTCGCGGTCGCCAAAGTGGGGTTCGACAGCGAGTATAGCTCACGGTATACGGGTGCGGTCAAGGAAGTAGATCTTGAGTATCTCCGAGCTCAGCGCTCGCTACTGACTTTTGCGAATGGGCATATGGGGCAACTTACAGGGCTGCTGATCTTTCTGCCGTGCTACCTTAATCTTGACTCAAAAACCAAACTACAAGAGTTCTTTAGCCTGCTTCTGGCTGGCCTGAGGGAGGGGCATTTTCAGCCCCTTATGGACCGTTACAGCGCGGAAATAGCCCGCCTAGACTTTTGGATTCAACCCGTGGATAGTCACTGGCTAGCTCAGTACGCTGCGCACAGTGAAGAAATCACTAGGCTCGCTCGGGTTTACGCTGATAACTTTGACGTGTATCTTGAGCAGGTCTGGATGCAGGAGGCCCCGCACATCAGGGCTGTGGCTGCGAGCATTAACGACCATTTTCGTAAGACAGACATTATCGCGCTATGGGAGACGTTAACAAACAGGCAGTTTAAGTTCGATTACTACGAGATAGTGCTGTGCAGCGCAATCGAGAATGGCCCAAACGCAAACTCCCTTGGCTACGAACGCAACATGTTCTACTCCGGCCATAATTTTGCCTTTATGACGCAGTTCATAAGTCACGAGGTAGGCACGCACATCCTTATCGACCTCATCGCACCGGCGTTCCGCGGAGATACGGTGTATCCATTTGACCTGGTCTATCGAACTTATGAAAACCTAGCCAAATTTTATAACACCATCATTCTTGGAGACACCGATGCCTACGAAAACATGTACGGTTCATTTGGCGAGCAGGCTCAACAATCCCTTCACCGTCTCAAGGAAGTGAACCCCAGCCTCAGTCCAGACGAGTTGTTTTGGCAGGCCGTAGAAGTAGCTGTCCCTTTCCTTTTGCTGCCTACAGAACCGTGAGAGGAGAAGCCGCATGAAACGAGTCCTATTGCTTATTCTCTGCGTCGCTTTACTGGTAGGTTGCCGGCAGACACCAACCCCTCCGGCTTCCGGGGTAGAGCTTGTACGTGCCGTCGCCATTGTGGGGGGGAAAGAAT
>Ga0208735_100455_pt1 | contig 17757 bp, 19 predicted proteins | sample Subbio12Aug_8Aab_FD_184829 | JGI IMG/M metagenome (GOLD analysis project Ga0208735, IMG submission 184829) | Serpentinite rock and fluid subsurface biosphere microbial communities from McLaughlin Reserve, California, USA - CR12Aug_8Aab (SPAdes) | ecosystem: Environmental > Terrestrial > Deep... | reverse complement strand
GACCGATTGTAGCGTTTCACCCATGCGTGCGTCCGAAGCTGCCTGCGGTTTTTGTGTAGCAGCTTGAATCTAAAGCGCTTTCAGGCGCACGCAACCGCTACGGTCCGACTTCGGTGAATAAGCCGGGTTGCACGCGTGGGGAGAGCAGTCCTCAACCAAAAGCAAAACAGGTCCATCGGAAAAGCAGTTTCGGCGACAAGAGGCGCGACAGCGCCCGTTATGTCGTTGTGTCCGGTCACTTACCCCGCGCCGTCGAGGCGCGGGCTGCAGGCGGTTTGAGCACTGATCATCCTCGGTTCTTTAGAGGATGTTTCAGAGATGGCACTGCCGCCCCGCGTGTACTTTACCCTTCACGAAGCCTCGGCGCGCTGGGGCTGCAACATCGCAGATATCGCGGGGTGGGCCGATGCAGGCAGGTTCCGGATCCTGACCGGCATCACTGCGGTCCGCTGTGGCGACGAGGTCATTGCAGGCAAGGTTACCTTGTCGCCGATGGAGTTGATGCCGCTTTTCCGGCGTTGCGGCACGGGCCCAACCGAGGGGATCATGCGCCGGATCCAGCCGTTGAAACGGCAGGACTGGTTGCTGATCACTGATCCAGCGGGCGGCATTCCGGTCGCGGTGGCTGACATGGTGATCATGGCCGAAGAGGTTCTCGCCTTCGAGGACGAGAACGACATGATCCGACGCGTGGCGGCCGGGCCCGGGGTTTCAACCTCCTATGATTGGGAAGGAATGAACATCGCGCTGATCGTGCGCATTTTCGATGACGGTCTGCCTGACACCCAAGCCGACCTGGTTGCCGAGATGCAAGAGTGGTTCGCGGACCGGTCGGAGGGCAAGAAGATGCCAGACGGCCGCAGCATCCGGCGAAGGATCACCCCGATATGGCGGGCGCTGAAACGGGAGGAAGCGTGATCGTCGCTTGCCTTGTTGGCGTCAGGCCGATTTCCGGTCGGTCGTCTCGTCGGCATCGTGGACCAGTCGTGGTTTGGGCCGGAAGGCGCTGGCCACGGCATCGACACCGGCGCGCAGGGGCGAGTCCATCAGGTGGGCATAGCGCAGTGTGGTCTGCATCTGGCTGTGGCCCAGCAGCTTGCCAATCATTTCCAGCGAAGCCCCGCCGCTGACCAGCAGCGATGCAAAGGTGTGGCGCAGGTCGTGGATGTGGACTTCCTGCAGCCCACACTCCTTCTGGATCTGCGCCCAGAACCGTCGCACCTCCTGCACGGGCTGGCCCGGCGTGTCGCTGGGGAACAGCCACGGCGTGCCGCGCGGCACCATCAACTGGCGCTGGCGCACAATGCTGGCGGTTTCATCCGAAATCGGAACACGATGCACCCGGCGTTGTTTCGTCATGGCGGGCGGCTTTGACCAGCTCATGTGTTCAAGGTTGAACTGTTCGAACCGGGCCTGCCGCACCTCACCCAGACGAGCGCCGGTCAGCATGCACATGCGGATGATGTCAGCAGCGCGGCGGTCTTCGGCAGCATCGAGGGCTGCGGCTAGGCTGTTGATTTCATCCTTTGACAAGAACCGCTCCCGCGCTGTCTCAATCCGGCGATGGAAGCGCTGGGCAGGGTTGTCCTCGCACCACCCCCACTCGACCGCCAAGGTGAACATCTTGCGCAGCACCTCCCCGATGCGGTTGGCACGCACCGGCGTGGGTTTTGCGGGCTGCAGCTTCTTGGCCCGGTTGTTGGGCTTTTCCTTGTGCGGCCGGGGCCGACCCTCGGCCACCTTGTTCAGAAGCCTGTCGACGTCGGTCGAGGTGATTTCCGTCACCAGCTTCCGGCCCCAAACCGGGGCAACCATCTTGGCCAGCGCAGATTTCTGGTCAGACGCGTTGCGCGCGGCCAGCTTCGGCAGATGCTGAGCGCAGTAGCGTTCGATCAGATCGTCCACACGCGGCGCTTCGCGCAACGCCCCGCGCTGGGCCAGCGGATCCGCACCGCCATCAATTTCACGCCTGATTTCCTTGGCCCGCTCTCGCGCTGCCGACACCGACCATTCCGGCCAGCGCCCGAAGGTCATCCGGCGCTGTCGCCCGGCGTGGCGATAGTCGAGGGTGAAGGCCCGCCCGCCGCCACGGTAGATGCAGGCCGCAAACCCGCGAACTTCCGTGTCGAAGATCTGGTAGTCGCGCCCCACGATGGGAACGGCCTCGCGGAGCACCTTTTCGGTCAGCTTGATGCGTTCGGGCATGCGTTGGATCCTTCTTGCATCCGACATGAGGCGTGGTTCCGCCGCACTATCAAGGCAAGCATGGCAGCTCGGGTGGCGGGAAGGCGCAGGGTGGCGGAAAGGTCGCCGTCATTGCGCCACCCCTTGTTTCATTGAGGATTCAGCGCTGGGCGGGGCGAATTTCGGCGGATGAGATCATGCCGTTCCGCCTCGTCGTCACAAGAAATGGCGTCCACCAGTCTGGAATCGGCGCTGCGAACCATGCCAGATTTGTAAATCTTCAATCAAATCAATGGGTGGCAGGGGTGCCCGTGCCGGATGCCACCCCCGCTTTGCCCGCCAATGCTGGTCAATCACCTGTAAATCCGGGTGTTCGCAGGTGTTTGCAGCTTTGGCGTCCGTTTGACCCTTGGGCCAGGACGACTTGCGCGGCCCCACGCCACACCGTCCCACGCGGAAAACCCAACAAAACAAGGGGTGGCACAATAGCGCTGGCCTTTCCGCCAGTCTCCGCCTCGCCGCCACCCCTTCGGCCCTGCGCTCACTGCTCTCTGCAACCGCCCCCCGACACGACCAGTCACGGGGCCCGAACAGGGAGACCCAAATGCCGCATCTCGGATCGATGCCAGACCCGAAGGACAAGCCTCGAACTCTCATGGTCGGCTGGATCAGCCGCCTTGATCTCGCCGTGGAACTCGGCCTGTCGGTTGACACGCTGCGTCGCTGGGAGGCCCAGCGCACCGGCCCGACCTGTATTCGCGCCGGGCGGAAGGTCTACTACCGTCGCGCCGCCGTTGAGGAATGGCTGGAGGAGCAAGAGCAGTCCGCCCCGCGCCGTCGTCGTGCCGGAGGGCGTCGATGATGCATCTTCAACCCCGCAAATCCGACTGGCCAGCGGACCGCCTCGCCGAGGCCCGCGCCGTCATCGCCGATGTCGCCCATCACACCGACCACCTGATCCGGCTCGCCTGCAACGTCCTTGTCACCCATGGCGACACGGCGACCGAGCGCGAGGACGCCCGGGTGCTGCTGGTGGTGATCAATGCACGACGACCCATCCGCGCTGCTCAGCGTCAGAACGGTGCTGGGAGGGCTGCACGATGAACCGTCGCAGCACCCCCGAGGCGGATGCCCAGCGCGCCATCGTCCAGGCCTTGCGCTTCGCCCTGCCCCGAGATGCCGTCATCCATAATTGCGTAAATGAAGTGACCGAGGCCGGGCCGCGCGGCGCCCGCCGCCAGGCGATCCTCGTCGGCATGGGCGTGCATGCCGGTTTCGCCGATCTGATCGTGATCTCCGGCGGCCGCGTTCTGTTCCTTGAGGTGAAAAGTCCGAGCGGCCGGTTGCGCAAATCGCAGGAGGTCTTCCGCGACACCGTCGTCACGCAGGGCTTTGGCTGGGCGCTGGTGCGTTCGGTCGACGATGCGCTGGGCGCGCTGGCCGCCAACGGCTTCACCAGCCGCGTGCAGCGCACCATGCGGAGGGCTGCGCCATGAGCCACAAGGCCACCCTCTGGGCCATCGAACAGCGCGGGCTGAAGCCCACGACGAAGATCGTGCTCTGGCATCTTTGCGACCGTTTCAACCCCGACTTCGGCTGTTTCCCCTCGCAGGCCCGGTTGGCCGAGGATTGCGAGATCAGCCGTTCCACCCTGAACGACCACCTCGACCGGCTGGAGGCCGCGCGACTGCTGCGCCGTGTACCACGCGTCGACCCCGTGACCAAGCGGCAGATGCCGACACGCTACATCCTGGGGTTTGAAGACGGCGGCACACCTCATGATCCCGAGCCATGTCCGGAATCCGGACATGGGGATTGGCCGGTTTCTGGAGGTGAGGCTTTCGCACCAGGCACCGACAATCCGGCCGACCCGTCTCCGGAAATCGGACACGGAAATCCACCGAAAGCCGTGTCCGGTTTTTGCCCCGAGCCGTGTCCGGAAAATGCCGAAAGCCGTGTCCGAAATCCGGACACTAACCTTGTAAGAGAACCCCTAAGTAAACCTGTAAAGGAGGAGGAGGGCGCGCAAGCCTGCGCGGCGATCTCTGATCAGTTTTTCGGGGAAGTGCTGGCTGCGCTGGGCCTCGATGCCACCGCCCTGCCCAGCTGGTGGCAAGGCTGGCCGCCCCGGCTGCACGTCCAGCGCTGGCGCGACGAGCTGGGGCTGACCGAGGCGGAGATCGTCGCCGCCGCAGAGGCGTCCCGCCAGGAACACCCTGAACCGCCCGATGGGCCCAAGGCGCTGGACCGCGCCATGCAGCGCGCCGCCCAGCGCAAGGTGGAGGACGCTGGCCGGAAACGCCGGAAGCCGAAGGCAGAGGCGGCGCCTGCGACAAAGGCTATCACGGACCTTCCAGCGTTCTACGCCAACCTGATCAACGCCGACGGCTACCTGCCGGTCAGCGCGATCAGCAACACCATGCGCGATGCCATGCTGGCCCGGGGTCTGGTGACGCCCGAACGCCTCCGGTTGCGGGGAGTGCGGTGAATGGCATGGTGTCACGTCCCCGGCACGGATTATCCCTCTGCGCAGGCGGCGGAGGCTTGGATATGGGCCTCATGCTGGCCGAACCCGGATTTCACACTCGGGCATTTGTCGAATGGGAGGATTGGCCACGTGCCGTCCTCATCGCCGCCCAGCGCGCCGGGTATTTCGCCCCGGCGCCAATCTGGGATGACCTGCGCAGCTTCGATGCCCGGCCGTTTCGTGGGGCCTTCGACATCATCCTCGCCGGATACCCTTGCCAGCCGTTCAGCGCCGCCGGAAAACGCGGTGGCGCCAATGATCCCCGGCACCTCTGGCCAGACGTCGCCCGGGTTGTTACCGAATGCTGCCCGGAATGGGTGTTCCTCGAAAACGTCCCCGGTCACGTCACCCTCGGCCTCGAAACCGTCCTGCGAGAGCTTTGGGGCATGGGCTACACGCCTGCGGCGGGCCTGTTCTCGGCGGCAGAAGTCGGCGCGCCGCACCAGCGGATGCGGATCTTCATCCTGGCCCACACCGATGAGCCTGCATCCGGGCACCGCCAGCTACAACCCGGCCGGGAACAGCGAATTCGCTGGCGCGGACCTCCGGTTCACCCGCAAGGCGGAAGCGCTGGCGCTGGGCATCACCAACTGGTCGACGCCCAAGGCGACAGACGGTGCGAAGGGTGGGCCGGGTCAGAGCTATGGCCCGGGAGGGATGCCGCCCCTGCCCGCGCAAGCGGCGCAATGGCAAACGCCGGTGGCCGACGACCAGATGGATCGGCTGCGGGGCAAGATCAACAGTCGAGGCGAACCCAAGCTATCGGCGCAGGCGCTGCAATGGCCCACCCCAGCCGCACAGAATTGGAAGGGCAGCAGCGAGGCCAGCATCACCCGTGCCGATGGCAAATCCCGAATGGATATCCTGCATTACCGGGCGGAACAGGGCTTCACCCGCCCGGACCAAGCGATCATGTCGGGTGGGCATCGGTTCTGCTCGCACGCCCCGATCTCGCGCCCGCTCTGGGCTTCGATGATTGCCTCACATGGGCGCGTCGTCTCGCGGCGGATCCTGAAGGGCCGGTCACGGCGGCGGCTGAACCCGCTCTTCGTCGGATGGCTGATGGGCTGGCCAATCGGTCACGCGCTCTGCGCCTGCTCGGCAACGGAGTTCACCCTCTGGCAGCAGCATATGCGTGGCGCGCTCTCGCAGCTGCCCATGGCCTCGGGCCCGTGGATCTGGCGGCCGACGGACCAGGCCCTGCACCCGGCGCAGATGTCCCTGTTTGAGGGGGTGCAGCCGTGAGCGTCTATGGGCGGATTGGGTCCGCAGGCGGCACGAAAGTGAAGCGGGCGCTGGGCGTCCAAGCAGCACTGGAATGGGCGTTCCGTGTCGAACAAGCGCAACTGGAACTGCCGCCGCGCAAAGACGGGGCCGAGGAAGGCTTCGGCTTTGGCCTCGAATACGTCCTGCTGCAACGCGCCATGCTGGGCTGCAAGGTGGACGGCGGCCAGCACAAGATGGGCAGTTACACGCATCCCGACGCCGAGGTGATCGCCGCCACCGTCGTGGGTATGCCCGACAGCCTCGGCGGCATCCGCATGGCGATCCAGGTGGCCGAACTGGCACGTGCTGGCATGACCCCAGACTGGCTGCCGGGCGTCATTCCGCGCTGCGTGCCGTTGGAAATCAAGAACAACCAGCATGGCGAGCGCGCAACGACCATCGTCGTCGGCACCGAACGGGTGAAGACGCGCGACAAGTGGCGAACAGTCGATATCCTGGCTTGCCCGGTCACTTGGCGGCCGCATCCGGAACAGATCGCATCCGCCCGGCGCGGTTATGAAGATTGGTGGCAGGCGCTGGACTGGCTCCGAGATGGGCTGCTGGCAGGCGGGATGCTGCGGGAGGTGGAGGTGACAGCGGCAATGCCGAAAGTGCGGCCCTGGCTGGCTTCATCGCGCAAATAGCTGCCTTTCCAATGTGATACTCTTGCAGATTGGTCAAATCTGTTCTGGTCTACAGCGCAGCTTTGGCTTGATTGCAATGCTATCACTGCCTATCTTCGGTCCTGCAACCGGAGGGCACCATGGCCAGCATCACGATTCGCAATCTCGACGACGATGTAAAGCGCCGCCTGCGCGTGCGCGCTGCTGAACATGGCCGCTCGATGGAGGAGGAGGCGCGGGATATCCTGCGGCAGGTGGTCGGCCAAACCAACACACCCCGTAACCTTGGTCAGGCCATCCATGCCAGGTTCGCGGCGGTGGGCGGCATCGACTTGCCGCCAACAAAGCGCAGCGTGATGCGGACCACACCGGACTTCGAGTGATCAATGATCCTCCTCTATACCAACGTGATATCTGAACTAATGCGCCCAGAACCGGCCCAGATCGTGCTGGACTGGTTCGGCGCCCTTGACGCAGGCGATCTGTTCATCTCGGCAATCACCGAAGCAGAACTGCGCACCGGCGTTGCGATCCTTCCCGACGGCCAGCGCCGCGACCGCTTGCAAGCCGCCATCGACGCGATGATCGATCAGGATTTCCAGTCACGGGTCCTGCCCTTCGATAGCCTTGCTGCCAAAGCCTACGCCGAGATTGCGGCCCAGCGCCGCGCTGCAGGCCGACCCATCGCCGAAGCCGACTGCCAGATTGCCGCAATCGCCCGCGCCACAGATGCCCCTATTGCCACCCGCAACGTCAAGGATTTCGATGGCTGCGGCGTTCGCGTGATTAACCCCTGGAACGACCAATGAATGCCGTTGAGATTGAACAAGCCATCTCCGAACTGGCCGAAAAACCCTTCGACCGGCAGGAATTCCCCTTCCAGTTCCTTGAAGCCTTCGGGAACAAGGACACCACCCTCAAACGCCTGCGCAGCGGCGTGTCGAACAAGTCAGATCTGGGCGGCGTGCTGCAGACCAACAACATCCACATCGCAACCTGCGCGCCCGGCCAGACCTCGGCCACCATCGCCGCCCTGCGCGCCAGTCCCGCCACGACGAAGGGCAAGGCCCGCTTCATCCTGGCCACCGATGGCGAGACGCTGGAGGCCGAAGACCTCACCTCCGACGATCCACCCGTCGCCTGCGCCTATCCCGATTTCCACGACCACTTCGGCTTCTTCCTGCCGCTCGCAGGCATCACCACCGTCAAGCAGATCCGCGAAAGCGCATTTGATATAAAGGCGACCGGCCGCCTGAACCGGCTTTATGTCGAACTGCTGAAGGACAACCCCGAATGGGGCACCGAGGCGCGCCGCCACGACATGAACCACTTCATGGCCCGGCTGATCTTCTGCTTCTTTGCCGAAGACACCGGCATCTTCAACGGTGGCACCCTGTTCACCACCACCGTCAGCCAGTTCAGCGACCCGGCCAGCACCAACACCCATTGGGTCATCAGCGAAATATTCCGCGCGATGAACACCCGGCTTGACCTGCGCCCCACGGCCGACCTGCGCAACTGGGCCAACGCCTTTCCCTACGTCAACGGCGGCCTGTTTTCCGGCGACACCGACGTGCCGCGCTTTTCCAAGATCGCGCGCAGCTACCTGCTGCACATCGGCAGCCTCGACTGGACCAAGATCAACCCCGACATCTTCGGCAGTATGATCCAGGCCGTCGCGGATGAGGGCGAGCGGTCCGCGCTGGGGATGCATTACACCTCCGTGCCGAACATCCTGAAGGTGCTGAACCCGCTGTTCCTGGATGATCTGCGCGCGCAGTTAGATGAGGCGGGCGACAACCCCCGCAAACTGCTGAACCTGCGCAACCGCATGGCCAAGATCAGGGTGTTTGACCCCGCCTGCGGGTCGGGCAACTTCCTTGTCATCGCCTACAAGGAAATGCGCGCGATCGAGGCGGTGATCAACCAACGCCGGGGCGAGGCTGACGCCAAGACCGCCATCCCCAAGACCAACTTCCGCGGGATCGAGCTGCGCAACTTTGCCGCCGAAATCGCTCGTCTGGCGCTGATCATCGCCGAGTTCCAGTGCGACGTGACCTATCGCGGCGAGGTGCAGGCGCGGGCCGAGTTCCTGCCGCTGAACGCGCAGAACTGGATCACCCAAGGCAACGCCCTGCGGCTGGACTGGCTGTCGATCTGCCCGCCCACAGGGACGGGGGTGCGATACCACGCCGAGGATTTGTTCCACACACCGCTGGATCAGGCGCAGATTGATTTCGAGAATGAGGGTGGGGAGACGTATATTTGCGGCAACCCGCCTTACAAAGGGGCGTCTGAGCAAACAAGCGAGCAGAAGGAAGACATAAGCACAATTTTCGACGGACGATGCAAAGGCTGGAAGTCCCTTGACTACGTGGCGGGTTGGTTCGCCAAAGCTGCCGACTACGGAATACACACCAAGTCCGTTGCAGCTTTTGTTTCTACGAACTCAGTTTGCCAAGGCCAGCAAGTTCCCATTCTTTGGCCGCTGATATTTAGAACTGGGCACGAAATTTCGTTCGCCCATACAAGTTTCAAGTGGTCAAATCTTGCTAGCCAAAATGCAGGAGTTACAGTTGCGATAGTTGGCATATCCAACCACCCGCCAATACAGCGCCAACTATTTTCGATTTCAGAAGATGGCAGTTCAATCGTGAAGAGTGTGGAAAACATAAACTCATATCTTGTCCCCTCTCAGAATATCTATGTGAACACATGTTCAACGCCGCTTAATGGTCTCTGCGCGATGGACTACGGCAGCAAGCCTGCTGATGGCGGGCATTTGAGCATGAGCCTGCAAGAAAAGCAGGATTTGGGTCTCAGTCACGACGTTGCCGATCTCGTGCGGCCATACATTGGAAGCGCTGAATTTATAGATGGGAAACAAAGATTTTGCCTATGGATTGACAAGAACAGTTTCTCGCGCGCTCAGGCTGTTCCCGCGATCATTCAAAGGATCGACGGAGTCAGAAAGTTTCGCCTGAAAAGCACCAAGGGCCCTACGCAGGAAGCTGCTCGAACGCCTTACGCTTTCGCCGAAGTGCGATATGGAGAGCGCGCGCAACAGATCGCACCTTTTATTGTGCCAATCCACACGAGCGAATCACGTGAGTTCTTGCCAGTCGGGGTTTTGTCGACCGGGTCAGTCGTATCAAACGCTGCCTTTGCACTTTACGATGCTCCGCTCTGGAACATGGCGCTGATCGCCTCGCGCCTGCACCTCGTCTGGATTGCTACGGTCTGCGGCAAGCTGGAAACGCGATACCGCTACTCCAACACCCTCGGATGGAACACCTTCCCCGTCCCCACCCTGACCGAAAAGAACAAGGCCGACCTGACCGCCTGTGCCGAAGACATCCTCCTCGCCCGCGAGGCGCATTTCCCCGCCACCATCGCCGACCTCTACGACCCCGAAAAGATGCCCGAAAACCTCCGCGCCGCCCACGACCGCAACGACGAAACCCTCGAACGCATCTACATCGGCCGCCGTTTCAAGAACGATACCGAACGGCTGGAAAAGCTGTTCGAGATGTACACGAAGATGACCACCAAACCAAAGGTCAGCGCCCGTGTTTAGACCAGTCGCCTACGAGTCCCTGAACTCGCGCCAAAAGGAAAACCACAATTTCCAAAAGGTCGCGGCACGGCTGGCCGACTATGGCTACAACTGTTTGCGCCTGACAGATGACTGGCAGGGGGCGGATTTCATGGCCTGTCATGTCGATGGCGAAACTATCCTGAAAGTGCAACTGAAGGGGCGGCTGACCATCGACAAGAAATATTTGGGGAAATCCATCCACATCGCCTTTTTCCACGGTCAGGATTGCTACATTTACGATCACGATGCTTTTGTCCTGCATCTTGAACAAAATGGTCTGATCGGCGCCGATAGCGTCACCTGGCATCTGGCAGGCGGACGAAGCTGGCCCTCGCCGCCCAGCTGGGCGATCAAACTGCTTTCTGAGTACAGGATCTGAACATGGTACAATCCGTCCCTTCCGTCGCTGTCACCTATGCCCGCAACGGCAGTTCGACCACGGCCAACGAACTCGGCATGCGCGTCATGCAGGAACGAGCTTATGAAAAGCGGGGCGAGCAATATCTACTGATCAAGTCGCCCCCGGCCAGCGGCAAAAGCCGGGCGCTGATGTTCATCGCGCTGGACAAGCTGCACAATCAGGGCCTGAAGCAGGCAATCATCGTGGTGCCGGAAAAATCCATCGGCTCCAGCTTCGCCGACGAGCCGCTGTCGAAGTTCGGCTTCTGGGCGGATTGGAAGGTTGAGCCGCGGTGGAACCTTTGCAACTCGCCCGGCACGGATGGCGGCAAAGTGAACTCGGTCGGTGCGTTTCTGGAAAGCAGTGACCGCGTCTTGGTCTGTACCCATGCCACCTTCCGCTTCGCCGTGGAACGGTTCGGGGTTGAAGCGTTTGACGACCGCCTGATCGCCATCGACGAATTCCACCATGTCAGCGCAAACCCTGACAACAAGCTGGGCGGGCACCTCGGGGCCTTCATGGCGCGGGATCGGGCGCACATCGTCGCCATGACCGGCAGCTATTTCCGCGGCGACGCCGAAGCGGTTCTGATGCCGACCGACGAGGCCAAGTTCGAGACGGTGACATATACCTACTACGAGCAGCTGAACGGCTATGAGCACCTAAAGAACCTCGATATCGGCTATTTCTTCTACAACGGCCCCTATGTCGACGACATCCTGCGGGTGCTGGACCCTGCCCAAAAGACCATCCTGCACATCCCGAACGTGAACGCCCGCGAAAGCACAAAGGACAAGCATCGGGAGGTAGAGCACATCCTCGACGCCCTTGGTGATTGGCAGGGCACCGATCCGGTGACCGGTTTCCAGTTGGTCAAGGTGCCAGACGGCCGGGTGCTGCGCATCGCCGACCTGGTCGATGACGAAGGCCCGCGGCGCGACCGTGTGTCGGCGGCGCTGAAAGACCCCGCCCAGAAGATGAACCGTGATCATGTGGACATCATCATCGCGCTGGGCATGGCGAAAGAAGGGTTCGACTGGATCTGGTGCGAACACGCCCTGACCGTTGGCTACCGCGCCAGCCTGACCGAGGTGGTGCAAATCATCGGCCGCGCCACCCGTGACGCACCGGGGAAAGTGACGGCGCGCTTCACGAACCTGATCGCCGAACCCGATGCCTCGGAAGGGGCGGTGACCGAGGCGGTGAACGACACCCTCAAGGCAATTGCCGCCAGTCTGCTGATGGAACAGGTTCTGGCCCCACGCTTTGAATTCAAGCCCAAGACGGTGGCCAGCACGGCCGAACCAGGCTTCGACTATGGCGAAGCGGGATATGATCCGACGAAATGCAATGTCGGGTTCAATCCGACCAGCGGCAAGTTCCAGATCGAGATCAAGGGCCTGGCAGAACCGAAAAGTGAGTTCGCGCAGCGCGTCTGCACGCAGGATCTGAACGAGGTGATCACTGCCTTTGTCCAGGACAAGACCACGATCGAGCGCGGTCTGTTTGATTCCGAAATGGTGCCGGAAGAGCTGACCCAAGTTCGCATGGGCAAGATCGTGAAGGACAGATATCCGCAACTGGACGATCACGACCAGGAAGCGGTGCGGCAGCATGCCGTTGCTGCGCTGAACCTGACGCAGAAGGCCAAGGAGCTGGCGGTCGCTGGTGGTGACACTGAGCGTTCGGGCAGCACGGCCCTGATCGACGGGGTCCGCAAGTTCATGAATGTGCGCGACCTCGATATCGACCTGATCGACCGGATCAACCCATTTGGCGAGGCCTATGCGATCCTTGCCAAGACAATGAGCGAGGAAAGTCTGAAGCAGGTGGCTGCAGTAATCTCGGCCAAGAAGGTGAACCTGACACCTGACGAGGCACGCGACCTGGCGAAGCGCGCCCTGAAATTCAAGCAAGAGCGCGGGCGTCTGCCGTCAATTACCTCGATGGACGCCTGGGAAAAGCGTATGGCAGAAGGCGTCGCATTCCTTGCCCGCATGAAAGCTGAAGCTGCAAATGGCTAATTTTACTGACGACGATGATGCACTCCTGGCGGAACTTGGCGTTGAGGTCGAGGCCAAGCGGGTCGGATCGCGCACGCCGCAGCAGGAACGGATCATCGCGGGCTTCGAGGACATCCAGCGATTTGTGGAAGAGCATGGCCATGCCCCGCGGCATGGGGAGGGGCGAGACATTTTTGAACGGATTTATGCCGTTCGTCTTGACCGGATTGCCCAGTTGCCTGAATGCCGCGATCTCGTTGTGCCCTTCGATCATCAAGGCCTGTTGACCGGTCATGCTGTCGCGTCAGAGGACGAAGCAGGCGAACTGGACGATGATGCCTTGCTGGCAGCGCTGGGCGTTGATGATGAATTGTCGGAGATCACGGATCTGCGCCATGTTCGGCCGAGCGCCGAAAAGCGTGCGGCAGAGGAAATCGCCAACCGTGAACGGTGCGCAGAGTTCGAAACCTTCAAGCCATTGTTTGAGCAGGTTCAGCGCGATCTGGATCAGGGCGTCCGGACTGCGCGCAGGTTCGAACGAAAATCAGAAATCGAGCCAGGCAGATTCTTTATCCTCGGCGGCCAAAAGGCCTACGTCGCGGAGAAGGGGAAGGTCGAGATCAATGCCAACGGCAATTCCGATGCACGTCTGCGGGTGATCTTCGACAATGGAACGGAAAGCAACCTGCTCATGCGGTCGCTGCAAAAGGCCCTGACATCTGACGAGGCAGGCCGCCGCATCGACGATCCTGTTGCCGGGCCGCTGTTCGCCGACCAGCCACAGGAAGGAGACGCAGCCAGTGGCACGATCTATGTGCTGCGCAGCAAGTCCGATCACCCGATGGTCGCGGCGCACCGCGAACTAGTGCACAAGATCGGCGTGACAGGTAACGGCGTGAAACAACGGATTGCGGGCGCAAGCCTGCAGCCGACCTTTCTGCTGGCGGATGTCGAGGTGGTTGCCACCTACGAACTATTCAACATCAACCGGTCGAAACTTGAGAAGCTGATCCACAGGATTTTCGACCCAGCAAGGTTTGACGTGGAGATCATTGATCGCTTTGGCCGTCCTTACGTGCCGAAAGAATGGTTCATGGTGCCGCTTTTCGTGATCGACGAGGCGGTGGAGCGGATCAAGGATGGCACGATTGTCGGCTACCGCTATGATCCAGCCTCTGCAACCTTGGTCGAACGAGAAAAGAAAACCGGGCATGCGAGATAATGCCGAGGCTTGAAGCAACCAGCACGCACTACATCAAACTTGGCCGGGGTGGTGAGTGGCAGGCCGAAGCAATCGGTGGGGGCGTCCTTCGTTTCGGGTACCGCGAATTGTCGCACGATCTTTGCATTGCTGGGGACTGGGAAGGCGCTCGGCAAGCATGGCGCGCGCATCGTGATGGCAATGATGCCGTCCTGACCAGCGATATGAACCAAGCTCGCATCTTCTACACCGCACCAGAAACCTCGGTATTCATCACCTTCCATGCCGGGCGCATGTATTGGTGCCGACCGCGTGGCCCTGCGGAACTGCTCGCGGACCGAACCAAACTTCGCAGAACAGTGGACGGCTGGCACGGTCAAACCGTGGGCGGCAACGATCTATTCTACGAACGGCTGTCAGGCCGCCTCCTGAAAGTTCAGGGATTTCGCGGTACGATTTGCGGGGTTGATGCAGAAGATTACCTGCTCCGAAAGCTTGGGGACGAGGTCACACCCCAAGTCGAAGCCGCATTGCAGGCAGAAACGCAGATGATTGCCGCGATTTCCGGGCTGATGGGGTCTTCTGACCTGGCAGGACTTCGAGCTGCTGGTTGACCTTGTATTCTCTTCCAGCGGCTGGAAACGCACAGGCGCGACCGGCGGCGTCCAGAACACCGTCGACATCGAGTTGGTCCTTCCCTCCACACAGGAGAGAGCATTCGTGCAGGTCAAGTCGCGGGCGACACCGGCCCAGCTTAATGACTATGTGGGGCGGATGGCCGAAATGGACGGCGTGCATCGCATGTTCTTTGTTTGGCACACGGGCGATGTGGGTGCCGCACCAGAGCAAGGTCGGGTCACTCTTGTTGGTCCTGATCGACTCGCCCGGATGGTCCTCGACGCAGGACTCGCGACGTGGCTGCGACAGAAGGTGAGTTGATCCACCCGCTGTCATGGCGACGCCGCCCCCCCCACGGCATGGTTCCTCCCCGGCCCTGAACGTATGCGGGGGGGCGCAGCGCGGCATTTCGCTAGCGACAGGCAGTTTCACCGGGGAAGCCAGGCGGAAGCCACTTGCCCGGCGACCTCGGGAAAAGCGATTCGTTATCAAAGGGTTGCGGAATCACGATCTTGGTTCGCTGGATTCTTTGCGGAATCCAGGGAAGCCAGTTTGCGGAAGCCACCTTGCTGGAAGCCAGCCAGCGGAAGCCACTTGCAGGGAAGCCATTGAATCCGCGTGCATTTTTCATTTGACAAAGCTGCCCCCCTTGACCTACCCATTGATCATCGAAGAATTGCGCCCGGAGGACACCCCTCGCGGGCGCTTTTCATTTCCCGACATCGCGGATCCTGATCCTGACGTTGGCATCGCCCAGCGCGCATCGGCATCACCGCCCTGCCCCACATGGAAACGACCCGATGGACCTGGTCTTTGCGCCGAGCCAGATTGAATCTTGGCCTCTCGACCGGCTGCGCCCCTATGCGCGCAATGCCAAGATCCACGGCACGGACCAGGTCGCCAAGATCGCCGCCAGCATGGCGAAGTTCGGCTGGACCGTTCCGTGCCTTGTGGCCGACGATGGCGAACTGATCGCGGGGCACGGCCGGGTATTGGCCGCCATCATGCTGGGGCCTAAGGATGTGCCGGTGATCCGGCTCGGTCACCTCGACGAAGCCGAGCGCCGGGCCTACCGGATCGCCGACAACAAGCTGACCGAGTTGGGCGAATGGGACGAGGCCATTTTGCGCGATGAAATCGCGGCGCTGCTTGCCGAAGATTTCGACCTGTCGTTGCTTGGCATCCCAGACGAAGATCTGGACGCGCTGCTGCGCGATCCGGATCAGGCTGAGGACGGCGCAGTGGAGGGCGAGGATGACATCCCCGAAGCGCCGGTCACTCCGGTGTCGGTGGCGGGCGACCTCTGGCAGCTCGGGTCGCATCGGCTGATCTGCGGCGACAGTACCGCCGCCGATGTGGTCGGGCGCTTGCTGGGTGACGTTCGCCCGCTGCTTATGGTCACTGATCCACCCTATGGCGTGGAATACGATCCGTCCTGGCGCAACCAGGCGGGCGCGGCCAAGACCAAACGCACCGGCAAGATGCTGAACGACGACCGGGCCGATTGGCGCGAGGCTTGGGCGCTGTTCCCCGGCGACGTGGCCTATGTCTGGCACGGCGCGCTGCACTCCTCGACCGTTGCCGAGAGCCTGGTGGCGGCAGGTTTCACAGTGCGGTCGCAGATCATCTGGGCGAAGGACCGGCTTGTGCTTAGCCGCGGCGATTACCACTGGCAGCATGAGCCCTGCTGGTACGCTGTGAAGAAGACCGGCAAGGGCCATTGGGCCGGGGACCGCAAGCAGACCACACTCTGGCAAATCTCCGGCAAGGATCAGGACGCCGCCACCGTCCACGGCACCCAGAAGCCGGTCGAGTGCATGCGCCGCCCTATCCTGAACAATTCCAGCCCGGGTCAGGCGGTGTTCGAACCCTTCATGGGATCCGGCACCACGTTGATCGCGGCGGAAACGACCGGGCGGGTGTGTTTCGGGATCGAGTTGAACCCTGCCTATGTCGATGTGGCCATCGAGCGCTGGCAGCAATTCACCGGCGCCAATGCCGTGCTGGCAGACACCGGCGAGACCCTTGCCGACCTGAAGGCGAAAAGGCTGGCGGCATGAACGTGCCCCTGCTGCCCGGCCGGATCGAACACTGGCCCCTCGCGCGACTGAAGCCCTATGCCCGCAACGCCAAAACCCACGACGCTGACCAGGTGGCGAAGATCGCCGCCAGCATGGCCGAGTTCGGCTGGACCGTGCCGGTGCTGGTCGCGGCCGACGGCGAGTTGATCGCTGGCCATGGTCGCATCCTGGCCGCCGCGCACCTCGGGCTGTCCGATGCCCCGGTGCATCGCGACAACGAGTGGCAGCATTATTGGGAAGGATGGGTGGAATGGATGCGCGCCTCTGGCTGGCGGCGGTTTGGTTGGTATGTCTGGGATCAGGGGCCAGGATTACCGGGCGATTGGAACGGCCGCCTTGCCCCGTCGCACGAATTCATTTTCCACTTCAACCGAAGCCCACGCAAACCGCACAAGACCGTGCCGTCCAAGCATGCGGGCGAAACCCTCGGCGGCGGTGGGCTGCGCGGGGCCGGCGGCACCGTCCACGCCAAGACCGGCACCGGCAACGCGATCCAGAGCCACAGCATTCCGGACTCTGTGTTCCGGGTGATGCGCCACAAAGGCGGGTTGGGTGCGGCGGGGCTGGCTTGCATCGCAAAATCATAGGTGACTGAATTCGCGAGCCACTTCGGCGACAAGGCATTCATGTTCTGAACGCCTCCGATACGCTCCGCCAATCTCCGTGACGGGAGATTATCCTGCACTATGCGGGCGATCATGGCGGACAAACCCAGCCCGTTGCGCGCATGATCCAGATAGGCCCTGCAAGCTTCGGCGGCGTAGCCCTTCCCCTCGTCATCACCTGACCAGATGGTCCAAGTAAATTCGGGAACTTCGCCAGCGTTGAGGTGCAAAGCACCCACATGGCCCAACGCTCGACCGGTGCTACGATCAATGAATATAAGGCGGCCAAAGCCTCGAAGCTCCCAATGCCCGACCATGGCCGCCAGCTTCTCGAAAGCCTGAACGATGTCGAACGGTCCGCCAACGAACCCGGACCGATAACTTAGGCAATACGAAGTGTAGGGAGTAAGATCCGAAGCATTCGGCATACGAAACGTCAGACGTTCTGTTTGAAGGTGGACTGGTTGCATTTCAGGTCTCAAAGCAAAGGGCCGCAACAATCCGTCGCAGGCCGAACAGTTTGCAACCATGTGTAACCGCCCCTTGCGCAAGAGGGATCCTCGGAGCTGCTTTTGGCGCGTCATCGGGTGCTGACATGTGTCCGGCCTCTGATGCGGCCATTGTCATGCCGCAGGCCCGTATGGTGTTCGA
>Ga0208735_100454_pt1 | contig 17824 bp, 16 predicted proteins | sample Subbio12Aug_8Aab_FD_184829 | JGI IMG/M metagenome (GOLD analysis project Ga0208735, IMG submission 184829) | Serpentinite rock and fluid subsurface biosphere microbial communities from McLaughlin Reserve, California, USA - CR12Aug_8Aab (SPAdes) | ecosystem: Environmental > Terrestrial > Deep... | reverse complement strand
TCGACATCCACGGCCAACACGCCTGGCAGAGCCTGACGCGGCCCGAGGCCGTGCGCCAGCTGCTCGACGACTACGCCCGCATCGACGCACGCGCCTTGCGCCAGCTCTGGAGCGACTGGCGCGCCGCGCAGCGCAGCCTAGAGCAGGCGCGCACACAACAAAGCCAGCTGCAACAAGAGCGCGAACGTCTGCAATGGCAACTCACCGAGCTCGAGCGTCTGGCCCCGCTGCCCGGCGAATGGGAAGAGCTCAACTTGCAGCACGGGCGGCTGGCGCACGCGCAAGCGCTGCTGGAGGCGGCGCAAACGGCGCTGCACTGCCTGAGCGAAGACGAAGCCAGTGCCCGCACCCTGCTCTACCGCGCCGCGCAGGCGTTGCAAGCGCAGCAACACGTGGAGCCGCGCTACCAGGGGCTGGCCGAGCTGCTGAGCAGCGCGCTGGCGCAGGTCGATGACGCCTGCCACGACCTGCAGCAGCACGCCCAGCGCACCGAACTCGACCCAGCGGCGCTGCAGGCGTTGGACCAGCGCCTAGGCCTGTGGCTGGCGCTGGCGCGGCGCCTGCGCTGCGAGCCGCAGGCGCTGGCCGAGCGGTTGCAGGCCTGTCGCCAGGCGCTGGCCGAGCTCGAGCGCAGCGCCGATCTGGCGTCGCTGGAGCAGGCCGAACACCAAGCGCAAGCGCGCTTTCGCACCGAGGCCGAGCACCTGAGCAGCCTGCGCCAGGAGGCCGGGGCGCGGCTTGGGCACGCCATCACGCAAGCCATGCAGGGCCTGGGGATGGCCGGTGGGCGCTTCGAGGTGCGGCTGCAGGCCCTGCCCGAGCCGCAAGCGCACGGCCTCGACCAAGTCGAGTTTTTGGTGGCTGCGCACCCCGGCAGCACCCCGCGCCCAGTGGGCAAGGTAGCCTCTGGGGGCGAGCTGTCGCGCATCGCGCTGGCGATCTCGGTCTGCACCAGCGAGGTCGGCAGCGCCCCGACGCTGATCTTTGACGAAGTGGACAGCGGCATCGGCGGCGCGGTGGCGCACACCGTGGGCCAGCTCATGCGCCGCTTGGGGAGCGATCGGCAGGTGCTGGCCGTGACCCATCTGGCGCAAGTGGCGGCCTGCGCGCACCAGCACCTGCGCGTGAGCAAAGGGCAAGACGCGCACGGCAGCAGCAGCCAGATCGAGCCCCTAGACGGTGCGCAGCGGGTGGCCGAAGTGGCGCGCATGCTCGGCGGCCAGCAGCTCACCGACACCACCTTGGCGCACGCTCAGGAGCTGTTGTGCAACTCGTCCTGATCACCGGCATGTCGGGCTCGGGCAAATCGGTGGCCCTGCACGCGCTCGAAGACGCCGGTTTTTACTGCGTGGACAACCTGCCACCCGATCTGCTGGAGCCGCTGGTCGCCTTGCAGCAGGCCGAAGCCACCGAGCGCGTGGCGGTGGCCATCGACGTGCGCAGCGCCCGCGCGCTGCCCACCCTGCCCTTGCGGCTGCGCCAGCTGCGCGCCCGTGGCCTGCCGCTCACCGTGCTGTTTCTCGACACCAGCACCGAAACGCTGGTGCGCCGCTTCTCCGAAACCCGGCGCCTGCACCCGCTCTCGCTCAAAGACAGCAGCGACCAGCGTCGCGCCTTGGCCGATGCCATCGAGCTCGAGCGCGAGCTGCTCAGCGACCTGCGCGAGCAGGCCCAAGTGCTCGACACCAGCCAACTCAAGGCCGCGCACCTGCGCAGCACGGTCAAGGCGCTGCTGCAACTGCCCCCGGCCCGCTTGACGTTGGTGTTCGAGTCCTTCGCCTTCAAGCGCGGCGTGCCGATGGATGCCGATTTTGTGTTCGACGTGCGCATGCTGCCCAATCCGCACTACGAACCCGAACTGCGTCTGCTGACCGGGCGCGACCCGGCGGTGGCGCAGTTTTTGCAGGTCGAAGCCGAAGTGACGGCGATGCAAGAGCAGATCGAAGCGTTTTTGCGGCGCTGGCTGCCGCGCCTAGAAGCCGACCACCGCAGCTACGTGACGGTGGCCATCGGCTGCACCGGCGGGCAGCACCGCTCGGTCTATCTGGTGGAACGCTTGGCGCAGGGCTTTGCCGAACTGGCCAGCGTGCAGGTGCGGCACCGCGAACTCGACGCCTTGCAGCACCACCCTTAAACTTGAAAGCCCGTGCCTGCACCGGCAGCAGGCGGCAGGTGTTCGAGCAACCACGTGCGGATCGGGGCTGGCAGCGCCACCGGCGGCTGCCCCAGCGACTGCAGCCAGCGCCCCGGCCCCCATGCGGGCTCTGGCGCATCCACAGCCCACTGCCACTGCACCGGGTGCAGGCGCAGTTCGCGGTGCGTCAGGCTGTGCGAGATGACCGGATGCAGGGTGGGCGCTTGCCCCGCGCGCACACCGGGTGGCGCTTGCAGCGCGGCCTGCTGCGTGGCCAGCACCGGCGGCGCGTACAAGCCGGCCCAAATGCCCCGCGGCGGGCGCTGCTGCAACCAAATGGCCCCATCGGCGCGGCGAAGCAGCAGCAGCCACCAGTCTTCGAGCCGACGCGGGCTGCGGCGCGACTTGTGCGGCAGCTCGGCCACGCGCTGCTGCGCCAGCCCTTGACACAGCGCAGCCACCGGACATTCGGGGCAGCGCGGCTTGCTGCGGGTGCAGATTTGGGCCCCCAAGTCCATCAGGCCCTGGGTGTAGGCGGCCATGTCAGTGGCGCTGGGATTTTCGGGCAACAGCCCTTGGGCCTGTTGCCACAGCGTGCGCTGGGTGGGCGCGTGCGCCAGATCGCCCCCAAAGGCCAGCAGCCGCGCCAGCAGGCGCTTCGCGTTGCCGTCCAGAATCGAAACCCGCTCGCCAAAGCAAAAGGCCGCTATCGCCGCCGCCGTGCTGGCCCCGATGCCAGGCAATCGCTGCAGCTCGGCCGCGCTGCCCGGCCAGCGCCCACCTTGTTGCACCACCAGTCGTGCACAGGCATGCAAGTGCCGCGCCCGGCTGTAGTAGCCCAGCCCGCTCCAATGCGCCAGCACCTCGTCAGACTCGGCCTGCGCCAGCGCCCACAGATCGGGGAAGCGCTGCACAAAGCGCTCGTAATACGGGCGCACGGTAGCGACTTGGGTTTGCTGCAGCATGATCTCCGACAGCCAGACCCGGTACGGATCGCGCGTGCCCTGCCACGGCAGGTGGTGGCGGCCCAAGCGCCGCTGCCACGCCACCAGCGCGTCAAAAAACAGCGCTTGCGCCACCGGGCCTGCTTCAGCTCGTCGCTGGTGACAGCGCAGGCTCAACCCGCGCCAAGGGGGCGACCGACGCGGCAGTGTCTGGCACCACCAAAGCCCCCTCGGCGTCGGGCTGCGCCACCTCGGCGCACAACTGCAGCCAGCGCGCCTGCTCGGCCTCGACCTCGGCCTGGCGGGCCAGCAGTTCGTTGATGCGCTCATCCAAACTTCCCGCGGCCTCTTGGATGCGGTGCACGGCCTCGAGGCGGCGAGCAAAATTGCGCCTGCGCTCGCGCAATTGGCCATCGAGCTGCGAGGCCGCGGTTTTGCTCCAGATTTCGGCTTCGCCCGACGCTTCCTCGTAGAGCTTGCGCAAGCTCGACAGCACCGCTTTGGCCAGCCGCTCGCAAAACCCCGCTTGGGTGAGCCGCAGCAGATTGGTCAGGCCCAGATACTGCAAATGCGCGTTCTCGATGCCGTCGATCGCCCGCACAAAGCGCGACAGATCCAGCCGCTGCGGCGCCTGCAAAGTAAAACCATATTCGGCGTTGAGGCTGCGAAACATGCCCGCGAGCATTTCCTGCACCTCATTGGCCCAGTGCTGCGATTGGGACAACCCGTTGCGCAAACGCGCGAAGGTGTCTTTGTAGATCGTTTTCACGCCCAGTTTGACCCCGGGCTTTTTGAGCGCTTGGGCAAACTCGGCCACTTCGGCCTTGATCTGGTTGCTGCCCAGCTGGGCAAACAACAGCCGCAGCGTCTTGAGGTGCACCGAGCGCACGGCTTGGATGCGCAGCGCGCTCTGGTCAAATTCGGCTTGTTCGAGCTCGATGCGGGCGCGCATTTGCCGTATCACCGTCGCGTTTTTGCCGCGCAGGGTTTGCAGCTCTTGCACCTGTTCTTCGAACTCGTGGCTGCGCACCTGCAGCTGGCGCTCGACTTCGGTGCGCAACTGCTGCACCGCCTGCTGCAAAGCCGACTGCAACAGGCGCCGCCTTTGCCCCAGCACGTCATCGGCCAGCGCCCGCTCCAGCTCGGGCAGGCGGCTTTGCTGCAACAGCTGCGCATCTTGGCGCACCTTGGCCAGCAGACCCTTGTGGGCCGAGACCGCAAACACTTGCTGTCCTTGCAGGCCCAGCACCTCGGCGCTGTGCAGGCGCTGGCGTTCGATCTGCGCCTCCACGGCTTGCGGGCTGCTCAACTCGTCCCAGAGCACATCGATTTTGTTGAGCACCACCAGCCGCGACTCGCCGCGCTCGGCCGAGGGGGCTAGGTGTTCGCGCCAGATCGCCAGATCGGACTTGCTCACCCCCGCGTCGGCCGCCAGTATGAACACCACGGCATGCGCTTGGGGCAGCATACCGACCGTGAGCTCGGGTTCGGTGCCGATCGCGTTCAGGCCCGGCGTATCGACGATCACCAAACCCTGCTTGAGCAAGGGGTGCGCCATGTTGATGAGGGCGTGGCGCCAGCGCGGCACCTCCACCAAGCCATCGGGGCCCGGCAACGGGTTATCTTGGGGGTTGTCTTCGTGCCAGAAACCGAGCGCACGCGCCTGCTCGACCGGCACCCGCAGCGTCTGCGCCACCTGCTCGATGGCTTGCGCGAGTTGTTCGGGCTGGTTGACGTCGAGGTCGATGCGCTGCCACTGCTCGGGGGCGCTGCGCCACTCGAGCAGCGATTGCGCCTGCATGCGGGTCTCGATCGGCAACAGGCGCAAGCAGGGCGGCAAACCGGCTTCGTAGCCCAGTTCGGTCGGGCACATGGTGGTGCGTCCGGCGCTGGCGGGCATGATGCGCCGCCCGTAGCCGGCAAAAAAAATGGCGTTGATCAGCTCCGACTTGCCGCGTGAAAACTCGGCCACGAAAGCCACCATCACCCGGTCGCTGGCAAATTGGGACTGCAGATGGGCCAAGCGCGCGCGCGCGCCGTCGTCGAGCAGGTCGTGGCCGCCGAGCCACTGCCCGATCCGGGCCAGATCCTGCGCCCGCTGCTGGCGCCAGCGGCTGTGCAGATCAAATTGCTGGATGAATTCCATGGGGGCAATATAGCACTGGCGGCCTGCTCAGGCTGCCCCAGAACCTGCACAGATCAGGCTTTTTGACAATGCACGCAGTAATAGCTCGAGCGCTGAGCCTGGCGCAGCAGCCGAATCGGGCGACCACAGACCCGGCATGGCTGCCCGGCACGGTCATACACTTGGGTCTGCAGTTGGAAGTAGCCGCTCTGCCCGTCGGCGTTGGAGTAGTTGCGCAAGCTGCTGCCCCCGGCTTGCAGCGCCTGTTGCAGCACCTGCACGATCGCGACGTGCAGCCGCTGCACCCGCGCGCGGCTCAAGCGCGCCGCCACCGCCGTGGGGCGGATGCCGGCCACAAACAGCGCCTCGCAAGCGTAAATGTTGCCCACCCCCACCACCACCGCGCCCGCCAGCAGCACCTGCTTGATGCTGGCGCGGCGCTGGCGCAAGGCGGCATAAAAGGCCTCGGGCTCAAAGTCGCCCGAGAGCGGCTCCACCCCGAGACGGCCCAAGAGCTTGCGCGCCACCGGGTCGGATTCGCCCTCGGCATAGACCACCGCCCCGAAACGGCGCGGGTCGTGCAGGCGCAGCACGCCTCGGTTGGTGTGCAAATCAAAATGGTCGTGCGGACCCCGGGGTGGCAGAGCCGTGGCCAGACGCAGGCTGCCCGACATCCCCAGATGCAACATCAACAAGCCCTGATCCAGATCGAGCAACAGGTACTTGCCGCGCCGTCGCACCGCGCGCACGCACCGTTGCAGCAGCGCCTCGGGCGCCACCCCCAGAGGCCAACGCAGCGCCTTGCCCATTTCGATGCGCTCGATGCGGGCGCCCTGCAGCCGCTCGGCAATGCTCAGGCGCGTGGTTTCGACTTCGGGCAGTTCGGGCATGGTGCAGGCTTGGGTAAAAGGTTGAGGCCACCCACGGATCGGGCTGGCGGAACGCGGCTGGCAGAACGCAGTTGCAGCGCATGAATTATCATGGGATCATGCGCTTGGCCTTCCCCCCTGCCCCTACTCCTGCTGCCGCCCTTGTGGGCCAAGCCATCCGACGGCGGTTTGGCTGGGTCGCCGCTCTGGCGGCCCTGCTGCTGCTCGGTTTTGGGCACGGCCCGGCGGCCGCGCAACCGGCCAGCCAGCCGAGCGCACCCGCGCTCGAGCTGCAGTTTCCCGGCCCGCCCACCGCGCTCGATGCCGAAACCTTCTACCAGCTGCTGCTGGCCGAATTCAAATTCCAGCGCGGCGACCCGGGCGGCGCGCACTCCCTCATGCTCGACGCCGCCGTGCGCCTGCAGCGCCCCGAGCTGTTCAGGCGCGCGGTTGACATGGCGCTGCAAAGCCGGGCCGGCAATTCCGCCTTCAACGCCGCCCGCGATTGGTCGCGCGCTTTTCCAGACAGCGATGAGCCGTTGCGCTTTCAGCTGCAGATCTTGCTGGCCCTCAACCGCCCGGGCGAAATTGGCCCGGTGCTGCAGCGCCTGATTCAGATGACCCCGATCGAGCGGCGCCACGACATCATCAGCGCCATCCCGGCCACGCTGGGCCGCCTGAGCGACCGCGCTGCCGCCCGGCGTGTGGTGCATGAAGCGCTGCAAGCGGCGCTGGCCGACCCCGCCACCGCAGCCACCGCGCACGCCGCCTTGGGGCGCATGGACTTGCTGCAGGGCAACCACCGGGCGGCGCTGCAAGCCGCGCAACAGGCGCTGCAGCTGCAGGCCGATTCGGTGCACGGCGCCACCTTGGCACTGGATCTGTTGCCACACCAAAGCGTACTGGCCGAAGCGCTGCTGCGCGCCTACCTCGAGCGCACCGACGCCGCCGGGGCAGCCCAGCGCCACGACCTCCACCTCGCCTACGTGCAGAGCCTGCTCGAGCTGCGGCGCGTCTCCGACGCCCAGCGCGAACTGCGCCTGCTGACCGAGCGCGCCCCCGATCTGGCCTCGGCTTGGCTGCTGCAAGGCATTTTGCAGACGAATTCGCGCCGGCCCGGCCCGGCCCGCACCGCCCTGCTGCGCTACCTCGAACTGGCCCCCGGGCTGCCAGCCGAACAGGCGGCTCGTGGCCGCACCCAAGCCTACCTGCACCTGGCCCAACTGGACGAGTGGCAGCGGGATTGGGCCGCCGCCCAGGCTTGGCTCGAGCGCATTCCCGACCCGGACGGGGCCGGCTTTGCGCTGCAACTGCGGCGCGCGCACCTGCTGGCGCGCCAAGGCCAGGTCGAGGCGGCGCGCCAGCTGCTGCGCGAGCAACCCGAACTAGACGACGCCCAGGCGCGGCGCAAGCTGGTGGCCGAAGCCCAGCTGCTGCGCGACATCGGCCAGTACGAACAGGCGCTGCAAATCTACGGCCAAGCGATGCAGCAATTCCCCGACGACCCCGACCTGCTCTACGAAAAAGCCCTCACCGCCAAGCGCGCCGGCCAGTACGAGGCCATGGAGCAGATGCTGCGCCTGCTGATGCAGCGCCACCCCGACTACCACCACGCTTACAACGCGCTGGGCTATTCACTGGCCGACCGCAACCTGCGCCTGCAAGAGGCGCGCTCGCTGATCGAAAAAGCGCTGGCGGTTGACCCCAACGACGCCTACATCCTCGACAGCATGGGCTGGGTCGAGTTCCGCTTGGGCAACCACGCCGACGCGCTGCGCTTGCTAAAAATGGCTTTCGAGCGCCTGCCCGATGCCGAGATCGCCGCCCACCTGGGCGAGGTGCACTGGGTGCTGGGGCAGCGTGAGCAGGCGCTGGCCGTTTGGCGCCTGGGGCTGCAGATCAACCCCGATAACGACACCCTGCTGCAAACCCTGCGCCGGCTGCAGGCCCAGCCATGAACCGATCCACCCCGTTGCGCCGCCGCCGGTGCGTGCTTGCACTGGGTTTGGGTGCGCTGACCGCGCTCGCGGGCTGCGCCAGCCCGGTGCCCCTGCGCCCAGCCGCCCAAGACCAGCCAACCGATGAGCCCCTCTGCACCACGCAGCCCACGCCCGAACCCGAGCGCACCCACTGGAGTGGACGCTTGGCGCTGAGCATCGAAACCGAACCCGTGCAGCACTTCAGCGCCAACTTTGAGCTCTGGGGCAACGCCGACAGCGGCAGCCTCAGCCTATCAAGCCCCCTAGGGCAAAGGGTGGCGCACGCCCAGTGGGACGCCCAGCAGGCGCTGCTGCTGCACAACGGGCGCACCAGCGTTTTTGCGCACATGGACGAGCTCAGCGCCGCCCTGACTGGTGTCGCGCTGCCGCTGCCGGCCCTGTTTGCTTGGCTGCGCGGGCAGCAGGTCCAGATCGAAGGCTGGCAGGCCGATCTGTCGCGCCATGCCCAAGGCCGCCTGCAGGCGCGGCGCTGGCTGCCCACGCCGGCGGTCGAGCTGCGCTTGATCCTGCATTGAGACTCAGCCTCCGCCTCCATTTAGCGCCCTCCTTATGACCCTGCGCCAGCTGCTCGACGTGCCGGCTCCGGCCAAGCTCAACCTGTTTTTGCACATCGTGGGCCGGCGCGCCGACGGCTACCACCTGTTGCAGTCGGTGTTCATGCTCATCGACTGGTGCGACACCCTGCACTTCGAGCGCCGCAGTGGCGGCCAGATCAGCCGCTTGGACCTCAACCCAGACCTCAAGCCCGAGCAAGCCCTGCCGGCCAACGACCTCGTGCTGCGCGCCGCGCGGGCGCTGCAAAGCGCCACCGGCTGCACGTGGGGTGCACAGATCGCGCTCGACAAACAGATACCGCAGCAAGCCGGCTTGGGTGGCGGCTCGTCGGACGCCGCCAGCACCTTGCTCGCGCTCAACCGCCTCTGGGGCTTGGGGCTGAATGGGGCCGATCTGCAGCGCATCGGCCTCACACTCGGGGCCGACGTGCCGTTCTTTCTGGGCGGGCGCAACGCCTGGGTCGAAGGCATCGGTGAAACGCTGCAGCCCATCGACCTGCAGCCGGCACGCTACCTGGTGCTCAAACCTCCCAGCGGGGCCTCGACCCCGGATATTTTTGCGCACCCGGCCCTGAAAAGGGATACACCCCGCGCTAGAATCGAAGACTTTGCTGCAAGCTCTAGGGCTGGGCTGCAAGGCAACGATTTGCAGCCTGTGGCCATCGAGTTGTGCCCCGACATCGCTCTGGGCCTGCGCTGGATGGCTGAGCACGGGCTCGAAGCGCGCATGAGCGGTTCGGGCAGTGCGGTGTTTGCGCCCTTGGCGCCAGGCCGCAATGCGCAATACAGCGTTGCCGACCTGCCCGGGCACTGGGTCGCTAGGTGTTGCAGCAATTTGCAGGAACATCCGTTGTTTGGATGGTGCAAGCGCTCATAGCGGTTTTTACGGCTATAATCGCAAGCTCTGTACAGCACGAAGCTACAGTTCCAGCACTGCATTCGGTGGCAAGCCTTCGGTTTGTTACCCGTGTAGGGGAGTCGCCAAGTTGGTTAAGGCACCGGATTTTGATTCCGGCATTCGAGGGTTCGAATCCTTCCTCCCCTGCCAAATACTTCTATCTGCGCCGGTTTTTCCATGCAAATTCAAACCCCCGTGCACGCACCGGATTTCATGATCTTTACCGGCAACTCGAACCCGGTATTGGCGGCCGAAATCGCGCAGCACCTCCAGTCGCCGCTCGGTGCGGCCAGCATCGGGCGCTTCTCCGACGGCGAAGTCACGGTCGAGATCACGCAAAACGTGCGCGCCCGCCACGTGTTCGTGATCCAGTCCACCTGCGCGCCCACCAACGAAAACCTGATGGAGCTGCTGATCATGGTCGATGCGCTCAAGCGCGCCTCCGCCGTCAGCATTTCCGCCGTCATCCCCTATTTCGGCTACGCGCGCCAAGACCGGCGTCCGCGCTCGCGCCGGGTGCCGATCAGCGCCAAAGTGGTGGCCAACATGCTGCAAGTGGTGGGCGTCAACCGCGTCCTGACCATGGACTTGCACGCCGACCAGATTCAGGGCTTCTTCGACATCCCGGTGGACAACATCTACGCCTCGCCGGTGCTGCTGAGCGATCTGCGCGCCAAGAATTACGAAAACCTGCTCGTGGTCTCGCCTGACGTCGGCGGCGTGGTGCGTGCGCGCGCGCTGGCCAAGCAGCTCGACTGCGACATGGCCATCATCGACAAGCGCCGCCCCAAGCCCAACGTGTCCGAAGTCATGCACGTGATCGGCGACATCGAAGGTCGCAACTGCGTCATCATGGACGACATGATCGACACCGCCGGCACCCTGACCAAGGCCGCCGAGGTGCTCAAAGAGCGCGGTGCCAAGAGCGTCTATGCCTACTGCACCCACGCCATTTTTTCGGGCCCGGCGATCGAGCGCATCGCCAAGGGCGACGCGCTCGACGAGGTGGTGGTCACCAACACCATCCCCTTGAGCCAGGCCGCGCAGGCCTGCCCCAAAATCCGCCAACTCTCCGTGGCACCGCTGATGGCCGAAACCATCGTGCGCATCGCCAGCGGCGAGTCGGTCATGAGTTTGTTTGCCGACTCCGACAGCGACTAACCCCCGCCAGCGGCAACGGCAAGCACCGTCAGCGCCAGCGCCCGATTTTTGGGCGCGAGGCGTTTTTTTCAATCAGGGTTCAGCGCTGGTCGCGGCCGGGCCCTAGCAGGAGTTAGAGCATGAAATTTGTCGCTTTTGAGCGCAACACGCAGGGTACGGGTGCGAGCCGCCGTCTGCGCAACTCGGGCCGCACGCCGGCCATCGTTTTTGGTGGTGAGCAACAACCCATCGCCATCGAACTCGACCACAACGCCCTCTGGCACGCGGTGCACAAAGAGAGCTTCCACGCCAGCGTGCTGGACATGGAGCTGGGCGGCGCGGTGCATAAAGTGCTGCTGCGCGACGTGCAGTACCACCCCTTCAAGCCGCTGGTGTTGCACGTGGATTTTCAGCGCGTCGATGACAAAACGCGCCTGCACAAAAAGGTGCCGCTGCACTTCATCAACGCCGACACCTCGCCGGCCGTGAAGATCGACCGCTGCACCGTCAACCACGTGCTCACCGAAGTCGAGATCGAGTGCCTGGCAATCCAGTTGCCCGAGTTCATCGAAGTCGATCTGGGCCAAGCCGTCAAGGGCCAAGCCATCCACGCCAACGACCTCAAGCTGCCCGTGGGCGTCAAGTTGGTCACGCACGGCAAACCGAACCCGACGCTGGCCACCTTGGTCGAGCCGGTGGAAGAAGTCATCGTGGCGCCGGTGGCCTCTGCGGCTGGCGACAAAAAAGCCAAGAAGAAGAAGTAAGCCGCAGCCGGCTGCGCAGCTGCGCTCATGGTCAAGCTGTTGGTGGGCCTGGGCAACCCCGGGCCCGAATACCACGACACGCGCCACAACGCGGGCGCTTGGTGGCTGGAAGCGGCTGCGCGCGCCCTCAAGGCGGAACTGCGCCCAGAGCGCAGCTTTTTTGGCCGTGCCGCTCGCACCCAAGTGGGCGAGCACACGCTTTGGCTGCTCGAGCCCAGCACCTACATGAACCGCAGCGGCCAAGCGGTGGCGGCGTTGGCGCGTTTTTACAAGATCGAGCCGCAGCAGATTCTGGTCGCCCACGACGAACTCGACCTGCCCCCGGGCGAGGTCAAGCTCAAGCGCGGCGGTGGTCACGCCGGCCACAACGGCCTGCGCGACATCCACGCCCAACTGGGCAGCGCCGATTATTGGCGGCTGCGCATCGGCATCGGGCACCCCGGCCACAAAGCCGAGGTCGTGCACTGGGTGCTCAAAAAACCGGCCCCCGAGCAGCGCAGCGCCATCGACACCGCGATCGAGCGCTCGCTGGCCTCCCTGCCTGATCTGCTGGCTGGCCAGGTGGAGCGCGCCACCGCGGCCATACACACCGCCAAACCGGTGCGCCCCAAGCCGCCGCGCTTGCCGCCACCGGTGGCGCATTAGCGGCATGTTAATGCCCGTTAAAGCCCGTTAAACCCCATTTTGGCCTTTTTAGGGTGCGTCAAGCGCCGCAGGGGCTGGTGGCCGCCGTCAAGCGCCGGTATTTGCGCTCGAGGCTGCTGCGGTCTTCGATGTGCTGCGGGTGCACCGGAATGCACTGCACCGGGCAGAGCTCGACGCACTGGGGCTGATCGAAGTGGCCCACGCATTCGGTGCAGCGCGCCGGGTCGATCTGGTAGAAGTCAGGGCCCATCGAAATCGCCTGATTCGGGCACACGGGTTCGCAGACGTCGCAGTTGATGCACTCGGCGGTGATGGTCAGGGCCATGCGCGCCGCCCCTTCAATGCAGCGCGGCACTGTGGGCGCTGCGCAACTGCGCCGCCACCGCCGGGTTGACCAGCGCCGAGACGTCGCCGCCCAAGCGCGCGATCTCGCGCACCAAGGTGCTGGAGATGCACTGCAGTTCGGGCTGCGGCAGCACGAACACGGTTTCGACCGTGGGCAGCAGCTTGCGGTTCATGGCCGCCATCTGGGCCTCGTAGTCGAAGTCGCTGGCGTTGCGGATGCCGCGCACCACCGCCGTGGCACCGTGCTGGCGGCAAAAGTCCATGATCAGTCCATCGAAGGGCAGCACGCGCACTTGGGGCCATTCGGCCAGGCTCTGGCGCGCCAAGCTCAGGCGCTGCTCGAGCGTGAACTGGGTTTTTTTGTGGTGCGCCGCAGCCACGGCCACGATGAGCTGATCGAACAGGCGCGCAGCGCGTGCGATCACGTCCTCGTGCCCTAGGGTGAGCGGATCGAAGGTGCCGCTGTAGACGGCCAGCCGCGCCTCAGTGGCGGTCTTGGCGGCGGCTTTGGCGGCGGCTTTGGTGGATGCAGAGCGGCTCATGGGGCTGCATTATGCGCTGCAGCCAGCAAATGGTAATGCACCTGCCCGGCCCGGCCCTGGCGCTGCAGGCGCAGGCCCAAGGGCTCGAGCATGGCGTCGCTCCAAGGCAGCGGGGCCTCGAGGTAAACGAGGCCGCCCGGCGCCAGCAGCGGCCGCGCTAGGGCCAGGGCGCGCAGGTACACGCCGCCCGTTGTCGCTGCGGCAAAAGGCGGATCCAGAAACACCACATCCCACGCGCCCGGCGTGGCCGCCGCCATCCAAGCCAGCGCATCGGCTTGCTGCACTTGCACCTGCGCGGCCCCAAGGCGCTGCACAGTGGAGCGCAGCGCCTGCACCAGCGCCGGGTCGCGCTCCAGCAGGCAAACCGTACTCGCTCGGCGCGAGGCCGCTTCCAGACCCAATGCCCCGGTGCCGGCAAAGGCGTCGAGGCAGCGCAGCCCCAGCAGGTCTTGCCCCAACCAGTTAAAGAGCGTTTCACGCACCCGATCGGGCGTCGGGCGCAGACCGGGGTGGATGGCCACCGTCAGCTTGCTGCGCTTGTACAGGCCACCGATCAGGCGCACCGTGCCTGCGGGCTGTGAAGACGAACGGGCGGCTGGGCGGGTGGATAGCTGGGCGGGCTGGCCCGCAGGCTGCGGCGGCCTCATGGCGCCGGGCCTCCAAAAACCACCGTCACCATGCGCTCGGGCTGCAGCACGCGCTGCAGGGCGCGGTGCACCTGCGCGCGCTCCAGCGCCGCCACCCGCGCGCCCCAGGTTTGCAGATCGTCCAGCGGCAAGTCGTGCCAAGCCAGCGCCGCCACCTCTTGCAGCAGCTCGCGGTTGCTATCTAGGCGCAGCCCAAAGCCGTTGATCAACGCCGCTTGGGCGTGCTCCAGCTCGGCCTGGGTGGGCCCGTCGGCGACGAAGCGGCGGATTTCCTCTTGCACCAGCGCCAGCGCCTGCGCGGCGCGCTGCGGCTGGGTGGTGGTGGCCACCACGAAGGCGCCGGCATGGCGGCCGGGCACGAAGCGGCTGTGGATGTCGTAGGTCAGGCCACGGCGCTCGCGCACCTCTTGCATCAGGCGCGAGCTAAAGCCGCTGCCGCCCAAAATCTGGTTGGCCACCATAAAGGCCAAGAAGTCGGGGTCGCGCCGCGCCAAGCCGGGCTGGCCGATCAAGATTTGGCTTTGCGCCACCGCAAAGGGCTGCGCGATGCGCTGCGCTTGCGCCAGCGGCGGCACCTCGGGCACGGGCGGCAGCGCGCTGCAACCGTGGCCCTGCCAGCCGGCCAGCAGCTGGCGCACCAGCGCGTCGGCGCGCTCGCGGCTGATGGCGCCCACCAGCGTCACGCGGGCGCTGCAGGCTTGGGCGTGGCGCTGCCAAAAGGCGCGCGCATGTTCGGGCTCGATGGCGGCCCAAGTCTCGGGCCGGGCTTGCTGGCCGTAGGGGTGCGCGCCATAGACGGCGGCGTGCAGCAGCTGCTCGGCCAGCACCTCGGGCTCGGTTTGGCCCTGCTGCCAACGCGCCACCCAGCGCTGGCGCTCGCGCTGCCACACCGGCGCGGCAAAGGCCGGGGCGGCGAGCTGCTGCGCGAGCAAATCTTGCGCCGCTTGCAGCAAGTCGGGCTGCGTCAGGGTGCGCAAGCGCAGGCTCAGGCGGTCGCGCGTGGCGCTGGCGCTGAACTGGGCCCCGAGGTCGGCCCAGGCTTCGGCCAAGGCGTTTTCGTCCAGCGCCGCGCGCTCGCCATGCGCCTGCACGCCCGCGCGCAACAGCGCCGCCGTGGCCTGCGCCAGCCCGGCCTGCGGCGCGGGGTCGCGGCGGCTGCCGGCGTCGAGGTCGATCTGCACATCGAGCATGGGCAAAGCGGTACTTTGCACCAGATGCACCCGCGCCCCGCTGGGCTGCACCCAGTGCTCGATGGCCGGGGCGGCTTGGGCTGCACTAGGCACGGCCAAGGCGAGCCACATAGCCCCCAGAATCGCGGCCCATGGCCCGCATCGCAACCCAAGGGTTTTCATGGCGCTTGCTCCGGCAACAACAGCCCGACGGTGAGCCGCTGGGGCGAAAAATGGCGCGCCGCCACCGCCTGCACCTGCTGCGGCGTGACCGCGCTCAGGCGCCGCATGAGGCGCTCCGAACTGTCCACCGGCCAGCCTTGGGCCCAGTAGCTGCCCAGCAGCCGCGCTTGGGCAAAGAGCGAGTCGCGCTGAAACACCTCGGCCGCCAGCCACTGGTTGCGCACCCGGCGCAGCTCGGCCGCGCTCACGCCCTCACGCGCCACACGCGCGATTTCGGCCACCAGCGCCGCTTCCAGCTCGGCCGGGCTCACCCCCGGCGCCGGGGTGCCCGAGAGCAAAAACAGCTGCGGCCCACGGCCGAGGTAGCCAAAAGACGCGCTCACCTCCAGCGCCACCCGGCGCCCGGCCGCACCCTGCACCAGCTGGCGCTCCAGCCGCGCCGCGCTGTGGCCGTCGAGCACGCCAGCCAGCAACAGCAGCGCCAGCGCGTCGCTGCTGGCGGCGTCGGTGGCGTCGGGGTGCGCCAGCTGCGGCACCTGGTAGCCCATGACGAGCAAGGGCCGGTCGGTGCGACCGAGGTATTCGATGCGGCGCGTGCCGCGTTGCTCGGGCTCGGTCTGCGGCTTGCGCTCGGGCACGGCGCGCGCCGGGAGGGCGCCAAAGTAGCGCTCGGCCCAAGCGCGCACCTGCGCCACCTCCACGTCACCGACCACCACCAGCGCCGCATTGCCCGGCACGTACCAGCGTTGGTAAAAGGCGCGCGCGTCAGCGGGCTGGAGCGAGAGCAGATCGCTCATCCAACCCACGATCGGGCGCCGGTACGGGTGCGCCAACCAAGCGCTGGCCATAAACACCTCGAACATGCGCGCCCGCGCCGACTCCTCCACCATCTGGCGCCGCTCTTCTTTGATGACTTGCATCTCGCGCCAGAAGGCCTCGTCGGGCCAGGTGTTGTGGGCAAAGCGATCGGCCTCTAGGCGCATCACATCAGGCAAGCGCGCCGCCGGGATCTGCTGATGAAAGGCGGTGACGTCGCGGCTCACGAAGGCGTTGTCGCGCCCGCCCATGGCCGCCACTAGGCGCGAGATCTCGCCCTCGGGCACCGTGGGCGTGCCCTTGAACAGCATGTGCTCGACCACGTGTGCCAAGCCCGACTGGCCATCGACCTCGTCCATCGAGCCGGCGCGCACCCACAGCATCTGCAGCGCCGTGGGGGCGCGCCGATCCGGCAGCACGATCAGCGTCAGGCCGTTGGCCAAGGTGAACTGCTGCGCTTGGGCCAGAGACGGGAGCGGGGCCAGCAGCAGCGCGACCAGCGCCGCCAACGCCGCCAGCGACCCGAACCCACGCCAGCGGCGCACGACCAAACGCTTCGACCAAACAGGTTTCATAGAATGCATGGTTGGGATTGTCCATCAGAGACGGCCCCGCAGAGCCGGCGCGTGTCTTTACACCCGCTTTGGCGTTGACACCTAAGCGAGCCCCATGTTCAGTTACCTGAAGAAAAAATTTTTCTCTGGCGCGCCAGAGCCTGCCGCGTCGGCCGATGCGCCCCAGCCGCCGGCTGCAGCGCCCCATGCAGCCGCGCTCGAGGCGCAGCAAGTGCCCAGCGCAGCCGCAAGCAGCGCCAATCCAGCCCCCCCACCCAGCGCCCCAGCGCCCGATGCCACCCTCAGCCGCCTATCCTGGTTCGAGCGCCTCAAGTCGGGCTTGCGCAAGACCGGCAGCAGCATCGGCAGCGTGTTCATCGGCACCCAGATCGACGAGGCGCTGTACGAAGAGCTCGAAGCCGCGCTGCTGCAAGCCGACACCGGCGTGCAAGCCACCCAGTATCTGCTCAACGATCTGCGCCTGCGCGTCAAGGCCAGCAAAACCACCGACCCGGCCGCCGTCAAGGCGCTGCTGGCCGCGGCGCTGGCCGACTTGCTGCGTCCCTTGCAGCAGTCGCTGCCCATCGGCGCCCAGCCCGACGGCCCCACGGTGCTGATGATCGCTGGCGTCAACGGCGCCGGCAAAACCACCACCATCGGCAAGCTCACCTGGCACCTGTCTAACGCGGGTGCCAGCGTCCTCTTGGCCGCCGCCGACACCTTTAGGGCCGCCGCGCGCGAGCAGCTCGGGGTCTGGGCGGCGCGCAACACGGTCGAAGTCATCAGCCAGCAAGGCGGCGACCCGGCGGCAGTGAGCTTCGATGCCGTCACGGCCGCTCGTGCGCGCCAGCGCGACGTGGTGATTATTGACACCGCCGGCCGTCTGCCGACCCAACTGCACCTGATGGAGGAGCTGAAAAAAATCAAGCGCGTGATCCAGAAAGCCGACCCCAGCGCGCCGCACGAGGTGCTGCTGGTGATCGACGGCAACACCGGGCAGAACGCGCTGGCGCAGGTCAAGGCCTTCGATGCCGCGCTGGGCCTGACCGGGCTGGTGGTGACCAAACTCGACGGCACCGCCAAAGGCGGCGTGCTGGCCGCCATCGCCACCTGGGGGCGCGAGCGCGGCGCGGTGGTGCCGGTGTACTTCATCGGCGTGGGCGAACAGCTGGCCGACTTGCAAACCTTTGATGCACAAGAGTTCGCTCAAGCCTTGCTGCACTGAGCAAACCCGGCACTTGGGATGCTGGCCCAGCCCGCCTTATACGCCCAGCGCATAACTTCAGAACGCAATATTCGATACCTGAGCGCGCATCGGCCCACCGCCCGCTCAGATAATGCCACCACACCGCGCCAGCAACCCTGCCCCCACAAGGGTTTTGGAGCAGAGGGAAAACACCGATGCCAAAAGCCCATTTTTTGTAGGTTTTGCATCGAGCAGAACCCTAAAATCGCAGAAAAATCTGTGCATCAGCATTCATTGATGCTGCCAGTT
>Ga0208735_100453_pt1 | contig 17857 bp, 16 predicted proteins | sample Subbio12Aug_8Aab_FD_184829 | JGI IMG/M metagenome (GOLD analysis project Ga0208735, IMG submission 184829) | Serpentinite rock and fluid subsurface biosphere microbial communities from McLaughlin Reserve, California, USA - CR12Aug_8Aab (SPAdes) | ecosystem: Environmental > Terrestrial > Deep... | reverse complement strand
TCGCCCCCCGCGCGGGGGCGTGGATTGAAACTGCCAACTATGCCCACCGCCATCGGCGCGGTTATGTCGCCCCCCGCGCGGGGGCGTGGATTGAAACCGGGTAGAGTACCACTGCATCCCAGCATGTACCTGTCGCCCCCCGCGCGGGGGCGTGGATTGAAACGCATCCGTCTTGAAGATGCCGGCTACACTATCCAGTCGCCCCCCGCGCGGGGGCGTGGATTGAAACTGCCAACTATGCCCACCGCCATCGGCGCGGTTATGTCGCCCCCCGCGCGGGGGCGTGGATTGAAACATGTCAATGGTGAAGAGTTTTACGAAAGCTGTACGTCGCCCCCCGCGCGGGGGCGTGGATTGAAACAGATGGTGATGGCTTATGGGTATACAGCCCAAGCGTCGCCCCCCGCGCGGGGGCGTGGATTGAAACAGGATATACGCAATTAGCGTAGATGCCGCGGTCAGTCGCCCCCCGCGCGGGGGCGTGGATTGAAACACCTAGGGGGGAGCGTATCCCCCCTAGGTGGGGTGTCGCCCCCCGCGCGGGGGCGTGGATTGAAACTGGACAGGTGAGCGTGGCGCCACGTCCTGTGCTGTCGCCCCCCGCGCGGGGGCGTGGATTGAAACACTTAAATCCATACACACTTCAATTACCTGTGCGGTCGCCCCCCGCGCGGGGGCGTGGATTGAAACGATCATGACATTATAGACATCCACCTCAGGGCTCTGTCGCCCCCCGCGCGGGGGCGTGGATTGAAACGCGGCTGGTGAGGGCCTTGGCTCCGGTCTGCGGAGTCGCCCCCCGCGCGGGGGCGTGGATTGAAACACTCTGGCGCCCACTGCGGGGGACCATTCTCTTTGTCGCCCCCCGCGCGGGGGCGTGGATTGAAACGCCTTGCAGAACTGGCACCAATCGCCACACCGGAAGTCGCCCCCCGCGCGGGGGCGTGGATTGAAACTTCCATGACAGCGTAAGCTGCCCAAACGACGGCTGTCGCCCCCCGCGCGGGGGCGTGGATTGAAACGATATACGCCTCTTCGACGTAGCGGGCGTTCTGCGTCGCCCCCCGCGCGGGGGCGTGGAGTGTCCTAAAGGGACGGAGTAGCGCGACATCTACGGTGCCATGCCAATAAGGTGGGGAGGTTGGCAAGGACAGGCCATGCCGGTATGCGGTATTTGCGGTGTTAGGGATGGAGGGACTCCCCGCCTAAGGCATTGGTAAGGGTAGGGTTACTACGCCTATGATGAGCAGGGAGAATGTTCCCTGGGTCGTCTCCAAATGTTCGATGAAACATTAGCCGGTTCTCTGCGTATTACAGGCACTACCATAAGAGGAGATTGCGGAGGTGTTGGTGTGGAGCCAATCATTGAGGTCAAAGACCTGGTTATGAGCTACGGCAATCAGGCGGTTCTGAAAGGGGTTAATTTCCGGGTCTACCCAGGGCAGGTTATCGGCTATATCGGACCAAATGGTGCAGGCAAGAGCACTACGATTAAGATCATTCTAGGTTTGATTGCGAAGTATCATGGCACGGTTAAGGTCTTCGGAGAAGACATTTGGAAGCAAGGTGTCTTTTACAAGGGGCGCATAGGGTATGTGCCCGAGAATGCCGACGTCTATGAGTCTTTGAGTGGGCATGAGTACATTTCTTTTGTCGGGGATTTATATGGTGTTCCGGCAGAGATACTGGCCGCTCGCGCTACTAAGCTGGTCACATTGCTTGACTTAAGTGACTTCTACCATTCGAGGATTTCTTCGTATTCTAAGGGTATGCGGCAGAAATTGCTGATTATTGCTAGCGTAATTCACAACCCAGACGTCCTCTTCTTAGATGAGCCAATTACCGGCTTAGACGTGAACAGTGTCATGATATTCAAAGAAATTATCGCCGGCTTGGCCCGGCAGGGGAAGACCGTTTTTTACTCATCTCACATCATGGAAGTGGTTGAGAAGATAAGCGATAGAATAATCTTGCTCCATAAAGGTGTGGTGGCAGCTGATGGCACAGTGGAGGAGTTGCAGAGAGCGACGCTAGACGACTCTCTGCAGGGTATTTTCAGCACCGTGACCGGTTTTAATAATCACAAGGGGATCGCTGACCATTTTGTCGCCGCGGTAGTAGGCTAGGACTATGCAGGATTTTGCGGTTCTAAAGTTGCTTGACCGGTTTCAGTCTGCCTTTAGGCGCATGGGTGTCGATTATCGCCTGATGCGGCGCATTGTACAAGTCAAACTCGCCCTTGATGGGCGCAGGGTGGCGACGCTGCAAATGAGTGACGCCACCGCACCTGAGATGGAAGATAACAGGTTCTTTCGCTCTATGTGGATATATGTGTTGGCGAGTATTGTGAAGGCAGTGCTCTTGCTCATGGATTGGCCACTTTTTTTGGTCATGACAATTTACATAAGCCTGCTCATGCCCGCGCTCATGATGACCATGGTCGCTGACTTTTCGGTAGTGCTTTTAGACTTACGCGATCGAATGATTTTGTCGCCAAGGCCGGTAGAGGCGCGAACCATCAGTGCGGCGAGGGTCGTGCATATTTTGATCTACCTATCGGTGTTGACCGGCGCCCTGAACTTGGCGGGCCTGGTGGTCGGCGCATACCGTTTTGGGGTGCTCTTTATTCCCTTGATGCTGGTATCGCTCTTCTTATTGTGTCTGCTGGTGGTTGCTTTAGCATCACTTCTCTACACGGCCGCTCTTAAGTATTTTGACGGCGAAAAACTAAAAGACATGATCAATGCCTTCCAAGTAATAATCATGGTGGGAATGAATATTGGGCTCGTACTATTTCTGCGCACCTTTAGGCTGTTTGACTTAGAACTAGCAGTTAGTTGGCAGTGGTGGATGTACCTGCTGCCGCCGTCTTGGTTTGCAGCTTTGATTTCTTTGGGGATGGGCGAAGCGGTTTCAGCATCCATGGTTCGGTTGACTGCCATGGCCATTATTATTCCAATTAGCGCAATGCTCTTCTATGTAAAAGTAATATCCCCAGTTTTTGAGCAAAATATTGCTAAGTTTGCCAGTGTTGAGCGTGTACTTCACCACAGGGAGTCTATCTTTACGGCTGTGTTGAGAAAGGTGTCGCGGTTACTACCGGGTAGTCGCGTCGTAGGGGCTCTGGTTCGCGGGTCGCATGCCCTGCTCACCAAGGAGCGAGCTCTCAAATTGCAACTATACCCTAGCATCTTTGGTACGCTTCTTTTGATGCCACTGGTTCTTGTTGGTTCCCACTGGGAAGAAGGGATTACTTTCGTCGAGTTGATAGCACGGCTACGCGCCGGGCCTGGCTACTATTCTCTATACATGATCATTGTGTCCGCTGCCACAATGATCCCCTTAATTTGGTTTAGCGAGAACCACAAAGCGGCATGGCTCTATCGTGCCATGCCGCTGCCGGAGCCAACGCCCATCGTGCGGGGGGCGGTGCTTGGGTACATCGTTAGCCTAGTTCTCCCAATCTCGGTCATATCCTATGCCGTCATGATGTTATTATTTGGCTTTGAGCGGGCTCTAGACCTTTTCGTGATCGTGATGGGTGGTCCGCTTATGGTGTTGATAATCGTGCGCCTGACCAACAAACGTCTGCCATTCTCCGAGGAGGTGGTCCGGATACAAACTAAAAGTGGTGTCGGCGGAATCCTCACGTTGGGGATTGCCGGCGGGCTAGCCCTTGCCCACTGGTTGTTTGCGGCTCACGTTTCGCTCTACGCCTACCTTGTTCTTCAGGTCTTGGGCATACTCTATCTTTGGCAGACGAGCTTTCCCCTTACTTGGCAGGCACTAGATGACGACAGCGTCTAGGTCACGGCCCGGTGAGTGTGTTTCGCCAGTTGATGCGTTCTAAAAAGACAATTGCTTGGTACATGAGGGCAGCCGCCACGCACAAGATGAGGACGCTGGTCATCACGAGGTGCATGTTCAGAACCTGGCCGCCGTATATCGCTAGGTAGCCGAGGCCGGCCCGCGAAACGAGGAATTCACCGGCTATGACTCCCACCCAGGACAGCCCGACATTTACCTTGACCGCCGAGACAATGGTCTGATAGCTCCCGGGAAGCACAATCAAGTAAAACGACTGCCACTTGGTGGCTCCAAAGGAGTGCACCAATTTAAGCTTGAGGGGATCAATGGTCGTGAAGCCGTTGTGCACTACGATAATGGTGGTCACTATGGAGATAGCGAGGGCGATGGTGACTATGGTTACGTAACCGGTGCCGAGCCAGACGATGAACAGAGGGCCGAGGGCTATTTTAGGCAAGCTGTTCAGCACTATTAAAAAGGGTTGGGCGGTGAGATGTAGCTTTGGCCACCACCAGAGGATAGCAGCAAAAAAGGTGCCAAAAATAGTGCCGCCGACGAAGCCGACCACGGTCACGAGGCTGGTAATCCATATGTGGTGGTACAAGCCCCCGACCGCATGGAGCAGTGCTATGGTCTGCCAAATCCTAGAAGGGCTACTCACGAGGAAGGAGTCTAGCCACCCGAAAAGGGTGGCTACTTCCCAGAGGGCGAAGAAGCTTACTACCAAGCCTAATTGGGCCAGGCGAATGTACAGTCTAGTGCGTCTAAGTCTGTTGAGGAAGAGCTGATGATCGCTCGACACTTAGATCCATCTCCTCCCATATGCGGCTGAAGTAGGAGCGAAAGTCCGGCGCCTGACGTTTCTTCATGGGGTTTGGGGCGTCGGTGTTTAAGTCGACACTGAGTTCGAGTTTTATCCTGCCGGGACGCTTGGTCAGGACGATGATGCGGTCGCACATCGCTATGGCTTCGGGAATGTCGTGGGTAACTAAGATGCAAGTCACTCTGGCTCGGCGCAATATCGCCCAGACGTCATCTTGGAGGGTTAGGCGCGAGGTGTAGTCGAGCGCCGAAAATGGCTCATCCAGTAAGCAAATGGCAGGCTCCGTGGCCAGGGTGCGGACTAAGGCCACTCTCTGGCGCATGCCGCCGGACAATTGCCTGGGGTAGAGGTGCTTGAAACTTTCCAGCCCGTATTCCTTAAGAAGGGCATTGGTGAGTTGGCGTGTTTCTCTGGTGAGACGCCCCATTATTTCAAGCCCTAAAGTAGCGTTCCCCTCGATGGTGCGCCAATCGAGCAGGCAATCTTCTTGGAGCATGTAGGCGGATTTGCCCCCTTCCGGGCCGGTGACTTTTTCGCCGCACACGGTTACTGTACCGGTGGTCGGCAGCAGTAAACCGGCCACCATCGAAAGCATAGTAGATTTGCCGCAGCCGCTCGGCCCGACGATGCCGAGAAATTCCCCTTTGGTGACCTGCATGTCTATGTTTTCTAAGGCCGGCGTTTCGCCGCTTTCTGCCAAGTAATTAAGGCTTACATTGTTGAGCGTCACGACAGCCTCCACAGGTATCCCCCTCTTTGTACTACCTTCTAGCTCCCACCACGCGCTTGCTGAACGTGTTGTTGACCACGTTGGCAAAGGGAACTTTGGTGTCTAGCTCTCCCGCCAGGATCATGATGTTCTGCAGGTGATCGATAGCTTCTTCGCTGACAATGGGAGTGCTGGCCCAAATCTCGAGTTCTTTATACCTGTCGATAATCCCCGTCATCTGTTCGATGGTCATTTCAGGGAAGGAGGGCGCAATGACTCCCGCCACTACTGCAGGCTCATTTTCGGCAACAAAGCGCTGCGCGCGGTAGATGGCTCTCGCAAATCTCTCTAAGATGGCGGGGTTTTCACGCATGAAACTGGCCGTGGCGTGGTAGACGGTGTAGGGCAAAATGCCACTGTACTCACCGAGGGCGGTCACCACATACCCTGTCCCAGCACCCACAAGGGTGCTCGCGGTGGGCTCCCAAAGTTGCACAAAGTCGCCTTTACCCTCTCTAAAGGCGGCGGCGGTCGCCCCTAAGCCAATGTTTTGGATGATGGTGACATCCACTTGAGGAGTAATATTGTGTTGCCTTAAAATGTGTTCGAGCACCATTTGCGGCACGCCGCCCCGGCGTCCGCCGATGATGGTCTTGCCCCGGACATCATTCCAGTTGAAATCGTCATCCTTGGTGCGTCCTACTAGAAAGGAGCCGTCCCTTTGGGTGAGCTGGGCAAAGGCGACTATGGGGTTGGCTGCCCCGCGTTTCCACGTATAGATCGCTGCTTCCGAACCAAAAAGGGCGATTTGTGCGCTGCCTGAGAGGAGGGCGGCTGCGCCGCGGTCTGCCCCTTGCGCGACATCTAGGCGCACATTGAGGCCTTCATCTCTGAAGAATCCTTTGTGCAAGGCCACATATTGCGGGGCGAAAAAGATGGAGTGGATGACCTCGGAAACGACAATGTCTCTTACTTCAATCTGCCTTTGACAGCCTACGAAGTTCAGGCTAAAGAGCACTAGGGTGCAAATCGTTATTACGGCCAGCAAACGTTTGCTCATGGGAGACCTCCTTTGTCTTTGATGTGTTATCCTATGCCGGGGGTCTTGCCAGGGTTACCGAGCGGTTAAGTGCACAAAATAGGTAGAGGAGAAAATTCAGCTCAGTCTGTGGTATTATTAAGTAAAGAGGTCGGGCTGCAGCTTAGGGCCCGATTAGAACAAGGAGTGATAATCGGTGAAAGTTCGCATCATGGACACGACACTGCGTGATGGGCACCAGTCCCTGATGGCCACGCGCTTAAAGACAGAAGACATGCTCCCGCTCTGCGCAGATTTAGATAAGGTGGGTTTTCATTCCCTCGAAGTGTGGGGTGGGGCTACTTTCGACTCTGCCTTGCGTTTTCTGAACGAAGACCCTTGGGAGCGTTTGCGGGCCTTTAGGCGCGCCCTGCCTAACTCGAAGTTACAAATGCTTTTTAGGGGGCAGAATGTCCTCGGCTACAGGCACTATGCCGATGACGTGGTCAGTGAGTTTGTTCGCCTGAGCTTAAAGAACGGCATCGACATTATCAGGGTATTTGATGCGCTTAATGATATGCGCAATATCGAGTCCTCGGTCAAGGCCATTAAAAAGTGGGGCGGCCACGCCCAAGGCGCTATCGTCTACACAGTGAGCCCCCTACACACCACTGAGCACTTTGTGGATACGGCGAGGACCATGGTCGAGATGGGCGTGGACTCTCTCTGTATTAAGGACATGGCGGGGATTATCTCCCCTCACGTGGCCTTCGAGTTGGTCAGCCGCTTAAAGCAGGAGTTCAATTTGCCGCTCGCGATGCACTCGCACTACAGTAGTGGCATGGCCTCCATGGCCTACTTGAAGGCGGTCGAAGCCGGGGTGGATATTATCGACACCGCGCTTTCGCCGCTGGCCTTAGGTACCAGCCAGCCCTGTACCGAATCGATGCTGGCCGCCTTAAAAGGTACGCCCTACGACCCCGAGCTGGATATGGGCCTCTTGGCGAAAATTAGCACCGAGCTAAAGAAGCGCAAGGATAAGTACCCCGAGGGGAAGAACGCCTACTATGGGGTCGACCCGCATGTGTTGGCCTCCCATATACCCGGTGGCATGATGACTAACTTTGTCTCGCAGCTCGGGGCGCATGCCGACAAGTTGCCGCAAGTTATAGAAGAGGTGCCGCGCGTGCGCGCTGACCTTGGGTACCCTCCCTTGGTCACGCCGAGCAGTCAAATCGTGGGCTCGCAGGCGGTGCTCAATGTGTTATCCGGTGAGCGCTACAAAATGGTTTCGAATGAGGTTAAGAATTACTTGGCAGGTCATTACGGTCGTGCCCCGGGTCAAATTGCTGAGGATTTCCGCAAGAAGATTATTGGCGATACCCCGGTGATTGACGTGCGGCCGGCAGATTTGATTGCCCCCGAGCTGGCGGGAGCACGCCAAGAGGTCGCACCCTACCTGGAACAAGAAGAAGATGTTCTGACCTATGTGTTGTTCCCACCTGTCGCGCTTAAGTTCCTTAAAGAGCGTCAAGCTGCCAAGTACGGCATAGACTTTAACCTAGCGGCGAACGCAGCAAAAGAAGGTTACCCCGCATAATCGGAAGCAGACGGCTTGTGTCGGCAAAGTTTGGCATGTGAGATGCAGGGGAGGTAGCTTGTGGTTTTTATTTATGGACTGCTGGCCCTAGCGGTTATCTTTTTGTTGTGGCGATATTTTACACCGGCAGATATGCGACTTAACCGGCGCTTTCTGTCGAAGCACCTCAAGGACCAAGCCGGGCGAGGGCCTAGTAAGATAACGGTAGAAAAATTGACGGTGAACCTGACACCCGGGCAGGCTGAGGAGAAGGTTCTCTGTGTTGTTAACGCTTCTTTCGCTGACGGCACCACTGTGGGTGTCTTGGCGCAGATTTTTTACCCGCTTGAGGCCTTGTTAGCGGAGCGTCAAAGGCGCAGGCAGCAGGGTGAGGGGAGCGGCGCGAGCATGATGGAGATGTCTCCCCAAAAGGAGCATGACCAGTCTGTCCCCGAGCAGGCCAGGCGCATAGCGGGTGATCCGTTATCGGATTTGCAGGAAGAAGCGAAGATTCTTGCGGAAAAAAATGAACAGAATACGGCAGAGATTATGCTTTTAGAAAAAATGAACGCCTATGCAGCGTTCTTCCCGACTTTAGTCGCCCATGACAAACAGCAAAAGATCACCTTGCTCAGCCCTGTCAGCACTAAGAGGTTGGACCGGGTCTTGGCGGTGAGCGATGCTTTTGCGAAGGAGGCCTTGCTTGGCGGGCTGCTCACGAAGATGGCCACCTGGCACTCTAAGGCGCGCTTGCTAAGCCCTTACTTGCCGGCAGCGGCAGAGCTTACGCCAACCCTCATGCGCTCGCAAATGGATGCCGCTCTGGAGAGCTGTCGGGCTACGGTCAAGGTGGACGTCGGGCACGAAATGTTAACAAAACTAGCCACAATGGTTGGTCGGGTGGCCGAGGCAGGGAGCGCACCAAAGGGCATAAAAATGGGGGAGGCTTCGCCTCGGGCCTTTTTCCTCGCGGCGACAGATGCCAACGAGGCAGTGCCTTTTGACTTCGGGCGCGTGCGCCGGGATGTATCTTTGCTTGATGTAGTGGAACTGTTATGCGACCCGGCAACCGCCCTTGACGCCAAGAGCGCCGGGGTTCTCTTGGAGCACTACTTAGCTACGCGGGCCAGACTAGAAGAAGACTATGAGGTCGAGCGGGAGAGAAGGCTCTACTTTGCCCTGACCGTCTATTATCGCGTGTTACTGCTTGGCTTCTTTAACTCAAGTGTTCCCTACTGGACAAAAGACGCAATGGCCGCTAATATCACCTTGCTACGCTCAGTTGTGGGCGAACTTGGCAGCACAGAAAGCATGGAGGTACTATGATCGACCAAGAGAAAATCCAGCAAGCGGTGCGCATGATTCTTGAGGCTATCGGCGAGAACCCGGAGCGTGAAGGGTTAATAGATACGCCCAAGAGGGTTGCCAAAATGTATGCCGAGGTTTTTAGTGGCCTGCACGATGACCCGAGCAAGCATCTGGAGACCTTCTTCAGCGAGGAGAAACACGATGAAATGGTCTTGGTAAGGGACATCAGCCTATATTCCATGTGCGAACACCACCTTTTGCCGTTTTTCGGCAAGGCGCATGTCGCTTATATCCCTAACCCCAAGCGCATCACCGGCTTAAGCAAACTAGCACGCGTGGTTGAAACTTTGGCGCGCCGCCCGCAACTGCAGGAGCGTCTGACCACGCAAATAGCCGACACCATCATGAAGTCCCTGCGGCCGCAGGGGGTGGCGGTGGTCATCGAAGCAGAACATTTGTGCATGACCATTCGCGGGGTCAACAAGCCGGGGTCGCTCACGGTGACCTCCGCCGTGCGGGGGATTTTCCGTTCTAATCATCTCACCCGGACGGAAGCTTTTGCCCTCATCAAGGGGAGGTAGCGGTGGAGAGCAACAGGCGGATTACGGTATTGAGGTGGATAGAGTGCCGACGCTAACTATAAACAACAAGGTACATGATTTGACGCAGAGGACGCTCATCATGGGGATCTTAAATGTCACCCCCGATTCTTTTTCTGACGGGGGCGCATATGTCGCCCTCGAAGAAGCCCTAGCCCATGCTAGGCGCCTCGTGGCCGAAGGGGCGGATATTGTCGATGTGGGTGGGGAGTCCACCCGACCGGGCTCTTTAGCGGTGTCGGCAAAAGAAGAGATGCGGCGGGTGATTCCCCTCATTCGCCGTCTGTCCAGGGAATTAGATGCCCCTATCTCCATCGACACCTACAAGGCCGAGGTGGCCGCAGCCGCCCTAGAGGCGGGAGCAAGTATGCTGAACGATGTTTGGGGCGGGAGGCGCGAACGGGATATGTTGATGCTCGCAGCCGCGCGGCAGGTGCCGATATGTTTGATGCACAATAAAGAGGTGGCGGAGTATGGCGACCTCTTGGCCGAAGTAAAAGCATCCCTCCTCGCGAGCGCGGAGCTAGCCGAGGCCTGTGGGGTGCGCCGCGAAAATATTGTGCTTGACCCAGGCATAGGCTTTGGTAAGACCGCCCTGCACAACCTAGTTATCATGCAGCGCTTAGCTGAGATAACGGCCCTTGGCTACCCGGTCTTGCTTGGCACCTCGCGCAAGTCATTTATCGGTAAGGTTTTGGATTTACCGGTGGAGGAGAGGGTGGAGGGGACGGCGGCCACGGTGGCCTATGGCATTACCCGCGGGGTGCGTCTGGTGCGCGTGCACGATGTGGCGGCTATGCAAAAGGTGGCCAAGATGACCGATGCCCTGCTCAGGGGAGGGTTCAGCAATGGTGGATAAAATATTGCTAGAGAACATGATGTTCTATGGGTATCACGGCTTCATGGCTGAAGAAAGACGGCTAGGGCAGAGATTTGCGGTCAGCCTGGCCATCGGGACAGATATTAGGGCGGCGGCCGAAGCCGACAAATTAGATCTATCTATAAACTACGCCGTTGTTTACGCTGCGGTAAAAGAAATTGTGGAGGGGCCACCATTTATGCTCCTAGAGGCTTTGACGGAGAGGATTGCCGCGGTGGTGCTCGACATGGGGGCCGCAACAGTTAGGGTTACGGTAAAAAAACTGCACCCTCCGATGCCCTTGCAGATGGACTTTGTCGCGGTAGAAATTACCAGGGAAAGGCCATGAGGAGTCGAGCGTTTTTGGGACTAGGCAGCAATTTAGGTGACCGCAAGTTTGAGCTGGACCGGGCGGTCGCAGGGCTAGTGGCCACTGTGGGCATTGATGTTCTGGCGGTAGCCACCTACCTTGAAACCGCGCCGATGGGGTACAGGGAGCAGGGACCTTTTTTAAACACAGTGGTTGAGATAGACACCGGGCTATCGCCGCGCGAACTATGGGCGGTGGCCGAGAATTTAGAGCGCAAGGCCGCCCGCGTGCGCATTGTCCGCTATGGTCCGCGGACTTTAGATGTGGATATATTGCTCTATGGAGACCTGGTGCTAGACTCCCCCGAGCTGATTATCCCGCACCCTCGCCTTAGGGAGAGGGTCTTTGTTCTTTCGCCTTTGGTCGAGATTGCTCCTGCAATTCTTCTGCCGCCGGATAATTGTCCAGCCCACGCCTTGCTCAGTGACTTGCTGCAAAAGGAGGCTCTTGATGCTCCTAATTATCGATAACTACGACTCATTCACCTACAACCTCGTGCAATTATGCGGGGAACTCGGAGCGAAGATTGCAGTCTTCCGTAATCGTGACCTCGACCTAGATGAGGTGGCTCTTCTCTCCCCGACGCACATCATGATTTCTCCCGGGCCAGGAACACCTGATGAAGCCGGTATCTCCATGGAGGTTATTCGCCGCTTTGCCGGGCAGGTACCCATGCTCGGAGTCTGCCTAGGGCATCAGTGCCTCGCGCAGGTGTACGGGGGTAAGGTGGTGCGCGCGGGGCGCCTCGTGCATGGCAAGACATCCCTCGTTCATCATCAAGCAAGCGGTGTCTTCCAGGGCCTGCCTACGCCCTTTGCCGCCACCCGTTATCATTCGCTACTGGTGGAGCGTGAGACGCTACCGCCTTGTTTGGCGGTAACTGCCGCGACGCAGGAAGGTGAAATTATGGGGCTTCGCCACCGGGAATTGCCCTTCCTCGAAGGTGTGCAGTTTCATCCTGAGGCCATTTTGACCGAGTACGGCAGGGAATTATTGGCTAATTTTCTGCGGTATGCTTTGCCACGGGAGGCGGATGAAGGATGTCGGAGGTAGTGCCCTTAGTAATCGAAATAGAGCTTGATGGCACCCTCGAGGAGGTGTTTGCCATCTACAAGGATGACCCCCATCCTTTTTGGCTGGACAGCAGCCGCCCCGGTGGCAGGATGGGCCGCTGGTCGTACATGGGCAGCAGCCCATTTTTAGTCCTTAAAACTACTGGGCAGCACATCGTTATCGTCGAAAACGGTGAGCGGCGAGAGTATAACGGTGACCCTTTCGCGGTTTTACAAGCGCAACTAGACCGTTTTCGCCTGCCCCCGGCTTCCCTGCCGATGCCCTTTACCGGCGGGGCGGTGGGGTATTTTTCGTATGATCTCGGCCGCATGGTCGAGGTGATTCCTAACCATAGCATCGACGACTTGCAGGTGCCCGATATGTATCTAGGGTTTTATGAGCGCGTGCTAGCCATTGACCATGACGAAAATAGGGCCTACTTAGTGGCAACGGGGTTGCCGTACAGAGGGGAGGAGGCTTTGCGCCGGGCGGAATGCGCTTTGATGGAGGGGAAAAATAAATTGTCCCGTCCGCTAGTCGGCCTCTCCGACCCCTGGGCGGAGCCCAGTATTTCTGCCGCAGATCTCAAGGCGCATTTTACCCACGAAACTTACTGTGCCGCCATTAGAAAAGTTAAGGAATACATTGCGCGGGGCGATATTTACCAAGCCAATATGACGCAGCGTCTAGAGGCTCCGCTACGCATGCCTCCCTACCAACTTTATCGGCGCCTGCGCCAGGTAAACCCCGCCCCCTTTGCCGCCTACCTTGATTGCGGTGAAGGGCTATGCATACTAAGCTCCTCGCCGGAGCGCTTCTTGTTACTGGACCATGGTGTGGTCGAGGCTCGCCCCATCAAGGGTACGCGGCCGCGAGGGCGGACACCGGATGAGGATAATGCCAATCGGGAGGAACTTCTTGCCAGCGAAAAAGACCGTGCCGAACTGGTGATGATCATAGACCTCGAGCGCAATGACCTCGGCCGTGTCTGCACCTACGGGACGGTGCGCGTGCCGGAACTGATTGTACTTGAAGAATATGCCACCGTCTTTCATCTCGTATCTACGGTGCGAGGCGAGTTAGCGCCCGGTAAGAGTGCGGTGGACCTGCTCAAGGCCACGTTCCCCGGGGGGTCGATAACCGGTGCGCCCAAGATTAGAGCGATGGAAATCATCGAAGAGCTGGAGCCGGTGCGCCGCGGCATCTATACCGGCGCTATCGGCTACCTCGGCTTTGATGGGCGTGTGGACCTAAACATTGCCATTCGCACCTTGGTCAACCAAGATGACCGCCTCTACCTGCAAGTCGGTGGGGGCATCGTAACCGATTCTGACCCTGCCGCCGAGTATGCCGAGACCTGGCACAAGGCCAAGGCGCCCCTCCGCAGCCTAGGGATTATGGAGCCGACCCCATGATTTATTTGAATGGGCGCTTGCAGAGCGCGGCGGAGGGCCATGTCGCTATAGCAAACAGGTCCTTTTTACTCGGGGATGGATTGTTCGAAACTATGCTCGTGCGAGGGGGTAGGCCGCGCTTCTTAGCAGAACACCTGGCGCGGCTACTGGCCTCAGCCCGTTACTTTGGTTACCATATGCCTACCCGCCCCGAGCTGGAGGACGCTATTAACTGCGTCATCACTGCCAATAGCTTGCAGCTAGGCTCGCTTCGCCTTACGGTCTCGCCGTGCACCAGTCAGGGATTGCTGGCGGCCCCAGATAGTCCCCTCGATATCTTAATAACAGTCAAGCACGGCCTATCTTATGAGGAAGGCTTGTACGAGCGCGGGTTTAAGGCCATCATCGCCCATTCCACACGCCGCAATGAACATTCGCCCCTGTCGCGCCACAAAACGACGAGCTTTTTGGACAATGTTTTGGCAAAAAAAGAAGCCCACGCTGCCGGGGCCGATGAGGCGCTGCTCTTAAACAGCAAGGGCGATATTGCCGAGGGGGCGGTAAGTAACCTTTTTATCGTGGCCCAAGGCGAGGTGCGGACCCCGCGTATCGAAGACGGAGCTTTGCCCGGCATCATGCGCGGGCAGGTGATGGCACTTTGTCATAGACTGAACATCCCTTTTAGCGAGGCCAAGCTTGCCCCCGCAGACCTTTTCCGGGCCGACGAGGCTTTTTTGACCAATGCCCTCCTGGGCATTATGCCCGTAGCTAGAGTTGGGGAGCAGGCCTTTGCTTCTGGAGATAAGGGCTCGTTATGTAGGCGGCTGGAGGATTTGCTGGGTCTGTAGGGCGCAGTGACGGTGCACGGATAAGTCACTCTATGTCGGAAGCGACCTTTGTCGTTTGACATGGAATGTTTGCCATGCCCAGACCACAGCCATCAAGGCTATTCCCAGCACGTCCGTAACCCCACCTGGTTTGATAAGGAGCAAGGCGCTGGCGAGAAGTAAAGCTCTTTGGGGCCATGAGGCGACAGTAATTACCCACCCCTCTACAGCTGCCCCTAGTGCTATGACGCCAATTATAGCACTAGCGGTGGCCAATATTGCTTCTGTGGTCGTAGTTCCTATCAGAAGTAGAACAGGGGAGTACACAAACATAAAGGGCACGATAAAGCCCGCCGCTGCCAGCTGCATCGCCGCAATGCCAGTCTTGTGGGGGTTGCCGCCGGCAATGCCCGCGCCAGCAAATGCGGCTAGGGCTACAGGGGGGGTGAGATTTGCTAGGATGCCGAAATAAAACACAAACATGTGTGATACGAAAATTGGCACTCCGAGTTCTGCTAGAGCGGGAGCCGCCATGGTGGAGGTAATAATATAGGTTGGAATTGAAGGAATACCCATCCCGAGGATAAGTGAAGCGAACATTGTTAGAATCAAAGTCAGCGTTAAATTGCCTTGTCCGAGGAGCAATATTGTGCCCGCCAGACGCATGGCAAAACCAGTCTGGGCGGCAACGCCGATAATCAGGCCTACTACTCCACAGGCAATCGCCACCCCGATGGTATTGCGAGCCCCCGATTCTAATGCTTCGATAAAGCCAGTAAGCGTCAACCGAGTGTCCTTGCGGAAATAGCTCGTTAAAATTACCAGGATAATGGCAATGAAGGCAGAGCGAGTAACGGTAAAACCGGATAGCAACATGTACATGAGGGCAAACAGTGGTAGGAACATATGCCCCCCTTGGAACAATACCCTGCGCACAACAGGCAATTCATGCTTGGGTAACCCAGCGAGTCCGAGCTTCTTGGCCCGAAGGTGAACCATGATACCGACACTGAGAAAGTATAAAACTGCTGGAATTGCTGCCGACATGGCTATTTGAGCATAAGGGATGCCGAGGGTCTCGGCCATAATGAAAGCGGCTGCGCCCATTACCGGAGGGAGTATCTGGCCACCTACTGAGGCCGCCGCCTCGACTGCACCCGCAAAGTCGGCCTTGTACCCAAGGCGTTTCATTAGGGGGATGGTAAATGCACCTGTAGTGACCACATTGGCTACGGCGGAACCACTGATTGTACCCAGTAGTGCACTTGAGACTACAGCAACTTTAGCCGGACCACCTGCGGAGCCGCCGGCGAGACCAAGGGCTAGGTCGTTAAAAAAGCGGCCTACCCCAGTTTTTTCAAGGAAAGCCCCAAAAATAATAAACAAAATAATATAAGACGCCGAAACTCTAATGGCTGAACCATAGAGCCCTTCGGTGGTTAAGTACATAAACCCGAGAATTTCATCTATACCATAGCCGCGATGACCCAAAATGCCTGGCATGTATGGGCCAAAATAGGCATAAAGCAAGAAGACGATAGCTAGGATGCTAAGTTCTTTCCCCAAAACGCGGCGCGCTGCTTCCAATACCAGCACCACTGCCACCGCAGCAAGAATGAGGTCGAGAGTCGTCTCGCGGCCGATCCTTTGCACTACGGCATGATGATCCCAAATCATGTAGACAGCGGTCGCTGCGCTAGCTGTTGCTAAAAGCAAGTCAACGGGAGACAACTTGCCGCCTTTTTTGAAGGGGTAGAGGATAAACGCAAGCACAAGCATCGCACCGAGATGAATAGAGCGGTGTTGCAGCGCTGGCAACTCGCCAAAGTAGGCCGTGTATAGGTGATAAAGGGACAGAAGGACCGCAATGGTTGTAACGGCAATGGCCGCTGGACTCTTAGGTAAAAATTTGTGGAAGCGGCTTTCGCTATCGTACTTCTCTAAAATTTTTTGGACCACAGGCTCGCTGTCATTGCTCCCAATGGTGTGGTTAGTAGTCATGGTGCTCACTCTCCTCCGCACATACCGCCGCAATCTTTTAATAGGGCCGTGTCCTGATGTCAGCCCATTAGCAGATGGGCATTAAGCGCGTTAATGCCCATCTGCCCTGTGTCTTTACTTACCCTTTTCGCGGAAAAATCTCTCAGCACCGGGGTGTACTGGTATTGGCATCCCATTACGTATGCGGTCAAGGCTGATAAGTCTGGCCGAGGCATGGGCATTACCTAGAGTTTCCAAGTTGTCAAAAATGGCTTTGGTCATGTTGTAGACGAGGGTATCTGGGAGGTCTCGGCGCACAATTAGCAGATTGATGACTGCGGCTGTCGGTATGGGTGCAGTCTGGCCGCGATAGGTGTTAGCTGGTATTTCGATGGGGAAGTAGAATGGAAATTGCTTAGCTAGAGCAGTGACTTTATCTGCGGCAATGGGTATGAAGCGAACGTCTCGAGTGGTAGCCAGTGCTATGAGCGCGGCATTGGGAAGGCCCGATGTGAGGAAGACAGCATCTACAGTGCCATCTCTTAGCCCTACCTCGGATTCGGCGTAAGAAAGGAAGTCGGCACGAAGGTCAGCGTAGGTCAGTCCGAAGGCTTGGAGGATTTGACGGGCATTGACCTCGGTGCCACTGCCAGGTGCTCCTACGCCTACTCTCCTGCCGCGCAGATCGGCTATGGATTGAATGGGGCTGTCCGCACGAACCACTAATTGAACAAAATTGGGGTACAAGGCGGCGATGCCCGCTAAGTTGGTATGTTTTGTGGTAAACATTTCTGTCCCGCTAAAAGCGTAGTAAACCACATCGTTCATGGCTAGTGCTATGTCGGCTTTTTTCTCCTGCAGTAAGCCTACATTTACCACGGAGGCAGGAGTAACCGTTGCGGTAGCCTGTATGTGCCTGACATTAGCGTTGAGAAGGGTGGCCATGGCAGAGCCGATGATATTGTAGGGTCCACCGGTGCCCCCGGTGGCAATAGTAATAAACTGCGTTCTAGGGGTACAGGCGGTAAAACCCATAGTTACCAAGGCTAGGACAGACAAGACTAGTAGGGCTTTTTTCATTTCTGCAACTCCTCCTTTAATTTAGATCGGTAGTCTAAGGCGTAAAATTCGGAATGCCAAGACTAATGAAAAAATATTGTACGACAATGGTATCATTGTCGTACAATATTGGCAAGTATTGCACTCGTACATATTTTCCGGAGTATGATTTTTCGTCTATCGTAGACAATTGTAACGCTTTATGGGAATGGCCTAGCCGGCCCTCGCCCGGTTCGTAACCCAAGGACACGCCGAGGTCGCCGGCTTTTGTGCCGGCGTTACAAGGTCCTAGCGTCCCCGGTAGCGGCGTGACATGGCACGCCGACCCTCCTAGGTCGTAACCATAAGGTCCGTAACCCAAAAACGCCGGGGTCGCCGGCTTTTGTGCCGGCGCTACAGTTTCCCTGATGTCGACGTGACAACATCCCCGACATTGGCGAGACACCGCCCCGGGTAGCGGCGTGACATGGCA
>Ga0208735_100450_pt1 | contig 18124 bp, 16 predicted proteins | sample Subbio12Aug_8Aab_FD_184829 | JGI IMG/M metagenome (GOLD analysis project Ga0208735, IMG submission 184829) | Serpentinite rock and fluid subsurface biosphere microbial communities from McLaughlin Reserve, California, USA - CR12Aug_8Aab (SPAdes) | ecosystem: Environmental > Terrestrial > Deep... | reverse complement strand
AAAAGCGATGCAGCAGTCAAACGAATCCAGTGAACAGGCAGAGGTGGGTGTGGATGACGCGCTCAAGAATATCCTGCCGCTCCTAAAGAGGTTGCAAAGCGCGGAATGCCAGCCTGCCACATCAGAGTCAAAGAGCATCCCGAGGTATCAGGTTCAGGGGATGTACGGCACGAAGGCGATGCGCATGGCTAATGTGCTGGATGAACTGGCCAGGCGCTTTAGCCAGGAGAGGAATATCAGCCAGCGGGAAATGTTTGAAGTGGCCTTGATTGAGTTTTTTCAGAGGTATGGGTATCGGGATGAGGTTGAGAAATATCTGCTGGAATAACTGACGGGAGGATATAACTCTGATTGAATCGGTTGTATTAGAATGTATAGAGTCAACTAACGGCACAACCTGTATAAGCCCTGCTTGCTTTTTCACCTTTTGTGGGTGGAGGGCAGGTAGGGCTTATTTTTTTTTGTGTTTTTGTGTTGCCATATGCATCCTGCGAGCAGTAACAGGTGCGCGCTTAATAGATATCTCACTCAGCTCAATATTGATCTCAGTAATATTACACTCAGCTGAGATTGAGGCTCAGTTGTTTGCTCACCTCAATTTCGCGGAGAGTGACTAACGCAAGCTGCCATAACTTCCTTACCGCTGGTAAGGCTGTCTCCGACGATGTCTGTGAAAGTGGGCAGGAAGGTCTCTGCGTCCTTGGTGTGATTGTCTATTTGTTCCGCAATGCTGCCGGAAAGGTCGATTTTAATCAACTTGTTCCTTTCGTTAAGGTTCGATGGACTTGTTTTGGGCATGAAGAGGCCATCTCATGTGTAGATGAAGGGATGGCTTGGTATGCTCATATGCTCAATATTTTTCTAAAAATTGGGCGGGAGTTAAAATTTCCGGCTTTTCAATAACCACATCCATGAAATCCTTATCGCCTGTTATTAGTATATCCACATCGGCGGTAATAGCTGAGTAAAGCACCTTTTCATCCTGATTGTCACGGATGGCAAACAGATTATGATCAGTAATGTTTTGGGGTGTGTGTTCCAATTCATAAGGGATTCTTGAGAGGAAAACGTCCAATAACTCGGTCTTTCCGGGGAATTTTCGTTCTATGACCTCATACAACTCGCCAATGATATATGAACTTAATACCAAGGTGTGCCGCAGGCAAACTGTGCTCAGCAACTGCTCCAGGTTTTTGCTTTTAAATATAAATACGGAGATCAGGACATTGGTGTCAAGCATAATACGCATTTTACTTGTTTTCCTTGTTTCTGCGTATATCTTTTACCATCCCGACAACATCTTCCATATCCTTCAGGCCAAGACGCTCCGCTTCGCCTTCAAAGCCTTTTTGTACATCACGGATGGCAAGGGAAACCGGGTTGGCAAGCACATACTGACCGTTTGTTTCGATAAACGCCACCTTATCACCGTCTTTTAAATTTAAAGCTCTGCGGATATTGATCGGCAACGTGATTTGTCCTTTGCCCGTAATTTTAGCCAGTTCCATCTTAACACCCCCATTTGAACATGGTATTCCATGTATTCCTTGCTTTATTATATGCCAAACTCATGAATAATACAAGCGGTGCAAAAACAATAGCTTCTCATTTTCTCCTATGGCTTTGTCAAAAAACAGGATAGAAATAAAAACAGATGGGCAAAGGCTTTGTATTGGGAACAACTTATATTTCACAGGAAAACCGGGAGGAGTTTTTAGCAGAGTTAAAAAGCCGGTGTAAAAATCTCGAAGGTTAAAACAAAGGGACCTCTGGCAGCACGTATGCACAGAGGCCTTATTTGTTAAACCTACCCATGCGGGTAGTAGTCAGGTTGTCAGAAATCAGGGATAGTTATAATTGGGATCTTGTGCCCTGCAGCAATACACCCGTCTTACCCAAAAGGGTGATTGTCAATCGGGCAGGCTGGCGAAAATGAATCTGGATATCTGTCACGTACATTGTGACGGTGACAAGCCTTTCTGTGTTTCGCCGGGTAGATGGCTTATTTTATTGAGTTTGCCGGTGGGTTGCATTATACCTGTATTTGCCTTTCCTTTCAGTGTCTTACCTGCCCGGAAGGTCGGGTAGTGTGTGGCAGGGACTTGGACAGGCTCGCTGGTGTTGGGATTCCTGGTCTCATGTGCTGCTACGTGTCTGATATCGAAGGCGCAAAAAGCCTGCAACCCTTACACGCTCACCGCTGTCAAGGCTGTCTGAGACGATGTCTGCGAATGTGGTCAGGAAGGTCTCTGCATCCTTGGTGGGGGTGTTCATTTGTTCCGCAATGCTGCGGGCTAGGTCGGCTTTATCAATGTTTGTTTCCGCCGTACTCTTTTTGTTGGGCTGCTTTGGGGCACGTCTCCCCGTACCCAGTCCGGTCGCTGGCTGCTTGGGGCGGCAATCGTAGCCGGAACTATGGCCATGCGTTATTGGAGTCCACTTCCCGAAGGTACCACAATCGCTATCCTGGCTTTCAACGCTGTTGTGCCGCAGATTAACCGTTTTACAGTCAGCCCTTTATCTTAATCACGCAGGTCTGACCGCTAAGAACTATTTGTATCGCGCTTTCTAGTCAAAATTATTGATTATCTCTAGATTCAGGAAGAAACGGGACGTGCAGTATATTCCTTTTCACAGAGCCATTAAGCGGATGGCGTTCTGCCGACGTATGTGAGCGTCGAACGAAAATAGACTGGGCGCATCACATTATTTGAATCTTGATTGGCAACACTGTTTGCAACGCAATCAGCTTAGATACTTTTTAGAGCCGCCAGGGAAAAAAGCGACAACTTAAAGACAGGGTGTTAGGTTGATACTTCTGTGGCAGATGCGTTTAATCAACTGTTCGTCGTGGCTGGTTATCAGGATACCGATCTTGCGCTCGTCAGCTACTTTCAGGACTACCTGCCAAATTTGAGCCTGGGTAACAGCGTCAAGCATGGTAGTCATCTCGTCGGCCAGCAAAAAGCGCGTTCCATGGCCGAGGGCGCGGGCAACGCAGAAGCGTTGCAGTTCGCCGGCGGACAGCTCGTTCGGCCAGCGCTTCAGCCACTCATTTTTTATGCCCAGCCCCGACAGTAATGCTTCATCCGGGACGTACCCCTCACAGAGCGTGTCACGTATACGCCAGCGAGGGTTGACGGCCTGCTCAGGATGTTGAGAAACAAGCTGCACAGGACAATACCCAGAGACAGACAAAGACTGCCCGTCAAGGAGAACTGCGCCTGCCTCTGGCCGTTCAAAACCTGCCAGCAAACGAGCCAAAGTAGTCTTGCCGCAACCGGAAGGCCCTGTCAGTCCGACAATCTCTCCCGGCAGGATGGTCAGATTAAGATTGCGTAAAATCCATGACCTGGACCTGTAACGAAAACTAACGTTATCAGCTTTAAGCGGCATGGTGACACCTAGTTTCTCCACCACGCAAGGAACGCAGTTCGGGTACGGTAGTCAAACAGTCGCGGGAGGCCAGTGAGCAACGAGGAGCAAACAGGCAGCCGCAAGGTAGGTTATCGATGGAAGGCTGGCTTCCATCGATCGGCTGGAAACCATTTTGCGGCAAAGCTTGCCATAAAGCTTTACTGTAGGGATGTCGCAAGAGTTCCCCGTCGCCACAAAAGTCGGAGGCCGGTGCTGTTTCCACTGTGGTGCCGGCATAAAAGACAGCTATCCGGTCAGCTGTTTCCAATGCAGCGGAGATATCATGCGTAATAAGCATGACGGCACTTCCTGTAGCGCTTAGCTCCCGCAGGTGAGCCAGTGTTTCCCTGACTATCATGGGATGTAACCCTGGGGTCGGTTCATCGGCGATTATAAGGCGAGCGCTGCCGACTGCGGCGGTAGCGACGAGCACACGTCTAGCCATTCCTCCGGATAACTGGAAAGGGAACAGTTGTTCTGTACCGACCGCTAGGTGGTAGCGGTCAAAGATTTCCCTCTGTAGAGCAGTGCTGTTCCCGTTAAATATGCCTGAACGCACTTGCGCCCCCACCCTCATCAGCGGGTCGAGGAAGTTGACCGACTGGGGGATCAGCGCTATTTCACGCCCTCGTAAGGCTGCCTGACGCGCTGGGGTCAACAGCTCGCCCGCGTAAACCATTTTTCCGTCAACGCAAGCGTTGCCAGGCAGGATGCCTAGGATAGCGTGAGCCAAAAGGCTCTTGCCGGAACCGCTTGCTCCGACAATGGCCAGCACTTCACCGTGGTTAATGTTGACACTTAAGTTAATAATAGCCCGGATGGTTCTTTGTCTGAGACCGCTTATATATTGAGTAAATGTGATAGAAAGATCTGACACTTCCAAAAGCGTTGTGACGGCTTCCTTTTTCATGGATATTCTTTGCTCCTTCCTCACTCTTGTGCGCTGTGTGGATCAAGCAGCAGCCGCAGGTTGTCACCCAGCACATCAAACGTGCGAACCATGATGAGCAGGGCAAGTCCAGGAAAAAAGGCCAGCCACCAGCTACCAGCGGAGAGATACTGCATCGACTCGGACAGGATGACTCCGATGGCCGGCCGGTGGGGCGACAAGCCAAAACCTAGAAAGGTAATGGCTGCCTCATGCAGGATGGCATGCGGGAAAAGCAGGATCAAACCGACCAATAACTGTGGTTTAAGATGCGGCAGGAGATGGCGGGTGGCTACCCACCAGCGGGAACGCCCTAAGTGACGAGAAACAAGCACAAATTCTGCGGAACGAAGCTGGAGCACTTCGGCACGCAGCAGGCGTGTCAGAGCCGGCCAGTGGGTGAGTGTCACTCCGGTAATTACCCCGGTGATACCACCGCCAAAGATAAAGGCAATAAGAATAAGCAAAACCAGATGCGGTACTGCGAGGAAAAGGTCGACCAACCAGGTAATCGCGGCATCAAGGCGTTTGCCTCCCAAAGCCGCAGTCAACCCCAGCACAAGTGCGATAAACGCGCTTGTGCTGGCGGCGGCGAGCCCTACCGCAAAGCTTAAAGAAAGCCCCTGAACAGTGCGTGCCAACATATTGCGGCCCAACCAATCGGTACCCAGAGGGTAGGACAGCGAAGGCGGCATGTTCCTGTTAGTCAGGTTGGTTGATAGACCCTCCTCGCCGAGGAGTAGCCCTCCGCATAGTAGTGCAAGCAAGCAGACAGTTGTCAGGGCAACGACCATTAATGTGCGCTGTCGGCGATTGAAACTGCGGCAGGATAGCAACAAAGTTTTAGCGCTGCTCACAGGCATCCCCTTTCGGCCTGAGGCGTGGGTCAATCAGCCAATAGAGCAGTTCTGCGGCAAGGTTGCCGGCAAAAACGAACAGGGCGCTAAAAGCTACCACACCAAGCAGTAGCGGAACATCACCCCGCAGGCCGGCCTGCACGGCAGCTTGACCGAGGCCTGGGTAGGAAAAAACTTGTTCTGCTAGGATAGAGCCGCCGAACAACTCGCTGAAAGAAGCAAACTGCAACGTGGTAACTGGCAGAGCGATATTACGCAAGCCGTGCCGCAGAAGCACCTGCAGACCACTTTCTCCCCTGGCTCTAGCAAATAGCACATAATCGCTCTGCAGCACTTCCACCAGCTTTTGCCTGGTATGCAGTGCCACGCCAGCCACACCAGTGATGCTTAGCGTCAGAGCCGGTAGTAGTAAATGATACAAACGGTCGCTTAACGTAACCTCATATGTGGGTACTCCGGCGGGCACACCCAACCCAATCGGGAACCAACTCAGCCAGACTGCAAAAGTAAGCAGCATTAACAGAGCAAGCCAAAAAAGTGGGGTCGAAGCCAGCGTAAGGCAGTACCACTTGATAAGGCGATCCGTCCAAGTGCCCTGTTTCATGCCTGCCAGTACGCCCAGTGCAAACCCGAAAACACCAGAAAAGACCCAGGCGGTGAGCATCAGTGCCAGTGATGCAAGAAATCGTTCGCCGATGACAGCCAACACCGGTCGGCGAAAGATCATGGAAACACCAAAGTCACCACGCAGGATAGCCATGCCCCATCGCGCAAAACGCTCCGGCAACGGCTGATCCAGACCCCAATGCTCAGCAATTTTTGCCCATTGTTCCGGGCCGACCTTTAGCATATCAGCGCCGACATAAGCCCTAACCGGATCAATAGGCGAAAGTTCGAGCAACAAAAAAGAAAGCACCGACACCGCTACCAGCAAGGTAAGTAATCTTAAAATCCGGCCTAACAAAAACAGGAGCATAATTATTCCTTCCTGCGCCATTCGGTGATATTGGCTGTCACCGGCCAGCCGTGGCCATGCGGCTGAATTTGCTGCTGCCCAAGGCTTAGCCCCTCACGGACAAAATAAAGGTGGTCAAGATTAACGAGCCAAGCCCAAGGTGCATCGCCCCTAGCGCTAAAGCCCGTCTGTCCGTCCCATTGGGCTTTCTGCCAGTAGCGGTTAGCCTCTTCTTCACTGGTAGCGGAGAGCGCCCTAGCCATATGCCCGTCAACAACGGTATTGATATAAAAACCGGTATTAAACCAGCCGGTTCCGCGAGTTTTGCTGCTGTACAGATTGTACATTTCCAGCGGGTCGTGGCTGCCCCAGCCAAACAGCACAGCGTTACTGTGCATCATAGTTTGAATGGCGTCCCAGCTTTTGCCGACCACGTCAATTTTAACGCCGAGGGGCTGCAACTGGTCGGCAACTACCAAGGCCAAAGCTTTTCTTGTCAGGTCGGCGGCAGGATAAAGAAGTGTGAATCGAGCCTGCAAGGCACCTTTTTCCAAGATACCGTCGCCGTTAGTGTCTTTCCAGCCGGCATCAGCCAATATCCGCCGTGCCTGTTCAAGGTCTGCATCGCGAATAACAGTTTCCGGATTCCACCAAGGCAAGCCGTCACTTGAGGAGAAGGCAGGCGAACCGAATCCGTCCAAAACACCTTCCACTATTGTCTGACGGTCGATAGCAACATTAATGGCTCGGCGGATAGCCAGATCAGCGGTCACATCGTTACCTACTGGGTGACCTTCTTTTGTTTGACCCCCGGCGGGAACGAAGGGGAACATGATGCCGCGGTTGTCGACGCTATCGAGGTAAAGAAGTCGCATTCCCGCTATTTCCAAGCGGGCGAAGGCCGCCGGAACGGCAAGTAGATCAACCTGACCTGCCCTAGCAGCAGCCAGTGCCGCATCATCAGACATAAAAAGGAAGGTTATTCGTTTGAAATACGGTTGTTGTCCATGGTACAGAGGATTAGCCTCGACTATCAGTTGCTGACCTTTGTCCCACTGCACGAATTTATAGGGGCCGGAGCCTAGCGGTCGGAGAGCGTAACCAGAACCGTGGGCATGTTTGGGAACAATACCGATGCGGGCCAACAGGTTCATGAAGGTTGATTGCGGCTGTTTAAGCCTGAACTCTACTGTTTGGGCATCTTTGGTCTCCACACGCTCCATGTTGTTGAGGTCGATAACGGCACCGCTAGCGGCGGCGGTGGCAAAAGTATAGGCTACATCCTCGGCCGTCAGGGGCATACCGTCTGAGAATTTTACGTCGGCGCGCAGGCGGATCGTCCAAGTTAAGCCATCGGCGCTTATTTCATAAGCGGTGGCTAGGTCATTAACAAGGGTAAGGTTGTTGTCGCGTCTAAAAAGCCTACTCTGAAACAGGGGCGAGCCGTATTGCCCCCATCCGGTGGTCGGGTCAAAGCCCGCCTCTGGTTCGCCTCCGACGGCGAGCACCAGCTCATCGGCTGGTCTTCCTTCTCTCTCGACTCTGTTCCTGTTGCCTCCGCAGCCTGTTATAGGGAACCATGCCAAACTAAATAGCAAAAGACAGAACCAGATCATTTTATTGGACATACAGCACCTCCGTGTTACTAATTTTATTATAGTAGCACTATTTCGCCGACTATTTGCTTATTCCTGCCGCTTGGCAGAAAAATTTTTTCTGGGTATTTACTTGACTAACACGCCCACTATCCCTCGTGTCGAAGAACCCGTCCTGCGTAGTTGGGTGGTACATGCATAGCGGATTCCAGGAGGCGGTAAAACAGCAGGATTCTTAATAGATCGACTATAAAAATGAAATTTTGCCTAATAGCCAACATGCAGGATTTTCTATTCAAATGTGTCGTATGATAATTAATATTCAAGACAACGGCAAGAAAACACTCCATTGGCCGAGAACTACCTAAGTAGCACCCGCAGCACTACTCACAATTATTTTACGTTCCACACGACTTGTTTTTTGTATTTTGGGACGTTCCAGTCAGAAGTTTGATTTTATTGGGAATTTTGCTGTATAATCAAATAAGGTCAACCGCAAGGCAGGTGAGGCGAATGGCAAAGAAAAAGAAAAACGAAATTACAATCCGCAGTTCCTCCGCTCTATACCTGACATTTGTTTCATCGTCGGGCGGTAGTGGCGATAGCGTTGAAATCCGGCATGAAGACGAGAATATCAGTATTCCGTCTTATAACGCGATCACTTCTTTCGACGAACATTATATTTTCATAAACGACGATGGCGAGCTCGAATACCGCACAAAAGGAGTGTCAAGGCCACTGCTTCAAGGAATTGCGGAAAAAATAGATTTTGAGATTAGTTTTAGTGCGGCCGACGCCAATCCTAATTTGCTTGCGTTTAATATTTCGGGAATACGTGAGACAGGACATACATACGCTTTGAGCAGTAAAGTCTATCTGGAAAACCTTACTCTAAATAACAGAATAATAACAGGCAGTCTTTCGGGCCGGCTGCGCTTTATTAAAACCCCGTCTGCCACTCCGGCAATTATTTCAGTCAAACCAACCAGCGTTTTTACTGCTCAACACTTCAATGGAACTTTTGAGTTGACGCTGCATAATGATCGCTTTCTTGTTACAGATAAAAGCAACATCTTACTGGGCAATGATTTTAAGGGACTAGCCGTCACCTCTTACTCTGTAGATGTTAATGACGACATCAAAGCCCGCATTGCATTATCCGGAACATTGAACAGAGTTTACGGTAGCGGTAGCATTGAGGTGCCGGCTGACGGACTAGCGGGAGGCGTGGCAAAAACTGCAAATGTATTGGTGGAAGTGCCAATCGGCTTTCTGCTTGCGACTCCCAACCCGATTGCAGCTGGCAATTTAAGTAGGGAAGTATTCATACTGACGCTTACCGATATCGACAACAGTTTTAAAGAAACATTAAGTGGAAATATCACGCTTGGGGGGATTTTTCAGGGTTAACTGTCAGTGATATTGCCGTGGATCCCTCCAACAATAAAGTTGCCAGTTTAAAACTGAGCGGTGACTTAGCATATAATACCGGAAGCGGAACGATTACGGTTGGCGGCGACACCTTGGCAAGCGGCTCTGCTTTGACTGCGAATGTAAAGGTGGCAGCCTGCCGTTACCACTTTCGACCTAACCATCGCTCATGACGGACAAGGGAGCAGTATCCCTGGCATCGGCACTCATCAATACAATTCTGGCGCGACAGTGGCGCTCTCTGCAACGCCCGAAAGCGGGTGGAGGTTTGTATGTCATGGATAGCAACAAAACTGCAACCGCAGTGTTTTCAAGGCTTCCGCATGCTATCGTGGACTCCATCGCTTACTTTGCTTCGACCAATAAGAAAGATTTGCATATAGACGTTTCCGTCGTTGATCCGGCAGGCAATCTGGTAACGGGCAGCACTGCCGTCAGTATCAGCCTCCGGCGTGATGGGAATCTCCTTAAAACGCTCTCCGGCACAACTGCAAACGGCAGAATCAGATTTACAGAGAGTTATCACCCAAATATTCCTCGCGGCACCTACACTTCGGTCGTTACATCGGTGTCTAATGCAAATTATAACTGGAATGGAACAACGCCAGACAACAGCTTTGTCATGAGGTAGGAAGCAAGGGGCGCTTGCTTCTGCTGTGCATACATGAAAAACCAGCCCGCTCCCATAGGGTGTCCTCAGCGACTTCATTCTTCTGGGCAATCAAAAATTTTGCGCAGGTTAATTAAAAGGCTCAACTGGTGGCGTTCTACCAACAGTTGAGCCTTCTTTCGCGCAAAACTTCCGATTGTCCCCTTAGAGAACCGTCTCCCTGTTTCTGCTGGTGGAGGGCAGGCAGGGCTTATTTTTTTGTGTAGGGTAACGTGGCGGACAGCGTTTTTTGTGCCTCGAATGCCATAAATCCTCTTGAATCATGTAAAGCAGGAATGGTATAATATTGTCATAATAATATCAAAGGATGTGGATCAAGTGAAGCCATATGAACCGTTCGCTATGGACATAAAGCCATCTAGCACGATACGCCATGACTATAACAGATTCTCCAAGCGCTGCCATGAAACACAAGCGCCGATAATTATTACCAAGAACGGTGAGGCTGATTTGGTAGTAATGAGTTATGAGGCTTTTCAAAAAATGCTTGCCAGGCAACAATTAGGCAGGATGCTGGCGGATGTTGACCGGGAAATCATCGAAGGAAAGCAGCTAAGAGATTTTGAAGAAACTTTTGCGACACTAAAAAAGAGGATCGAAGATGTATAAAAAAATCCTGCTCTCTGAAGCAGCCTACTATGACATGGATAGCGTTTTCTCCTATGTCTCACAGGATAATAAAAAAGCTGCAGAGATGCTGCGCTCGCGTCTTTACAAGGCGATTACCCAGCTTGCTGATTTCCCAGAGAAAGGGGCTGTTTTGCCTGAGGAAGATGCTCCCGGCGCTGAGCGCGGCTACAGGCGAATTGTGCAAAATCCCTATATCATTTTCTATCGGGTGCTGGATGACAAAATAGTTATTGCCCGCGTGCTGCATGGTCGACAAAATTGGCTACAGTCGTTATTTGAGATCTCTGAACATGAGTAGGCATAGCATACAATGTGGTAGGTACTAAAATCGCGAGATTCAAATTTTGTCCTTGGCGACTTCACTCTTCTGGGCAATCAAAAATTTTGCGCGAGTTACGTCGAAAAGCCCAACTGGCGGTGTTTAAACCAACAGTTGAGCCTTCTTTCGCGCAAAACTTCCGATTGTCCCCTTAAAGAAGAACGAAATCGCTGTCGCGATGGCTTCTAACTAAAAATCAAAAACCCTATAAAAAAAGTTCACAAAAAATAAGAAAAGTATGCCTTATCTATGGTATTGTTTAAGTTACCACACAAAAACAACCATAAGAAGAGAGGCATACCTTTCGTTTATGATTATACCACATTCCCAACTCACAAAACAGAGCATACTTCAAACAGGTAGATCACCTCCTGCAACCCGGTTTATGACGGATAAACCTACTACAGAAGCAGGAGAGAAAACAATTAACCGACTATCTGCAAGAGATCGAACTGTACTTTGAACTGAAGGGGACACCTGAATCTTCACAGGAATCATATCGACGACGGATTCATGCTTTTATTACATTCATCCAAGAGAAGCACTCCACTCTGGATGAAATTACAGAAAAAGATATCCAGCAGTATATTTTGTTCCTAAAGAGAAAAAAAGGACTCTCCGACCCTGCCGATCAGGTATCCGCTTTTTTTTCCGCTGATTATTGTTCCGCATTGGCTTGTAATCCCACTGGCATTCTTGTATCTGCCAGCACTGCTGCTATTGCTAGGGCAGTGTATCAGACGATTTATCAGGCAAGAACGCCGATTAACGCTTATGGCTCTCATTGGTGTTCATCTTTTCATCATCTCGTTTTGTTCTTCCCCCTGAGTTACCAACAGTCTAATCTGTGACGCCTACGCGGTAAAGCTGGTTATCGAGGGGGAATTGCTTTAACCAAAAAAACATCAGCGGCCGTGGTAGTGGCATGTGGGCAAATAATTCCAGGTATGCTTACAATGAAAGGTTGAATATTTCTCGCAGTTCACTGTCGGACATTTCGGTCAGCCATGTTTCTCCGGCTGATACTGTCAGGTTCGCCAGTTCTTTTTTTGTTTCGAGCATGGTGTTGATTTTTTCCTCCAGTGTACCGAGGGTAACGAATCTGTGGACGGTGACATTGTTTTTCTGGCCGATGCGGTAGGCTCTGTCTGTGGCCTGGTCTTCGACTGCGGGGTTCCACCATAAATCGTAGTGGATCACATGGGTGGCCGCGGTCAGGTTCAGGCCTGTGCCGCCTGCTTTGAGGGAAACCACCATTAAGCGGGAAGCGGGGTCGGACTGAAACGCTTCGACCAGCTTTTCCCGGGATTTTCTTTGCAAACTGCCGTGGAAAAAGCTGACCGGAAGGGAGAGCTTGCTTTCCAACATCTGGACCAGCAGTTCGCCCATTTCTTTGTACTGGGTGAATATGAGGGTTTTTTCGTTTCGCTGCACGATTTGTTTGAGTAGAGCGAGGGCCATGTCCGCTTTGCCGGAATAATGGGGTTCGGGCTGGCCTTTTTTTGAGAAATGGGCAGGGTGGTTGCAGATTTGTTTCAGCGAGGTCATCAGGCTGAAGATCAAACCCCTTCTCGCCATGCCGTCGCTGTCACTGATCTTTTTCATTTCCCGCTCCAGCACCTCGTGGTAGAGCGCGGCCTGTTCCGCCGTCAGGCGGCAGTATTCATTCTTGATTACTTTCTCGGGCAAATCGGATAAGACGGTTTTGTCGGATTTCATCCTGCGCAGGAGAAAGGGGGCGGTGGCTTTGCGCAGCAATCTGGCTCTTTCCGTGTCTCTGTACTTCTCAACCGGTACGGCAAAACGCTGGGCGAATTCTTTTCTTGACCCTAGGAAGCCGGGGAGGATGATGTTAAAGATGCTCCAGAGTTCATCGAGTTTGTTTTCCACGGGTGTGCCGCTCATCGCCACATACCCGTCGGCGCGGAGTGATTGTAACGCGATGGCCTGGGCACTGTCGGTATTTTTCACATTCTGTGCTTCATCGATCACCAAAAGGCCCCAGCGTTTTTTGGACAGCAGTTCCTTGTCGTTGCGCGCTACGCCGTAACTGGTAATAATGATGTCTGTGCCTGAGGTCTGCAGTTCCCGGTCGGGGCCGTGGCAGACGGTCACGTTAAGCGAGGGCGCAAAACGGGCACATTCTTTCTCCCAGTTGCTAAGCAGCGTGGTAGGGCAGACCACCAGTGCCGGCCTGCGCAGTTTCCCTTCTTCTTTCAGTTTCAGGATGAGTGCGATGACCTGCAGTGTTTTGCCGAGGCCCATGTCGTCGGCCAGGCAACTGCCGAGCCCTCTGCCATAATTGCCGTACAGCCAGCGCAGGCCACGTTCCTGGTAGGGGCGCAGGCTGGCCTGGAGGCCGGCCGGTATGGAGAGGTCTCGTTCCGTGTGCAGGTCAGCCAGGAGCTTTGCCAGGACTGCATCGTGTTCAAATCTGACATCGCCCACCTCTCCCGTCAGGCCGGCGCGCAGCAATTGGGCCGGCCCGAGCTTTGGCAGAGGTTTTTTCAGCTGGGCCAGGATGCGGTCTACTTCTTCCGGCTTAAGCAGGAGATAGCTGTCGCGGTAACGCACAATCCCTGAGGCATCCGCCGCCAGTTTTTTAAACTCCTCTCCGCTCAGACGCGTGTCGCCCAGGGACACTTCCCAGTCAAACGAGACCATTTCGGCCACCGAGAGGTAGGTAACGTTTTTCCCTTTGCTTTTGGCGGACAGCACAAGCTTCGGCGAAAGGACGGAGCGGAGTTCTTTTGGCAATAGCATTCTGATGCCAAGCATGGAGAGCACTTCTTTGCCTTCGCCGAGAAAACGCGACAGCTCGTCGGTTCCCATGGCAAGCGGCTGTTCTCCTTTGGTGGCGAGCATTTCTTTCAGTTCGAGACAATACCTGGCAGCTGCGGCAATTTGCCTTGCCACCATAGCCAGCACGTCTCCTGTCGGACGGGAAAAAGCGTCCTCGCTGGCAAAAAGACGGGCCAGAGGTATGGGCGGCGCCAGGGGGTCTTCCCTGTCTTCCACGTCAAGAAAGAATCTGAACTTTTTCCGGCGCCCGGCCGGCAGTTCAATCCGCACCAGCGGGCTGAAGCGGCCGGTCATACCGGACAGGCTTCCCAGCCAGTCGGCAACCGCTTTTCCCGTCTTCTTTTCATCAAACTTTGCCGGGCGGTAGTCGGCCATTTGGAAAAAGGCGAGGCACAGCTTATCGTCTTGTTCAATATTGCTGTATTCCCGCATGATGAAGGCCAGGTAAAGCGAAACGATTTCTTCCGCGCCTTGCCTGCCCGGCATGACCGCTTTCTGTTTACGGTTAAAAATCAGGGCGGGCGGCATCAGCTTTGCCAGCATGTCGATGGCGGCCAATACATCGGCATCACGGGACAGCGGCCTGTAAGAAACATAGAATTGGCCGGTTTTCTGCTGAACGACTTCCGGGATAATGGCGGATGCCCGGGCCAGCGCGAGGGCTACCGTTGCGGCGGCGCTCAGGAATTTGATCTCGGGAGGGCCTTCAAGTAAGAGGGGTTTTTCCAGAAAGTGTTTAAATAAGGTTGGCAACCCGGTTTTGATCCCGCGGAGCTGCCGCATCCTGCAATGTCCCGCTTCCAGCAGCGGGACACGCGCCATGGCCGCTTTGTCAGCGGCTTCAAAGGGTGAAACCTGCTCTGGCCAGACAAAAGCTTCTGTATTAAGGGGCTGCCCCTCATCATGGTAGAGGATCCGTATGCCGGCCGCTTTTTCTAAGGCGTTATTATCGGCGATGTCCAGCGTTTCGGTGGCCGCCGCCACATTTTTATAGGCCTTTTGGAGCAGCTTTTTAAATCCCGCGTTAAAAAGCGGTTTATCAGCAAGCAGGGGAAAGATTGCTCTGCCTGCTTTTTTGTCCAAACCGGTTAGGCTGAATACGGCGGCTTCGTCCGGCTGCGCGGTTACGTCCGACAGCGGGATAAACCTGTCTTCCCGTTTCACTTCGCCGGCAAAACCGGCCGTTTCCATCAGTTCTTCTTTGGCAAGCCCCCGCAGGCTGAAGAGAAGAAACGGATCGATATCTATTTCCTGTGCCAGCACGTAGAAGACGGCCGCCAGATGCTTGCAGGGATTGGCCCAGTCGGGACAGGAACAGCTTGCGGCTATTTCATTCCACGAGCCGGGGAACAGTTGAATATCGTGGCGTTCAAACACAACCGGCAAATCGAGCGGCAGCTTGCCCATGGTCAGTTCCGCGGCAAAGGCCGGGTTTTCGCCGATGACTATGTTTATGGTTTCCACCTGGCCCGGTGTAAAGGGCTTCAGCCTCAGGTGAATTTTGTATGCGGACGCGCGTTTTCCTTTTACACGCGCTTCCAATACGCCGTCTTGGATTCTGACATCTTTCACCCGGCCCTGGGTCGCATAGCTCCGGCCTTTGGGCAGGCGGTTGCTGTGGTCGAACTGCCGCAGCGCGTCGAGCCAGGCGTCGCCCCATGATGTTTTGGCGAAGGCCCGCTTCCGTCCGGATTCTCCCTTTAGTACACGTTTCAGCGACCTTACATGTTCCCGCAGGCCGGCTTTCAGCTCTCTCTCGTTAATTCGTTCGGCATATTCCCGCGCCTTGGCCGGCTCTCCTGTTTCCAGCCAAAAGCCTGCTATGTTAAACAGGAGATAGGGGTTGTCCGGGTCGAAGCTTTCCAGTAAATCCAGGAGTACCTTGGCTTTATCCGGCATCTCTTCCGTCCGGTACAGATTAGCGAGCGTTAACAGCGCCGGGGGAAACGTCACTCCCCGGTCAAACATGCCTTGCAGCAGCTGAATGGCTTCCCTGTTTTTCCCCTCAGCCCTCAGTCGCAGGGCATTATCATACAGTCTCTTAGTTTCGGCGTCCAATGTTGGGCTTACCATGGCTTTATTGATTCGTATCAGTTGCTTTTTCCCGTCCAGCAGAATGGGAATGTCTTCATTTTCCCGGTAAACGCCTGCTTTTACGAGCCCCATGGCGGCAGATAATTTTACGGGAGCGGGAAACAGAGCGGCTTCGAGGACTTCGCGGCCAAACTGTTTTCCCCACTCGCCGCCGTAAGCGATCATCATTTCCACTGTGGCGGCCGCCTGCCGTTCGTCTTTATTCTCATGTACCACAGTCAGTAGCAATGACATGCGGACCATGCCGCTTCTCAGCAGTTCAGGCAGATTGTCATCCCGGACATAATTCAGAAGTTGTTCTGTATGCCGCGCCGTAATCACCTCATACTCGAGCGAAAAAGGAGGTATGGTCTCCCTGCCGGCCAGAAGCGCCACGGTTTGCATACCGGGTGCATAACCGAGTTCCGAGATGCCTGCCCAATAAGAGGCAGCCTGCTGGAACCGTTTCAGATTAAATGCGGCGATACCTGCTAGATACTTATTCTCCCAGTTCACATGGTGCGACTGCCAGCGTTTATAAAGATCGTGTACCTGACGGTCATCACCGAGTTTACCCGCGGCCCTCATGATCATTACGGTATACTCCTGCCAGGGGCGGAGGGCGGCAGGTCCTTTCGCCCTCATGGCGGCCAAACCGCGCTCAAACTCACGGATAGCTTCATGCAGTTCCTTTTTTGCCTCCTGCAACCGGCCCAGTTCAGCGAAGCACATCGCCGCCAGACTTTTCGCAAACGGGTTGGCTTTCCCCTCAGGCAAAGCGAGCGTCTTCAGTGCTTCTTCGGGTTTACCCTGCAACAACCTGGCCATCGCCAGGTTGTTGCGCAGCACATGGTTTTCTTCCATCTTCAGCATTTTGACCAGCATATCTTCAGCCTGGCTGAACTTCCCCTGCTCTAAATATTCACGCGACTGCCCCTCAAGTCTGACAAGCTTGTCTCTCTCCATAGCACACCTCTTTGAACGTTATCGGACTGAACAGTATTTATTCTATGCGATATCCGTCGCTTCCTTTGCCGTCGCTTCCTTTGTTTGAGCTGACACGGCAATAGAGGTTTGAAAAAAAGCCGTGGATGACCACTGCTTTTACGTTATTTAGTTGACAACGTTTACTTGATTCTTTTTAAAATAGATTCATCGTGCTTTGCCACTTCTACTTCTATGCTGTCCAGTTTTTCCGACAATAATGCCTGTCCGTCAAACAGAGCAGCTAATTTAGCGCCGTGCTAATTCTCGATTTTTACTACCGTTTTCTCTACAGATGACAGCCTTTCATCAACTCTCTTAAACCCTTCCTGCATCTTAGCGTAGATTCTGTCCTGACTGCTCTTTAAGTCGGCGTACATCTTCTCCTGACTCTCTTTGAAGTCGGCGTGCATATTAGTCATGAGTTCGAGGATTTTTTCAGATTCCATAAAAACTCCCCTTTTCTTCTTCCCCATCCGCCTGCGGAGTGCTCGTGTTTAACAATGCAGGCATTTGCATGCTCTTTAGATGATTATAACATCGGAGGCGGCAGGCGGACAAGCAAGTACTTTCTGTAAGTGTAGCAAAAAAGAAGGACACATTTGTGTCCGTTGAATACTTCTTGATCTCATTCTTAAAAGAGGTCGATACCCGTCTGCCGGCTACTTTCTGCTGACAAATCCGTGTAAAGCAAGCAAAACGTAAAAAGCGGCCTAGATTTTAGCATGCTGATAACTTCCAACGTTGGGAATCATGCGGGCCATGGTTTACCACGATTCATTGGTGATTAGTTGAGATTTATTGACGGAGAAGCAAAGTACCGATACACTGCTATTGAGGTGGATTCAATGCGTTACGAAGGTATGGTATATCGTCCGCCTAGTGAGGCGAATAGTTTGATTATCTAGGCGACAGTGGGTTGCCCGCATAACCGCTGTGCGTTTTGTTCTATGTACAGGGAGAGTCGTTTTAGGATTCGGTCGGTGGATGAGATTAAGGAAGATCTGGATATGGCGAAGGATATTTACGGAGATGTACGGTCGGTGTTTTTGCCGATAGGGCTTATAAGCTGCGATAACTTAGACGTACAGATACTGAGATTCTTCTGGTAGTGTACAGCATTCTAGTAAGCCATGGCATACAACTTCATTTACAGTATTAGTCTGCGAAAGTCCCCCACCCTCAAACCCCCGACAAAATAAGGAGTTATAAGCCCTAAGCCTTAAATTTTTACTCCTTTTTTGTCTCAAAAGAGTTGGTTATACACCGCCAAATCAGGGTTACGTCAAAGTCGAGTAAGATATAATAACAACAAATAATTTTAATACGCCACTGGTCTTTTCTTTTTTGATCTGCTAAAATGTAGTTAAATACATTTTTCGATCAAAAGAGGAGTCTTGAATGCCTGTACAAATGGAATTGCAGTCGTTGATTGTCCGACCCATTGAACCGGAGGAAGAGCA
>Ga0208735_100446_pt1 | contig 18222 bp, 23 predicted proteins | sample Subbio12Aug_8Aab_FD_184829 | JGI IMG/M metagenome (GOLD analysis project Ga0208735, IMG submission 184829) | Serpentinite rock and fluid subsurface biosphere microbial communities from McLaughlin Reserve, California, USA - CR12Aug_8Aab (SPAdes) | ecosystem: Environmental > Terrestrial > Deep... | reverse complement strand
CCTACCACACCGCCTGGGTCAAGGTGCATTACACGGCCGAATTCTTCTGCGCCAACCTGACGCTGGAGATGGACGACACCGACAAGCTCAAGCTGCTGGTCGAAGACGCGCAGCGCTTCGGCCTCGAGTTCGAGCCGCCCGACGTCAACCTAGGCGGCTACCGCTTCGAGCCGGTGAGCGAGCGCTGCATCCGCTACGGCCTCGGGGCCGTCAAGGGCACCGGGCAGCAGGCCATCGAGGCCATCGTGGCCGCGCGCCAAGGCCAAGGCGCGGGGCCGCGGGCCGCGGTGGTGGGGCCGTTTAGCAGCCTGTTCGATTTTTGCGCCCGCATCGAACGCGGCCGCCTCAACAAGCGCACCGTCGAGGCGCTGGTCAAGGCCGGCGCCTTCGACCGCCTGCACCCGGATCGCGCCGCCGCGCTGGCCTCGGTCGAGCTGGCCTTTGATTTTGCCCAGGCGCAGCAGGCCAACGCCTTGCAGGGCGGCTTGTTCGACCTGCCCGGCCAAGCCGGCGGCCACGGCGCCAGCGACCAAGAGCCGGCGCTGGCCGAGGCGCCGCCGTGGAGCGTGCGCGAGCGCCTGACACACGAAAAAGCCGCGCTCGGGTTTTACTTCTCGGGCCACCTGTTCGACCAAGCCGCCGACGAAGTGCGCCGCATCGCCCGCACCCCCTTGGCCGACGTGACCGAGAGCCGCGAACCGCAGCTGCTGGCCGGCATCGTGGGCGATTTGCGCGTGATCAACGGCCAGCGCGGCAAGGTGGCACTATTCAAGCTCGACGACCGCAGCGCCGTGCTAGAAGCCAGCGCCGACGACGCGCTGCTGCAGGCGCACCGCCACCTACTGCAAGACGACGAACTGGTGCTGCTGCAAGTGCTGGTGCAGCCCGACCGTTTTTCGGGCGGGCTGCGCCTCAAGGTGCAGCAGGTGTGGGACTTGCCCGCTGCCCGCTGCCGCTTTGGCAAATACCTGCGCGTGGCCGTGGGGCCCACCCAGCGTCCCGAGATCGCCGCGCTGCTGCAAGCGCACCCGCCCCGGCGCCACCAGACCGAGCTGGGCGAGGTGCTGCGCGGCCTGCCGCTGCGCCTAGAGGTGGAGTTCGAGGCCGTGCGCGCCACGCTGCAGCTCGACCCCCAGCGCGCCCAGTGCTACCCCTGCGACGCCGCGCTGGCCGCTTGGCGCACCCAAGCGCACCAGCAGCGCGCCGAGGTGGTGTACGAATGAGGGTGGCTGTGATAGAGTGAGCGTGCAAACTCTATATGGCTTGTGAAAAAGGCTTGCACATGGCTACTTCAATTCAGCTCGATCCCGAAATCGAGCAGCGGCTGGATTTTCTTGCCAACCAAACCGGGCGCAGCAAGGCGCACTGCCTGCAAGCCATCATCGCGCAAGGCATCGAGGACATGGAAGATTACGTTCTAGCTGCCGATGTGCTCGAACGGGTGCGCCAAGGGAGCGAGCCCGTACACAGCGCCGCAGATATCCGGAGAGACCTTGGTCTGGACGGTTGATTACACCGCCACGGCCAAGGCGCAGCTAGGCAAGCTTGATCGGCAGACGGCCAAGCGCATCCTGGATTTTATGGATCAGCGCGGCGCCGGACCCGCGCCGCATAGGCAAGGCCCTCACGGGGCCGCTGGGTGGGCTGTGGCGTTACCGAGTGGGCGATTGCCGGGTGATCTGCGACCTACAGGACGGCAACTTGCGTGTGCTCGTGCTGCAGATCGGCAACCGGAACCAGATTTATCGCTAAACCGCTTCACCAGCAACCCGCGCTCGCCGCATTGGCGTTGTTCAACGCCGTTTGGGTGCCGCGCTGATCGATGCGCAGCGTCAGGCAGGCCGCATCGCGCGCGGCTTGGCCGCCAATGGCCACGGCCTGGATCGAGTAGGTGCGTGCATCGGGCACGCCGTTGAGGCTGAAGGTGTAGTGCTGGGCCAGATCGGTGCTGCACTGAATAGTGGGCAGCACCAAGCCGGTGTAAGCCATGTTCGTGGTGTAGTGGCGCTCGGCAAACTGCGCCAGCTCCAGCAGGCAGGCGGTGGCCGCGTCGCGCCGCGTTTCGGTGACGTGGCGCTGGTAGCTCGGCAGGGCGATCGCCGCCAGAATGGCGATGATGGCCACCACGATCATGAGTTCGATCAGGGTGAAGCCTGCGAGCGCTCGGCGCAGCGGCAAAGGTTCGCGGCGGGGGCGGGCTGCGGCCGGTGCTGGGGCAATGGGTGTGGGTGCTTGGAGCATGGCAGCTGTGGGCGTGGTCGGTTTGGGGGGTGTGACGAGGCGAGTTAGCGGATGATCTCACGCCACGAGATGCGGCGTGGAACGACAGAGCGTTGCACGGGCACATCGTTCGCAAAGTTGTCGTCGCGGCGGCTGTCGCCATTGTCGTCGCCATTGTCGTCGCCATTGTCGTCGCCATTGTCGTCGCCATTGTCGTCGCCATTGTCGTCGCCATTGTCGTCGCGGCGGCCGTCGCCACGCCACGAGATGCGGCCTGGAACGGCAGAGCGTTGCACGCGCACATCGTTCGCAAAGTTGTCGTCGAGCCGGCCGTCGCCATTGACGTCGGATGCGTCGTTGTAGGCTTCGTAAAACAAGGTGTGGTCGCACGCCATGGTCAGCATCACCAGCGGCGGCGCGCCCTGGGCCACGGCCAGCGGCGCGGCGGTTTGGGGGTTGGCGCCCAGCGCCCCCGGGCTGCTCGCGGCGGCCATGGGGCCCAGCAGCAGGCTGGCGCCAGCGGCAGCCAAAGCAAGCAGCACAGCGCAGCGTCGCAACCAAGGCCGCGCCGCAGCGGGCCAGTGCAGGGCGGGCAGAGATCGGGCAAGAGGTGGCATGGCGCGGCTCCTCATTCGGCGATGTAGATCGACTGCAAGATCACCACGGCGCGGCCATCGGCCGGCTGGCTGCGCGCGGTGATGCGGTAGCCGTTGCAGACTGTGTTGGGCGGCTGCTCTTGTGGGTCGCAAACGAAGCCCGGGCCTAGGTGCTCGACAAAAAACTGCGGTGCGCCCGCCGCCAGCGGCGAAACCAAGGTGGTGGCGTTGCGCCAGCCGTTGAAGCTGGCGTCGTCCCAGCGCGCACTGTTGCAGGCTGGGACCGGGGGTGAGCACAAGCCGTTAACACAGGCGCCGTTGTTGAGCTGGCCGCAGTCCATGGCAGTGGGTGGGGGAGCGGTGTTCGACGCAGCAAGCGCTTCGCCTTCGCGCAGCGCGGTTTCGGCTGCCTGAAAGGCGAGGTTGCGGTCAAAGCTGTTGGCCGCCATGCGTTCTTCGACCGTAAGCATGCGCACCGAGGTCACGCCCAGCAGCGTGACCAGCAGCAGCATGACCAGCGCCATCAGCAGCACCATGCCGCTTTGGGTGTGGGGGCGGTGGCGCAGGGTGTTCATGGCAAGCGGTTGCGCAGACCGACGACGAAGGGAAAGGTGCGGGTGATGCGCTGGGCATCGGTGCCCACGGCTTCGGCGGTGGCGAAGGTGAGCTCGAGGCGCACAGCGTGCACCTGGCGCCAGTCGTTCACCTCGGTGGCCGTGACATAGCTGTCGCCCAGCGCACCGGCGGCGCTGCGTTCGAGGTAAACGATTTGCATATCTGTGATGTTTTCGATCACTTCTTCGGGCGCGCTCGCTTGGCCGGTGCCGGCGTTGTTGACCAGCGAGACGCGGTGGAGCGAGGTGCCACCACGGCTGTTGTGAGCTATGTACCACGCGTTGACTTGCAGCCGAGTCAGGAAACCGCCGGCGGCAAAGGAATAAGCACTGCCTGCAGTCGAGCAGTCGTGCGGGGCCGCGCTCGAGAGGCCGAGTTCTTTGCGACAATTGCCGGGACTCACGGCAGCGCCGGTGTTGTGCACGATGGTGGTGTTGGCCTGGTTGGCGTTGCTCACCTGGAATATGGCTGCCTGCCGCATGTCGCAGGCGAGCACGATGTCGCCATCCTCGAGGCCGTGCTGAGCGCGGTTGACCTGCAATTGCGCTGATTGTGGTTGGTGGCTGACTATGCTGAGCGCGACCTCATTGCTGCCCGACCACACCACCACCGCGTCGGTGCCCGCTACGCGGCTGAGCGCGGTGCTGCCAAAAGCGCGCGCTGGGAAAGCTGTATTGCCATCAAAGCCTTGCAACCCCTGGCCCCACTGGTTCCACCAAGTGTTTGCGGGCGCGTCCACCACATTGGCCGTAGGTATCTGGCTGCCGCACGCGATGCCCCCGGCTTCGCGCAAGTCGCGCCCGAGCAGTTCAAAGGCCAGGCGTGCGTTTTCGTTGACGCGCGCCATGTTTTCTACCTGGCGGAAGGTTTGGTGGTTGGCCAGATACAGCCCGCCCACGGCCCCGATCAGCAGCAGGCCCAGCAGCAGCGCCACCAGGACCTCGATCAGCGTCAGGCCGCGCTGGCGCAGTACGCTGGTGGCGCCGTGGCGCGGGCGCTGGGCTGGGCGGCCCGGTGCGCCGTGCGCTGCCACCGGGGCCTGCGAGGTGCGCCGATTGTGCGGGGGGCGTGTGGTGGGGGTGTGCATGGTGTATGGGTGGTCTAAATCTGGCTGACGATTTCAACCACCTGCATCGCCGCGCCCCCGGTGCCGCGGGTGTCATCCCATTGCACTTGCACGGTGCAAATGGCTGATCCACCGCCCGGCAAGCAGACCACCAAGGCGCAGGTGTCAGCCTCACCCAGCGTGTCGCGCAGGGCATTGATCCAGACCTCGCGGTCGCGAGTCGCCAAATCGGTGCCAGCAACCGCAGGGCCGCATATCCGGCTGTTGGGCAATGCCCCCATGTTGTATAGGCCCGTAATGGCGTCCACGCGGTTGGCGCGCATCGCATCCATCTTGAAGTGCGCCAGCATCGAGGCCTGGCTGCGCTGCAGCGCGCTTTGGTTGTTTTGCAGCGCGTTGATCTGCATCGCCGACATGCCCAGCATGCCAAAGGTGAGCAGCAAAAACGCCACCAACACCTCAATCAACGACGCCCCACGTTGCCGCCCAGCCGGTGCACCCCGGCGCAGCCGTGCCCCTGACGGCTGCTGGCCCAGCCGGCGCGTTGCGCCAAAAGAGGGGGAGGGGGGGCGGGCGGGGTTCATGGGGTGCAGGTGGTGAAATTGGCGCCCTGATCGTTTTCGGGGATCCGGTCAATGTTGCTGTCGGTGGCCAAGCGCGGACGGGAGGGCGTGACGATGAGGGCGCGTGCTTGGGGCAATAGGCCGTTGTGGCAGACGATCAGGTGGGGCGGGCTGGGGTTTGGGGGGGTTGCGAACTCAGCTTGGCCACGTGCGTTGTAGCTCAGCCGCTGCGCCACCCCAGGGCTGCCGCGCAGCGTGAGCCTTGGCCCAAGGGCGCCCCAAGTGCGCAGCACCGCGTCGGCTGCCACGGCGGGCGGGCCAGCCTGTGCGGGCGTGACCGATCCGTCGCCATTGCGGTCGTGGAACACGATCCAGCCGTTTTCCCAACCTGTGGGGCTGGCGCAGGAGGTGCCGTTGGCGCTGCGGCACAGCGTGGTGGTACTGTTGAGCCGTATGGCTTCAGAGCGTGCCAGTTGCAGCGCCATCATCAGCTCGTTGGCGGCGCTGTTGATCCGGTTGCGCTCGATCATGGCGCTAAAATTGGGTGCTGCCAGCATGGCCAAAATGGACACGATGCCCACCACCACCATGACCTCGGCCAGGGTGACGCCGCGAACGCGGCGGCGGTAGGGGCTCGTACTGTCAAGCATGCGCGCATCATAATGCCGCACTGGACCAAGCAAGGGCCACCTGCCGACGAACGGCGCTTTTGGGCTGCTCAGCGGTGGGCGGGGAGCAGGTTAAGGCCATGCTGGAGGAGCTTGCCGACCAAGAGCTCTAGCGCAAAGTGGCAAGCCGCCTTGCCGACAAGGCCCGAGCCGTCGAGGTTGGCATTGACGATGCCTGAGCAACTGCAGCGGTGCCGCCCAATCGCAATCAGATCGGCGTGCTTTCTATCAAATTCGATGCCCCCGCCATGCGCGCACCCCTCCCCACAGACGCCCCGCCCACAGCCCAGCCCGAACTCGACCCGCTAGCTGCCCAGCGCTGGCGTGGCCTTGCGCGCGCGCACAGCCCTTGGCTGCACGAAGAGGTGGGGCAGCGCATGGCGCAGCGGCTCGACTGGCTGCTGCAGACACCCGCCACTTGGCTGAGCTGGCACCCCGCGCTGGGCGGCTGGCAGGCGCAGCAGGCGGTGCAGGCGCGCTGGCCGCAAGCGCGCCTGCACCTGCTCGACGAACAAGGCCAACTGCAGCAGCACGCCGCCAGCCCAGAGCCCACACCGGCTTCGCCCACGCCCACGGCTGCCCCTGCGCCCCCCGCCATCGCCCCAGGCCAAGCCGATCTGCTCTGGGCCAATATGGCGCTGCACCTGTACGCCGAACCGCAGCCGCTGCTGGCCTGCTGGCACCGCTGGCTGCGCCCCGATGGGCTGCTCTATTTTTCGAGCCTAGGGCCCGACACCCTGCGCGAGCTGCGCCCACTCTACGCAAAACGCGGCTGGCCGCCGCCGCACCAGCCCTTTGTCGATATGCACGATTGGGGCGACATGCTGGTCGAGAGCGGCTTTGCCGCCCCGGTGCTCGACACCGAGCGCATCGTGCTGTGCTACCCCAGCCCCGAGCGCTTGCTGGCCGACCTGCGCGCCTTTGGCCGCAACCTGCACCCGCAGCGCCCCGCCTGCCTGCGCGGCCGCGGCCACCGCCAGCGCCTACTGGCCGCCATCCAACACGAACTGCCACGCACCCCAGAGGGCCAATGGAGCCTCAGCTTCGAGATCATCTACGGCCACGCCGTGCGCGCCACCCCCCGCGTGCCCGTGGCCGCCAGCAGCAGCGTACCACTCGAGCAGATGCGCCAGTGGCTGCGCCAAGGGCGCGGCTAGGGGGCCCCAAGCCAAAGCCGCCCCAAGCTTGGCCGCTGCACAGGCAAGCCGTAGCTGGCCTCGTCTGGCGGGTATCATCGACCGCACCATGCCCCACCCCAACCAAGCCCACGACACCGGCTACAAACTGCTGTTCTCGCACCCCGAGATGGTGCGCGACTTGCTCACCGGCTACTTGGGTGGTGAGTGGCTGCAGCAGGCCGACTTCAACACCCTAGAGCGCGTCAACGCCAGCTACGTGAGCGAGAACGAACGCCAGCGCCACGACGACATGGTCTGGCGGCTGCGGGTGGGCCAGCAGTGGGTGTGGGTGTACCTGCTGCTCGAGTTTCAGAGCGAGCCCGACCCCTGGATGGCCTTGCGCATGATGGTCTATGTTGGGCTGCTGTCGCAACACCTGGTCAAAGAAGGCGAACTGCAAGACGGCCAACTGCCCACTATCGTGCCCATCGTCCTGTACAACGGCGCAGCACCCTGGAAATCCGCCACCGACGTAGCCGACAACTACGGCCCCAGCCTGCCCGGGCTGGAACCCTACCGCCCGCGGCTGCTCTACCACCTGGTAGACGAAGCCCGGCTCAAGCTCCACCCCTTGGCAGACGTGCGCAACCTTGCCGAAGCGCTCTTTAAGCTCGAGCGCAGCCGCACGCCGGCCGACATCGCGCAGGTTCTGGGCGCTTTAGGCCAGTTGTTGCAAGGCGAAGCCATGCAACCCCTGCGGCGCACGATCAGCGTCTGGGTGCGCATGCTCTTGCGCCGCAAGGCGCCACGCGCTAACATTGACGAAATCGACACCATCCACGACTTACTAGAGGGCAGCGCCATGCTAGAGCAAACCATTGAACGCTGGTTCGACGAGGCCACCATGAAGGGCCTCAAGCAGGGGCTGCAGCAGGGGTTGGAGCAGGGGTTGGAGCAGGGTGTGCAGCAGGGCGTACAGCAGGGCGTACACCAAGGTTACGCCAAGGCGCTATCTTTGCAGCTGCGCCTGCGTTTCGGCGCTGTGCCGCAGTGGGTGGACACCCGCTTGGCGCAAGCCAGCGAAGAGCAACTGATGGACTGGATGGCCCGCATTTTGTCGGCGTCGTCCCTATCGGAGCTTTTTGGTGAAGCGGGCCAAGGCGATTTGACCTAAGGCATTGCGCTGCACCCCCCCCGCGTGCCCGTGGCCGCCAGCAGCAGCGTGCCGCTCGAGCAGATGCGCCAGTGGCTGCGCCAGGGGCGCGGCTAGGGGCACCCCAAACCCCCCGAGGCGGGCCGCTGCACAATCTAACAACCCTGCCCAAACTTTTGCCCAAACTGGGCTGCAACGCTAGAATGAACCCAGCCACATCAGCGAGGGCCAAGCGCATGACAACCGACACCGAACACACCAGCTGGGACGATCTGCGCGCCATGCTGCGCGCGCTGGCGCAGCAGTCGGCCGAGACCGACATGCGCATGAGGGACACCGACGAGCGCATGAAGCAAACCGGGCGCCGGCTCGATCAGCTCGGGCAGCAGATCGCCGGCTTGGGCGACAAGTTTGGCTACTTCACCGAAGGCATGGCGCTGCCCTCGATGGAGCGGCTGCTGACCGAGCGCTTTGGCATGGAAAACATCTCGCCCCGGCACCGCGTGCGCCGCGTGGGGCGCGAGCAAGAATACGATGTGCTGGCCTGGGCCAACGGCGACGTCAACAGCGTGGTGCTGGTCGAGGTGAAAAGCCGCGTGCGCGTTGAGGCCATCGAGCAGCTACTTGGGCAGATCGAAACCCTGCCCCTGATGCTGCCCGAGCTGGCCGGCAAAGCGCGCCTAGGCATTTTGGCCGGCGTTGATTGGCAGCCCGAGGTGGAGCAGGCGGCCCAAGCCGCCGGGCTCTACACCGCGCGCATCCACGACGAAATGTTCGAACTCACCACGCCCAGCGGCTTTGCGCCTAGGCGTTGGGTGTAGTCTGGCCCCGATTTTCCCAACTCTCGTTGGAATCACGAGCCTGGCTCTAGGCTCATACCTCGTTGGACAAGACTGGAATATGCTCTGGCACATTTGCTCTGGCAGGCTGATTGACGGATAATTGCGGACAACACCCCAGCGCGGAGTGGTGTTCGATCTTGGAGCGAATTGATGAAATCAGCAGCATTCAAAGCGACCCCGAAGTTGGGTGTTGAAGCCAGCCGAGCCTTGTTGAAGGCCGTCGGTGGTGTCACCCTGACCGAAAAACGCCGCTGCGAGTTGGCCTCGCTGGCCGAGTCTGCGCGCCTAGCCTTCGCCCGGCCGCTGCCTGTCAAGGGCAATGGCCATTGATCGAGGCAGCCTCACCCTTCGACACATCCGCGATGTGGAAGACGAGGTTCTACAGCGGTTCTCCTGCGGTCGCTCCCAGCTCGACGAATTCCTGGTTGAAGATGCGCGCGACTACGACGCGCATGGCCTGACCAGCACGGTGCTGGTGTTTGCCCAAGGCTACGATGTTCCTGTCGCGTACTTCAGCCTTACGGCTGACTCCGTTCACCTGAGTAGCGGCGAGCGTACCGACCTAGGTCTGCCCTTCGATGTGCCAATCAGCTACTACCCGGCCGTCAAGATCACCAAGCTGGCCGTGATGTCCGAACTGCAACGCAGCGGCATCGGTGATGCACTCATTGACCTGATTTGCGGCATCGTGTCCACCGCTCCGTTTGCCGTGCGTTTGCTGACGGTTGATGCGGTCAATCAGGATGCGGTGCTGAACTTTTATCAGCGCACCGGTTTCATCGAGAGTCTCTCGGAAAAAAAAGAGCGCCAGCGCCAGAAGGTACGCGACACGATTCTGATGCTCAAAGATCTGTACCAACAGCACGCCAAAAACATGCGCCCACCCGCGCCAACGCCCACTTAGAAAAGCTTGCGCTGCGCTGCGCCACAGCCTTTGCGGCACAATGCCGCGCATGAAAAGCCGACCGCAGCCGCCACATTACCCCCGCCTTAACACCCGCCTGCACCCCCACCCCCGCCGCACCCTGTTGCGCGCGCTGCTGGCCGTGGGCGCGGGGGGGCTGCTGGCGGCTTGCGGGCCGCGTTCGCCCTTTGCGGGCATCGACATCACCGGGGCCAGCTACGCCTAGGGCTTTGACCTGACTGACCACAACGGCGTGCGGAAACCGTGGTTTGACCACGATAACCCTCCGTAACCCTCCGCGGGGGCAGGGCTGTGGCACTGGGGGCAGTCGGCCTCATGCCGTCCGCTGCGCGGCCCAAAATCGGCCAACCGCCCCCAGCGCCACAGCCCCATGCTGCTGCCTCAACCCCGTGGTCTGACCAAGATAACCCGCGAGGTCGAGCAAGCGGCCCAATCCGCCGGGCTCTACACCGCGCGCATCCACGACGACAACCCCTGCGCAGGCAAGCAAAAGCTGGCCACATCCGGCAGGTATCATCCCCTGCACCATGCCCCACCCCAACCAAGCCCAAGCCCACGACACCGGCTACAAACTGCTGTTCTCGCACCCCGAGATGGTGCGCGACTTGCTCACCGGCTACCTGGGTGGTGAGTGGCTGCAGCAGGCCGACTTCAACACCCTGGAGCGCGTCAACGCCAGCTATGTGAGCGAGAACGAACGCCAGCGCCACGACGACATGGTCTGGCGGCTGCGCGTGGGCTAGCAATGGGTCTGGGTGTACCTGCTGCTCGAGTTCCAAAGCGAGCCCGACCCTTGGATGGCCTTGCGCATGATGGTCTATGTTGGGCTGCTGTCGCAACACCTGGTCAAAGAAGGCGAACTGCAAGACGGCCAACTGCCCACCATCGTGCCCATCGTCCTGTACAACGGCGCCGCGCCTTGGAAATCCGCCACCGACGTGGCCGACAACTACGGCCCCAGCCTGCCCGGGCTGGAACCCTACCGCCCGCGGCTGCTCTACCACCTGGTAGACGAAGCCCGGCTCAAGCTCCACCCCTTGGCAGACGTGCGCAACCTTGCCGAAGCGCTCTTTAAGCTCGAGCGCAGCCGCACGCCGGCCGACATCGCGCAGGTGCTGGGCGCTTTGGGCCAGCTGCTGCAAGGCGAAGCCATGCAACCCCTGCGGCGCACGATCAGCGTCTGGGTGCGCATGCTCTTGCGCCGCAAAGCGCCACGCGCTAACATCGACGAAATCGACACCATCCACGACTTACTAGAGGGCAGCGCCATGCTAGAGCAAACCATTGAACGCTGGTTCGACGAGGCCACCATGAAGGGGGTCAACCAGGGCTTTCACAAGGGCCTAGCCTTGCAGCTGCGCCTGCGCTTCGGCACCGTGCCAGATTGGGTGGAGGCACGCCTGTCCAAGGCCAGCGAGGCCGAGCTTTTGGACTGGATGGCCCGCATCTTGTCGGCTTCGTCCCTGTCGGAGCTCTTTGGTGAAGCGGGCCAAGGCGATTTGACCTAAGGCATTGCGCTGCACCCCCCCCGCGTGCCCGTGGCCGCCAGCAGCAGCGTGCCGCTCGATCAGATGCGCCAGTGGCTGCGCCAGGGGCGCGGCTAGGGGCACCCCAAACCCCCCGAGGCGGGCCGCTGCACAATCTAACAACCCTGCCCAAACTTTTGCCCAAACTGGGCTGCAACGCTAGAATGAACCCAGCCACATCAGCGAGGGCCAAGCGCATGACAACCGACACCGAACACACCAGCTGGGACGATCTGCGCGCCATGCTGCGCGCGCTGGCGCAGCAGTCGGCCGAGACCGACATGCGCATGAGGGACACCGACGAGCGCATGAAGCAAACCGGGCGCCGGCTCGATCAGCTCGGGCAGCAGATCGCCGGCTTGGGCGACAAGTTTGGCTACTTCACCGAAGGCATGGCGCTGCCCTCGATGGAGCGGCTGCTCACCGAGCGCTTTGGCATGGAAAACATCTCGCCCCGGCACCGCGTGCGCCGCTTGGGGCGCGAGCAAGAGTACGATGTGCTGGCTTGGGCCAACGGCGACGTCAACAGCGTGGTGCTGGTCGAGGTGAAAAGCCGCGTGCGCGTTGAGGCCATCGAGCAGCTACTTGGGCAGATCGAAACCCTGCCGCTGCTGCTGCCCGAGCTGGCCGGGAAGGCGCGCCTGGGCATTTTGGCCGGTGTCGATTGGCAGCCCGAGGTGGAGCAGGCGGCCCAAGCCGCCGGGCTGTACACCGCGCGCATCCACGACGAAATGTTCGAGCTCACCACGCCCAGCGGCTTTGCGCCCCGGCGCTGGGTGTAGGCGCACAATCGGAGCCTGAGCCGCAAATCGTGATCCGCCCCCCTGACCAAAAGCCCCCCACGCCCGCCGCACCCTGCTGGCCGTGGGAAGGGCGAAGCGCTGTGCGCAAAGTAAAATTTGCGGTTGCATATTGGAGTACACCGCATGCTTGATTCGCTCTTGATCAAAAATTTTAGATCGCTTGAGCACCTCGAAGTGCCAAAACTGGGGCGCGTCAACCTGATGGTGGGCAAAAACAACTGTGGCAAAAGCACCGTGCTCGAGGCTTTGCGCATCTACGCTGGCAATGCCCAGCGCCCACTGCTGGAAATCATCGCGCAAGAGCATGATGAGCGCTACCGCATGCGCGAGTCAGATCACTTGGACGAAGATTCGTTGTTGCCATTTCAAGATTTTTTTCCGGGGCGATCATTCCCCCAAGATGAAACGCCTATCGAAATAGGCAGTTGCAGTGCAGCGGATGAGCGCTTGCAAATTTTGCATACACTGATGCAAGAAAGCATCGGTGAACCAGAGTTTTTTAATGGTGAAATGATCAATCCCATTCGCCGCCGCTACGTCAGCAAGCTCGAAGCCAAGCACTTTCCGGGTGAATTGCAGCAAGTCATTCGTGTGCGCAAGGGCGAGCGCTGGCTGCCGCCGATCAAATTGTTGAACGGCTCCCGTCGTCCTTCGGCCCCAGACCTGCCATCGGTGCCGAGCAGCTTTATCCCCACCCAGTTCGTCTCTTTGGATGAGTTGGCCGACGAATGGGACCGCGTGGTATTCACCGAGCAAGAAGCGATCGTCAAACGGGCGCTGCTGGTCATCGAGCCTGATTTTGAGAACCTGACATTTGTGCGCGCAGATGGCTTTTCGCCCGCCTCCGCCAGACCGCGGCCCGGTAGGATGGCCATGGTCAAACTGGCCGGTGTTGACCGACCGGTGCCGCTCAACAGCATGGGTGACGGCATGTTGCGCGTGCTGCATCTCGCCTTAAAGCTGTTTGCCGCCAAAGGCGGTTTCCTGCTGATCGACGAGTTTGAAAACGGCCTGCACTACTCTGTGCAGGCCAAGGTGTGGGCTTTGCTGTTTGAAGTGGCAGAGCGCCACAACATTCAGATCTTTGCCACCACACACAGCTGGGATTGCATCGAGAGCTTCACCAAGGTAGCGCTCGAGCGCAAGCAGACCGATGGCGTGCTGTTTCGCTTGGGCCGCAGCGCTCGCACCAGCGACCAAGGCCGGGTGATCGCCACGGTGTTTGACGAAGCCACACTGCAGCATGTCACGCAGGCCGAAGTGGAGGTGCGATGAACCACAAAAACATCCTGCTGGTTGAGGGCGAAGCCGACCGTGGGTTTTTTGAGGCCTTGTGCCGCCACTTGAGTTTGGCCGTTTCGGTCAAGGTGACTACAGCAAAAGATGCGGGGCAATACAAAAACTCAAAGCAGGCCGCATTGGCGGCAGTCCAAACCTTGTATTTGTCGCAGCTTGCAGACGCGCAGATAGAGCGCTTGGCCATCATTATCGACGCCGATCGCGCCGCTGATGGTGGCGGCTATGACATCGGTGCGTGGGTGATGCCAGACAACGCCAACGATGGCATGTTGGAAGACTGGGTGCAGGGCAACCTTCATCCCAATGAGGCTGCGCTCATGCAGCACGCCAAGGCGTCTATAGACCGCATTCCGGGCAGCCCCAAATTCAAGCCCATAAGGCGCCCCAAGGCTGAAGTCGCCACCTGGTTGGCCTGGCAGGAAGCGCCCGATCACGGACTATGGCAAGCCGCCAAGCCGGGCCTGCTAGACGAATCGGCCCCGCAGTATGCGGCCTTGAAAAAATGGCTTGAAAAAATATTTGCCGCAGCCTGAATGAACCCACTTCTGCACTGCACCTTAAGGCACCCCCACCCCCGCCGCACCCTGCTGCGCGCGCTGCTGGCCGTGGGCGCGGGGGGGCTGCTGGCGGCGTGCGGGCCGCGTTCGCCCTTTGCGGGCATCGACATCACCGGCGCCAGCTACGCCCAGGGCTTTGACCTGACCGACCACAACGGCGTGCGCCGCACTTTGGCCGACTTTAGGGGGCAGGTGGTGGCCATGTTTTTTGGCTTCGTGCACTGCCCCGATGTCTGCCCCACCAGCATGGGCACCTTGGCCCATGCGCGGCGGCTGTTGGGCACGCAGGCCGAGCGCTTGCAGGTGCTGTTTGTGAGCCTCGACCCGGCGCGCGACACGCCCGAGATCATGCGCGCCTACATGGCCGCCTTTGACCCCAGCTTTTTGGCCCTCTACGCCCCCGAGGCCGAGCTGCCCGCCCTGGCGCGTGCGTTTCGGGTCTATTACAAGCGCGTCGAGGGCAGCACCCCCGGCAGCTACACCATCGACCACTCGGCCGGCAAATTCTTGTTCGACCCCTCGGGCCGCGTGCGCGTGCACCACGCCTTTGGCAGCAGCGCGCAGGCCATCGCCGCCGACGTGAAGCTGCTGCTGGCCGAGCCTGTGCGCAGTTGATGCGGGCAGCTGCTGCACCCAGCTGCTGCACATCAAAATTTAACGTGAAAATTTGATGCGGTTGCGGGCAAGGTGAAGCCCATTTTGCGCCCGCCCCGCGTTGTGTAACCGCTTTGCGTCAACGCTTTGCGCCCCTACAGCCGCCCTGCTGCAGCCTACCCAGCCCCAGCGGCACAGGGCCAAGCGCCCAGCCTGGCACGGATGCTGCTAGACTCTATGCAACCTCAACCCCCTTGAGGTCGGTTTTAGGTTCAACTTGTGTTTTTCAACCACTCTTGGAGGGAACTTCCCATGAAACGTGTACAGCAAGGCTTCACCCTGATCGAACTGATGATCGTGGTGGCCATCATCGGCATTTTGGCGGCGATTGCCATTCCGGCGTATCAGAATTACGTCGCTCGTGCGGCGGCCGGGGCTGCGTTGGCGGAAATCAGTGCCGGCAAGACTGTCGTTGACGAGCGCCTTAACCGCGATGTAGCAACTGCTCTGACGATTGCCGATTCGGGTTTGCAAGCAACTTCTACGCATTGCACCAATACGATGACCCATACCGCAGGTTCGGGCGTAGCTACGCTCAACTGTGTCATTCGCACCGGCCCTGCCAGTGTCAACGGTGAATACATTCTTTTGTCTCGGGCCGCCACCGGTGTTTGGACATGCACCAGCAATATCGCCACTGATCTGCGGCCTGCGGGTTGCGGTGCAGGTACTTAAAGGTAGCAGTAGGGTTACGATATCACTGTAGCTTTGGGCTTCGGGCTACATGGGTTGCTGCCAGCAACCCATGTAGCTGCCCCGGGGTTGACAGTTTTCGCCAATCAGGGCCCTTCGGGGCCCTTTTTTTATCAGCCCATGGCCATTACCGCGCGCGCAGCCTCTGCGCTGTTGATCTTGCTGCTGGCGCTGCTGCCGCCCTTGGCCTCGCCCTTTTTTAGCCTGCCGCTGGTGAGTGCTTTTTGGCACGATCAGCACCGCCTGCTGCTGCAATGGCCTGTGGCCTTGGCGTGCCTGTGGCTGCTGCTGGTGGGCCGGGTGCGCGCGCCTTTGTTTGCGGCGGCTGGTCCGTGGGTGGCGCCTTGGGGGGTGCTGGTGCTGGCCGCTGTGGGGCTGGCTTCGAGCCTGTGGGCGGCGCACCCGCATTTGGCGCTGATCGAGTTTGCGCAGCTGTTTGGTGTTTTTTTACTGGCGGTTTGTATGGGGCAGGTGCTGCGGGCGCAAGCGGGCCACGGAGCGCACCTGCTGCATTTTGCGCCGCTGCTGGCAGCGGCTTTTTGTGTGGCCGTGGCCGCAGGTTTGGTGGCGGCGTTGCTCCAAGGCTACGCGATCAACCCGTGGTGGCTGCTGCCGGGCTTTGACAACCTGCGCTTTTTTGGCCAGTTTGCGGCCGTTTTGCTGCCGCTCGTCGCTGCCAGTTTTTTAATGTTGCAGAGCCAGCGCCGGCGCTACCGGCAGCTGGTGTTTGCGCTGCTGGTGTTGTGGTGGTGCGTGCTGCTCATGACCGAATCGCGCGCCGGGCTGCTGGGGGCCGGCACGGCGCTGCTGCTCTGCGTGCTGCTGCGCCCTTTGCGCCAGCGCTGGCTTCCCACCCTCGCCGGAAGCTTTGTGCTGGGCTTGCTGCTCTATCTGGGGCTGTTTTTGCTGCTGCCTTGGCTCGGGGTGGTGGAGGTGGCTTCGCATTGGGGCGGGCGCATTGCACAAACCTTGCACAGCGACAACCCGCTCTCTAGCCGCCAAGTTCTGTGGGCCGAGGCTTGGGGCCATGCGCTGCAGCACCCGTGGCTGGGGCTGGGCCCGATGCATTTTGCCCATGGCGACAACCCGATTGCGGCCCACCCGCATTCGCTGCCCTTGCAGCTGCTGGCCGAGTGGGGCGTGCTGTTCACGCTGGTGCTGGGGCTGCTGCTGGGGAGTTTTGCGTGGCGCGCGCTGGGCCGCCTGTACGCGCAGCCTGCACTCCACTCCAACGGCCCCAACGCAGCCGCGCCCACCGTGGCTGCGGGCGCGCTGCTGGCGCTGGCCAGCGCGGCGGCTGTTTCGCTGTTTGACGGCAACTTTGTCATGCCCTATTCGCTGCTGATGACGGCGCTGGCGCTGGGTTTTTACTTCAGCGTGCACCCGCCGGGCAGCGGCGCCCATGTCACCGCTTGGCAGCAGCGGCTGGCGGCTGGTCTGCAAGCTAGGCTCGGCCCTGCAGCGCTTGCAAGGTGCGGCGCTGTGGCCCGCGCTGCCACGGTGGCGCTGCTCGCGCTGGTGGGGGTGGTGGCCGCTGTGGGGGTGCCGCTAGATTACGCCCTGCGCTTGCCGTGGAGCACGCAGGTGTTCATCGAGGAGGTCGGTGGCCATTACCGCCCGCGCCTGTGGTTGCAAGGTTTGTTTGGTCACTGATGGGCGGCCCGGATGGGTTGCGGGCCGCCACCGCAGAGCGCGCCTGGAAGCATTTCAAGTGGGCAGGTTTGCTTGGTTCGCCAAATCAAACCCCCAGCTTATCGCGCTCCGAGGTAAAGGCATCAGCATAAAACTCGTGCTCGGGCAGGCCGGCGGCGGCGAAGTCGCGCCGCGCCGCTTCCACCACCACCGGTGCGCCGCAGGCATACACCAAGTGGCCGGACAGGTCGGTGCCCACGGCGCTATTGCTTTTGGGCTTGGGCTCTGCGGGTCGCAAGCGGATCAAGGGGGGCTATGCCATCACGACAGTGGTGTGAACCTCAACCTTGAGCGCGCGCTTGATGGCGGCGAAGATCGCCGAGAGGTTGTTCATGGTTGGATTGCCCGAGGCCGACAGCATCCGGTGCAGGCTCTTGGCTGGCTTGTGGATTTCCTCGGCCAGCGACTCGAACCCGACGGTTGCGTTCACCAGGTCACGCAGGATGAGTTTGGCGGTGTCGGGCTCGCCGTCGATGAACAGGGTGATCGCCTCGTCGAGCAAGGCCTGGGCAAAAGCCGGATCGGTCTGCACGCGGGCAACCACGGTTGCTTTGAAATCACGGGTCAGTGCCATGGGTTACGCTCCTTTTTTCGTCCGTGCCTTGCGGCGCTTGTAGTCTTCCCACAAGGCGACCGCCTCATCGATGTCGGTCTGCTGGCGCTTCTTTGTGCCGCCACCGATCAGGATGATGATCTTCAGGCCGTCTTTGGCCAAGTAGATGCGGTAGCCCGGCCCCCAGTCGATCTTGTACTCGCCAATGCCACGGAACCACTCCACATTCGACAGGTTGCCCTGCGCCATCCGCGCAGCGGCCACGCTGACCTTGGCGGCAGCCATCGGGTCGAGCGCGGAAAACCACGCCGCGTAAGGGCTGCAGCCATCGGATAAGAGCAGCTCTTTGATTTGGTAGATCATTGGCCTAATGGTAACACATACGTTTCCGCTGGCGTGACTCGGGTCGCCAGCCGGGCTATACACCGGCTGGCCGCCCTTCCTTGATCTGTGCAAGGCCGCCTAGGCCCCCCGCTGCCCCCCCTCAAACCCCCAGCTTACCCCGCTCCGAAGTAAACGCACCGGCATAAAACCCATGCTCGGGCAAAGCCGGCGGCGGCAAAGTCGCGCCGCGCGGCTCAGCCCCTCAGTCCACGTTTTGTGGCGATAGAGCCACGTATAGTGGATTTTCCGTAAAAAACCCTAAAATATCGAGCCATGGTCACAAAAGAGGCATTGT
>Ga0208735_100444_pt1 | contig 18255 bp, 19 predicted proteins | sample Subbio12Aug_8Aab_FD_184829 | JGI IMG/M metagenome (GOLD analysis project Ga0208735, IMG submission 184829) | Serpentinite rock and fluid subsurface biosphere microbial communities from McLaughlin Reserve, California, USA - CR12Aug_8Aab (SPAdes) | ecosystem: Environmental > Terrestrial > Deep... | reverse complement strand
CGGCGCTGCGGTCGAACAGGCGCAGGAAGGCGGCGTGCTGCGCCGCTGCCGCGACGACGCGCAGCACCTCGGCGCTGCCGCCGGCGCTGCGCACGTCCGCGGCCAGGGCGCCGAGCGCCGCGCCGGTGCGCTCGTTGAGCGGCAGCAGATAGACCCCGTCGCGCAGGGTGGCGCAGCCGAGCGTCTTGATCCCGCGCCACAGGCGCATGCGGGCGGCCGTGTTGCGGGCAGGCAGGGTGCTGAGGAGAACGAGCCAGTGATCTGCGTTCATGTCGATTACTCTACAAGACTGTAGAAAGTTTTACAAGAACTTTTTGGAGGCGCGGCGCAGGATTGGTATGATCGGCACACTTCAAGAGCTGGAGGAAAGCGCGATGTCTCCCCCCCTGACCCTGTCGCGCGCGGCGCAGCTGCTCGGCGTGACGCGCGCCGTGCTGCAAAAGCGCATCGCCGCCGGCGAACTGCCCTGCCACGATGGCCAGGTGACCACCGAGGCGCTGCAGAAGCTGTATCCCGACGTGCGCCTGGAGGATTCCGGCGCCTTCGAGCGCATCACCCAGATCAAGGAGCAGGCCTTCGGCCGGCGCGTGCGCGAGCGCATCCTGCCCAACCAGGAAATCCTCGCCCAGCGCCTCGCTGCCCAGAGCGAGGAACTCGAGGAGGTGCGCCGCACGCTGGCTCATTACCACGACTTGATCGAGGCCTTGCGTGAAAGGATCGAGCGCATGACGGGCGCGTCGCCCGCCGAGCAGCTGGCCGAACTTGCCCGCTTCCTCGACGACGGGTTGGCCAGCGTGCTCGGCGACGAGACGCCGCCGGACACTCTCGCCGTGATGGACGGCATGCTGCGCGTGATGAGTGCGCACGTTGCGGTCAAACCCTCGGGTCACGAATTTCTCGTCGAGGGTAACGAAACCGTTCTGGAGGCCGCTCTGCGCGCCGGTCTGGCGCCGTCCTACGGCTGCGGCAACGGCAATTGCGGCCTATGCAAGGCGCGCGTGGCGACGGGCCGCACCAAGCAGATCCGCAATACCGACTATCCGTTGTCCGCCGCCGAACGCGCGCAGGGCTATACGCTGCTGTGCTCGCACACGGCGGTGTCCGATCTCGTCGTCGAGATGATCGAGGCGAAGTCGCCCGAGGACATCCCGCAGCAGGAGATCGTCGCCCGGGTGAAGACGGTCTCCCCGCTCGCGCCGGACATCATGCTCATGCATCTGCAGACGCCGCGCACCGGCCGCCTGCGTTTTCTCGCCGGCCAGCGCGTCGCTCTCAACGTGACCGGCAGCACGGCGAATTTCCGCGGCGAGTATGCGATCGCCTCCTGCCCCTGCGACGATCGCAACCTGCTGTTCCATATCCCGCGCGACCAGCATGACGAGTTCGCCCGTCGCCTGTTCGCCGGCGCGATCCAGCCGAACGACGCGGTCAGCCTGTTCGGTCCCTTCGGCGACTTCGTGCTGAAGAAGGATTCGTCCCGGCATCTGGTCTTCGTCGCCTGCGACGAGGGTTTCGCGCCGGTGAAGAGCCTGATCGAGCATGCCGTCGCGGCCGACCTGCCGGGCCTGCAGCGCCTGGTCTGGGCCGCGACCCGGCCGGCCGGCCATTACCTCGAAAACCAGTGCCGCGCCTGGGCCGACGCCCTGGAGACCTTCGGCTATTTCCTGCTCGCCGCCGGGGATGCCGCCGCGGCGGGCGCGGCGGCGGCGCAATGCGTCGTCGCGGATGGCGCGCTCGCCGAGTGCGATATCTACATCGTCGGGCCTGCCGACTTTGTGGCCGCGGTGGATGAAGCGCTGAAGGCCGCAGGCGTGTCCGCCGGCCAACTCGTGGTCGAGGTGCTCTGATGCGTCCGGCCCAGATCGCCTTCATCCTCGACCGCGAATTCGAAAGCGCGTCCGCCGGCCATCACACGCCGGTGATGCTGTGGGGCCCGCCGGGCGTCGGCAAATCGCAGATCGTCGCCCAGGTGGCGGCGCGCCATGGCGTGCCGGCGATCGATATCCGCCTGGCGCAGATGGAGCCCTCCGACCTGCGCGGCATCCCGTTTCGCGTCGACCGCCGCGTCGAGTGGGCGGCGCCGGCGATGCTGCCCGACGCCGGGCGCCACGGGGCGTCCGGCGTGCTGTTCCTCGACGAGCTCACCTCGGCGCCGCCGGCGGTGACGGCGGCCGCCTACCAGCTGATCCTCGACCGTCGCCTGGGCGAATACCGCGTGCCGGCGGGCTGGGCGATCTTCGCCGCCGGCAACCGGCAGGGCGATCGCGGCATCGCCTACGCCATGCCGGCGCCGCTCGCCAACCGCTTCTCGCACTTCGAGGTCGACGCGAACCTCGACGACTGGGCGCACTGGGCCTACGCGAACGGCATCGACGAACGCATCGTCGCCTTCCTGCGCTTCAAGCCCGAGCTGATCTTCGACTTCGACCCGGCGAAGAATGCCGGCGGCGAAATGGCTTTCCCGAGCCCGCGCGCGTGGGAGTTCGCACACCGTGCATTGCAGAAGTTCGAAGACCATCCCGAGCTGCTCGCCGGCGCCTTGGCTGCCTGCGTTGGCCACGCTGCCGGCATCGAGTGCGCCGCCTTCATCGACAGCCTCGACCGCCTGCCCGACCTCGATGCCATTTGCGCTGGGCAGGAAGCCGCCGTGCCGCAGGAAATCGACCTGCAATATGCCGTCGCTGCCGCGCTTGCCGGCCGCGCCTTGCGTGCGCGGGGTCATGCGGACGCGCAGCAGGTCTGGGGCAATATCCTCGACTATGCGCAGCGTTTCCCGCAGCGCGAAATGGGCGTGATGCTGATCTCCGACATGCATCGCGGCATCGGCCAGCCGCTGTTCGCCGTGCCGCAGTTTGCCGGCTGGGCGAACGCGGTCGCCGATCTGATGCTCTATGAGTGAGGTCGAGAACAAGCTTGCCGCGGCCCGCACGCGCCTGATTCTCGACCAGCCCTTCCTCGGCGCATTGGTATTGCGCCTGCCGCTCAAGGCGGTGACCTGGTGCCGCACCACCGCGACCGACGCGCGTGCGCTCTACTACAACCCGCGCTGGGTCGACGGCCTAAGCAATGCGCAGACGCAGTTCGCCCTCGCGCACGAGGCGCTGCACTGCGCGCTCGGCCACTTCGCGCGGCGCGGTCAGCGCGTCCGGAGGAAGTGGGATCTGGCCTGCGATTTTGCCGTCAATCCGATCCTTGTCGACGCGGGCCTGACGCCGCCCGGCGAGGCGCTCGTACTCGATGTCTATCGCGGCATGGCGGCCGAGGAAATCTATCCCTGCATCGACGACAGCAACGACGACAGCGAGATGATGGACGACCATCTCTGGGATGGCGACGACGGCGGCGGAACGGGGCAGCAACAGAAAGTCGGCGCTGCCGGGACGGCGCCAGGGGAAAAGAAACCTGCGCCGCCGACGGCCAGGGAAAAGGAGCAACTCCGGCAGCAGTGGCAGCGCCATCTGGCCGCCGCGGCGCAGCGTGCGCGCGCGGCGGGCAAGCTCTCCGGCCAGCTGGCGCGCCTGACCGAAACCGCGCTGGCCGCCCAGGTGTCCTGGCGCGCGCTGCTCGCCCAGCATCTTTCGCAGACGGCGCGCGACGACTACTCCTGGCAGCGCCCGTCGCGCCGCAACGAGGGAAAAAGCGGCGAGGCGGTCTGGCCCGGCCTGCACAGCCGCAGCGGCGAGATCCACGTCGCCCTCGACGTTTCCGGCTCGGTGAGCGACGAGGATCTGGCCGGCTTCCTCGGCGAACTGAACGCGCTCAAAGGCGCGACGCCGGTGCGCATCACCTTGTTCGCCTGCGACAGCGCGCTCGCCGAGGGCGCGCCGTGGGTCTTCGAGCCGTGGGACGAACTGCGCCTGCCGCGGCCGTTCGCCGGCGGCGGCGGCACCTCGTTCGTGCCGGTGTTCGAGTGGATCGAGCGGCAGGGGGGGCGCCCGGACAGCCTCGTCTATTTCACCGATGCGGTGGGCGAGTTTCCCAAGAAAGCGCCCGACTATCCCGTCCTCTGGCTGGTCAAGGGCGGGGCGCCCGTGCCCTTCGGCCGCCGCATCCAGCTGAACTGATGAGTCTTGAACTTTCTCCCGAAGACGCGCTGCGCTTGCACGTGCTGCTGGCCGGCGAATTGCTGGCGGTGCGCCTTGACGAAGGCGCGCGCACCCTCCACGCGCTGACGCCGAAGGGCGAGGCCAGCATCCGCCTCAATCCGGTCGGCCGTGTCGAGCGTTACTTCCAGCGCGTGCGCGAGCTGCTCGGCGGCCATGCGCTCGGCTCGCCCGGCGGCTATCCGGTCCATCTGCGGCGTTGGACGCGCATGGGCCAGACCAGCCAGGCCAGGCTGGAGTCCCTGCTCAAGTTGGGCGCGCCGGAGGCGGTGATGGCGGTCGCCCACGCGCCGGAGCTGACCGACGAGCTGGCGCGCCGCGTCTGGTGGGCCGGCCAGAACCTGGCGCCGCCGGAGATCGCCCGCGCGATGCTGGCGCATCCGGCGGTGCGCGCAGGCCGCATGGGCAGGACGCTCGCCGACTATCTGGTCGAGCACCTGCCTTTCGAGGCCGACCCGATCGCCGCGCTGCAGAGCGTGCGCGTCGTGCTGGCCGCCGGCTTGCTCGATGCGGAACAGCGCGAGCAGCTCTGGAGCAAAGGCAAGCGCCGGCCGCACTACCTGATCGGCTTCCTCGAAAACCTGCCCGACGAGCTGCCGCCCGAACCGCCGCGCGCCTTGCCGGGCAAACTGCCCGAGACGCCGGCAGCGCGGCTGCTGGCGCGCTGCTATTCGGGCGCCGGCCAGAGCTATCTCAAGGCGGCCGAGCTGGCGCTGGAAAAGCCGCCGGCGCACGAGGCGGTGTATCTGCTGCTCGACCTGCTCGGGCGCTACTTCGCCGCCGGCCGGGATCCGGGGGCGCTGCCGGTTCCTCCCGCCGAAGCCGTGGCGCTGGACGCGCTGGCGCGCCTGTCGCAGGCCGACGCCGAGCCGATCCTGACCCGCACCACCGCCATCGGTGCGCAGATGCGGCGCCATCTCGAACCGCTGTTCGCGTCTATCATTGGCCATCTCGCAGTGCTCAGGGGGGGCTCATGAAGGGCGGCGTCTATCTCGATGCGGAAGTGCCGCATCTGGTGCAGCAACGGTTCGCGCTGGTGCGCGCGGTGCGCGGCAAGCGCCAGCGCTTTTCCGAGAATGTCGTCGAAGTCGTGGATTCGGAGGAAGAAGCCCTGCGGCGGCGAGATCCCGCGCAGAACCTGCATGCGGCCGAAGTCATGGGGCCGTCGCGTTCTTCCGAGGGATTTCGTCTGTATTACCTGGTCAGGTGGCTGAGTGAATAGGAAACCGTTTCCCCTCCCCGTGATGCCCGCAGGCGACGGGACCGCTGCCGCGCCCGACCACTGCGGCGGGGGCGAATCCTTTGCCCTGATGGTGCTGGGCGACAGCATGGCGCCCGAATTCCTCGAGGGCGACATCATCGTCATCGAGCCCGAAGGGCTGGCGCGCGACGGCTCCTACGTCATGGCCTGGCTCGAAAACGAATGGATCTTCCGCCAGCTGAGCGGCAGCGAGGGGGACTGGAAATTGCGGGCCCTCAACCCCAGGTATCCGGCGGCGGGCATTCCCGACCTGTCGGTCATCAAGGGGGTGGTCATCCAGAAATCCAAGCCGGGCCGCCGCAAGGCGACCCAACGCTACATCGATTAGGACAGCCATGCCGTATTACATCTACCGCATCACCCAGGTCGGCCCGATTCGCCGGCTCGAACCGCTGGGCCGACACGACAAGTTCCTGTCGGCCTCCGCGGCGGCGAAGGCGCTGCGCAAGGGAATCGACCCGGAGAAGGAGCGGATCCAGGTCATTTTCGGCGCGAACGAACTGCAGGCCGAGGATGCCATCAACACCGTGCGCACGCCCGGCCCCACGCTCGGCGCCGACCTCTAGGGAAAAACCGGACGCGATGGATGAAACCCACTTTCATGCGACGCGCCAGCAGGTTAATCCGCTGCCCTGCATTTTCGAGAAGGCTTTGCTGAGCCAGGCCGCGGCCTGCGAGGCGGCGCAACGCCTGGCGCTCGCCGAGCGCGAGCTGATGGCCTGTCGCGCGCCGGCGGTGCGCGTCGCCTGCGGTCAGTTGCTGGCCCTGCTGCGACAGAATTCCGCTTTCGCGCTCAAGCTCCGGGACCCCCGGCGCATCCTGCCGCACGCGCTGACGATGAAGATCCAGTGCGGCGGACTTGTCGGCCTCAAGGACCTGCTCGATCCCGAGGCCCACGCGCCGGACGTGCTCAAGCTGGTGCGGCGGGCGCAGGAGGAGTTCGGCGCGCTCGCTGCACTGCCCTTCTCGCGCATCGTGCAGGGCGTCGCCCACTGGCAGATGCGCAAGCGCAGCCGGCCGCAGACATGATTGCGCATTTCGATCGCCTCGTCGCCGCCGTGCAGCGCAACTGCCACATCGCCGACGCGCGGCATGCGCGCGAGATGACACTGTGCACCTACCTGCTCGAGATGCGCGAGTTCTACCGCTGGGAGAGCGGCATTCCGCTCGGCGACCCGCTCGCGCGAGCCGAGGTGGGCGAGTGGCTCAACGGCCGCGAGGCGCTGTGGGAGACGCTCGCCGAGCATGACTTCGCGCCGCTGCGGCTGGCCGGCGTCGAATACGAACCGTTTGCGGTCGCCGACATCAACCGCGAGATCCTGCCGCACGGTCTGGTCTACGGCGCGGGCATCGGCCGCTTCGGCAAGCCCCACTTCTTCCTCGGCCGGCTGGCGCGGCAGGAGGAGAAGGATGGCCTGACCGTGCTGGTCTGCGCCTGCGAATACGCGCGCGACCTGACCGCGATTCCGGCCGCGCTGCAAGGCGGCACGGTGATCGTGCGGCGCGAGGCGCTGCGTCAGTGGCTGTGGGAGAAGGCCGAGGCCTGGGCGATGAGGCGCACGCCCGGGGCCCTGGCCCGGGCGCTCGCGGCGTACGGCTACCCGATGGAAGGCGGCGACCCCCGCGCGGCGCTCGAACGCATGACCGACGCCGAGACGGCGACGCTGATCCTACATGAGCGCGGCGAGCACGCCGCCGGCAGGCGGCTCGGCACCGGCTGGGAGGAGCGCCTCGCCGGCGCGCGGAAACGCCGCACCGAAATCCTCATGCGCGCGGTGCGCGACAACCTCGCCGACTGCCTCGTCACCCTGCCGGCGCTGATCGAGCGGCAGGCCTGGCCGTCGCTGTGGTTCTGGTTCGCGAACCTGGATGGAATGCGGCATGCGCTGTGGCCGGCAATGGCCGGCTACGATTACACGAAAGTCGGCGCTGGCGGGACGGCACTTCAAACGCTCGTGCAGTGCGGCGCGGCGCACTGGGAAGCCGTCGCGCACCAACTGCTGGCCAGCGACGAGACGGCGGTCGAGGCGTTCTCGCACGACGCGGCCGCGCTGGCCTTGGCATAATCCGGCTCATGCCGTTCCAGTTCTCCGCCAACCTGTCCTTCCTGTTCGCCGAGCACGACTTCCCCGACCGCTTCGGCTGGCTGGAACCCTGTCGATGAACACACCACTCCCCTCGCGCGCGCCGGCTCCGGACTTCTCCGCCGGCGACCGTGCCGCGCTGCTGCACGAACTGGCCGGCATCCTGCCCGGCGCCGCCCTGCTCGCCGACCCTGAAGACCTCAAACCCTACGAGTGCGACGGGCTGACCGCCTACCGCCAGATGCCCTTCGCCGTGACCCTGCCGGAGAACGAGACGCAGGTCGTCGCCGTGCTCGAGGCCTGCCATCGCCATGGCGTGCCGGTGGTGGCGCGCGGGGCGGGCACCGGACTGTCGGGGGGCGCGACGCCGGTGGCCGGCGGCGTGATCCTCTCGCTGGCCAGGCTCAAGCACATCCTGCGCATCGACCCGCTGGCGCGCACGGCCGTCGTGCAGCCCGGCGTGCGCAACCTGGCGATCTCCGAGGCCGCCGCGCCCCTCGGCCTCTACTACGCGCCCGATCCCAGCTCGCAGATCGCCTGCACCATCGGCGGCAACGTCGCCGAGAATTCGGGCGGCGTGCATTGCCTCAAATACGGCCTGACCGTGCACAACGTCCTCAAGCTGCGCGTCGCGCTGATCGACGGCACGGTGGTGGAGATCGGCAGCGACGCGCTCGATGCGCCGGGCTACGACCTGCTTGCCGTGCTGATCGGCTCCGAGGGCATGCTCGCCGTGGTGCTGGAGGCCACGGTGAAGCTCACGCCCAAGCCGCAGCTGGCCAAGGTGGTGATGGCCTCCTTCGACGACATGACCCGGGCCGGCAACGCGGTCGCGGCCATCATCGCCGCCGGCATCATCCCCGCCGGCCTCGAGATGATGGACAAGCCGGCGACGCGCGCCGTCGAGGACTTCGTCCATGCCGGCTACGACCTCGAGGCGGAGGCGATCCTGCTGGCCGAATCGGACGGCACGCCCGAGGAAGTCGAAGAGGAGATCGCCGCGATGAAGGCGGTGCTCGAGCAGGCCGGCGCGCGCGAGCTGCGCGTCTCGCAGAGCGAGGCCGAGCGCCTCAAGTTCTGGGCCGGCAGGAAGGCGGCCTTCCCGGCCGTCGGCCGCATCACGCCCGACTACCTGTGCATGGACGGCACCATTCCGAGGAAGCACCTCGCCCGCGTGCTGATCCGCATCGGCGAGCTGGCGCAGCAGTACGGCCTGCGCTGCGCCAACGTCTTCCACGCCGGCGACGGCAACCTGCACCCGCTGATCATGTTCGACGCCAACGTGCCGGGCGAGCTCGAGCGCGCCACCGAATTCGGCGCGCGCATCCTCGAGCTCTCGGTCGATGTCGGCGGCACCATCACCGGCGAGCACGGCGTCGGCATCGAAAAGGTCGGCCAGATGTGCGTGCAGTTTTCCCCGGAGGAACTGGCGGCCTTCCATGCCCTGAAGGCGGCCTTCGATCCGCAGGGCCTGCTCAATCCCGGCAAGGCGGTACCGACGCCGCGCCGCTGTTCGGAGTATCGGTTGACCGGCAGTGCCAGGGAGACGAAATGAGCGATCTGAGCGAACGGTTCATCGAACGGATCAAGTCGGCGACTGCGCCGCTGTGCATCCGCGGCAGCGGCAGCAAGGATTTCCATGGCAACCCGCCGCGCGGCGATGTGCTGGAAACCGCAGGCCACACGGGGATCGTCGCCTACGAGCCGACCGAGTTGTTCATCGCCGCGCGCTGCGGCACGCCACTCGCCGAGATCGAAGCGGCCCTGAACGAAAAGGGGCAATGCCTGCCCTTCGAGCCGCCGCGCTTCGCCGCCGACTCGACCGTCGGCGGCATGGTGGCGGCGGGCCTGTCCGGCCCGCGCCGCGCCAGCGCAGGCTCTGTCCGTGACTATGTGCTCGGCGTGAAGCTGATCGACGGGCAGGCGCGCGAACTCGCCTTCGGCGGACAGGTGATGAAGAACGTCGCGGGCTATGATGTCTCGCGCCTGATCGCCGGCAGCCTCGGCACGCTGGGCCTGATCACCGAAGTGTCGCTCAAGGTGCTGCCGCAGCCAGTCGCGGAAACCACGCTGCGCTTTGAAATGAATCAGGGTGAAGCGCTCGACCAGCTCAACCGCTGGGCCGGCCAGCCGCTGCCGATCGTCGCCAGCGCGTGGCAGGACGGCGCGTTGACATTGCGGCTCGCCGGCGCGCGCGCGGCGGTCGAGGCGGCGCAGTTGAAACTCGGTGCTGGCGGGACGGCACCGGACAGCTTCTGGAACGACCTGCGCGACCAGCGGCTGCCGTTCTTCGCCGCCGAAACGCTGTGGCGCCTGTCGGTACCGTCGACCGCGCCCGTGCTTGCGTTGCCGGGCGAGCAGTTGATCGAGTGGGGCGGCGCGCAGCGCTGGCTGCGCAGCGATGCGCCGCCCGAGGCAATTCGCGCCGCGGCGGCGAATGTCGGCGGCAGCGCTACGCTCTATCGCGCGCCGGCGGTTTTGAAAGAACGGGTCGGCGCCTTCGCGCCGCTGCCCGCGCCACTCATGACGCTGCACCGGAACCTCAAGGCCGTCTTCGACCCGCAAGGCCTGTTCAACCCCGGCCGCATGTATCAGGATCTCTGAGGATGGAAACCCGCCTCGCCGATTTCATGCGCGGCACGACGGCCGGCCGCGAGGCGGAGGAGATCCTCAGGAAGTGCGTGCACTGCGGCTTCTGCACCGCCACCTGCCCGACCTATCAACTGCTCGGCGACGAGCTCGACGGGCCGCGCGGCCGCATCTATCTCATCAAGCAGGTGCTGGAAGGCGCGCAGGTCACCGCGAAGACCCGCCTGCACCTCGACCGCTGCCTGACCTGCCGTAGCTGCGAGACCACCTGCCCGTCGGGCGTGCATTACTCGCGCCTGCTCGACATCGGCCGGGCGGTGGTGGAGCGCCTGGTGCCGCGCCAGGGAACCGATGCGCTGCTGCGCGGCGCGCTGCGCGAGGGCCTGCCGCGGCCGGCGTTGTTCGGCACGGCGATGAAACTGGGCCAGATGGTGCGGCCGTTCCTGCCCGCCGCGCTCAAGGCCAAGGTGCCCCCCATGACCTCGGCCGGCCCGGTTGCCCCGGTCGCCCCCGGCGCTCGGGCCAGGACGATGCTGCTGCTGGCCGGCTGCGCCCAGCCCGCCATGTACCCGAACATCAACGGCGCGGCGCAGCGCGTGCTGGCGCGGCTGGGCGTCGAGCTCGTCGAGGCCGACGGCGCGGGCTGCTGCGGCGCGCTCAAGCTGCATCTGGCCGATGCCGAGGGCGCGCGCGACAACGCGCGGCGCAACATCGACGCCTGGTGGCCGCGTGTCGAGAGCGGCGTGGAAGCCGTCGTCATCACGGCCTCGGGCTGCGGCGTCCAGGTGAAGGACTACGGTCACCTGCTGCAGGACGATCCGGCCTATGCCGTCCGGGCGGCGCGGGTGGGCGAGCTGGCGCGCGACGTGAGCGAGGTCGTCGCCGCCGAGGGGGAGGCCCTGCGCGGGCTCCTTGAAAAGTCGGCGTCGGCGGGACGGCGGAAAATCGCCTTTCACGCGCCGTGCACCCTGCAGCACGGCCTGAAGATCCGCGGCGTGGTCGAGGAATTGCTGGTTGCCGCCGGCTTCGAGCTGACGCCGGTCGCCGACGCGCACCTGTGCTGCGGTTCGGCGGGTACCTACTCGATCCTGCAACCGGAAATCGCCCGCCGCCTGCGCGGCCACAAGCTCGCAGCCTTGTTGGGCAACAGCGCGGCCGGCCAGCCGGTCGGCGTCGCCAGCGCCAACATCGGCTGCATCGCCCACCTGCAGGCCGGCGCCGGCGTGCCGGTCAGACACTGGATAGAATGGCTCGACGACAGGCTGACACCTTAGGGAGGGTGTGATGACGATCGACGAAAAAACCGCGCTGGAACAGCTGGCGCGCCATGGCGTCAAGCTGCCGCCGCAGCCGCGCGTGCTGATGGAATTGCAGCAACTGCTGCGGTCGAACGATTACGACAACCGCGCCGTGGCGCGCGTGATCGGCAAGGATCCCGGCATCGTCGCCCTGCTGTTCAAGGCGGCGCGCTCGCCGGCTTTCGCCCGTGCCAGGAACGCCCAGACGCTCGAGCAGATCCTCATGGTGGTCGGCATCAAGCAGGTGTTCAACCTCGTGCAGGCGGTCGCGCTGGCCACCGTGCTGGGCGACCGGGCGCGCCGCGCCTTCGAGGTGTTCTGGCGCCGCGCCGACGAGATCGCCCAGATGGCTGCCGTCGTCGCCGCGGAGCGCATCTCGATCTGCAATGTCTTTCCCGATCAGGCCTATCTCGCCGGCATCTTCCACGAGTGCGGCGTGCCGGTGCTGATGCTGCGCTTCCCGCAATACTGCGAGAAGTTGCATCTCGACGACGCCACCTGCTGGCCCGACCTGTCCGCGGAGGACGAGAGGTTCAGCGTCGATCACTGCTCGGTCGGCTATCTGGTGGCGCGCCACTGGGGGCTGCCCGATTTCGTCTGCGACGCGATCCGCTTCCATCACGACCTGCCCGAGGAGAGGACGATCGGCGCGGCGGTGACGCTGGTGGCGATCATCCAGGCGGCCAGCCATTTCTACCATCGGCTGCATGACGTCGACGATCCGCTCTGGCAGAAGATCGGCGCGCGCGTGCTGACCGAGCTCGGCCTCGGCCCAGACGACGAAAAAGACTACTGCGAGCAGATCACCGGCCGCTTTCTCGACCGCGGCTGATCAGCGCGGGTTGTATTCTTCACCGGCAGCTGGGCGATCGTCGTGCCGTGGAGCAGCATGCCCATCTGCGCCGCCATCACGTTGCTGGTCAGGTAGCCGCGGGATTCTAATCTTATAATCACCGCATGCCTTTCATCATCGAAACCTGTACGGCGCAGCATATCGGCGACCGCGACGAGCAACAGGACCGGGTCGGCCTGTTCACCCATCCGGGGCATCGCGGGGCGCTGCTGGCGGTGGTGGCCGACGGCATGGGCGGGCATTCGGGCGGCGCGCAGGCCGCCGAGCAGGTGATCCATTCGGCCCGCACCAACTTCCAGAGCAGCACCCTGGAACCGGACCGGCTGCTGGACGTCCTGACGGCCAGCATCAACGATGCCCACGCCGCCGTTCGGCTGGCGAGTTTCACCAGCGAGCAGGACCCCCACAGCACGGCCTGCCTGTTGCTGCTCTACCGCGGCCGGGCCGGCTGGGCCCATTGCGGCGACACGCGCGTCTATCACTTCCGCGCCGGCGAGCTGATGGCGCGCAGCTGGGATCATTCCCACGTGATGAATCTGGTCCGGCAGGGCTATCTGACCGAAACCCAGGCCGGCCAGCATCCGCAGAAAAACCTGCTGGTTTCCTGTCTCGGCGATCTCGACGCGCCGCAGATCGAAACCGGTTTCATCTCGCCCCTGAGCGACGGCGACTGCTTCTTGCTGTGCAGCGACGGTCTGTGGGCTTATTTCGCCGACGAGGAGCTTGCCCGCCTGCTCGACGAGCATTCGTTGCGCAAGGCGGCGGAACTGCTCGTCGGCGCGGCGCGCGAGCGGGCCCAGGGGCGCGGGGACAATTGCACCCTGGCCATCGCGCGCGTGCGATCCATCGTCGAAGAGCGTCCCGTGCTGCCCTGGCGGCGCACCCCGGAGAAATCATAGGAAAGGTTGAAACAAAATGGCGTTGAAGATTGGCATTCCGAAAGAAACCTGCGCCGGCGAGAAGCGCGTCGCCGCCGTCCCCGAGGTGGTGGAAAAACTGGTCAAGCTGGGCTTCGCCATCGCCGTCGAGAGCGGCGCGGGCGACGGCGCGAACTGCGCCGACGCGGCTTACCGCGGCGCCGGCGCCGCGATCGTCGGCAGCGCGACCGAGCTCTGGGCGCAGTCGGACATCGTGTTCAAGGTGCGCCCCCCCAGCCTGGCGGAAGTCGCTCTCCTGAAGGAGGGCGGGATGCTGGTCGGCTTCGTCTGGCCGGCCCAGAACCCGGAGCTGATGCAGGCGCTGGCCGCGCGGCGGGCCACCGTGCTGGCCATCGACTGCCTGCCGCGCACGCTCTCGCGCGCGCAGAAGATGGATGCCCTGACCTCCCAGGCCGGGGTCGCCGGCTACCGCGCCGTGATCGAGGCGGCCAACGCCTTCGGTCGCTTCTTCGCCGGCCAGATCACCGCCGCCGGCAAGGTGCCGCCGGCCAAGGTATTCATCGCCGGCGCCGGCGTGGCGGGTCTGGCGGCGATCGGCACGGCGGCGGGTCTGGGCGCCGTCGTGCGCGCCAACGACACCCGCGCCGAAGTGGCCGACCAGGTCAAGTCGATGGGCGGCGAGTTCGTCAAGGTCGACTACGAGGAAGAAGGTTCCGGCGGCGGCGGCTACGCCCGGGTGATGTCCGAAGGCTTCCAGGCGGCCCAGCGCGCGATGTACGCCCAGCAGGCCCGGGAAGCCGACATCATCATCACCACCGCGCTGATCCCCGGCAAGCCCGCGCCCCGCTTGATTACCGCCGAGATGGTGCAGAGCATGAAGCCGGGCAGCGTGATCGTCGACATGGCGGCGGAGCAGGGCGGCAATTGCGAGCTCACCGTGCCGGGCGAAGCCGTGGTGCGCCATGGCGTGACGATCGTGGGATATGCCGATCTGCCCTCGCGCCTGGCCCGGCAGGCCTCGACGCTCTACGCGACGAACCTGCTGCGGCTCGCCGAGGAACTGTGCAAGAACAAGGACGGCACGGTCGACGTGAATATGGAAGATGACGCGATCCGCGGCCTGACCGTCGTCAAGGAGGGTGCAATCACCTGGCCGCCCCCGCCCCTCGCGCCGTCCAGAACGCCTGTCGCGCAGGCGGCCAAGCCGGTCGCCCGGCCGGCGGAGAAGAAGTCTGCCGGCCACGGTCAGGGCGGCGCTCCCATGGCGGGCGGCACGCGGGTTGCCCTGTTCGGCGGCGGCGCCCTGCTGTTCTGGCTCATCGGCGCCTATGCGCCCGCCGATTTCGTCGGACACTTCACCGTCTTCGTGCTGGCCTGCTTCGTCGGCTACATGGTGATCTGGAACGTCACGCCGGCCCTGCACACGCCCCTGATGAGCGTGACCAACGCGATTTCCAGCATCATCGCGATCGGCGCGCTGGTGCAGATCGCCCCGCCGGTCGCGGGCGCGGACGGCAGCCGGCCGGACGGCCTGATCCTCGCCCTCGCCGTGGTGGCGCTGGTCTGCACGGCGATCAACATGTTCGGCGGCTTCGCCGTGACGCGCCGCATGCTGGCGCTGTTCCGCAAGTGAAGGGGAGGCCGACGTGAGCGCCAACCTTTCCGCCGTCGCCTATCTCGCCGCGATCGTCCTGTTCATCCTCAGCCTAGGCGGGCTCTCCAACCCCGAGACGGCCCGGCGCGGAAATCTCTACGGCATCGTCGGCATGGTCGTCGCGGTGCTGGCCACCATCCTCGGCCCGCGCGTCACGGCCGCCGGACTGCCGTGGATCGCCGTCGCCCTCGCCGTCGGCGCGCTGATCGGGCTCTACGCGGCGAAGGTCGTCAAGATGACGCAGATGCCCGAGCTGGTCGCCCTGATGCACAGCCTGGTCGGCCTGGCCGCCTGTCTGGTCGGCTTCGCCACCTACATCGACACCTCGATCGCCTACAGCGGCGCCGAGAAAGTCGTCCACGATCTGGAGATCTATATCGGCATCTACATCGGCGCGGTGACTTTCTCCGGCTCGCTGATCGCCTTCGGCAAGCTTTCCGGCAAGATCGGCGGCAAGCCCCTGCTGCTGCCGGCGCGCCATTGGCTCAACGGCGTCGCCGCGCTGGCCGTGATCTATTGCGGCTATGCCTTCGTCCAGGCCGACGGTGTGGCGGCCGGCGTCTGGCTCCTGTTGCTGATGACCACGCTCGGCCTGCTGTTCGGCATCCACATGGTGATGGCGATCGGCGGGGCCGACATGCCGGTGGTGGTCTCGATGCTGAATTCCTATTCGGGCTGGGCCGCCGCCGCCACCGGCTTCATGCTGGCGAACGATCTCCTCATCGTCGTCGGCGCGCTGGTCGGATCGAGCGGCGCGATTCTCTCCTACATCATGTGCCGGGCGATGAACCGCAACTTCCTGGCGGTCATCTCGGGCGGCTTCGGCACCGGCGATGGCGGGACAAAAGGCGGCGCCGGCGCGAAGGCGCCCGCCGGCGAAGTCGCGCCGATTTCCGCGCAGGAAACCGCCGAGCTGCTGCGGGACGCGAAAAGCGTCGTCATCGTGCCCGGCTACGGCATGGCGGTGGCCAAGGCCCAGCATACCGTCTTCGAAATCACCCGACTGCTGCGCGAGCGGGGGGTCGAGGTGCGCTTCGGCATTCATCCGGTGGCCGGCCGCATGCCCGGCCACATGAACGTGCTGCTGGCCGAGGCCAAGGTGCCCTACGACATCGTGCTGGAGATGGACGAGATCAACGCCGACTTTCCCGCCACCGACGTGGCGATGGTGATCGGCGCCAACGACATCGTCAACCCCTCGGCCCAGGACGACCCGGGGAGCCCGATCGCCGGCATGCCGGTGCTCGAGGTGTGGAAGGCGAAGATCTCGATCGTCATGAAGCGCAGCATGGCCTCCGGCTACGCCGGGGTCGATAACCCGCTCTTCCACAAGGACAACAACCGCATGCTGTTCGGCGATGCGAAGAAAACCCTCGACGCGGTGCTGGCGGCGCTGAAGGCGTGAGACTCGGCGCGGGCGGGACGGCGGCGTCGTCCCGCCCGTGATCAGGAGGTCACCTGGATTTCGATCTTGCGCGGCTGGGCGTGGGCGGCCTTCGGAATGCGCAGGGTCAGCACGCCGTTGGCGATCTCGGCGGCCACTTTCCCGCTATCCAGTTCCTTCGACAGGGTGAACACGCGGCGGTAGCGCGGCAGGTCCAGGTCGGCGTGGATCGACTCCATGCCCTCCGGTATGGCGAAGTTCAATTCGCCTTCGATGATCAGCTTGTCGCCGTCCACCTGCAGGGTCAGCTTGTCCTTCGGCACGCCGGGCAGGTCGGCGTAAAGCGTGATGCCCTGGGCGTCTTCGATGACATTCGTCGGCGGCAGCAGGCCGGCCGCGGGGGCGTTGTCGGGGGTCTTGTCGACGGCATTGCTCATGACGGAGTTCTCCTTACTGGATGCTGATGCGGCGCGGCACGGCGCTTTCCTTGCGCGCGATGCTGATGTGCAGGACGCCGTCGCGGTACTTCGCCGTGGCGCTGTCCGGTTCGACGTCGTCGGGCAGGCTGACGACGCGACGGAAGCGGCCGGAGAAGCGCTCGCCGATGTGCAGCGTCGCCTGCTTGGGCGGCGCGGGCAGGTTGCGCTCGCCGGCGAGGGTGAGCACGCCTTTCTCGATCTGCACCTCGATGGCGGCCGGATCGATGCCGGGCGCAAAGGCGTAAATCTCGACGGACTGCGGCGTGCTGCCGATGTTCAGGGCCGGAAAGCCGCCGCGCAGGCCGCCGCGGATGCTCGGATCGTAGGTCTGCTCCAGGCCGCGCTGCAGGCGTTCCAGTTCGGCGAAAATGCTGCCGGGGAAAAAGCTGCGATGGAAATACATGGAAACCTCCTGGCTCGATTCGGCGCCCGGCGGGCGCCCTCCGACAAGGATATGGCACTGGCCGGAAAAACTTCAAGTCAAGCCGTCGTGGGCATTGCCCTCCGGGTGCGCGCCTCAGTCGCTCCCCCGTTCCAGCCAGCGCAGCAAGGTGGCGAAGAGGACGTCCGGGTCGATCGGCTTGGGCAGATGGTCGTCCATGCCGGCCTCCAGGCAGGCCTGGCGATCCTCCTCGAAGACGTTGGCGGTCATCGCCAGGATCGGCGTGGCGCGGTTGGACGAGTCGGCGCGGATGGCTTTGGCCGCATCGATGCCGTTGAGGACGGGCATCTGCAGGTCCAGGAGGATCAGGGCGTAGCGCTGGCGGCGGGCCAGTTCGAGCGCGGCGGCGCCGTCCGGCGCGACATCGACCTGGAGCCCGACGGCCTCGAGCAGGCACAGCGACACCTCGCGGTTGATCGGCTCGTCCTCGGCCAGCAGGACGCGTGCGCCGGGGAAATGCGCGCGGATGCGCCGCTCGATGGCCTCCACGTCGTCCGTCGGCGCTGGCGCGGCGGCCTGGGCCGCCAGCGGCAGGGCGATCTCGAAGCGGAAGGTGCTGCCGCGGCCGGGGGCGCTTTCCACCTCGATCGTGCCGCCCATCAGGCCCACCAGGCGCTGGCTGATCGCCAGGCCGAGGCCGGTGCCGCCGTAGCTGCGCGTCGTCGAGCTGTCGGCCTGTTCGAAGGCGTTGAACAGGCGCGCTTGCGCCTCGGGCGCGATGCCGATGCCGGTATCGATCACCTCGAAGACCAGCCGGGCCACCTCCGGCGCGGCCGGGACGCGCCGCACGCGCGCCGTGACGCTGCCCTGCGCGGTGAACTTGATCGCGTTGCCGGCCAGATTGAGGAGGATTTGGGCCAGGCGCAGCGGATCGCCGACCAGGCCGAGGCGGGCGAGCTCGGGGGGCAGGTCCACGACGAGCCGCAGGCCCTTGTCGCGGGCGCGCTGGCCGAGGAGGCTGTGGAGATTCTCGCAGACGTTGCCGAGCAGGAACCGGGTCTGTTCGAGGGTCAGGCGCTCGGCCTCGATTTTCGATAGCTCGAGGATGTTGTTGATCAGTTCGAGCAGGTGTTTCGCGGCCGAGTCGATCTTGGCGAGACGGTCGTGCAGCTGCGGGTCCTCGGCCTGGCGCAGGGCCAGGCCGGCCAGGCCGAGGATGGCATTCATCGGCGTGCGCAATTCGTGCGACATGTTGGCGAGGAAGGCGCTCTTGGCCCGGCTGGCCGCCTC
>Ga0208735_100443_pt1 | contig 18295 bp, 16 predicted proteins | sample Subbio12Aug_8Aab_FD_184829 | JGI IMG/M metagenome (GOLD analysis project Ga0208735, IMG submission 184829) | Serpentinite rock and fluid subsurface biosphere microbial communities from McLaughlin Reserve, California, USA - CR12Aug_8Aab (SPAdes) | ecosystem: Environmental > Terrestrial > Deep... | reverse complement strand
ATCGCCGTATCTTCTCGCGGTTCGAGAAACTCGACCTCATGTTCCTGGGCTTCATCAGCTTCGTGCTCGTCGCTGATGGACTGAGGATGTGTTAACAGGCCCTAGCCCAAGCGCTGCAGCTGCTGGCGCACTTGGGCCAAGGTGGCATCGAAGTCGGCCAGGCGTTTGCGCTCTTGCTCGAGCACGGCGGGCGGGGCTTTGGCCACGAAGGCCGGGTTGTTGAGCTTGGCTTGGGCCTTGGCGCTTTCGGCCTCGAGCCGCGCCGCTTCTTTGCCTAGGCGCGTGCGTTCGGCGCCTACGTCCACCTCGACGTACAGGCACAGGCGCAGATCGCCCTGCATGGCCACAGGGGCGGCGGCGGCGGCGGCGCTCCAAGCGGTTTCGTCGGCAAAGGGGCGCACTTCGCTCAAGCGCGCCAGCGCCTGCAACTGCGGCGCCATGCGCGCCAGCCATTGGGCTTGGGCGCTGCTGTGGGCGTAGGCGTACAGCGGCAGGCGCTGCGCTGGCGACACGCCAAGCTCACCGCGCAGGTTGCGGCAGGCGTCGATCACGGCTTTGAGCTGCGCCACTTCGGCTTCGGCGGCCGGGTCGATGCGCTCGGGCTGCGCCAGTGGAAAGGGGGCGACGCTGATGCTGGCCTGGGGCAGCGGCTGGCCGTTGGCGTCTTGCGGCCAGCGCCCGGCCACGGGGGCCACGGTTTGCCACAGCGCTTCGGTGATGAAGGGGATGATGGGGTGCGCCAGCCGCAGCAGGGTTTCCAAGCTGCGGATCAGGGTGCGGCGGGTGGCACGCTGCTGCGCCGGGTTGCCGATTTGCAACTGCACTTTGGCGATTTCTAGGTACCAGTCGCAAAACTCGTTCCAGACCAGCTCGTAAACGGTTTGCGCCACCTGGTCGAGCCGGTAGTCGGCAAAGCCCTGCACCACTTGGGCTTCGCTGCGCTGCAGGAGCGAGACGATCCAGCGGTCGGCGGCGCTGAAGGCCAGGTAGGCCTCGCTGTCGCTGCTGGCGCAACTGCCGGGCGCGTGTTCGGCCAGGCCGCCGGGCCGCCCCAAGGCGGGGCCAGCCCCCTCGGGGGGCAGCGAACCCGGCGCAGCCGGGTGCAGCGTGGGGGCATCGGCCCCGCCGCAATCTTGCCCCTCGCAGTGCATGAGCACGAAGCGGGTGGCGTTCCAGAGTTTGTTGCAGAAGTTGCGGTAGCCTTCGCAGCGCTTGCTGTCGAAATTGATGCTGCGCCCCAGGCTGGCCAAGGCGGCGAAGGTGAAGCGCAGCGCGTCGGCCCCGTAGGCGGGAATGCCGTCGGGGAATTCTTTGGCGGTGGCTTTGCGCACCAAGGGCGCGGTTTCGGGTTTGCGCAGGCCGCTGCTGCGTTTGTCGAGCAGCGCGGGCAGGTCGATGCCGTCGATCAGATCGACCGGATCGAGCACGTTGCCCTCGCTTTTGCTCATCTTGCGGCCCTGGGCGTCGCGCACCAGGCCGTGGATGTAAACATGCCGAAACGGCACCCGGCCGGTGAAGTGGGTCGTGAGCATGATCATGCGCGCGACCCAGAAGAAGATGATGTCATAGCCGGTGACCAGCACGCTGCTGGGCAGGTAGAGGTCGTAGTCAGACAAATCCGTTCGGTCTGAGCCGGACACACCCGTTCGGTCTGAGCCAAACACATCCGTTCGGTCTGAGCTTGTCGAAGACCTCGCGAGCCCTTCGATAGGGCCTGACCCATGCTTGCCGAAGGGCTCAGGGCGAACGGAATGCGGCCAGCCCATGGTGGAAAACGGCACCAGCGCGCTGGAGTACCAGGTGTCGAGCACGTCGGGGTCGCGCTTGAGGCCGCCGGCCAGCAGCGGGGCGCGCTGGCTCGGGCTCAACTGCGCGGCGCGCTGCTCGAACTGGGCTTGCGCGGCGGCGGCGTCGCGCGCCACATAGACCGTGCCTTCGATGTCGTACCAGGCCGGAATCTGGTGCCCCCACCACAGTTGGCGGCTGATGCACCAGTCCTGCAGGTTGCCCATCCACTGGTGGTAGGTGTTGACCCAGTTTTCGGGCACAAAGCGCACCGCGCCGCTGTTGACCGCATCGATGGCTTTTTGCGCCATGCTGCGCGGGTCGGCTTCGGGGCCAGCCCCCTCGGGGGGCAGCGAGCCCGGCGCAGCCGGGCGCAGCGTGGGGGCTTTGTTCACCGCCACAAACCACTGGTCGGTGAGCATCGGCTCCACCACCTGGCCGGTGCGGGTGCAGCGTGGCACCATCAGGCGGTGTTTTTTGGTCTCGACCAGCAGCCCAGCGGCTTGCAAATCGGCCACCACGCGCTGGCGCGCCTCGAAGCGGTCCAGCCCCCGGTAACGCACCGGGGCGTGGTCGTTGAGCGTGGCGTCGAGCGCCAGCACGCCGATGATCGGCAACTGGTGCCGCTGCCCGACGGCGTAGTCGTTGGCGTCGTGCGCGGGCGTGACCTTGACCACGCCGGTGCCAAAGGCGCGGTCCACGTATGCGTCGGCGATCACCGGGATTTCGCGCTCGCACAGCGGCAGCCGCACGTACTGGCCCACCAGGTGCGCGTAGCGCTCGTCCTCGGGGTGCACCATCACGGCCACGTCGCCCAGCAGCGTTTCGGGGCGCGTGGTGGCCACCACCAACTGGCCCGCGCCACTGGCCAGCGGGTAGGCGATGTGCCACATCCAGCCGTCTTCTTCTTCGCTCTCGACTTCCAGATCGGAGACCGCGCTGCGCAGCACCGGGTCCCAGTTCACCAGCCGCTTGCCGCGGTAGATCAGCCCCTGCTCGTACAGGCGCACAAAGGTTTCGGTGACCACGGGCGAGAGCCGCTCGTCCATGGTGAAGTATTCGCGGCTCCAGTCCACGCTGTCGCCCAGGCGGCGCATCTGCTGCGTGATGGTCTGGCCCGATTGCTCTTTCCACTCCCACACCTTGGCCAAGAAAGCGGCGCGCGCGGCCTCGGGTGTGGCCCCGAGCGCGTGCCGGCTGCTGCCCTGCGCCTGCAACTGGCGCTCGACCACGATCTGGGTGGCGATGCCGGCGTGATCGGTGCCCGGCACCCAGAGCGTGTTGTGGCCCAGCATGCGGTGGTAGCGCGTCAGGCTGTCCATGATGGTCTGGTTGAAGGCGTGCCCCATGTGCAGTGTGCCGGTCACGTTGGGCGGCGGCAACTGGATCGCAAAGGCAGGCACACCGGCCTGCGCCTGCCCGCTGCCGCGCACCCCCGCCCGCCCGAGGCCGCGCCGCTCCCACTGCGGGCCCCAGTGTGCCTCCAGGGCGGCGGGTTCAAACGATTTAGGCAGGCTCTGCAAGCCCGGCTGGGTAAGGACGGTATCGGACATGGAATTCCCGTTGGCAACGTGGAGAGGGCGCGCTTGGCAGGCCGATTGAGGCGGTGCCGATGCGCTGTTTTGCGCGCTGAAAAAAAAGCGCTGCAAAGGCGCTGATGAAGGCTGAGGATAGCGCCGGATTTTACCGGCCCGCTTGGGTCCGATGCACCCGGTTGATGCACCCAGCCCCGCCCCGCGATCCCGGATAATCCTGCCACGAGAGGATGCCCCCATGTTGTTTCTGCTGTCACCCGCCAAAGCGCTGGATTTCGAGACCCCCGCCCACAGCGCCAGCCACAGCCAGCCCCTGTTTGTGGCGCAGGCGGCCGAGCTGGTGGCGCAACTGCGCGCCCTGGCCCCGCAGCAACTGGCCGATCTGATGGGCCTGAGCGACAAGTTGGCGGCGCTCAACGCCGCCCGTTTTCAGGCCTGGCAGCCGGTTTTTACGCCCGCCAACGCCAAGCAGGCGCTGCTGGCTTTCGATGGCGACGTGTATGCCGGCTTGCAGGCGCGCAGCCTGAGCGAAGCCGATTTGCAGTGGGTGCAGCAGCACCTGTGCATTTTGAGCGGCCTCTACGGCGTGTTGCGGCCGCTCGATTTGATGCAGCCCTACCGGCTCGAAATGGGCACCCGGCTGGCCACGGCCAAGGGCAAAAACCTGGTGCAGTTCTGGGGCCGCCAGATCAGCGACTACCTGAACCAGCGCGCCGCCGCCGACCCGGTGCCGCTGGTGGTCAACTTGGCCAGCGAGGAATACTTTAAGGCGGTGGATTTGCCCGCGCTGCAGCCGCGCGTGCTGCACTGCGTGTTTGAGCAATACCATGATGGGCGCTACCGGGTCATGGGTTTTGCCGCCAAACGTGCGCGCGGCCTGATGATGCGCTACGCGATCGAGTGCCGCGCCATCAGCGTGGAGCAGCTCAAGGGCTTTGGCGCCGAAGGCTACCGCTACGTGGCGGCCGAGTCCACGCCCGAGCGGCTGCTGTTTCGCCTGCCGGCCTGAAGGCCCCAACCAGCCTGCCCGCTGCCCCGTCACCCGCCCCGCGCTGCCATGCCTGCCCAAGCACCCCCACCCCTGCCGCAGCCCGACTGGGGCACGGCAGCGCGCTGCTTCGACTGTGGCGACCGCTCGGTCGAGCTGCTGCTGCGCTTGCAGCAACCACCGCTGGCCTTGTTCGACGGCTTGCTCAGCGCGCCCGAGTGCGCGGCGCTGATTGAGGCGGCGCGACCGCGGCTGGCGCGCTCGCTCACGGTGCAGTCGCACAGCGGTGGCAGCGAAATCAACCCCGAGCGCACCAGCAGCGGCATGTTTTTTGGGCGCGGCGAAACCGAGCTGGTGCGGCGCCTGGAAGCGCGCATCGCCCGCTTGCTGCGCTGGCCAGTGGAAAACGGCGAAGGCTTGCAGGTGCTGCACTACCCGGTGGGCGGTGAGTACAAGCCGCATTACGACTACTTCGACCCGGCCGAGCCCGGTACCGTAGCGCTCACGCGGCGCGGCGGCCAGCGCGTGGCCACGCTGCTGATCTACCTCAACCAGCCACAGCGCGGCGGCGCCACCACCTTCCCCGATCTCGGGCTCGAGGTGCTGCCGCGCGGCGGCCAGGCGCTGTTTTTTGCCTACGACCGAGCGCACCCCGGCACCCGCACCCTGCACGGCGGCGCGCCAGTGTGGGAGGGCGAAAAATGGATCGCCACCAAGTGGCTGCGCGAGCGCGAATTTGTCTGAAGCGCAGGAAATCCCATGCACCCCCATACCCCAACACCCGCCCCGCTGGGCCCATCCGATCCACAGGCCCCCTTGCTGCTGGGCCAGCCCACCGCCTACCCCGAGCGCTATGACCCGGCGCTGCTGCACCCCGTGCCGCGCGCGCCGAATCGGGCCGAGCTCGGCATCGGGGCTACGCTGCCCTTTCTGGGCGCCGATCTGTGGACCGCCTACGAGCTGAGCTGGCTCAATGCGCGCGGCAAGCCGCAGGTGGCAATCGCCCACTTCACCGTGCCGTGCGAAACGCCGCACCTGATCGAGAGCAAATCGTTCAAGCTCTACCTCAACAGCTACAACCAGAGCGTGTTCGAAAGCGCCGAGGCGGTGCAGCAGCACCTGCGCCAGGATGTGGCCGAGGCCCTGTGGCGCGGCAGCGAGCGCCGCGGCGGCGTGGGCGTGCGCCTGCTGCGCCCCGGGCAGTTTGGCCAGGAGCGCCTAGACGCGCTAGAGGGCCTGAGTCTGGACCGGCTTGATCTGGAGTGCAGCGACTACCAGCCCGCACCGCAGCACCTGCAAGCCGACGCCAGCCAGGCCGTGGTGCAGGAGCTGCTGACCAGCGATCTGCTCAAAAGCAACTGCCCTGTCACCGGTCAGCCCGACTGGGCCAGCGTGCAAATTGCCTACAGCGGGGCCCCGATCGACCAGGCCGGCTTGCTGCGCTACCTGGTGAGCTTCAGGCAGCACAGCGGTTTTCACGAGCAGTGCGTGGAGCGCATCTACCAGGACATCTGGCAGCGCTGCCGCCCGGCCAAGCTCAGCGTCTATGCGCGCTACACGCGCCGTGGCGGGCTCGACATCAACCCCTGGCGCAGCAGCCACCCGCAGCAGCCGCCCGAGCCGGTGCGCACCGCGCGCCAGTGAAGCGTGGGCGCTATCCCTCATAATAGCCCGCAGCAATTCACTTTCCCCCAATCAGCGACAGGAGCAAGAATGAACAAGGTCTATCCCAGCGCGGCGGCGGCGCTGCAGGGCGTGGTGGCCGACGGCCAACTGATCGCCGTCGGCGGCTTCGGCCTGTGCGGCATCCCCGAGGCGCTGATCGACGCGCTGCGCGACAGCGCTGTGCGCAACCTGACGGTGATCTCCAACAACGCCGGCGTCGATGGCTTTGGCCTGGGCAAGCTGCTCGAGACGCGCCAGATCAAGAAAATGATTTCAAGCTACGTGGGCGAGAACAAAGAGTTCGAGCGCCAGTACCTGGCCGGTGAACTGGAACTCGAATTCACCCCGCAAGGCACGCTGGCCGAGAAGCTGCGCGCCGGTGGCGCCGGCATCCCGGCCTTCTTCACCAAAACCGGCGTCGGCACCCTGGTGGCCGAAGGCAAAGAGCTGCGCGAGTTCGACGGCGCCACTTACGTGATGGAGCGCGCCCTGCAGCCCGATGTGGCGCTGGTCAAGGCCGACGTGGCCGATCTTTCCGGCAACCTGCGTTTTCACCTCACGGCGCGCAACTTCAACCCGGCGGCGGCAATGGCGGGCAAGGTCTGCATCGTCGAAGTCGAGCGCATCGTGGCCACGGGCGACATCGCCCCCGACGACGTGCACCTGCCCGGCATCTACGTGCACCGCATCGTGCACAACCCCACGCCCGAAAAGCGCATCGAAAAGCGCACCACCCGCGACCGCAAATACTGAGCACAGGAGCCCCAATCATGCCTTGGACCCAAGACCAAATGGCCGCCCGTGCGGCGCAAGAGTTGCAAGACGGTTTTTACGTCAACCTCGGCATCGGCATCCCGACGCTGGTGGCCAACCACGTGCCCGACCATGTCGAGGTCTGGCTGCAGAGCGAAAACGGCATGCTGGGCATCGGCCCCTTCCCCTACGAGGACGAAGTCGATGCCGACCTGATCAACGCCGGTAAGCAGACCGTGACCACGATCAAGGGCTCCTCGATCTTTGGCAGCCACGAGAGCTTTGCCATGATCCGCGGCGGCAAGATCAACCTCTCCATTTTGGGCGCGATGCAAGTCACGGGCAGCGGCGACCTGGCCAACTGGATGATTCCGGGCAAGATGGTCAAGGGCATGGGCGGCGCCATGGACCTCGTGGCCGGGGTGGCGCGCGTGGTGGTGCTGATGGAGCACGTGGCGCGCAAAAAAGACGGCAGCGTAGACTTAAAAATCATTGAGCAGTGCACCCTGCCCCTGACCGGTAAGGGAGTGGTGAACCGCATCATCACCGATCTGGGGGTGATGGACGTAACGCCCCAGGGCCTGGTGCTGGTGGAGCTGGCCGAGGGCGTGACGCGCGAGCACATCCAGAGCCAGACCGGGGTGCCGCTGCTTTAAGCTGGGTGGGGCGCTTCAGCCGCGCCGCCCAGGGCGCTTCAGCTTTCTGCCGCTTCGATCAAAAAACGCAGGCGTCGGCGACCCTGCCACTCGTCGGCGTCGAGCCGGTAGGCCAGCCGGGCGCGCGCGGGCAGGGTTTCGGTGCGGCCAAACCAGATGCCATCGACCGGCTCGCCGCCGTGGCGCAGCTTGAGCGCCAGGTGCTTTTGCCCCAGCAGGCGCTGCGACAGCACCTCGAGTTCCTCGCAAAACAGCGGCGGCGCAAAGCCCTGGCCCCAGACCTGCTGCTGCAGCGTGTCGCACAAGTCCAGCCGCCGGTACTGCGGCTCGAGCGCGCCGTCGGTCTCTAGGCGCTGTTGCAGCGTGGCGGCGTCCAGCCATTCGTTGCCGATCTGCTCGAAGGCGGTGGCAAAGGTGCTCAACTGATCGGCGGCAATGGTGCAGCCCGCAGCGGCGGCGTGGCCGCCAAAGCGCAGCAGCACGCCGGGGTGGCGCTTGGCGAGCAGGTCCAGCGCGTCGCGCAAGTGAAAACCGGCGATGGAGCGTCCCGAGCCTTTGAGTTCGCCCGCTTTGTCAGCCGCTTGGCTGGGTGCAAACACAAAAGTGGGGCGGTGCAGCTTGTCTTTCAGGCGCGCCGCCACGATGCCGATCACGCCTTCGTGGAAAGTGCCGTCGTATAGGCACAGCGCGGGCGGGGTGCCAAGGTGGGCGCGCTCCAGGCACAGCGCCTCGGCCAGTAGCAGCGCCTGCTCGCGCATGTCGCCCTCTAGGCTCTTGCGCTCGCGGTTGATGCTGTCCAGCGTCTGCGCCAGTTCGCGTGCGCGCTCGGGCTCGTCGCAGCACAGGCATTCAATGCCCAGCCGCATGTCGCTCAGGCGCCCGGCGGCGTTGATGCGCGGCCCGAGCGCAAAGCCGAGGTCGAAGCTGCTGGCCAGTTCGGGGCGGCGGCTGGCGACCGCAAACAGCGCCGCCAGCCCGGCCGGCATCTGGCCGTTGCGGATGCGCTTCAAGCCCTGCGCCACCAGGCGCCGGTTCAGGGCGTCGAGCCGCACCACATCGGCCACGGTGCCCAGCGCCACCAGCGGCAGCAGCGGGTCCAGGCGCGGCTGCTGGGCCGCTGTGAAGGCGCCGCGTGCGCGCAGTTCGGCGCGCAGCGCCAGCAGCACATAAAACATCACGCCCACCCCGGCCAGTGCCTTGCTTGGGAAGGAGCAGCCGGGCTGGTTCGGGTTCACGATCACGCAGTCTTGCGGCAGCGCCACCGCGCCGTCGATCACGGCCGGCAGGTGGTGGTCGGTGATCAGCACCTGCAAGCCCAGCGCCCGCGCGTGCGCCACGCCTTCGATGCTGGCGATGCCGTTGTCCACCGTCACCAGCACATCGGCTCCGCTGGCGCGCACGCGCGCGGCGATGCTGGGGGTCAGGCCGTAGCCGTCTTGAACCCGGTCGGGCACTAGGTAATCGGCCCGGTTCCAGCCCAGCGCCTGGCCCAGCAGGCGCAGCCCGCGCAGGCCCAGCGCGCAGGCGCTGGCGCCGTCGCAGTCGTAGTCGGCCACGATGCAAATGCGCAGCCCGCTTTGCATGGCGTCGGCCAGCAGCCGGGCGGCATCGTTGCAGCCCTGCATCTGCTCGGGGGCGGGCAGTTGCGCCAGGCTGTCGTCGAGCTCGGCGCTCTGCACGATGCCCCGGGCAGCGTACAGGCGCGCCAGCAGCGGGTGCAGGCCGGCTTGTTCCAGTGCCCAGACGGCGCGTGGCGGGGTGTCGCGGATGGTGAGTTTCATAGGCTGGCCAAGAGGGTGGCGGGGTCGGTCGCGGGGGCGCGGCGGCGCAGCGGGGTGCGCCAGCGCTCCAGCCAGCCGTGCTTGGGCGCCGCGGCCAGCGCCGGGCTGGCCCAGGTTTGCCAGTTGCGTTCGCCGCACAAGGTCAGGCGCAGGGCGGCGCCCGCTCGGGCGCGGGGTAGCCAGTCGGTCTGCAGGCGGTGCTCCAGTTCGGCCCAGGCGGCGGCCCAAAGCGGCCAATCCGCCGCCAGTGCCGCCTCGCGCAGGCGCGGCTCGGTGGCCACGCCGGCGCCGCGCGCCGCCTGCACTTGGGCGGCGCTGAGCGCGCCGGTGCCACTGACCCAGATCGCGTTGACGGGCAAGAGGGCGCATTCGGTGCGGCGATCGTAGGCCGGATGGGTGTAAAACAGCATTTGGGCCTCGCTTTGCAGCCGCTGCAGGGTGCGGGCGGCCGGGGTCTGGCTGCGCTCGGGCAGCCAGCCGTGCAGCGGGCGCTGCCAGACCCGGTCGAGGCTGGCACACGGCAGCGCGCGCAGCGGCTCGCCTTCGGCGCGCCAGCGCGTCGGCGTCTCGAAGTGCAAGCGCAGGCCGTCGGCCTCGGCCAATGGGCGCAGGGCCTGCAACAAGGCTTGGGAATCATTGGCGGCCAGATCGGGCACGCCCCTGAGGGTCACGCCGTCCATGGCAGCGTGCCAGTGGCAGGGACTGAACCAGGCGCAGGGGGTGTCGGCCACGGCGGCATGCCAAGCCGCCAAGGGCAGGCAGCCATCGGGCCGTTCGTCCCAACCGAGGGCGGCGGCCAGGGCCACTTCGTGGGTGGCGTTGAGCCCCCATTCGCTGCCCGTGCGCACCGGCTCACCAATCCATTCGCTCAGCAAGGTCTGCAAGGCAGGCAACGCCAGCGTGGGCAGCAAGTTTAGGCAGGCGGGCGCGCTGGCGCTGGCCCAGGGCACGATCAGGTGCAAGGGGGCGGGCGTGGCAGGCGTGTGGGGCAGGGGGTCGATCTGGTGCGCGATCTGGGTCAAGGGAGGGCCTGTAAAAAAACATTCACATATGAAAGGTAGAGTGATTGTCGCGTTGTTTTTTAAATCCGACTCCAAGGGCCTAACCCATGCAACCTGTCCCTGTGCGCAGCCACAAGCGATCCGAATCCGCTGCCGCCGGCGCGCCTGCTGAACCCAGCCAGGGCCGCTCCAGCAGCGCTGCCGAGCGCGCCTGGGTTTTCTTCCGGCGCTGGTTGGCCAACCCTTTGCAGATGGGTTCGATCATTCCTTCATCGGCTGCGCTGGGCAAGTTGGTGGCGGCGGCGGTGCGCAGCGGGCCAGAGGGCATGGTGCTCGAGCTCGGCGCCGGCACCGGGGCCATTACGGCGGCCATGCTGCGCGGCGGCATCGCCCCCGAGCGGCTGATCGTGGTCGAGATCGTGCCCGAAATGGCCGAGGTGCTGCGCCGAACCTACCCCGGGGTGACGGTGATCTGCGGCGACGCCTGGAGCCTGCCGCAGTTGCTCGGCCTGCAGGCGCTGGGGCGCATTGGCAGCGTGGTGTGCGGCATCCCGATGGTCTTGTTGCCCCAAGAGCGCCAACAGGGGTTGATCGACGCCATCGAGGCGGTGGCCCCCGGGCGTGGATTTTTGCACTTCTCGTACTGCATCACCTCGCCGCTGTCGGCGCGCAAGCTGGGTTTGCAGGGCCAGCGCGAGGCCTGGACACCGGCCAATTTTCCGCCCGCTTCGGTGTGGCGCTACACGCCGCTGGGCCCATGCTAAGCCGGTGCAGGCGCAGCGGGCCGGCGCCTTTTATGCGCCTTTTTGAGCCAGCAGCAGCGCTTTGCGCTACCATCGACAGGATTAATCCCCGCACACATCCCGCCTTGGGCGGTTGCCACCACCGGCCCTCGACTTCATGCAGTTTCCCTACGAACTCCGGCTCGGCTGGCGTTACACCCGCGCCGGCCGCGCCACCCGGCGCAATGGCTTCATCTCCTTTATCAGCGCCGTCTCGATGCTGGGCATTGCGCTCGGGGTGGCGGCGCTGATCATCGTGCTCAGCGTCATGAACGGCTTCCAGACCGAGGTGCGCGACCGCATGCTCGGGGTGCTGGCGCACGTCGAGGTGTTCGCGCCCGGCGAGCAAGCCATCCCGCACCTGGAGCAAACCTTGCGCGAGGTGCGTGCGCACCCGGAGGTCATCGGGGCGGCGCCGTTCATTGCCGCTCAGGGCCTGCTGGCTTGGGGAGAAGACATGCGCGGCGCTCAGATACGCGGCATCGACCCGGCGCTAGAGAGCCAGGTCACCGAGCTGGCGTCGGTGCAGGCGCAGCAGGCGCTGGCGCAGTTGCAGCCCGGTGGCTTTGGCGTGGTGCTGGGGGCAGCGCTGGCGCGCAGCCTGGGCGTGGGGCTGGGCGATGCGGTCACGCTCATCGTCCCCAGCGGCCAGCTCACCCCGGCGGGCGTGATGCCGCGCATGCGCCAGCTCACGGTGGTGGGTCTGTTCGATTCTGGGCACCACGACTTCGACTCCACCCTGGCCTATCTGCATTACCAGGACGCGGCGCGGCTGTTTCGCCTCGAAGGCCCGACCGGAGTCCGGCTCAAAATCCGCGACCTGCACCAGGCCCCCGAGGTGGCGCTGCAACTGGCGGCCACGCTCAGCGGCGACCTGTTCATCCGCGACTGGACGCGCGTCAACCGCACCTGGTTTGCCGCCGTGCAACTGGAAAAACGCATGATGTTCATCATCCTGACGCTGATCGTCGCGGTGGCGGCCTTCAACCTCGTTTCCACGCTGGTGATGACCGTGACCGACAAGCGCGCCGATATCGCCATTTTGCGCACCCTTGGGGCCAGCCCCGGCAGCATCATGGCCATCTTCATGGTGCAGGGTGCGCTGGCTGGCTTTATTGGCACCGGGCTCGGGCTGCTGCTCGGGCTGGGGGTGGCGCTCAACGTCGAGACCCTGATGCCTGCCTTGGAGCGCCTGCTCGGCTTCACCCTGCTGCCGCCCGAGATCTACCTCATCACCACCTTGCCCAGCGACCCGCGCAGCGCCGACATCGTGCCGATCGTGCTGATGGCGCTGCTGCTGGCTTTTTTGGCCACGATCTACCCGAGCTGGCGCGCCAGCCGCGTCAACCCCGCCGAGGCGCTGCGCTATGAGTGAAACTGTCCAAGCCCCAGTGGTGCTGGCCGCACAAGGGCTGGTCAAGCGCTTTCGTGAAGGGCCGATCGACCTCACCGTGCTGCAAGGGGTGGATTTGCAAGTCTGCGCCGGTCAGACCCTGGCCATCGTCGGTGCCTCGGGCTGTGGCAAGAGCACGCTGCTGCACCTGCTCGGCGGGCTCGATGCCCCCAGCAGCGGTGCGGTGCAACTGTGCGGGCAGCCACTGCACCAGCTCACTGCAGCGCAGCAAGGGCAGTTGCGCAACCGGTATCTGGGCTTTGTCTATCAATTTCACCATTTGCTGCCCGAATTTTCGGCGCTCGACAATGTCGCCATGCCGCTGTGGATACGGCGCATGCCGCGCGCGCTAGCGGCCGAGCAGGCCACGCTTTGGCTGCAAAAAGTGGGCTTGGGCCAGCGGCTGGCGCACCGGCCGGCCGAGCTTTCGGGCGGCGAGCGCCAGCGCGTGGCCTTGGCGCGGGCACTGGTGACGCAACCGGCCTGCGTGCTGGCCGATGAGCCCACCGGCAACCTCGACCGCACCAGCGCCGCCGGGGTGTTCGAACTGATGCTGGGGCTGGCGCGCGAGCAGGGCACGGCCTTTGTGGTCGTGAGCCACGACCCGGAGCTGGCGCAACGCTGCGACCGGGTGCTGCAAATGGACAGTGGGCGGCTGCAGGCGCTCTGAGGTCTCGCCCCCGCCTGCACCTTGGGGGGGGCGCGGCATGGGTTCTGGCCGGTGCGCCAACGCGCTGAACTCTGATTCCTTTTTTCTGTCAAACCCACATCAACCCTTCCGAAAGGAAACCATCCGTGAAATCCAACCGACGCACCGTACTTCAGGCCACCGGCGCCATGGCGACATTGGTTGCACTCGGCATTGTGACTGCCCAGCAAGCCCACGCGGCCGGACGCCCCGGATTTGATGCCCGCACGCTGCAAGATGCGATCCGTGCGCTGGGTGGCGCTCCCGCGACCTCAGACCAGATCCGCATCGTCTCGCCCGATTTCGCCGACAACGGTGCCGTGGTGCCGGTAACAATCATCAGCCGCCTGCCCAAGACCACCGAAATATTTGTGCTGGTCGAGCGCAACCCGCTGCCCATGACTGCGGCTTTTACCATCCCAGAAGGCACCGAGGCCGAAATCCAGACCCGTTTGCGCATGGGTGAGAGCAGCAACATCGTGGCCATAGCGCGCGCCGATGGCAGGCTGTTTTCCGCCGTCAAGGCAACCAGAGTCACCCTCGGTGGTTGCGGCGACTAAGGCTCGGCAGCAGCACCCTACTCATACCTATCTGGAGAATCAACATGGCAGGTCCGATGCGTATTCGAGCCACCGAAGAAGGTGGCGTAACCACTGTGCGCGTTTTGATGGCGCACCCCATGGAGACCGGCTTGCGCCGTGGCTCCGACGGTGCACCCATCCCCGCAAATTACATCACCAACGTGGAAGCCACGCACAACGGTCGCACGGTGCTCTCGGGCGTCTGGGGGCCAGCGGTTTCGCTAAACCCCTTTTTGGCGTTCAAGTTCCGCGGCGCCACCAAGGGCCAGCGCGTCGCGGTGCGCTGGACCGATAACCGGGGCGGCACCCGCACCGACGAGGTGGCGATCACCTGAGCCGCATTGCGCGTCGGTTCCGCGCACAGCTCCTTGGTACTCCGTTGCGGGTGGCGCTCGGGAAGGGCAGTCATGGGCTTTGCCTGCCTGAATTGCAAGGCCTGCATTGCCAGCGCAGAAGCCATGGCAGCAATCAAAGTGCTTTAGTCAAGCCAGCGGGTACGTGCCGGGCAGCAGAATGGAGCGGTCCACGGTTTCGATATGGGTGTGGCCGGTGAAAGCCATGCTGAGTTCCAACTCTTTGTGGATTAGCTCCAGCACCTTGCTCACACCGGCTTCGCCCATGGCCCCAAGGCCGTAAAGGAAGGCGCGGCCGATGTAAGTGCCGCGCGCACCCAGGGCGCGGGCTTTGAGCACGTCCTGGCCGCTGCGGATGCCGCCGTCCATGTGCACTTCGATCTGCGAGCCCACGGCGGCGACGATTTTGGGCAGGGCGCGGATGCTGCTCTCGGCCCCGTCGAGCTGGCGCCCGCCGTGGTTGCTCACGATCAGCGCGTCGGCACCCGACTGCACCGCCAGCCGCGCATCGGCTTCGTCTTGTATGCCTTTGAGGATGAGCTTGCCGCCCCAGCGCTGTTTCACCCATTCCACGTCGGCCCAGTTGAGGGCGGGGTCGAACTGCTGCGCGGTCCAGTCGCTGAGCTTGGACATATCGCTCACACCCTTTACGTGGCCGACGATGTTGCCAAACTGGCGTCGGCTGGTGCGCGCCATCCCTAGGCACCAGCGCGGCTTGGTGAGCAGATCGAGCACACTGGCCAAGGTGGGTTTGGGCGGGGCCGAGAGGCCGTTTTTGAGGTCTTTGTGGCGCTGGCCCAAGATTTGCAAGTCCAGCGTGAGCACCAGCGCCGAGCAGCCGGCGGCCTTGGCGCGATCGATCAGGCGGGCGATGAAGTCGCGGTCGCGCATCATGTAGAGCTGGAACCAGAAACCCGGGGCGTGTGCGGCCACGTCTTCGATCGAGCAGATGCTCATGGTCGAGAGCGTGAATGGCACCCCGAAGGCGCGCGCGGCGCGGGCGGCCAGTATTTCACCGTCGGCGTGCTGCATGCCGGTCAGGCCGGTGGGGGCGAGTGCCACCGGCATGGCTACGTTTTGGCCGATCATGGTGCTGCGGGTGCTGCGCCCTTCCATGTTGACCGCCACCCGTTGCCGCAGTTTGATGGGCGCAAAGTCGGCCTCGTTGGCGCGGTAGGTGCCCTCTGTCCACGAGCCGCTGTCGGCGTAGTCGTAAAACATGCGCGGTACGCGGCGTTCGGCCAAGCGGCGCAGGTCTTCGACGCAGGTGATAACGGTCATGGGCGGGTCTCCTTGTTTTTGAGCCCCCATGGTAGCGCCCGCTGGTGCGGGTGCGATTGAAATGCGGCTGGGTGGGTGTGAAAATTGCTTGCGCGGGGCAGGGCGCAGGCGGCGCTTACTGCGCTTACTGCGCCGTTTGCAGGCACTCGCTGAGCTTGAGGCCGGTGAGCTGGTGGATGGCGCGCCCGATGTAGTAGAGCACCAGCAGCATCATGAGCGTGGCCGGAATGGCGATCATGGGGTAGCTCAGGAGGGTCAGGCGGCCCAGTTCTTCGTTGAAGGCGGTGCTGCCGGCTGGGCTGACCACGATCCAGCGCGCCAAGATGAAGTTCATGGTGGCCGAGAAAAAGAAGGTCGCACCCAGCATCCAGGTGGCGCGCTGCAGCCGCGCTTCGAACTCGGACTGGGCACCGCGCAGCAGCAACTGCGCCTGCACGCGATCGACGTCGATCAGGCGCGGGTGGTAGAGCACGGTGCGGATGAGCGGGTAGCGCGTCCAGGTGGAGCCGATCACGGCCAGGCCGATCAGGCCCGGGATGGCGGCCTCTTTGACCGCCAGCCAGAAGGCGTCGAGCTCCAGCAGGCCGATGCCGCCGGTGAGCCCGATGCTGACCAGACCGAGCACGGCAAAGGGGTTGAGGCGGCGTTGCAGCCAGAGGTCGCGCGCGCCCCAGCCGAGCGGAAAGGCCAGCGCCAGCAGCAGCGCGTTGACGGGCCCGAGGTCTTCGGGGCCGCTGAGCTGCATCAGGATGATCGACGGCACGATGACCGCGATCAGGACCTCGGTCAGGGGGCTGGCGGGTTTGCGCGGCGGGGTGGTCATTGGGCTTTGGTGGGGTTCCAGGGGCTGAGTGTGGGGCGGGATTAGCTGCAACTGATGCTGCCGCAGCCGCTCATGCTGGCTGGACGCACCTTGGTGGGGTCGGGCAGGGTTTCGGTCTGGGTGTCGAACTGCAGCGCTTGCAGGTGTTGCGCCAGCCCGGCGTCCATGCTTTGTGCGTGCAGCGGCAGCCACTCGGCCAGCGCCTCGGCCATGCGGGTGATGATGCTGCGGTCGCCTTGGTGGAAGTGCGCTTCGACGGCCAGCAGGGTGTCGAGCACGCTTTTGTGTTGCAGGCTATGGCAGTTGTCGGCGGTGAAGCCGCTGGCCAGCATCCAGCGGTCTTCTTGGGCGAAGTGTTCGGTGGTGTGCGCGACCAATTCGTGGTAGGGCTCCAATTGCTGCTCGGGCGGCAGGGCGCGCAGGCGCGCCAGCAGCTCGACCATTTCTTGGTGCGTGGCGTCCATGCGCGCGTCGCCGGTGTGCAGCGCCTCCGACCAGACCAAATCCGGCACGGGCGGAAACTCGCGCGCGGGTGGGCTGGCGGCGGGGGCTGCGGTAGGCTCTAAGGTGGCAGTGTTCATGGCGCAAAAGAATAGCGGTGGCTGCTGACGCAGGCCTTGATTCGCATCAAAGCCTGAGTGCAGCAGGCGGTTAAAAGTTCATTTGGCGCAGGTCGCGGCGGGTTTCAACCAACACCAATGGGCCGTCGTCGGGCAATTGCACCGGCTTGGGCTGGCGCGGCACATGCACTGCAGGCGTTTGGGCGGCGCTGGCGGCGCGGGCCTGCTCGACGCGGGCGGCGTCGGACTGCACCCATTGCAGCCCCACCTCGCTGGCCAAGGCTTCGAGCTCGGTCAGCGGCAACACGTAGGGGGTGCTGGCCACAGCGGTCGCCGTTGGGCTGGGGCGGGTCTCTGGCAGCGCGGCAGCCGCAGCCGTGGCCGTGCTGCCGGTGGCTGGCGCTGGGGTGGCTCTAGGCGCTGGTGCATCGCTTGCTGCGACGGTTGCAGCGGCAGGGCGGGGTGCGGGTGCGCTGCGTGGTGCAACAGGTGCATCGGGTGTTGCTGGCGCATCGTCGGCTGCCTGGTTGCTGGGCCGGCTGAAGTAGGAGCGCGGTTGCGCTTCGGTTTCGTGGCTGGCTTCGGCAGCAGGTGCGACGGCAGTTGATGTGTCATCGCTTGCACTGGCTTGGCTGGCTGCGCTTGCATCGGCGTTGTCGGTGCCGTCGCTGGCCTCGGTGCCGGCAGCGCGCTCACGCCGGTCGCGCCCGTAGCGGTCACGACTGCGGCGGCGAGCACCAGTGCCCTCGGCTTCACGCTCGCCGGGCTGCTGGGTGGACCCAGTTTCCTCGGCGGCTGCGGCGTCGGTCAAAGGACGCTCGGCGATGGCGTCGGTAGCGTCGGCAGCAGTAACAGCGGCGGAATTGCCCTCGTTGCCTAGGCTGGCACCGCGGCGACCTTCGCCTCGGCCACGGCCGCCACGCTCGCGTCGTGCGCTCTCGTTGCTGGTGCCAGGGCTGTTTGCACTATCCGGGCTTAAAGGGTTGCTGCTGGCTTGGGCCTCGCTGCCCTCGCGTTGGCCTTCGCGCTCGGTGCGCTCTGGCCGCGCGGGGCGGCGCGCATCGCTGCGCTCGGGCCGCTCGCCGCCCTCGGCGCGGGCGCTGCCGCGTTCGGCGCGGGGCTCGCGGCCTTCGGCAGCGGCTTCGGGACGGCTTTCGCCGCGCGCTGGGCGCTCGCCTCGTTCAATGCGCTCTCCGCGCTCGCTGCGGCCGCCACGTTCACCGCCACGGCCTCCAGCCTCGGTGGCACCTTCGCTCCGCGTTGCACGTTCGCCGCGTTCGCCGCCACGGCCACGGCCTGCTCCTCCACGGCCACCGCGACCAGATTCGGGTCTGGCGGTGGTGGGGTCGGCCGCTGGTGTGGCTCGGGTGGACGGTGCCACAGTGCCCGCCGTAGGTGCTGTGGCCGGCTCCAGGCCCAGCAAGCGTTTGAACCATGCCATGAAACCGCCAGGCGCGGCAGCCTGCGAAGCCGCTTGGGCTGCTCCAGCGCGCGGCGTGGCGGCATGGGCTGCGCCAGCAGCCACTGGAGCCGCAGGCGTGGCCGGTGCCGCGACCGGGCTGGCCTTGGCCTGCGGCGCCGGGCCGTCGGGCAGCACGCCCTTGATCAGCGGCTCTTGCTTGTTGGCGCGCTCGTGGCTGCGCCGGGTCACGGTGGCCACGTCGTCGATC
>Ga0208735_100439_pt1 | contig 18389 bp, 13 predicted proteins | sample Subbio12Aug_8Aab_FD_184829 | JGI IMG/M metagenome (GOLD analysis project Ga0208735, IMG submission 184829) | Serpentinite rock and fluid subsurface biosphere microbial communities from McLaughlin Reserve, California, USA - CR12Aug_8Aab (SPAdes) | ecosystem: Environmental > Terrestrial > Deep... | reverse complement strand
CCGCGCGGCTTGCGCCGCGGCCCTGCCCGGCGTGGCCCAGCAGAGGATGGCCGTGACCAGCGCCTTGGGGTCGATCGGCTTGAGGAGGTAATCCTTCATGCCCGCGGCGAGCGCGGTCGCGCGATCCTGACTTCGGTCGTGCGCCGTCAGGCCGATCACCGGCAGCGCGGGCGCGATCGCGCGAATCTGCCGCGTCGCCGCGATGCCGTCCATTCCGGGCATTTCCACGTCCATCAGCACGACGTCGAAATCCTGCGGGGCGCCGCTCACCCGCGCCAGCGCGGCGCGACCGTCGGCCACCATGACGCCGGCGGCGCCGGCTTCGTCGAGCAGGTCGGCGAGGACGAGACGGTTGACCTCGAGGTCCTCGGCAGCGAGGACGCGGAATCCGGCGAGCTTGCCGGCCGGACTGAATTGCGCCGGGACTGCGGTTGCGCTTGCCGGCCCGACCGGGGCCTGCCGCAGCGGCAATTGCAGCGTGAAGGTGCTGCCGCGCCAGGGCATGCTGACGACCCGGAGATCGCCGCCCATCAGGCTGGCGAGATTCATCGCGATGGCCAGGCCGAGCCTGACGTCGCTGCTGGGCCGCGCACCCGGTCTGCCGGACGGATCGAAGGGGCGAAACAGCCGCGCGATCTCCTCTTCCGTCATGCCGATGCCTTCGTCGCGCACCGCGAACCAGAGTTCATCCTCCGCGCCCAGGACGATCAGCTCGACCGTGCCATGGGAACTGGACCGAATCGCGCTCTGGAGCAGATGGACGAGAATCTGGCGCAGGCGCGGCGGGTCGCCGATCACGCCGGCGGGCAGGTCGGGACTCGGACGATAGACGAGTTCGAGTCCCTTTTCCGTCGCCAGCTCGCGCACCTGCGCGATCGCCTCCGCCGCGACCTCGGCCGGATGGAAAGGCCGGGCTTCGAGCGTCAGCGTGCCCGCCTCGAGCCGGGAGAAGTCGAGGGTGTCGTTGATCACGTCGAGCAACTGGGCGCCGGCCTCGTGGATGCGATGGAACGCCGTCCGGCCGGCCGGATCGGAACTGTCGCGCATGCCGATGCGGGCGAAGCCCTGCACGGCCGTGAGCGGCGCCCGGATTGCGTGGCTCATCTGGGAAAGGAACCGGCTCTTGCCCGCCGAGGCGGCTTCGGCGGCCAGGCGTGCCTCGCGGGCTTCGCCGAGGACGGCAACCAGTTGATCCGCAAGCCGATTGACGTCCTGCGCCAGCCGGCCGATTTCGGTGTTTTCGTGGCCGGCCGGCGGGACGAGGCGGTCGCCCTGCAACGGGTCGAGCTCATGAAGCTCCGCCGACATGCGCGACATCGGCCGCACGACGAGCAGGATCAGCGCGGCGACGATGGCGCCGGAAACCAGCAGCAGCGACCAGGCGAGTTGCTGCACCGCCAGCAGAATGTAATCGTTGCGCTGGGCCTCGATGACGTCGGGATTGGGTTCGAGCCGCACCAGGCCGACGACCTGCCCCGGCGTGAACGGCGAGTGGATCACGCGTTCGAGCCGGTCGAGCCGGTAGTCGCCGGGAGACGGCGCCCCCGCATCGGCGGCGCGAACCGCGTCGGCCAGCGTGGCGCCGTCGGCCAGAATCGTCACGCGCAGCACCTCGGGATTGCCGAGCAGCCCCTCGGACACCTCCCTGGCGAGGTCGGCGTCCCGCAGGAAACAGGCGATCCGCACCGTGCTGAGCACCGTGTCGAGCAGCCGGTTGAGGCGCTGATCGACTGCCACGATCGCGCGTTGCGCCGTTGCGTAGGAGGTGTAGCTGACCGCCGCGACGCCGGCGACCAGGAACGCGAACAGCGTGACCAGGATCGAGCGCAGGATGATCCCGCCTCTGGGCAGGCGCATCATGGGCCGTAATCGGGAAACGGCAGGGACGGGGCGGCGGGGGGCATATGTGAGGAGAAGCGGATCGCTCGCGGCGGCGGATCACGTCCCATTCAATCATCTGGCATGAACGCTGTCAATCGCGCCGCCGCGCCCGGCCGTTGCGCGGCGCGGCGGCTTGCGGTAGTGTGCGCGCCTTTTCCATTTTCCGAGCGCTCATGCTGCCTCCGATCGAATCCCGCATCGCCGCCGAGATCGGCGTCCACCCGCACCAGGTCGCCGCTGCCGTGCGGCTGTTCGACGAAGGAGCCAGCGTGCCCTTCGTCGCCCGTTACCGCAAGGAGGCCACCGGCCACCTCGACGACACCCAGTTGCGCACGCTGGCAGAGCGCCTGGGCTATCTGCGCGAGCTCGAGGCGCGCCGCGGCGCGATTCTCGAATCGATCGGGGAGCAGGGCAGGCTCGCGCCCGGACTGCGCGCCGAGATCGAGGCCGCCGACACCAAGCAGCGCCTCGAAGACCTATACCTGCCCTACAAGCCCAAGCGCCGCACCAAGGCCCAGCTTGCCCGCGCGGCCGGGCTCGAACCCCTGGCCGATGCGTTCTTGGGCGATCCGACGCTCGAGCCCGAGGCCGAGGCGGCGAAATACGTCGATGCCGGGCAGGGCGTGCCGGACGCGAAGGCTGCGCTCGACGGCGCGCGCCAGATCCTCATGGAGCGCTTCGCCGAGGACGCCGCGCTGCTGGAGAAGCTGCGCAACTACCTGGGCGAGCACGCGCTGATCGTTTCCGCCGTGGCATCGGGCCGGGAGGAGGCCGGGGCCAAGTTCCGCGACTGGTTCGATTTCCGCGAACCTCTCAAGAGCGTGCCTTCCCATCGCGCGCTGGCACTGCTGCGCGGCCGCAACGAGGACGTTCTGCGGCTCGCCATCAAGACCGAGCAGGAGCTGCGCGATCCGCCCGAAAGCTCACCTTGCATTGCGATGATCGCCGGCCATGTCGGGATGCGCGACCGGGGCCGCGCCGCCGACAAGTGGCTCCTGGAGACGGCGCGCTGGACGTGGCTGGTGAAGCTTTCCCTGCACTTCGAGACCGAACTCATGGGCGCCTTGCGCGAACGCGCCGAGGAAGAGGCGATCCGCGTCTTCGCCCGCAACCTGCACGATCTGCTGCTGGCCGCGCCGGCCGGCCCGAAGGCCGTGATCGGCCTCGATCCCGGCATCCGCACCGGCGTCAAGGTCGCCGTCGTCGACGCGACCGGCAAGCTGCTCGAAACGACTACGCTCTACCCGCATGAGCCGCGCCGCGACTGGGAAGTCAGCATCGCGGCGCTGCACCGGCTCGCGCAGAAACACGGCGTCGCGCTGATCGCCATCGGCAACGGCACGGCGAGCCGCGAGACCGACCGGCTCGCCGGCGATCTCATCGGGCGTCATCCGGAACTCAAGCTGACCAAGATCGTCGTCTCCGAGGCGGGCGCCTCGGTGTATTCGGCCTCGGAGCCGGCCGCGCGCGAGTTTCCCGACCTCGATGTGAGCTTGCGCGGCGCGGTGTCCATCGCGCGCCGCCTGCAAGATCCGCTGGCCGAACTGGTGAAGATCGACCCCAAGAGCATCGGCGTCGGCCAGTATCAGCACGACGTGAATCAGGGCCGGCTGGCCAGGAGCCTCGACGCGGCGGTGGAAGATTGCGTGAATTCGGTGGGCGTCGATGTCAATACCGCCTCGGCGGCGCTGCTGGCGCGCATTTCTGGACTCAACGGCACGCTGGCGGCAAACATCGTCTCGTATCGCGACCAGAACGGCGCCTTCCCGTCGCGCGCCGCGCTGAAGAAGGTGCCGCGCCTCGGCGAGAAGACTTTCGAGCAGGCGGCGGGCTTCCTGCGCGTCCTCGGCGGCGAGAATCCGCTCGATGCCTCGGCGGTGCATCCGGAAGCCTATCCGGTGGTCGAGCGCATCCTCGCCGACATTCGCAAGTCGGCCAAGGACGTCATCGGCGATGGCCGCCTCGTGCGCTCGCTCAAGCCCGAGCCCTACACCGACGAACGCTTCGGCCTGCCGACCGTGCAGGACATCCTCAAGGAACTGGAAAAACCCGGCCGCGACCCGCGCCCGGCCTTCAAGACGGCCAGTTTCCGCGCCGGCGTGGAGGAGATCAAAGACCTCGAACCGGGCATGGCGCTCGAAGGCGTGGTGACCAATGTCACCAACTTTGGCGCCTTCGTCGATATCGGCGTGCACCAGGACGGGCTGGTGCATATCTCGGCGCTGTCGAATACCTTCGTCAAGGACCCGCATGCGGTGGTCAAGGCCGGCGACGTGGTGAAGGTGAAGGTGCTGGAGGTGGATGTTCCGCGCAAGCGCATCGCGCTCACGATGCGGCTGACGGATGAGGCGAAGAAAGTCGGCGCTGGCCGGACGGCGTCCCCGGCCGCGAGCCCGCGCGAGATCGGGCGCCACCGGCGCGAACGCCCGCCGGAGAACGCCGGGGCGATGGCGGCGGCGTTTGCGCAGCTCAAGGGGAAGGGCTGAGAGCCATTCCGGCGCCTCCAACCCCTATGCGATTGCCCTGCAACGCCGGTCGTTGTCCTCGGCATGCCGTCGTTTCACGCTAACATCGCCGGCCTGTTCGGTCGCTTCTGGAGCGATTTATGAAACGCTGGTCCGCACTGTTGCTGATAGTGTTCCTTGCCGCCTGCGGCGAGGGCGAGAACAAGGCCGCCGGCCCGTCTCCGGCGATGACGCCGGGCCCCGCCGCTGCGCCGCCGCCGGCCGAGGTCGAGGTCATCACGGTGACTCCCGGCAGCGCAACGATCACCCAGGACCTTCCCGGCCGGCTGATGGCCTACCGCACCGCGCAGGTGCGCGCCCGCGTGGAGGGCATCCTCGAACGGCGTCTGTTCGTCGAGGGCAGCGACGTGAAGGCCGGCACAGCGCTGTTTCGCATCGACGCGCGCACCTACCGGACGGCGCTGGCCGCCGCCGAGGCCGAGCACGCGGCGGCGCAGGCGGCCTTCGACCGCACCGAAAAGCTCGTGAATGTCCAATACATGAGCCGGCAGAATCTCGACAGCGCGGCCGCCCGCCTCAAGCAGACCGCCGCCGCGCTCGCCCGGGCGCGGCTCGACCTGGAAAACGCCGTCCCGCCCGCGCCGATTTCCGGGCGCATCGGCCGTGCCCTGGTAACCGAGGGGGCGCTCGTGGGGCGCGGCGAGGCGACCCATTTGGCCACCATCGAGCAGATCGACCCGATCCGCGTCGAGTTCACCCAAAGCCACGCCGACATGCAGCGATTGCAGCAGGCGATCCGGGCCGGCCAGCAGAAAAAAGCCGATTCGGCCGAGGTTGAGCTGGTGCTCGATGGCGGCGCGCTCTATCCGATGAAGGGGCGCTTGCGGTTTGCCGATCTGGCGGTCGATCCCGCCAGCGGCGCAGTGCTGCTGCGCGCCGAGTTCCCCAACCCGCACCGCGAGCTTTTGCCCGGCGCCTTCGTGCGCGTGCGCTTTCCCCAGGCCAGCGTCGAGGCGGCGCTCCGCGTGCCGCAGCGGGCGGTGATGAGCGGCCCGCAGGGGCATTCGGTGCTGCTGGTCGGCCCGGAGGACAAGGTCGTGGCGCGCCCGGTTCGCATCGGCGCGATGGCCGGCGCGGATTTCATCATCGGCGAGGGACTCGCGGGCGGCGAGCGGGTGATCGTCAACGGCCTGCAAAAGGCGCGTCCCGGCGCGGTGGTGAAACCCGTGCCCTGGCCCCCGACCGCGCGGCCCGCTGAAAAACCGGCCGAAAAATCCTGACGTCATGTTCGCCAAGTTCTTCATCGATCGCCCCGTCTTCGCCTGGGTGATCGCCCTGGTGATCATGCTCTCCGGCGTGTTGGCGCTGCGCCAGCTGCCGGTGGCGAGCTATCCGGCCGTCGCTCCGCCGGGACTGTCGATCAGCGTGACCTATCCGGGGGCCGCGGCCCAGGTGGTCGAGGAAACCGTGATCGCGCTTGTCGAGCAGGAGATGAACGGCATCGAGAACCTGCTCTACATGGATTCGTCGGCCGAACTCGGCCGGGGCTCGATCACGCTCACCTTCGAGGCCGGCGCCTCGCTCGATCTGGCCTCCGTCGAGGCGCAAAACCGCATCCGCCGCGTCGAGACGCGCTTGCCCGAAGACGTGCGCCGCCTGGGGGTGAGCGTCACCCGCTCGGCGCGTAATTTCCTGCTCATCGTATCGATCTTCTCGCCCGACCGCTCGCACGACAACATCGCCCTGGGCAGTTTCGCGGCCGCCAGCGTGCTCGAAAGCCTGCGGCGCGTGCCCGGCGTGGGCGAGGCGGTCCTTTTCGGCACCGAATACTCGATGCGCCTGTGGCTCAAGCCCGACCGCCTGGAGGCTTTCGGCCTGACGCCCGCCGACGTGGCCCGCGCGGTGCGGGCCCAGAACGTGCAGATCGCCGCCGGCGAACTGGGCCAGCTGCCGGCGGTGGCCGGCCAGGAGATCAACGCGGCCATCGTGATCCGCTCGCGCCTGGCCACGCCGGAGGAATTCGGCGCGGTGATCGTGAAAAGCGACGGCCGGGGCGCAACGGTGCGGGTGCGCGACATCGCCCACGTCGAGCTGGGGGCGCAGGATTATTCGGTGGCCGCGCGCCTCAACGGGCAGCCCAACGCCGCCATCGCCATCCGCATGGCGCCCGACGCCAACGCGCTGGAGACCGCCCGCGCGATCAAGGCGAGGATGGGCGAGCTGTCGACCTTCTTTCCGCCGGGCATCGACTGGGCTGTGCCTTTCGACACCTCGCAGTTCGTCGACATCTCGATCCGCGAGGTGATCAAGACCCTGGCCGAGGCGATGGTGCTGGTGGTGCTGGTGATGTATCTGTTCCTGGGCAGCCTGCGCGCCACCTTCATCCCGGCCATCGTGGTGCCGGTCTCGCTGGTGGGGGCCACGGTCGGGCTCTATTTCCTCGGCTATTCGATCAATGTGCTCACGCTCTTTGCGATGGTGCTGGCCATCGGCATCGTGGTCGATGACGCCATCGTGGTGGTGGAAAACGTCGAGCGCATCATGCACGAGGAGGGGCTCTCCCCGCGCGAGGCCACCCGCAAGGCGATGGACCAGATCGTGGGCGCGATTATCGCCATCACCCTCGTGCTCTCGGCCGTCTTCGTGCCGATGGCCTTCTTCGGCGGGGCGACCGGCGCGATCTATCGCCAGTTCGCCGTCACCCTGGTGCTGGCGATGGGCTTTTCGGCGCTCATGGCGCTCACCCTCACGCCTGCGCTGTGCGCCACTGTGCTCAAGTCCGGCAAGGGCGGGGTGCTCCCCGCCACGGGCCTCCTGGGCCGCTTCAACCGCCTGTTCGCCATGTCGGTGCGCGGCTATCTGGCCGGCACGCGCCGCATGCTGGGCCGGCCGGCGCGCTGGCTCGCCCTCTATGTCGCGCTGGCGGCGGCGGCCGGCTGGATGTTCATGAAGCTGCCCACCGGCTTCCTGCCCGACGAGGATCAGGGCTATTTCTTCAACGTCGTCCAGCTGCCCCCCGGGGCCACGCGCGAGCGCACGCTGGAGGTGCTCGCCCAGGTCGAGCAGCATTACCTGAGCCAGCCCGAGGTTGAACACGTCATCGGGGTGGCCGGCTTTTCCTTCTTCGGCCGCGGCCAGAACGCGGCTATGGCCTTCGTCCGGCTCAAGGGCTGGGAGGAGCGGCCGGGCAAGGACGGCAGCGCCTTCGCGCTGGTGCGCGAGGCCAATCAGGCCTTCTTCCGCATCAAGCAGGCGATGATCTTCGCCATCAACGTGCCGCCGATTCCCGACCTGGCCGCCGTGGGCGGCTTCGACCTGCGCTTGCAGGATCGGGCCGGCCTGGGCCGCCAGAGCCTGATGGAGGCGCGCAACCAGGCGCTCGCGCTCGCGGCGAAACACCCGGCGCTCGCGGGTGTGCGACCCGAGGGGCAGGAAGGCGCGCCGCAGGTGCTGCTCGACATCGACCGGCTGAAGGCCAGCGCCCTGGGGGTGAATCTGGCCGATCTGAACGAGACCCTGCAAGCGGCCCTGGGCGTGGCCTACATCAATGATTTCGTGCGCCAGGGCCGCATCCTGCGCGTGCAGATGCAGGCCCAGGCCGACACCCGGCGCACGCCCGAGGACATCCTGCGCCTGCCGGTGCGTAACGCGCGCGGCGACATCCTGCCGTTGGCCGAAATCGCGCGGGCGCAATGGACGGTCGGCCCCACCAAGCTCGACCGCTACAACGGCTTGCCCTCGATGAAACTCTCGGGCAATCCGGCCCCCGGCCGCTCCACCGGCGAGGCGATGGCCGCGATGGAGGAGATCGCCAAGCAGCTGCCGACCGGCATCGGCTTCGAGTGGTCGGGCACGTCTTTCGAGGAGCGCCGCTCCGGCGCGCAGGCTCCGCTCTTGTTCGCCATCTCGCTGATCGTGGTGTTCCTGTGCCTGGCCGCGCTCTATGAGAGCTGGTCGATTCCCCTCGCGGTGATGCTGGCCGTGCCGCTGGGCGTGCTGGGGGCGGCGCTCGCGGTCGACCTGCGCGGCCTGCCCAACGACATCTATTTCAAGGTGGGGCTTATCGCCATCATCGGCCTGTCGGCCAAGAACGCCATTCTCATCATCCAGTTCGCCCGCGACCTGCAAGACCAGGGCATGGCGCTTACGGAAGCCACGCTTGAAGCTTGCCGCCTGCGCATCCGGCCCATCGTGATGACCTCGGTGGCCTTCATCGCGGGGGTGCTGCCGCTGGCGATCTCGACGGGGGCGGGGGCCAACAGCCGCATCGCCATCGGCACCGGCGTGATGGGCGGCATGATCACGGCCACCGTGCTGGCGGTGTTTTTCGTCCCGGTGCTCTATCTCGTGATGCGGCGCCTGTTTCCCGGCCATGCGCGCTGCCGGCGGGACGCCGGCGCGGGCTGATTTCCGCCGACCGGCCGTTGCGCAGCGCTGGCCAGTCTGCCGGAAATAGGCTACATTCCCCCCTTTCCATAACAACTTTAGAGGCCATCATGAGCAACAAAGGGCAGATGCTACAAGACCCGTTCCTCAACGCACTGCGGCGCGAGCACGTCTCCGTGTCGATCTACCTGGTCAACGGCATCAAGCTGCAGGGCCAGATCGAATCTTTCGACCAGTATGTCGTCCTGCTCAAGAACACCGTGACGCAGATGGTCTACAAGCACGCCATTTCGACGGTCGTGCCCGCCCGCCCGGTCAACATCGCGAACGAGGCCGAGTGATTTCTCCGGCTGACCTCTTCCGGCGCCCGAGCCCTGACTCCGCCTGATGTTCGAACGGCCGGCGGCCGGCGAGAACGCCGTCCTGGTTCAGCTGGATTTCGGCGCGGGCGACTTTCCCGAGCGCCTCGAAGAGTTTCGCCTGCTCGCCGCAAGCGCCGGTGCGCGATCGGTGGCGACGGTCACGGGCCGGCGCGCACGTCCGGATCCGGCCACCTTCGCCGGCAAGGGCAAGGTCGAGGAAATCTCCTCGACGGCCGCTGTCGCCGCGGCCGATCTGGTGCTGTTCAATCACGAGCTGTCGCCGGCCCAGCAGCGCAACCTGGAAAGGGCGCTCGACCGGCGCGTGATCGACCGCACGGCGCTGATTCTCGACATCTTCGCCCTGCGCGCCAGGAGCCACGAGGGCAAGCTGCAGGTCGAGCTGGCCCAGCTTGAGCACCAGATGACGCGGCTGGTGCGCGGCTGGACCCACCTCGAGCGCCAGAAGGGCGGCATCGGGCTGCGCGGCCCCGGCGAGAAGCAGCTCGAAACCGACCGCCGCTTGCTCGGCAAGCGCGTTGCCGTGCTCAAGTCCCGTCTCAGACTGCTCGAGCGCCAGCGCGCGGTGCGGCGCAAGGGGCGCAGCCGCGGCGAGGTGCTTGCGGTGTCTCTGGTCGGCTACACCAACGCGGGCAAGAGCACGTTGTTCAACGCGCTGACCGGGGCGGGCGCCTATGCCGCCGATCAGCTCTTCGCCACGCTCGACACCACCTCGAGGAGGCTCTACGTGCCGACCTGCGAGCTGGCAAGCGGACGCTCCGGCTGCCAGGTGGTGCTCTCCGATACCGTCGGTTTCATCCGCGATCTGCCCCATGAGCTGGTGGCTGCCTTCCACGCGACCCTCGAGGAGACCGTGCGTGCCGATCTTCTTCTCCATGTCGTTGACGCGGCGAGCCCGGACCGCGACCCGCAGATGCAGGCGGTCGCCCGCGTGCTCGATGAAATCGGCGCGGCGACGGTGCCGCAAATCGTCGTCTGGAACAAGATCGATCTGACGGGCGGCGCGCTCGGGCCGGGGGTCGAGCGCGACGAATGTGGTAGCATCGGGCGTGTTCGAGTGAGCGCCAGAACCGGCGCCGGGCTCGATCTGCTGCGGGCGGCGCTGGCGGAGATGTCGCGCCGACTGACCGCTCCCATTGATCACGAGAAAATTCAAACCCATAGCGAATGACATGATTACCGGCATACTGATGTCGCTCAACGACCCCGGCTGGGGCAACGACCCGGGCCGCGGGCGCGGCGGCGGCGGGCGCGGCGGCCCGCCCGATCTCGACGAACTCTGGCGCGATTTCAACAAGCGCCTTTCCGGCATGCTGGGCCAGAGGCGCGGCGGCCCTTCCGGTGGCGGCGGCGATGAGGGCGGCGGCGGCGGTCCGCGCCTGCCGTTTCTGACCCCCGGCCAGTTTGGCGGCGGCGCCGGCGTCCTGTTCGGCTTGGTCGTCGCGGTCTGGATGGCCAGCGGCCTTTACATCGTCGATGCGAGCGAACGCGGGGTGGTGATGACCTTCGGCAGATACTCAGAGACGACCGATCCGGGCCTGCGCTGGCGCCTGCCCTGGCCGATCCAGAAGCACGAGGTGATCAATCTGGCTGGCGTGCGCACCATCGAGATCGGCTATCGCGGCACGGAAAAGAACCGGGTGCCCAAGGAAGCGCTGATGCTGACCGACGACGAGAACATCGTCAGCGTCCAGTTCGCCGTGCAGTATCTGCTCAAGAGCCCCAAGGACTACCTTTTCAATCACCGCACCCCCGACGAGGCGGTGATGCAGGCGGCCGAAACCTCGATCCGCGAGGTGGTCGGCAAGAGCAGGATGGACTATGTGCTTTACGAAGGACGCGACGTGATCGCCGCCAACACGCAAAAATCGATCCAGGACATCCTCGACCGTTACCAGACCGGCATCCAGATCCGTTCGGTGACGATGCAGAGCACCCAGCCGCCCGAGCAGGTGCAGGCGGCGTTCGACGACGCCGTCAAGGCCGGTCAGGACCGCGAGCGCCATAAAAACGAGGGCGAGGCCTACGCCAACGACGTGATCCCGCGCGCCCGCGGCACCGCGTCGCGCCTGTTGGAGGAAGCCCAGGGCTACCGGGCGCGCCTGATAGCCACCGCGGAAGGCGATGCGGCGCGCTTCACCAAACTTTATGTCGAGTATGCGAAGGCGCCCGAAGTGACGCGCCAGCGTCTCTATCTCGAGACCATGCAGCAGGTCTTCACCAACACCAGCAAGGTGCTGATCGACAGTCGGGCCAGCGGCAACCTGCTCTACCTGCCGCTCGACAAGCTGATGCAGCAGACGGGCGCCGTCGCCGCCGCCGCGCCGACACTCGACGCCGGCGAGCGCCGGCCGGCGCCGGCCGGCGCGCCGGAGGGCCGTGACCCGCCTGCGCGCGGGCAACTCACGCGCGAGAGGGGGGAACGATGATACGCCACCTGCCTTTGGTTCTCGGTGTTGTCCTGGCGATCTTCGTCACCACCAGTTCGGTGCTGTTTACCGTCGATCAGCGCCAGTATGCCATCGTCTTCCAGCTCGGCGAAGTCAAGGAGGTGATCAAGGAACCCGGCATGTCCCTCAAGTGGCCGATGATCCAGAACGTGCGCTATTTCGACCGGCGCATCCTGACGCTGGACACGACCGAGCCCGAGCGTTTCCTGACGGCCGAGAAAAAACCCGTGCTGGTGGATTCCTTCGTCAAGTGGCGCATCGCCGACGTGAACCAGTATTACATCTCGGTCGGCGGCGACGAAATGCTGGCGCGCATCCGGCTTTCCCAGACCGTCAACTCCGGATTGCGCGAGGAGTTCGGCCGTCGCACCGTGCACGACGTGGTCTCCGGCGCACGCGACAGGATCATGTCCGACGTGCAGCGCAGGGCCGACACGGACGCGCGCCAGATCGGCGTCGAGATCGTCGATGTGCGCCTGAAGCGCGTCGACCTCCCGCAGGAGGTTTCCGAAGCGGTGTATCGCCGCATGGAAACCGAGCGCAAGCGCGTCGCCAACGAGCTCAGGTCGCAGGGCGCCGCCGAGGCCGAGAGGATCCGCGCCGACGCCGACAAGCAGCGCGAGGTGATCATCGCCGAGGCCTATCGGGATGCGCAGAAGATCAAGGGCGAGGGCGACGCGAAGGCCGCCGCGATCTATGCCAGGGCTTTCGGGGTGAATCCGGATTTCTATGCCTTCTACCGCAGCCTGGAAGCCTATCGCCTGAGCTTCAGCAGCAGGAGCGACCTGCTTGTCGTCGATCCGAGCTCCGAGTTCTTCAAGTATTTGAAGAGCGGCGCCAAGGCCGGCGGCAGGTAATTCCTGCCAGGAGCGTCCGGAATGACCACGCTGCTGCTGGCCCTCGGTCTCATGCTGGTGATCGAGGGCCTGCTGCCCTTCGTGGCGCCGCGGCTGTGGCGCCAGACGTTTCGCCGCATCACCGAGCTGGCCGACGGCCAGCTCCGCTTTTTTGGCCTGACCTCGATTCTCATCGGCCTGACGATCGTCATCCTGTTCAAGTGATGCATTCCTGGCTGTTGCCCGAAGCGATCGAAGACCTGCTGCCCGCCGAGGCCGCCCAGGTCGAGGCCCTGCGGCGCTGCCTGCTCGACGAATTCGCGCGCCATGGCTACGAACTGGTCGCGCCGCCCTTGCTCGAGTTTGCCGATGCCCTGCTCGACGAGCACGCGGTCGACCTGAACCTGCGCAGCTTCAAGCTCGTCGATCAGCTCTCGGGCCGCACGCTGGCGTTGCGCGCCGACATCACGCCGCAGGCGGCGCGCATCGACGCCCATCTCCTGAACCGCAGCGGCGTCACGCGCCTGTGTTACTGCGGCAGCGTGCTGCACACCCGGCCGGCCGGCCTACTTGCCACGCGCGAACCCGTGCAGCTCGGCGCCGAGCTCTATGGCCACGCCGGTCTCGAGGCCGACCACGAGATGATCCGCCTGCTGGCGCGCGCTCTGCGACTGGCGGAACTGCCGCCCAGCCGCATCGACCTGGGCCATGTCGGCATCTTCCGTGCGCTGGTCTCCGGCCAGGGGCTCGCGCCCGCCGCCGAGCTCGAGCTGTTCGAGGCGCTGCAGTCCAAGGACGTGCCGACGCTGGCCGAGCTGACCGCCGGCCTGCCCGGGCCCGTGCGCGACGGATTGCTTGCCCTGCCCGCGCTCTACGGCGGCGTCGAGGTGATTCGCGGCGCCGCCGCCTGCCTGCCGCTGCTGCCGGAGATATTGCGCGCCCTGGGCGATCTGCAGCGCCTGGCCGGCGAACTGGCCGATCTGCCGCTGTCCTTCGATCTGGCCGATCTGCGCGGCTACCATTACCACAACGGCGTAGTGTTCGCCGCCTACTGCGCCGACAGTCCGGCCGCGATGGCGCTCGGCGGGCGTTACGACGGGAGCGGCGCCCGCTTCGGTCGCGCGCGGGCGGCGACGGGCTTTTCGCTCGACCTGCGCGCGCTCGCGCGCCTGGCGAAACCGCGCGCCGGGCCGGGGGCGATACTCGCTCCCTGGCCCGAAGACGCCGCGCTCTCGGCCGAGATCGAACGCCTGCGCGCGCAAGGGGAAATCGTCGCCGCGGCCCTGCCGGGTCACGAGGACAGCTGGCGCGGGGCAGGCTGCAACCGTTGCCTGGTCTGGCGCGACGGCGCGTGGATCATCGAAACTTTAGGGGAGAACTAGAAATGGCCAAGAACGTCGTGGTGGTCGGCACCCAGTGGGGCGACGAGGGCAAGGGCAAGATCGTCGACTGGTTGACCGACCATGCCCAGGGCGTGGTGCGCTTTCAGGGCGGCCACAATGCCGGCCACACGCTGGTGATCAAAGGCAAGAAGACGGTGCTCCACCTCGTGCCGTCCGGCATCCTGCGCGACGGCGTGACCTGCTATATCGGCAACGGCGTCGTGCTGGCCCCCGATGCGCTGATCAAGGAACTCGACGAGCTTCAGGCCGCCGGCGTCGATGCCGAGGCCAGAGTGAAGATTTCTGAAGCCTGCCCGCTGATCCTGCCTTACCACCAAGCGCTGGACGTGGCGCGCGAGGCCGCCAAGGGCGCCAAGAAGATCGGCACCACCGGTCGCGGTATCGGCCCGGCCTACGAAGACAAGGTGTCGCGCCGCGGCTTGCGCGTGCAGGACCTGCTGCGGCCGAAGCGCTTCGCCGAGAAGCTCGGCGAAATTCTCGACTATCACAACTTTGTGCTGAAGAACTACCTGGGCGCCGAGCCGGTCAATTTCCAGCAGACGCTCGACGGCGCCATGACCATCGCGCCGCGCATCGCGAAGATGATCGCCGACGTGCCGCGCGCACTCTACGAAGCCCACAAGAACGGCGCCAACATCCTGTTCGAAGGCGCGCAGGGCACGCTGCTCGACATCGACCACGGCACTTTCCCCTACGTCACCTCTTCGAATTGCGTCGCGGGCGCGGCGGCGGCGGGGTCGGGCGTCGGTCCCGGCATGCTGCACTACGTGCTCGGCATTACCAAGGCCTACACCACGCGCGTCGGCGGCGGCCCGTTCCCGACCGAGCTGTATGACGCCCTCGACAAGCAGGACCCGGTCGGCAAGCACATGGCGACCAAGGGCCACGAGTTCGGCGCCACCACCGGCCGCGCGCGCCGCTGCGGCTGGTTCGACGCCGCCGCCCTCAAACGCTCGATCCAGATCAACGGCGTTTCCGGCCTGTGCGTGATGAAGCTCGACGTACTCGACGGCCTCGAGGAGATGAAAATCTGCGTCGGCTACAAGCTCGACGGCCAGTTCACCGACATCCTGCCCGTCGGCGCCGACGACCTCGAGCGCTGCGAGCCGGTGTACGAGTCGATGCCGGGCTGGACCGACAGCACGGTCGGCATCAAGAGCTTCGACGCCCTGCCGCAGGCCGCCCAAGCCTACATCAAGCGCATGGAAGCCCTCTGCGGCGTGCCGGTCGACATGATTTCCACCGGCCCGGACCGCGAGGAAACCATCGTCCTGCGGCATCCGTTCAAGTAAAAGTCGGCGCTGGCGGGACGGCGCTGGCCGTCCTGCCGCAATAATTCCTTACACTTTGCCGACCTGTCGGCATTGCCACAATGCCGCTTGGTGCTTCAATGGGCTTATCGAGTCGGGAGAGGGCCATGGGGAAACTGGGCAAGATGGGGGCGATCGGACTGGGACTGCTGGCTTGCCTGCTGGCGGGCAACGCCTGGGCCGATCGCTGGCACGGCCACCCCCACGGCCATCCGCGCACCACGATCCACTGGGGCATCCACCTGGGCAATCCATGGCTGTATCCGTATCCGCCGCCCTTCTACCGGCCTTATCATCCGTTCTACCCGCCGCATGTCGTGGTGGTGCCGGCACCGCCGCCCGTCCGCTACATCGAGCGGTCGCCGCCGCAGTCCCGGCTGGAGCCGGGATATTGGTACTACTGCAATGAGGCGCAGGCCTACTACCCTGATGTTCAGCAGTGTCCGGGGCCGTGGCAGCCGGTCGCGCCGCAGCCGCCGCAACGGTGAATGGGATGGAGCGGGGATGAGTGTCAACGCCGGAAGGTTCCTGTGGCTTCCCCTGCTGACCGTCGCGCTGCTCGCGGGCTGCGCCGCTGTGCCGACTGCGCCCAATGTGATGGCCCTGCCGGGCACGGGACGGACCTTCGACGAGTTCCGGGCCGACGATGCCTACTGCCGCGGCTACGCCTTCCAGCAGATCGGCGGCAGGTCGCGCGAAGAGCTTGCGGGTGCGGCGGCCGTCCAGAGCGCCGCGGTCGGCGCGGCGGTGGGGGCGGTGGCCGGCGCCGCCATCGACGGGCGCGGCGGCGCCGGGGCGGGGGCGGGCATGGGCCTGATCGTCGGCAGCGCCGCGGGCGCCGAAGCCGCGCGCGGGGCCGTCCGTGGCAGCCAGCGCCACTACGATCACGCCTACGTCCAGTGCATGTATGCGCGCGGCCATCGTGTCCCGGTGATCGGCATCTATACCGCGGACCGGGCTGCGCCCGCTGCCATCCCGCCTCCGCCGCCGGGGCGCCCGCCGCCTCCGCCGCGCTGAAACGCCGCCCATTCCCGGGCGGTCTTGACGCAGGCGAACCGCGGACTGGCGAACGCGCAGCGCAAGCCCGTATAGGCGGTTTTTTTAACTATTCTGGCGGAGAGGGAGGGATTCGAACCCTCGTTAGGATATTATCCTAAACACGCTTTCCAGGCGTGCGACTTAAACCGCTCATCCACCTCTCCGCGGCGGGCTTGCAGCAGGGCCGCGGATTCTAGCAGAGTCAGTCTTCGGCGTGTCGCAGGGAGTAGTCGGTGGCGCGCACGTCCTTGGTCAGGGTGCCGATCGAGATGCGATCGACGCCGGTTTCGGCAATGGCACGTACGCTGTCGAGCCGTACGCCGCCGGAGGCTTCCAGTTCGGCGCGTCCCGCGGAGAGGCCGACCGCCTGGCGCATCCGGCGCAGATCCATGTTATCGAGCAGGATCAGCGCGGCGCCGGCGTCGAGCGCCTCGGCGAGCTGCTCGAGCGTCTCAACCTCGATCTGGATGAAGACCCCGGGCGGCGCGATGCGGCGCGCCCGCTGGAGAGCGGCCGTCACGCCGCCGGAGGCGATGATGTGGTTTTCCTTTATCAGGATGCCGTCATAGAGGCCGAGCCGGTGGTTGGCGCCGCCGCCGCATCGGACGGCGTATTTCTGGGCCAGCCGCAGGCCGGGCAGGGTCTTGCGCGTATCGACGATGCGAGCGCGCGTGCCCGCGACGGCGTCGACATAGCGCCGCGTCTGCGTCGCGCCGCCCGACAGCAGCTGCAGGAAATTGAGCGCGCTGCGCTCGCCGGTGAGCAGCGCGCGCGTTTCGGCCCCGATTTCGCAGACGATCTGTCCGGCCGCGATGTGTGCGCCGTCCTGCGCCAGCCAGCGGATGCGGGCGGCCGGGTCGAGCAGCCGCAGGCAGGCGTCGAACCATGCCGTGCCGCAGAGTACGGCGTCTTCGCGGGTTACGACGACGCCGGCGGCGCGCTGTCCGGCCGGGACAAGCAGCGCGGTGAGGTCGCCGCTGCCGACGTCTTCGGCCAAGGCGGCGCGCACGTTGCGTTCGACTTCGGCAGCAAGGGAGGGCGGAAAGGTCATGATGGGGTCCATTCGTTGAGCAGGCGGCGCGCGGGCCCGGCCAGTTCGCCGGCGGTGAGGCCGATCGGGCCGCGGCCGGCCGCCGCGCACTCATCCGCGGCGGCGCCATGCAGATGCACTGCGGCGAGCATGGCCTCGAGCGGCGGCCAGTGCTGCGCGAGCAGCGCGGCCAGCATGCCGGTGAGGACGTCGCCGCTGCCCGCGCCGGCCAGGCCGGGATTGCCGCTGGTGTTGATGAACCAGCGCCCGTCGGGCGTGGCGACGATGGTGCCGCAGCCCTTGAGCGCGACGAGCGCGCCGTGGCGGCGGGCCAGCTGGAGTGCGGCGGCCAGGCGGTCGGCTTGCACCGCTTCCGCCGTGCTGCCGAGCAGACGGGCCGCCTCGGCCGGATGTGGCGTGATGAAAGTCGGCGCTGGCAGGATGGCGCGCTTGCGGTGCAGTTGCGGCGATCGCGCCAGCAGGTTCAAACCGTCGGCATCAATGATCAGCGGCAACGGGCAGTCGAGGGATTGCGCGAGCAGGGTGACGGCTGCGGGCGACTGGCCGAGCCCCGGGCCGATGGCCAGCACGCTGGCCTGGCGCATGGCTTCCTCTGCGGGGCGCAGCATCAGCTCGGGTTGCGCGGGGTCGACGGCGAGGTTCTCGAGCAGGCCGAGCTGGACGCGCCCGGCGCCCAGCCGGAGCGCGGCGCGGCCGGCGAGCAGGGCCGCGCCGGCCATGCCCGGCGCGCCGCCGAGGATCGCGACGCTGCCGAAGCTGCCCTTGTGGCTGTTGCGCGGGCGCGGCTGCAGGCAGGCGCGGAACAGTTGCGGCGTGATGACGCTTCCGTCTCCGGCGCCGACTTCGAGACCGAGATCGGCGACCTCGAGTACGCCGCAGCAGTCGGGGCCGGCGCCGGTGAGCAGACCGGGCTTGAGCGCGATGAAGGTGACGGTGCGGCGGGCGCGGATCGCCGGGCCGGCGCCGCAGCCGGTCAGGGCATTCAGTCCGCTCGGTGCGTCGAGCGCCAGGATGGGGGCGTCGCTGGCGTTGGCGCGCTCGATCCATTCTGCATGAAAGCCGTCGACGCGGCGGTCCAGGCCGATGCCGAACAGTCCATCGACGATCAGTTCGAACGACCCGGCGGGATAGTCGCTCGCGCAGTCGCCTCCCGCCGCGCGCCAGGCGGTGTAGGCCTGGCGCGCGGCCG
>Ga0208735_100438_pt1 | contig 18559 bp, 20 predicted proteins | sample Subbio12Aug_8Aab_FD_184829 | JGI IMG/M metagenome (GOLD analysis project Ga0208735, IMG submission 184829) | Serpentinite rock and fluid subsurface biosphere microbial communities from McLaughlin Reserve, California, USA - CR12Aug_8Aab (SPAdes) | ecosystem: Environmental > Terrestrial > Deep... | reverse complement strand
CCCTTGCCAAAACTCTACCCCCACCAGGTAGACCGGGAAGGGCTTGATCTTCTTAGTTTGAATCAAGGTCAGCGACTCAAACAGCTCATCGATGGTGCCGAAGCCACCAGGGAAGACCACAAAGGCGGTCGAGTACTTGACCAGCATCACCTTACGCACAAAGAAGTAGCGGAACTTTAGCTCGTCGGTCTGATACGGGTTGGGCGACTGTTCGTGCGGGAGGTCGATATTAAGCCCGATGCTCCGCCCTCCGATGTCGAAAGCCCCCTTGTTGGCCGCCTCCATAATGCCGGGGCCGCCGCCGGTCAACACTGCGTAGCCTGAACGCGCCAGCGACTTTGCTAGCGCCTCGGCCTGACCGTAGTAAGGGTTATCGGGCTTAAAGCGGGCCGAGCCGAAGATAGTCACCGCCCGCCCGACATCGCTCATCTCCTCAAACCCCTGGACAAACTCGCCCATGATGCGAAACAGCCGCCAAGACTCCTCGGCTAGCACATCGATGACATATTGCTTTTCGGTCTTGTTCATGCTCCATTCTATCCACCGCGACGGCGACAGGGCGTGCCGACCCAACAATAACTCGGGTACTATGGGGTGCTGCCGATGATCCGGGGTCTGGTAAGCAGCATGTCCAACGATAAGGTTGCCACCGCTGGCAGCCAAAGGAGACGACTGATGCGCCTCTTGGTACTTTGCACCCACAACTCCGCCCGCAGCCAGATGGCCGAGGGGTGGCTTAAGCACTATGCCAAGGCTCAGGGGCTCGAGGCCGAAGTGTGGTCGGCGGGAACCGAGAAGACTTTTGTCAAACCCGATGCCATCACCGTTATGCGCGAGGTGGGGCTCGAGCTTAACGGGCACTACTCCAAAACGCTTTACGAGCTGCCCAACCCCTGGGAGTTCGACCTGGTGTTGACCGTCTGCGACAGCGCCAAAGAAGCCTGCCCCCTCTACCCGGCCAAGACCCTGCGGCTGCATGCAAGCTTCCCTGACCCCAGCGGCCAGGGGCTTGACGCCTGGCGGGAGGTGCGCGACGCCATCGGCCGGATGAGCCAGGCGCTAGTTCGGTCGTTGGCAGAGCAGGGCGCGGCTGACGAAACCGCCTTGCGCCGGGCAGTTAGCAACTGTAGGTAGCGCACACCCACCACCGTGGATAGCGCGCCGACAGCCGCTCGGCCACGGCCTGGGCGTGCGCCGCGCTGTGGGCCAGGCCGAAACAGGTTGCGCCCGAACCCGACAGCAACACGCCGCGCAGCCCCTGCAACCGTAACGCCGCCAGCCCCTCAGCGATCAGCGGATAGGCGGCGACCACCCCGGCCTGCAAGCTGTTCTGATAGCTCGGTTCAGCAGCCAGGCTAGCCAGCAGGTCTGGGATATCGACGGTAGGAGCCAAGGCCCGCACGCTGGCATACGCTTCCTTAGCGCTTACCGCAATACCGGGGTTAACGAGCACTAGGTGTAGCGCCGGCAGCTTAAGCGGTGCGAGCTGCTCGCCGATCCCTTGTGCCCTGGCCGCCGGCAGATTAGCTACGAAGAAGGGGACATCGGCCCCCAGCGTTGCAGCCAAGCCCATCAGATTGACCTCTGCTGGATAGAGTCGGCTTAACCCGCGCAAGACCGCCGCCGCATCCGACGAGCCGCCGCCTAAGCCCGCTGCGATGGGGATGCGCTTGGTCAGGTGGAGGTGAACGCCTCGCGATTCCCCGATTGCCGTTAGGTAAGTCTGCGCCGCGCGATAGGCCAGGTTAGAAGCGTCAGCGGCAAGTTCAGCTCCCACTACAGCGAGTGTTATGCCTTCAGGCTGCGGTGTCAGCGTCAGAGTATCGTGCAGCGCCAGCCGCGCCATCACCCCGTCTAGTTCGTGGTAGCCGTCCGGGCGCTGGAAGCGCACATTGAGGCCGAGGTTGACCTTGGCCTGGGCCTTAAGCTCCATCCCATGCCTCCGCTAGCGCGTGTGCCATGACCAGATCGTCGGTGGCGGTGATCTTCATTAGCCACGGGCTCCCCGTTACCAGTGCTACCGGTTGGCCGAGCCAGCGCACCAGGCCGGCGTCGTCGGTGGCCGTAACTCCTGCCGCCAAGGCTTGCCGGTGTGCCTCCAAGATCAGCGTTCGCCGGAAGCCTTGCGGGGTCTGTACCGCCCGCAAGAGCGAGCGATCGAGTGCGCGGCCGCTCTCCGACTCGATCAAGGTGTCCGCCACCGGCATCACCACTGAGGCGGCGCCGTAAGCCTCTACCGCGGCGATCACCCGCGAGATCACCTCTCGACTCAAAAACGGCCTGGCTGCGTCGTGAATTAGTATCCGTTCGGCGTTGGTGGCCATCAGCAGGTTCATGACGCTCTGCTGCCGTGTGGCGCCGCCCTCGATCAGTCGCGCTCGCCCGGCCAGCAACCTGGTAGCCGTCGGGATCATACTTGCCGACACCGCCACTACCACCTCGTCGACTTGGCCTAAAAACGCTGCTACCGCCCGTTCCAACAAGGTCTTGCCCGCTACCTCAAGCAGCGCTTTGGGGCCCCGGCCTAGGCGTGCCCCCTCTCCCGCTGCCGGGATCAAGGCCGCAATCATTCGCGCCAGCGCCGCGCCCGCTGGTGCGGCAGGCCTAACAGATCGAGGGCTCGAGCGGTGATGGTACCGACCAACTCATTGATCCCTTGCGGTTCCAGATAGAACCCCGGCGAGGCCGGCAGGATAGTCGCCCCGGCGTCAAAGGCCTCGAGCATGTTCTTTAGCATTGGCCGGGAGTAGGGCGCCTCGCGCACCACCGCAATCAGTGGCCGCCGCTCCTTGAGCGTCACGTGGGCTGCTCGAGCGAGGAGCGTGTCGGTAATTCCCAGCGCCACCTTAGCCAGCGTCCCTGCTGAGCATGGCACAATCACCATCCCGATGGTCAGATACGAGCCCGACGAGATGGCGGCGGTAAAGTCGCTGTCCTTGTAGACCACCTCGGCCAAGGCGTGCAGGTCGTGGACAGTTTCGTGCAGCTCAGTAGGGATAACCTGCTTGGCGCCGTTGCTAATCACCAAATGCGTCTCAACCGGGAGCGGCCTCAGCGTCTTAAGCAGATCGAGCGCGTAGATCATGCCGCTGCCGCCCGAGATCCCTACTACCAGGCGGGGTGTCGGGTCGGGTCGTGTCACAGCCTTACCATACCGCAGCCGCCATACCTAGGAAACCGATCGGGCGATCAGTAATCAAGGTAGCGCTGTCGTAAACTATAGCCATGACCTATCAGGAGTTCAAACAGGCCGCTGAGGTGATGCTGGCTGACATCCCTAACGAGTTCACGCGCGACCTGCAAGGGGTACATGTGCTTAAAGAGGCCAAGCTGGAAGAGGAGTTCGACGATGTCTACCGCATGGGCGAATACCTAGACCCCGGCCCGGACTCGCTGCTGGGCCCTGGCAAAGGGCTGGGGCGGCATATCGCCCTCTATTACGGCTCCTTTGTCGCTATCAGCGAGGCTGATCCCGAGTTCGACTGGGAAGAAGAGCTGTGGGAGACCCTCACTCACGAACTCCGCCACCACGTCGAGTCGCTAGCCGGAGACATCAGCTTGATCGAAGAGGATGACCTGCAACACGAGACCTTCAAGCAGCGCCGGAACGACTGGGGGCAAAGGTAAGTAGTGGTTCGGTTAACCGGCGACGGCGGCGGGAGCTACCGCCTCCACGTCGATGGTAAAGCGCACCTCTTCGCCGACTAACAGCGCGCCGACCTCTAAGAGCTGGTTCCAGGTCAAGCCCCAGTCCTTGCGGTTAAGTTTGCCGCTGGCGCTGCCGGCAACGCGGCGGTTCCCCCAGGGATCGGTAAGGGGCTGGCTCGTTTCGAGCTCGAGCGCCACCGGCTTAGCCACGCCGCGGATAGTCAGCTCGCCGTGTACCAGATACTTGTTGTCGCCGCGGGGCTCGATCTTGGTGCTCTTGAAAACTATCTCCGGGTAGGCCTTGGCCTCCAGGAAGTCGGCCGAGCGCAAATGGGCGTCACGATTGGCCTCGTGAGTAGTGACGCTGTTGGCGTCGATGACGGCGTGAATAGCGCGAGGGGCGCCCTGCTCATCGAGTTCGACGGTGCCGCCGATGGCTTTTAGTGTGCCGCGCACGGTGGCAAAGCCCATGTGGCGGACGGCAAACGCAATACTGGTGTGGCTAGGGTCTAGGTTCCAGGTCATTGCAACTCCTTAAGGGCTAAAGGCTAGTCAAACAGCCCAACCAAAGTATACAATATAGAGCGCTATGAAATGTGAATTGGCATACGCTATCGCCTTGTTGAGTTGCAACCCCGCCCGGTGCTAAATATAAGTCTCAGGATACTTGACAAGATAACGCTCAGGTTTTATACTATAGACCGTAGGGTAGCACTACCCTAACACTTCTGCTTAAGGGAGGTTTCAGTATGGCACTAGTTCGTGTTCAGAGTGGGCGTCCGGTACCGGTGCGGGGCTGGGACCTGGCCAATAGCGGTGTTAGCACGCTGTTCGGTGAGTTCGACCGCCTGTTTAACGAGATGGCCGCACCGTTACTTAGCGCCAGCTCGGCGGTCAACGCCTACCCGGCGGACCTGTACGAAACCGGCGAAGCCGTGGTGTTGGAGATGGCGGTTCCCGGCATCAAGGCGGACGATCTCGATATCCGCCTCGAGGGCCAGCAGCTCACCATTCGTGGCACACTCCCCAACATCACCGACAACCAGGAGCGCCGCTACTGGCTGCAAGGCATCCCGCGGGGTGAGTTCAGCCGCAGCGTTGCCCTGCCGGTGACCGTGGTGATCGACCGGGTACAGGCTAAGGTCACCGACGGTATGCTGACCCTGACCATGCCCAAGGTGCCGGAGGCGCAAGCCAAGCGTATCGCCATCACCCAGGGCTAAGATTAAAAGCTAGTCAATTGCGTAGCGAGGCGGGCCATGCCCGCCTCGGACATTTTTCTGTGGCTTGCTGATTGAAGCGGCGCGAGTTGTCCCGGCAGACACCCGGTGGTACCCTCATTGACAGGTATGAGCACCCCTCGCACAGTCCCCCCTAACTTTATCACCGAGATCATCGACGACGACCTGCGGCGCGGAAAAATCAGCCGGGTCGTTACCCGCTTCCCGCCCGAGCCGAACGGCTACCTGCACATCGGTCACGCCAAGGCTATCTGCATCGACTTTGGCATCGCGCATGACTATCAGGGGTGCTGCCACCTCCGCTTTGATGACACCAACCCGGTCAAGGAAGAGACCGAATATGTCGAGTCGATCATGGCCGATATCCGCTGGCTCGGCTTCGACTGGGGCGAGCACCTCTACTATGCTTCGGACTACTTTGAACAGCTCTACCAGTGCGCCTTGGGGCTGATAAAGACAGCTAAGGCTTACGTCTGCGACTTAAGCCCTGACGAGCTCCGGGAGTATCGCGGCACGCTCACCGAGCCGGGCCGGGACAGCCCGTATCGCAACCGCAGCGTGGCCGAAAACCTCGAGCTTTTTGCCCGCATGCGCGCTGGCGAGTTTGCAGCGGGCTCGAGCACGCTCCGCGCCAAGATCGATATGGCTTCGCCCAACATCGTCATGCGCGACCCAGTCTTGTACCGCATCCTCCACGCCGAGCACCACCGCACCGGGAACGCCTGGCATATCTACCCCATGTACGACTTTGCTCACCCGCTCTCGGACGCTATCGAGGGGATCACCCACTCGCTCTGCTCGCTGGAATACGAGATCCATCGCCCGCTTTACGACTGGCTGGTGGAGAATGTGCCGCTGCCGTCGCGCCCGTACCAGTACGAGTTCGCCCGGCTGAACCTCGACTACACCGTGCTGAGCAAGCGCAAGCTGATTGAGCTGGTCAAGGAGGGGCATGTCGCCGGCTGGGACGACCCGCGCCTGCCTACGCTAGCCGGGTTGCGGCGGCGTGGCGTGCGGCCCGAGGCGATCCGCGAGTTCTGCGCCCGCATCGGAGTAGCTAAAACTAACAGCCGTGTGGATCTGGCGCTCTTTGAGCACGTAGTGCGCGACGATCTCAACTGGGAAGCGCCGCGGGTGATGGCGGTTTTAGACCCGCTTAAGGTGGTGTTAACCAACTACCCGGAAGGCCAGTTGCTGCGGCTTGATGCTCCTTACTGGCCACATGACGTCCCTAAGCAGGGAGGCCGTCCGGTGCCGCTTACGCGCGAGCTATATATCGAGCGCGACGACTTCATGGAGCACCCGCCCCAGGGCTACAAGCGCTTGGCGCCGGGCCGCGAGGTGCGGTTGCGCCACGCCTATGTCATCCGCTGCGATGAGGTGATCAAGGACCAGGCGGGTCGGGTGATTGAGCTGCGTTGCACAGTCGATCTTGACACGTTAGGCCAAAACCCGGAGCGCAAGATCAGTGGGACTATTCACTGGGTCTCAGCGCGGTACGCCATTCCCGCTGAGTTCCGCCTCTATGACCGGCTATTTACTGTTCCTGACCCGGACGCGGGTTTCTTAAACTATCTCAATCCCAACTCGCTGGTGGTCAAGCACGGCTATGTCGAGCCGAGCGTGCGCGACGACCAACCTGGCACACGCTATCAGTTTGAGCGCCAAGGCTATTTTTGCCGCGATCCCCAAGTCGGCGTGCCGGTCTTTAACCTTATCGTGGCCTTGCGCGATAGCTGGGTCAAGCTGGTTGAAGGAGAGCGCGAGGCGCCGCGCCGCCCAGCGAGCGCGGTAGCGGCCTCTACTGAGCGCAAGGATAAGTTAAGCAGCCTCGACCCTGAACAGCGAGGCCGCGCCGAGCGGCTGATAGCGGCCTATGGTCTAAGCGCTGACGATGCCGCAGCGCTGGCAACTGAGCCCGCCTTGGCGACCTTCTTCGCTGAGGCTGTGGCGCACCACGCCAACGCTCAGGGGATCGCCAACTGGCTGCTGAACGAACTCCGGCGAGAGCTTAAGGAGCGGCCCCTTACGGAGCTGGCCCTAACGCCGGCCGGCTTGGCCGAGCTGGTGCAGCTGATCGACCAAGGGGTAATCTCCACGCGCATCGCTAAGGAAGTGTTTGTGGAGCTGGTCATCGGGGGAGGGTCGCCCCGCGCTTTAGTGGAGGCTCGAGGGCTGACGCAAGTGGCCGATAGGGAGGCTTTGGAGCCGGTGGTGGCCCGGCTGCTTGCCGCGCACCCCGACAAGGTGGCCAGCTACCGGGCTGGAAAAGCTGGCCTGATGGGCTTTTTCGTGGGTCAGGTGATGCGCGAGACTCAGGGCCGGGCCAACCCGCAACTGGTGCAAGCACTCCTTAGCCAGCAGCTCAACTAGTGCTGCTTAAGAAGGCGGTAGACTGGTTGATCTTGACCCCATCAGCAAGTAGTTTGCACCGGAGTCTATTCAAGAGCTCGTCGTCATCACTAAAACGCTCCACGACGAAGCTGAGTAGGGCAAGGCTGAGTTGCCCACGCCCTCCGCGGCATTTCCTACCCCAGATCAGCAGGCGCTAGAGCGGTGAGGGCGAAAAACGCCACGCCGAACTGTGGTTCGCTCTGCTAGACTCAGGCTATGGAAGATCTCGATCGACTCTTGGGCTTTCTCGTTGATAACGTCGATGGTGCCCTGTCGGCGGCGGTCGGCGCGATGGACGGGCTACTGATTGCCCAGTACCCTTCTCAGGGGCACGACCTGTCGATGATGACGGCTGAGAAGACCAAGGTCATAAGCTACGTCCGCCAGATCTATAACGGCGTCCTGGCGGGGGGCGAGCTTAGCGAGGTAGTGGTGGTAGCCAGCCACCTGATCGGCTACACCCGGCTCCTGAGCGATGAGCTATTTTGCCTGGTGGTGATGAATCCGGCGGGGAATATCGGTAAGGCCAGATTATACAGCGAGCAGGTATCGGTGCGCATACTAGAGGTCTTGGCTTGAGCTTAGTCAGCGTCTTGCGTCCCTTTCTCGCTCTGGATGGGCTAGTGGCAATAGTGGTGTTTAGCCATGATGGCCTCTTGGTAGAGGCGCTGGGGCCTGGGGTGATTGAGGCCGAGCAAGCAGCAGCGGAGCTGGCCTCAGTGGCTGGGGCTGCGCGGCACGCCTTTATGGCACTCGGTATGGGGGAGCCGGTGCAGCAGGTAGTCACGTTGGCCAAGCACGAGGCGATGCTGTTTCGCTATGCTGAGTACGCCTTGGCGCTAATTTTCCAGCCGCACGGTAATCGGGCGCTAGTGCATCAGATCCTGGACGCCGTCGGGCCACAAATCCAGCGACTCTTAGGAGGGCGATATGCAGCTCGCTGAGCTACTTAACCAGCTTTTGGAGATCAGGGGGGTGACCAGCGCCGCTGTGGTACGAGGGGATGGGGAACTGCTTGAGAAGGCATCGCAGCGCCAGGTTGATATCACCTTTGTTACCGGACTCCTGGCCAGCAGTCTGGCCTCGAGCCGAGTCCTGGCGGGCCTACTTGGCGACGGCGAGATTATCCAGATCATGTTGGAATACGAGCAAGGTCCGGTGCTGCTGACGCCGCTGCCCACGGGTCAGACCCAGGGCGAGGGGTACTTGCTGGTAGTGACCCTTGACGCAGTTGGCAATCTGGGCCGGGCACGCTTTCAATTGCGCAAGCTTCTGCCTAGCATCGCGGAAGCCTTGGCCGGTACCTAGCACCTACTATACTCCGCACGAGCACAACTAGTCGGTCAGATGGTCAGAAAAAGTGGAGCGCATTCGAAAAATAGCTACAACCCATCGTTTGAGGTCGGGGCGACCGGCCGGTCGCCCCGACAGGACGCAACCGCACGGTTCTTGCTGGGGATTTCTGAATGCCCTCTAGGTGGTAGGCAGTGGGCAGTAGTGAGGGCTTTTCCCACAACCTACCACCCACAACCTGTTGCCGACATGCTGAAACGCTCAACATTGGCCGCACGCCGTATACCTAGTCTAGTGAGGTAAGCTAGGTCATGAGCGATGAAAAGCGGATTAGAGAGTTCAAGCTCGATCTGGACCGCGAGTCGGCCCATGGCCGCTATGCCAATGTGGCGGTCATTGCCCATACCAAAGATGAGTTCATCATCGACTTTGCGTTGGCCTACCCCGGTCAAGCCCCGCTGGTCGGTTCGCGGGTGATCACCAGCCCTCCGCACGCCAAAGCTTTTTTGCGCAGCCTTGAGGACAATCTCCGCAAGTACGAGCAGCGCTTTGGCTTGATCCCCGAGCCGCCGCGCCGCCCCGGCGAAGGCGAGCAGAACTAGCGCCTCGAGCGGCACCGCCGAGGGCGTGGCGACGCCTTGCTGGAAACGGCTGCAAAGGCTGTTGTGCCAACTACGCGCACACCGATCACTCCGGGGTTAAATGAGCTATGCCTGAGAGGGAGTTGGTGATCGTCTACTTTGACTACCTCTGCCCGTTCGCCTGGCGCGCCTCTGAGTTGGCCGAGATGATCGCTGAGCCCTTGGGGCTGGTCTTCGAGTGGCGCCATTTCAGCCTCTACCAGAACAACTATTGCGGTGGGGACAGTTGGCAACTGTGGAACGACCGGCTCGATGAGCAGAGCGAAAACGGTAACAAGGGGCTCCTCCCGTTTTTAGCCTCTTGCGCGGCACGCAAGCAAGGCAAGCTGCTGCACAACGCCTTTCGCCACGCCCTGTTGCGAGCTCGGCACCGCGATCATCGCCCCTACGGGCGCGACACAGTGTTGGAGGTGGCCGCGGCGGCTGGGCTCGAGCTACCGCGGTTCTTGAGCGATCTAGCTGATCCCGAAGCGCGCACCGTGCTGGCACACGAGCACTACCGGGCCAAGGCGCTCGACATCTTCGGCACGCCCACCTTTCAATTTGCGAGCGGCCATATCGCCTACTTTCGCTTCAAACTGCTGCCGCGCAATCCCGAGGAGGGGGTACGCCTGTTTAGCGACTACCGGCGGTTCCTGGAGAGTTATCCGTATGTAGAGACAGTTAAGCGCCCGCGCACCCAGGGAAACTGACACGCTGTGGGCTTTATCCGGTTGCTACGGCGCTTTTCGGGTTAGACTGCGAACGTGCGCCTGGGTCAGAACATCGGTCATGGCTCCCATGCCGGTCGAGTGCGGCCCCTCAACGAGGACTACCACCGCGTCTGGCAGTTCCCCATCAGCTCCGGCCCGCTGACCTTGATCGCCGTAGCTGACGGCATGGGAGGCGCAGCCGCTGGCGAGCTGGCCAGCAAGCTGGCCATGGAGGTGCTCGACGAGTCGTTTAACCTCTATGTAGGGGCGCTCGAGCGCGGCGAGCCGATTGTCGGCATCGATAAGTTAACCGAAAAGGCGGTACGCCTGGCCAACCGCCGGGTCTATGCGGCGGCTATCGCCAATTCGGGGAGCCGCGGCATGGGTACTACCCTGACCTGCGTGGCGCTTCAGAAGCATCGCGCTTGTGTCGGTCACGTAGGCGATTCGCGCGCCTACTTGGTGCGTGGGGCGCGCATCTATCAGCTCACTAAGGACCATTCTTGGGTTGAGGAGCAGCTGGAGAAGGGCCTGTTAAGCGAAGAGCAGGCCAAGAGCCACGAGTGGCGCAACCTGATTACTAGGGCGCTCGGTACGCGGCCCCAAATCTCACCCGATATTGTCGAGATCAACGTACAGCAGGGGGATGTGTTAGTGATTTCGACCGATGGCTTGCACAGCTTAGTCAGCCCGGAAGAGATCATGCAAGAGGTCAAGCGCACAGCTAATCGCCAGTCGGCGGTGGAGTATCTCATTAATCTGGCTAACGAGCGTGGGGGCCCCGACAACATCACGCTGATCATCGCCGAGGTCGGCTGATGTGGTGGGCTTGGCTGATTCTGGCGGTGGCTCTGGCGCTGCTGCTGATCCGCCTGCCCTGGTGGGTTAGCGGACTGCTGCTTGGCTTAGGATTAGGGCTAGTGGCCTTCGTAATGTCGGTAGGCGGCATGGAGCGGGCGATCAGCCCGGCGCTGCTCTACGCTCTGGCCCTGAGCCTGTTGGTGCCTATGGGCCTGGCGCACCGCCGGCGCGTGGCGCCAGCTAAGCGCCAGCTGGCCAAGGCGCGAACCGCCGCTAAGCACAACACCCTGCTAGATGTTCACGAAATCCCCGGCTACGACCTGCTGGAGAAGGTCGGCTCGGGCGGCATGGCCAGCGTCTATAAAGCCCGGCGGCGCAGCGACGGGCAGGTGGTGGCGCTGAAGATCCCTATGGAGCAGTATGTGGCCGATGCCAAGTTCATCCGCCGCTTCCACCGTGAGGCGGAGGTAGCGCAACGCCTAGACCATGTCAATATCGTCCATACCTATGAGCACGGCAGCTTAGGGATCAAGCACTACATGGTGATGGAGTTTGTCGATGGGCGGAGCTTAGAGAGCTTCATTGAGGCTAATGAGCTCGAGCTCGGCCTCAGCATCGAGATCATGAAGTTGGTGGTCGGTGCGCTGATTCATATCCATTCGGTAGGGATCATCCACCGCGACATTAAGCCGGCTAACATCATGATCTTGCGCGGCGCCATCAAGCCCGGCGAGCCGCTGCCGCACGATGCCGTCAAGCTAATGGACTTCGGGATCGCGGGCGGGAAGGTGCTGACCCGCCTGACCATGACCGGAGCGCGCGTCGGGACGCCGGTCTATATGTCGCCGGAGCAGGCTCGCGGGTTAAAGATCGATCACCGGAGTGACATCTACAGCCTGGGCCTAGTCTTCTATGAGATGCTCACCGGTCAGACAGCTTTTAAGGGTGGGTACGAGGCTATCGTCCATCAGCAGATCTTCCAGACACCGCCGCCGCCCCGGCAGCTCAACCTAGCTATTCCTAAAGCCATCGATGAGTTAGTGATGCGGATGATCGCTAAGGACCCCGATGAGCGGCCGCGGCTCGATCAGGTGCTAGAGGTGCTCAGTCAAGGGGAAGCGCACGATACTGGAGAGTCAGAGCTACCGAGCCGCATTGTGCTAACGGTAGACTCCCGGCAGGGGATGCTCCGGATTTTGGATGTCAAAGGTCGGCTCCACAGCTCGCTGGGCGACATCGGTATGGGTGACGGACATTTCCCGGCACCGCCGACCTCGCTAGCGGTAGACTTAAGCGGCAACCTCTACGCCACCGTGTTTGAATATCGCGCCGACGCTGCCGATCGCCACATGATCTACAAGCTTGACCCCCAGGGCAAGGTTTGCGCGGCTTTCGGCGGCTACGGGGTGAAGCCCGGCGAGTTTCTCTATCCCACCTCGATCGCCGTGGGGCCGGATGGTCGCATCTTCGTTCTCGACGCCGAAAGTCACTTGGTGCAGATCTTTGACGCCAGCGGCGAGTACCACGCTAGCTTCGGCGGGCGCGGCCAGGGGCGCGGCCTATTTAACGATCCGCGCACCTTAACTATCGGCCAAGATGGCGCAATCTACGTGCTTGACTACGGTAACCGGCAGGTGCAGCGCTTCGATGCGCAAGGCCGCTACCAGACCCGCTGGGCCTTCAAGCTGGGCCCTGACCAGGAAGGGGTCCGGCTGCTCGATGGATTTGCCGTCGATGATGGCGGCAACCTCTATATCAGTGATGCTACCAGCGGCAAGATCCGCAAGATCACCGCCAAGGACAAGGTCAGCCTCTCCTATACGGTTGAGACTTTGCAGGGTGAAAATACCGAAAGCCTGCTCGACATCGGCCTTGATGACCAGGGGATGCTCTATGCAGCCCGGCGCAGCGGGCACCTGATCCGCAAGTACGACCCCTCCGGCCGGCTTGTCGCCACGTTGGAGACCTACGCGCCGGTGGTGCAGATGCTGATCGACATTAGGCGGCCCGGCCGCCGACAGGCTGAGGATAGCCCCTGGCTGGACTGACAGCGATTTTCACAAATGCTGAGTCGGCTAGGTGCAGGTATCATCTCCGCAAAGACGTCCTGCGAGTAAACCGCAGGATAGGCAACGATTCGTAGTCCTGCGAGCACCCGCAGGATCAAACCAGATGATACCTGCTATGAGGCGGTTCACGACACCTTGTCGCCAAGGGCCTACCGATTACGCCATCTGGCTCACAAGCGGGTTGGTGCTGTACGCCGAAGCGACGGCAGCTGCTTGATGATTACTACTGTAGCCATGAGGCTGGCAGCTAGGGTCGCCTCTACAGTAGCGCCGGTGTGGAGCGACACCGCCCAGGTCAGTAACGGATAGAGCAGTGCCGTGATGACGGTGGCCAGGCTGCTGCGGCGCAGCAGCAAGAGCAGAGCAGCGCCCACAGCTAGCGCGGCTAGGCCGCCCAGCGGCATTAGCACTAGCGCTACGCCGAAGGCTGTAGCTAGTGCCTTGCCGCCTCGAAAACCGACGAAGACCGACCAAGCGTGACCCGCCACCGCGCCCACCCCGGCGGCGTAGCTAGCGGCAAGTGACCAGGGTGAGTCGGCGGTCAACAGTGCCGCCAAGTAAGTGGCTAGCGCCCCCTTGCCGATATCCACAGCCAGGACTAGCAGCCCCCAACCGACCCCCAGGTGGCGGGCAGTGTTGGTGGCGCCCATGTTTCCTGAGCCGACCTCGAAGATCTGTCGGCCCTGCCAGTGCGCAACGATAGCAGCGCTCGGCACGGCGCCGAGCAGGTAACCTAGCAGCAGGCTCAGGAGGAGGGTGACCATGCCGTTACGGCACCCAGGTGGCCTAGGCTGTTTAGCGAGCCGACATGAAAGGCCAAGTAGCGCGACAGCAGGGCCCAGTGGGTGGGGCGCTCTAAGAGTGGCTCATTAAGCGCCTCTCGCGCAGCTTTAGTAAGCATGACCAGCAGTTCGGCCTTAGCCGCCTCAGCGATGGGCAATCCGCTGGCGCAGCGATCACAGGTCAGGCCCCCCGCCGCAATGTCAAACCGATTGCAGGGCCCCCCCCCACAGCGGGCGCAGTGCGTTAGGCGCGGCGCCAAACCGGCCTGCTGCACCAGCCGCCAACTAATGACCAGAGCTACGGCCTCAGGGTCATGATGTTGCACTAGGCCGCGCAACCCGCTGGCCAGGTAAGCGTAGAGGCGCTCGCCGGCCTGATCGACCGCCAGGTGCTCGGCTAGCTCGGCCAGCAGGTGGGCATAGGGGTAGAGCGCGGGTTGGCTTAGAGCAGGCAAGGCCCCGCTCAGCTCGACCTGAGTGATGAGCAGCAGATCATCGTCGCGTTTGCGATAGCCCTGCACGCTCACCTCGTGAAAGAGGCTCAGCCGCGCCAGATTGCCGCCTAAGAGCTTTCCCTTGCGAGCCACGCCGCGCCACTTGCCGCTGAGGCCCAGTACCGTGACCACCACGTCACCGCTCGGCAGCTCGCTGCGGCGGACGACAATCCCCTCGCGGAGGTGATAGCGCGGAGCCACGCTAATATACTAGCCTTAATAGCCTACCGGCCTTGCAGTCAGCAACGCATAGGGCAAGCCGTAGAGCAGTCTCTCGTTGAGAGCGGGGGCATGTCACAATAGCCTTAATGATGAACGCCAAAATTTTCACCGACCATCCGCTGCTAAGCCAATCGGCCATTAAGCAAGCCGCCCTGGTTCGCTCGGGCGAAGTTTCCGCACGGCACCTCGTTGAAGCCTGCCTGGCCGAGCTTGAAGCCGCCAAGAGCCTCAATGCGGTCAGCTTTCTGGATACTCAGGGCGCACTGGCCGCCGCCGAAGCCGTCCAGCCCGGCGACCCCCGGCCTTTTGCCGGTGTACCGCTGTTGATTAAGGAGTTGACGCCGGTAGAGGGGCAGCCCTGGACTTTTGCCTCCAAGCTCTTTGCCAACCACCTAGCCCCCGCCGATGCCTACTCGGTGCGCCGCTTGCGTCAGGCGGGGTTTATCCTGCTGGGCCAGACCACCTCGCCCGAGTTTGGGCTGGTAAACGTCACCGAGTCCAGCCTGCGCGGCCCGACTCGCAATCCCTGGGAGCTCTCGCGCACCCCCGGCGGCTCCTCTGGTGGAGCAGCCGCAGTCGTGGCGGCAGGAATCATGCCGGTAGCCCACGCCAGCGATGGCGGCGGCTCAATTCGCATCCCGGCGGCCTGCTGCGGGCTGGTAGGGCTGAAACCCTCCCGGGGCCGCATCTCCGCCGGGCCCTTCCTGGGTGACAGCTTCCTCACCAGCCAGGGTGTGGTGAGCCGTACCGTGGCCGATAGCGCCCAGCTGCTGGACGTGTTGGCAGGTTACGAGGTGGGTGACTCGACTTGGGCGCCCAGCCCGACACAACCCTTCGCCACGGCCCTCCACCAGCCCCTCAAGCCCTTGCGCATCGCAGCCTTGAGCGCCTCGCCGCTCAGCGGCAACGATCCTGAGCCGATCACCCTGGCGGCAGTCAAGAGAGCGGCGGGGGGCCTGGAGCAGCTAGGCCATACGGTGGAGTGGGTCATGCCGCCCGGCTGGGTCGACCCCCGGTTAATCGAGCAGTTCACCATCCTGTGGGCGGTGGGGGTAGCCGGTAATACGGTTTGGGGAGCCAGCCTGCAAGGCCGCTCGCCCCAACCCTCCGATGTGGAGGCTCTGACCTGGTACTTTACCGAGCTGGGCCTTAAGACCCCGGCGGTGGCCTACCTAGCGGCGCTGGAATCGCTCAAGGCCCTGGCCCGCAGACTGATCGGTTTCTTCCAGTCCTATGATCTGTTGCTCACCCCTGTCCTGGCCGAGCGGCCCCTAGCGATCGGCACCATCCAGACCGAGTCTGCCGATCCTCAGGCTACCTTTTCACGCACCGCGCAGTTTACCCCTTACACCGCGGTCTGGAACGTGACCGGCCAGCCCGCTATCGCGTTACCGCTGTTTGTAGCTGCGGACGGTCTGCCGGTGGGGGTGCAGCTAGTAGGGGGGCCGCTGCGCGAAGACCTCTTACTCGCGCTGGCGCAGAGCCTAGAGAGCGCTTATGGCTGGAACCAGCCGCTTAGCTAAGTTAGCGATACCCCTTGTTCCCGGAGATAGCTGTCGATTGCTACCACCTTGCCCGTGGCGATGCTCGCCTGGGCGGCGGCGGCCACCACTATCGACCACAGGCCCTCTAAGGCGCTAGCGGCGCGGCTCGCTTCGCCGGCGATGGCGTTGACAAAATGTACGTGCTCGATAAAGGTCGCGCCGTGATGGCCGCTCTTTTCGATCAGCGCCGGGTAGCCGGGGGTGCTGCGCCGAGAGGGGCGGGCGTCGTGGCAGAGGAGTTCTAGAAAATTGCCGCTGCCACCCTGGGCGAGCAGGTCTTCCTGTTCGCTAGCTTTGAGGCGCCCCAAGTCGCCGCAGACGACCAGCTCCTCGTAGAACAGCGGGGCGAACATGCAGAGGTTGAAGCTGGCGTTTACCCCGTTCTGATAGCCGATAATGACCTGAGCGTGATCTAGAACGTCGGCCGGTTGGCCCTGATAGCGAAAGTCGGTGAAGTTGACCGCCATCCCCCCGGTAGCGTAGACCGTCTGCGGGCGCGAGTCGGCTAGGAGGTTAAGCAGATCGAAGTAGTGGCAGCACTTTTCGATCAGGGTGTCGCCGGAGTACTTCACAAACTTGTTCCACTGCTTGACCTTGTCCAAGAAGGGGATGCGGTGCTCGAGCATGCTAATCGTTTTAACCGACCCCACAGCGCCCCGCTCCTTAATCTCGTACAGGGCCTCGGCGTAGGTCGGCTTGAAGCGGTACTGCAAACCGACCTGAAAGACCGCCGGGTAGCTCTGAGCGATCTGGGTGATGGCGTAGGCGTCCGGCACCGTGGTGGCGATCGGCTTCTCGAGCAAGATCGGTTTTTTAGACTCAGCGGCGACCTTGACCACCTCATAGTGGGTGTAGTTAGGCGTGGCGATAATCAGGCCGTCGATCCGCTCGTCAAAACAGGCCGCCTCGAGCGAGTCGTAGCTAACCAACGGCTCGCCGGTGAAGCGGGCCTGCTCGCGCTGGGCCGCCGCTACGCTCCCCGGGTTAGGGTCGTAGACCCCGTGGATGGTGGCGCGGCCCTCTAGGTGGGTCACGCGGAGGTGCTCTTGGCCGTTGATCCCGGCGCCGATGAGGTTGAAGCGGTAGCGGGGGGGCTCGTCGGCGATGAGGTAGCGGTCCTCTGGTGGCAGGTAGGCTAGCTGAGGCTTGAACACGGCGGCATAGGCGCGCTTGGCTGAGGTCGGCATTACTCCTGCACCTCCACCTGGCTCTTGTCGCCGAGGATTAACCGGTGGCTGCTGGGCCGGTGGCTGCGGCCCGAGACGACCACCTGCGCCCCGATCAGGCTCGAGCGGATGCGGTGGCGCACCGCCTCTAGGCGCGAGGCCTCTTCGATGACGGCGTACTCCACCTCGGCGTCGCGCACTATTACCCCCCGCCCCAGGCTGGTAAAGGGGCCGATGTAGGCGTCCTCAACGACCGCCTGCGGGCCGATGATGGCCGGGCCGACGACTGTGCTCCGCCGGACTACTGCCCCCGCTTCCACCACCACCGGCCCGATCAGCTCAGCCTGCTCGAGCTCCCCCTCGAGCCGGCGCGTTAGCTTCATCAGCATCAGGCGGTTGGCATCGAGGATATCCTCCGGGTTGCCGGTATCTTTCCACCAGCCGCTGACCTTGACCGGCACCACGTGCCCGCCGTGTTCGATCAGGCGCTGAATGGCGTCGGTAATCTGATACTCCCCCTTGGCGCCCGGTTTAAGCCCTTCGATCATGCGGTGGATGGTGGGGTCAAAAACATAGACCCCCGCCACCGCCAGGTTGCTCGGCGGTACCTGGGGCTTCTCGACCAGCCGGACGATGCGGCCCTCCTCGACTACCGCCACCCCCAACGAGCGCGGGTCTTCCACCTCGACTAGCGCCAGCACGGCGCTCATCCCCTGCTGTGGCTGGAAGGCGGTTACAAACTCGGTGATGCCGTGCTCGAACAGATTGTCGCCTAAGTACATGACAAAGGGTTCGTCGCCCAGAAACCCCCGCGAGACCTGCACGGCGTGGGCGAGACCCAGCGGAGGGGCCTGCATGATGTAGTGCAGCTCGGCCTGGGCGTAGCTGTTTAAGGTCCCTTTGAGGTAGTCGATGGTGTCGTGGCTGACCACGATACCGATCTGGCGGATACCGGCCTCGACTAAGTTATCGATGGCGTGGATGATGATGGGCTTGTTAGCGACCGCGATGATCGGCTTGGGGCGCAGGCTGGTGAGCGGGCGCAGGCGCGTGCCGAGACCTGCTGCCAGGATCAGACCTTTCATGACGACCTCCTGCGCCTAACATACCTTAGCCTAGCACTATGAGTACCTTGGGGAGCACCTTGATCGCAATAAACCGGCAGCTAGGTGGCCGGACGCGGGCCAGGACAGGTGCGGCGGCCTACCGCGAGATGGTGAGGGGTGGGAGTAGCCACCGAACAGCGTTGGCCAAAGCGGCTAGGCTGACAGGCGGAAAAGCGCACAGACCATAGCGGCCCGACCTGATACACTGGGTCAATGTGTGCCGAATCTTGATCATCGACGATGAGCCTCATATCGTTAAACTGCTTGAGCTTAAGTTCAAACTGGCCGGTTACGAGGTACAGGCGGCCACCTCGGGCCAAGAAGGGCTTGAGGTAGCCCGCGCCAACAAGCCTAACCTGATTATCCTTGACATCATGATGCCTGATTTAGACGGCTTTGCCATGGCCCGACAGCTCAAGGCCGACCCGGCCACTCAGGCCATCCCGATAGTGTTTTTAAGCGCCCG
>Ga0208735_100435_pt1 | contig 18724 bp, 17 predicted proteins | sample Subbio12Aug_8Aab_FD_184829 | JGI IMG/M metagenome (GOLD analysis project Ga0208735, IMG submission 184829) | Serpentinite rock and fluid subsurface biosphere microbial communities from McLaughlin Reserve, California, USA - CR12Aug_8Aab (SPAdes) | ecosystem: Environmental > Terrestrial > Deep... | reverse complement strand
CAGCACCGAGGGCAACTGGCCGCGGGCCAGCAGGGCGCGGCACAGGTGCTCGCCTTCGAGCCAGACCAGCCCCAGCTCGCGGCCGGCGCCAGCGTCGTGCGCCAAGCGGCGCAGTTGCTTGAGCAGCGCGTTGTCGCGCGAGCGTATGGTTTCGGTGTTCATGGGGGACAGGCTGCGGCCAGCAGCACCGCCACCGGAGCAAAGCCGCGCCGGTGCAAGGGCGTGGGCCCTAGGCGCTGCAGCGCCTCGAGGTGCAGCGCGGTGCCGTAGCCTTTGTGGCGGTCAAAGCCGTAATCGGGGTACTGGGCGTGCCAGTCGAGACACAGGCGGTCGCGCTGCACCTTGGCCACGATGGAAGCCGCCGCGATCGCCGCCACCCGGTCGTCGCCGCGCACCACGGCTTGCGCCGGCAGCTGGAAGGCGGGCAAGCGGTTGCCATCGACCAGCACCAGCGTGGGGCGCAGTCGCAGGCCGGCCACGGCGCGCTGCATCGCCAGCAGCGTGGCTTGCAAGATGTTGAGGCGCTCGATTTCTTCGACGCTGGCCTGGGCCACCGAGCAGCACAGGGCGCGGTCGTGGATCAGCTCGCACAGTTGCGCGCGCCGCTTGGGCGTGAGCTTTTTGGAGTCGCGCAAGCCCGCGATCGGTTTGCGCGGGTCGAGCATCACGGCAGCGGCCAGCACCGGCCCGGCCAGCGGGCCGCGCCCGGCTTCATCGACGCCGGCCACCAAGCCCGGCGGGGCCCAGCCCAAGGTGTAGCCGTCAGGCTTGGAGGATTTGCGCGATCGCATGGCTGGCACGGGCGGGCATGTCTTGCCGCAGTTGCAGGTGCATGTCGGTAAAGCGCTGGCGCAGGCGCGCCACCGCTGCCGGGTCGTCGAGCCAGGCCAAGGTGGCGCGCGCCAGCGCCTCGGGCTGCGCCTGCTGCTGCAGCAGCTCGGGCACCAGGCTTTGCTGGCACAAAATGTTGGGCAACCCGATCCAGGGCGTGCGCCGCTGCTGGTTGGCCACCCACCACGAGAGCCACTGCATGCGGTAGGCGATGACCATCGGGCGCTTGTGCAGCGCGCACTCCAGCGTGGCGGTGCCGCTGGCCACCAGTGCCACGTCGCAGGCCGCCTGCACGGTGTGCGCCTGCCCCAGCACCAGCTGCACCCGCGCCTCCATGCCGGTGGTACGCAGCGCCTGCTCCAGCGTGGGGCGCAGGCCCTCGTGCGTGGGCAGCACGAAGCGCAGCTGCGGGCGCTGCTGCGCCATCAGGCGCGCGGCGTGCAAAAAAGGCATGGCCAGCGCGGCGATCTCGGCCACCCGGCTGCCCGGCAGCAGCGCCACCACGGTGGCCTCGGGATCCAGCCCGAGGCGCTGGCGCGCGCCAGCTTGGTCGGGCTCGAGCGCGATCAGGTCGGCCACCGGGTGCCCGACGAAGGTGCCGGCGATGCCGTGGCGCGCCAGCAGCTCGGGCTCGAAGGGAAACAGGCACAGCACGTGGCGCACGCTGCGCCGGATGGCGTGCACGCGCCCGGGCCGCCAGGCCCAGATCGAGGGGCAGACCAGTTGGATCGCCGGGATGCCAGCGCGATTCAGCTGGCGCTCCAGCGGCAGATTGAAGTCGGAGGCATCGACCCCGAGGTACAGATCGGGGCGCTCGCGCAGCAAGTCGGCGGCGTAGCGGCGCCGGATGGCGCTGATGCGCCGGTAGGCCCACAGGCCCTCGACCAGCCCGCGCACGGTGAGCTCGTCGCAGCTGTGGCGCGCCGCAAAGCCCTGCGCCTGCATCAGCGGCCCGCCGATGCCGCTGGCCTGCAAGCCACTCCAGCGCTGGCGCATGCCCTGCAGCAGCAAGGCGGCGAGTTGGTCGCCGGAGCGTTCGGCCGCCACCATGGCCACGCGCAAACCCGCGCCCGGCGGCGCGCCTAGGCTGGCGGGGCTGGCCGGGTTCACCTCAGGCCAGCGCCTGGCGGATCACGGCACCGATTTCGTCGATGGCCGCATCGCTGAGCTCGGGGTAGATCGGCAGCGACAGGCAGCGCTGCGCCACCGACTCGGTGACTGGAAACGACTGCCCCGCGGCCTCGGCGGCAAACACTTTTTGCTGGTGCAGCGGCACCGGGTAGTAGATCGCGCTGGCGATGCCGGCCGCGGTGAGCGCCTGCTGCACCTGGGTGCGTTGCTCGCACAGCAGCGTGTACTGGTGATAAACGTGCAGCCCGATGCCGTCTTCAAACGGTGTGTGCAGCGGCAAACCGGCCAGAGCGAGCTGGTAGCGCTGTGCCACGCGGCGCCGCTGCTGGTTGTAGTGGTCGATGCGCGCCAGCTTGGCGCGCAGCACCACCGCCTGCAGTTCGTCGAGCCGGCTGTTGTAGCCGATGATGTCGTGGTAGTAGCGCACCTTGCTGCCGTGGTTGCGCAGCATGCGCAGCGTCTCGGCCAGCGCGTCGGATTGGGTCGTGACCATGCCGCCGTCGCCGTAGCAGCCCAGGTTTTTGCTCGGGAAAAAGCTAAACGCCGCCACGTCGCCGATGGCCCCGGTCTGGCGCCCAGCCACCGTGGCACCGAATGACTGGGCGCAGTCTTCGATCAGGTGCAGGCCGTGCTGCTGCGCCAGCGCCTGCAGCGCGCCTAGGTCGGCCGGCTGGCCAAACAGGTGCACCGGCAGCAGCGCCTTGGTGCGCGGCCCGATGGCGCGCGCCACCTGCGCCACGTCGATATTGAAAGTGCGCGGGTCGATATCCACAAACACCGCCTTGGCGCCCACATAGGCGATGGCCTCGGCGGTGGCGATGAAGGTAAAGGGCGTGGTGATGACCTCGTCGCCCGGCCCCAGCCCGAGGGCGCGCAGCGCCAGGTGCAGCGCGTCGGTGCCGTTGGCGCAAGAGATGGCGTGCTTGACGCCCAGATAGGCGGCGGCCTCGGCCTCGAAGGCCTGCACGTTGGGGCCGAGGATGAACTGCGTGGCCTCCAGCGCCGCCAGCAGCGCCGGTTCGAGCTGGGGTTGGAGTTCGCGGTACTGGGTGGCCAGATCGACCATCGGGATGCGCATGGCAGGGCTTTCTAAGGCGTGAAAGGGGGCAGTAAAGGGGGGCAAAAAATCAGGCAATGAGCTCGGTGGCGGCGCTGATGCGCTGCACCGCCGCCAGCGCACGCCGCCCGGCGCGGCCGCCGACCTTGGGCGCGCGCCCCTCAATCACGCTGGCCACGAAATCAGCGATCTCGTTTAGCAGCGCGTCGGCTGGGCCGAAGGTCTGCAACTGGCGCTCGATCGCTGCTTCGGGGTCGATGTGCGGGTCGGCGTCGGTGGCGCGGTAACTCACCAGTTGCCGGGTGCCAAAATCGAGCGAATGGCAGGCGCGGTCTTGGAACACGCGCATCTTGCGCTCGCTCTTGTTGCTGACGCGGCTGGCGGTGACGTTGGCCACGCAGCCATTGGCAAAGCGGATGCGGGCGTTGGCGATGTCGATGTCGGCGGTGAGCACGCGCGCGCCGCTGCTGTCTATGCTCACGATCTCGCTGTCCACCAGCGACAAAATCAAATCCACGTCGTGGATCATCAGGTCCAGCAGCACGCTCACGTCGGTGGCGCGCGGCTTGAACGGGGCCAGCCGGGTGCTCTCGATGAAGCGCGGGCGCTGCAGCAGCGGCTCAAGGGCCAGCGCCACCGGGTTGAAGCGCTCGAGGTGCCCGACCGCCAGCCTCAGGCCGCGCTGCTCGGCCAACGCAATCATCTCGTCGGCCTGCTCGAGCGTGACGGCGATGGGTTTTTCCACCAGCACATGGGCACCGGCGCGCAGAAAATCGAGCGTCACGGCGTGGTGCGCCTGCGTCGGCACGACCACGCTCACGGCATCGACTTGGCCCAGCAGTTCGTGGTAGTCGGCCACGGCGCGGCAGCCCAGTGGCTGGGCCACGGCCTGGGCCACGTCGAGGCGGCTGTCGGCCACCGCCACCAGCTCGCAACCGGGCAGCTGGGCGTATTTCTGGGCGTGGAACTTGCCCAGGTAGCCAACCCCGATCACGGCACAGCGCAGCGGCTTCATGCGCTATCTCCTTTGCCCTCGGCGCCCTCGGCCGCTTCGCTGCGTGCGCGCCGGCGCACGATGCCGGGCTTGCCGACACCGGCCAGAAAAGCGCTCATCAGCGCCACATCGGCGGCGGCCTCGGGGTGCTGCTCGAGCAAGGCGGCGATGCGCGGCTGCGCTGCCTGCAGCGTCAGGTTTTCGCGGTACAGCGCCTTGTACATGGCGCGCACGGCGGCGATGCGCGCGGGGCTAAAACCGCGCCGGCGCAAGCCCTCGGCGTTGACGTTGCGCGCCACCGCCGGTTGCCCCTGGCAGACCACGAACGGCGGCAAGTCGGCAAACAGCAGCGCGCACATGGCCGTGAAGCTGTGCGCGCCCAGGCGCAAAAACTGGCGCACCACGGTAAAGCCGCCCAAAATCACCCAGTCGCCCACCTGCACGTGGCCGGCGAGCTGGGCGTTGTTGGCAAACACCGTGTGGCTGCCCACTTGGCAGTCGTGCGCCAGGTGCACGTAGGCCATGAGCATGTTGTCGTCACCGACACGGGTCACGCCGCGGCCGTTGGCGGTGCCGCGGTGCAGGGTGCAAAACTCGCGGATCACGTTGCGGTCACCGATTTCGAGCCGCGTCGGCTCACCGGCGTATTTTTTGTCCTGCGGCGCTCCACCCAAGGCGGCGTAGCTGTGGATGGTGTTGTGCGCGCCGATGCGCGTGTGGCCCTCGAGCACGCAGTGGCTGCCGATGGCGCTGCCCTCCCCGATCTGCACGTGCGGGCCGATGAGGCTGTAGGCTCCGACTTGCACCGTGGGGTGCAGCTGCGCCGCCGGGTCGATGAGCGCGGTGGGGTGGATCAAACTCATGCGGCGCCTTCGCTGGCGATGCGGCGCATGGTGCACATCAGTTCGGCCTCGCAAGCCACCTCGTCGCCCACCCGGGCCACGCCCTTGAACTTGAAAATGCCGGCCTTGGAGCGCTCGAGCGTGACGTGCATGAGCAACTGGTCGCCCGGCTCCACCGGGCGCTTGAAGCGCGCGCCATCGACGCCAGCAAAGTAATAGACCGAGTTTTCGTCCAGCTCCAGCCCTAGGGTGTCGAAGGTCAGCAGCGCCGCCGTTTGCGCCAACGCTTCGAGCATCAGCACCCCCGGAAACACCGGCCGGTGCGGGAAATGCCCGGTGAACTGCGGCTCGTTCACGCTCACGTTTTTGAGCGCGCGGATGGAGCGGCCTTTTTCGATCTCCAGCACCCGGTCCACCAGCAAGAATGGGTAGCGGTGCGGCAGTTTTTTCAGAATTTGGTGGATGTCCATCAGAATTTTTTTTCTAGGGCTTTCAGGCGTTGCCGCAGCGCGTACAACTGGCGCAGCGTGGCAGCGTTTTTTTCCCAGTTCGCATTGTCGTCGATCGGGAATGCGCCGCTGTACTGGCCCGGCTTGAGGATCGAGCGCGTGACCAAGGTGGCGGCGGTGATGTGCACGTGATCGACGATGCGCAGGTGCCCGAGCACCCCGGCACCGCCGCCGAAGGTGCAGTGCGCGCCGATCTGGGCGCTGCCCGCCACCCCCACGCAGCCGGCCATGGCGGTGTGCGCGCCGATGCGCACGTTGTGGCCGATCTGGATTAGGTTGTCGAGCTTGACGCCGTCTTCGAGCACGGTGTCGTCGAGGGTGCCGCGGTCGATGCAGGTGTTGGCCCCGACTTCGACCTCGTCGCCGATGCGCACCGCGCCCAGTTGCTCGATCTTGAGCCAGCGCTCTTCGTGCGCGGCAAAGCCAAAGCCGTCGGCCCCGATCACCGCCCCGCTGTGCACGATGCAGCGCGCACCCAGCGTGCAATCGTGGCCGATCACCACCTGCGCCGCCAGCCGCGCTTGGGCGCCGATGCGCGCCCGCGCGCCGATCACGCAGTGGGCCCCGATCTCGCTGCCGGCGCCGATCTGCGCCCCGGCCTCGACCACCGCAAAGGCCCCTAGGCGCACCCCGGCAGCCAGCTCGGCGCTGGGGTGCACCCAAGCGCTGGGGTGGATGGCGGGCTCGGCGGGGTCGGCGGCAGCGCGCTGCGCCGCCAGCTGGCGCGAGCGCCACCACTGCGTCAGGCGGGCAAAGTAGGGGTAGGGCTGCGGTGTTTCGATGCAGGGCCCGCGGGCGCTGGCGCGCGGCACCAGCTCGGGCGGCACGATCAGCGCTGCGGCCAGCGTGCTCTCGATCGCCGCCGCATGGCGCGCCTGCGCCACAAAGGCGAGCCGATCGGGCCCGGCGCTTTCGAGCGAGGCCAAGCCAGCGATCGCGCGCGTGCCATCGCCATGCAAAACGCCGCCCAAGGCGGCGTGGATGTCGCAGAGCCGAAGCATCAGGTGCCGGGCGCCCGTGCGGTCAGCGCGCCGGAGTTGCGGCTGGGGCTGCGGCTGGGGCGCTGTTCAGGCCAGCGATCACCTTGTCGGTGATGTCATGGCGCGGGTGGATATAGACCGCCTCTTGGATGATGAGGTCGAAGCGCTCGGCCTCGGCGATCTGGCGGATGACGCGGTTGGCGCGCTCGATCACCTGCTGCAGCTCTTCGTTGCGGCGCAGGTTCAGGTCTTCTTGGAAAGCCTGGCGGCGGCGCTGGAAATCGCGCTCCATCTCGACCAGCTGGCGCTGGCGCGTGACGCGCTGGGCCTCGGACAGCGTGGGCGCTTCGCGCTCCAGGGCCTCGGAGGCCGTGCGCAACTGGGTGCCCAGCGTCTGCACCTCGCGTTCGCGGCGCGAAAACTCTTGCTGCAGCTTGGTTTGCGCCGCCCGGGCAGCGGCCGAGTCGCGCAGCACGCGATCCGTGTTCACAAAACCGACTTTGAAGTCTTGGGCGGTGACGGCGAAAGCGGCCGTGGCCAGCAGCAAGGCGGTAAAGAAGGTGCGCAACAGGTGGCTAGAGAAGGATTTCATCAGAACGTGGTACCAATCTGGAATTGAATGCTTTGTGGTTTGTCGTTGGCGAACTCGCGCAACGGCTGGGCATACGCGATTCTAAGCGGCCCGACCGGCGAGAGCCAGCTGATGCCGATTCCGGCCGAGGCGCGAAAATCGCTGAAGCGCGAGCGCCCGCCGAAATCGTCCGAGACGTTGCCGATGTCGATGAAGCCAAACATGCGCAGCGTGCGGTCGTTGCCCGCGCCGGGGAAGGGGGCGATGAGCTCGGTGTTGAGCACCGCCATGCGCGAGCCACCGATGTAGGACAGGGTGCCGGGCTGCCCCTCGATATCGCTGGTGCCGCCCAAGGTGCCCTGCTGGAAACCGCGCACCGAACCCAAGCCACCGCCGAAAAAGTTTTTGAACACCGGAAACGGCCGGTCGCCCAAGCCGCGACCCCAGCCGGCTTCGGCGTTGAAGGCCAGCGTCCACTGCGGGTTGAGCGGGATGAATTGCTGGAACTGGCCGCTGGCGCGCACGTAGCGGGTGTCGCCGGCGATGCCGAGCTCGCCATTGAAGCGCATCAGGCGGCCGCGGGTGGGCACCAAGGCGCTGTCACGGCTGTCACGCGCCCAGCCCACGGTGAGCGGCACCGATACGGCCGAATCGCCAAAAGCGTTCATAAACTGGCGAAACGCCACCGGCAGGCCGGCGCCGGGCTCGATTTGGGTTTGCTCGACACCTAGGCCAAAAAACACGGTGTCGGTCTCGGTGAAGGGCACGCCAAAACGCACGCTGGTACCGGCCGTGACCAGCCGATAGTCGCCCTCTTGCTCCGACAGCGGGCGGCTGGTGCGGTAGTACAGATCGAAGGCCCGCGAGACGCCGTCGGGCGTGAAGTACGGGTTGACGGTGCTCAGCAGCAGCTGGCGGTTGAAGTCGCTGGTGTTGAGGTTGAAGCTGAGCGAATGCCCGGTGCCAAACACGTTTTCTTGGCGGATGCCGGCGGTGAGCGACAGCCGCTCGGCCTGCGAGAAGCCGGCGCCGATCGACAGGCTGCCGGTGGCCCGCTCCTCGACCGCCACCACCAGATCGACCTGATCGGGTGCCCCCGGCACCTCGCGCGTATCGACCGTGACCTGGGTGAAGAAACCCAGCCGATCGACGCGGTCGCGCGACAGCCGGATGCGGTCGCCGTCGTACCAAGCCGATTCGAGCTGGCGGAACTCGCGCCGGATGACCTCGTCGCGGGTGCGCTCGTTGCCTTCGATCTCGATGCGGCGCACAAAGGCGCGGCGCGAAGGATCGGCGCGCAGCACGAACGCCACTTGGGCGTTTAGCCGGTCGATTTCGGGCACCGCCTCGACGCGCGCAAAGGCAAAGCCGAAGCGCCCGAAATGCTCGCCAAAGGCGCGCACGGTCTCGCTCACCTCTTCGGCGTTGTAGGCTTGGCCGGGGCGGATGCGGATGAGGGACTTGAACTCCTCTTCGCGGCCGAGGTATTCGCCCTCCAACCGCACCCCAGAGACCACGAAGCGCTGGCCCTCGGTGATGTTGATGGTGATCGCCATTTCGCCCTTGTCGGGCGAGATCGCGACTTGGGTCGAGTCGATCGTGAACTCGAGGAAGCCGCGCGTGAGGTAGTGCGAGCGCAGGGTTTCGAGGTCGGCGTTGAGGCGCTCACGCGCGTAGCGGTCGGAGCGCGTGTACCAGCTCAACCAGTTGCCGGTGTCGAGCGTGAACAGGCGCAGCAAAGCGGCGTCGCTAAAGGCTTGGTTGCCCACGATGCGCAGCTCGGTGATGCGCGTGATGCCGCCTTCGACCACATGAAAATTGAGGTTGATGCGGTTGCGATCCAATGGCGTGACGGTGGCGGTGACGGTGGCGGCGTACATGCTGCGCGTCAGGTACTGGCGCTTGAGCTCTTGCTCGGCGCGGTCGGCCAAGGCGCGATCGAACGGCCGGCCTTCGGCCAGCCCGACATCGCGCAGGGCGCGGCGCAACACCTCGTTGTCGAACTCGCGCACGCCGCTGAAGCTGATCTCGGCCACGGTCGGGCGCTCTTCGACGATCACCACCAGTACCTCGCCCTCGACTTGCAGGCGCACGTCGGAAAACAGCCCGAGCCCGAACAGGGCGCGGATGGCGGCGCTGCCTTGGTCTTCGGTGAAGGCGTCGCCGACCCTGAAGGGCAAGGAGGCAAACACCGTGCCGGGTTCGACGCGTTGCAGGCCCTCGACCCGGATGTCGCGCAGCGTGAAGGGGGCGGTGGCCCAAGCCGGCAGCGCCAGCGACAGGGAAACCAGTGCGCCCAAGGCGAGGCGGCGCAAGCGCGGTTGCTTGTAGTTCATGAAAAATGCGTTCTCAGCCCAGCAAACGGGCAATATCATTGAAAATGGCCAGCGACATCAGGCCCAGCAGCAGCACGATACCGATGCGCTGCAAACCCTCCATCCAAGCGTTGGACACCGGGCGCCCGGTCACGGCCTCCCACAGATAATACATCAGGTGCCCGCCGTCGAGCACCGGCAGCGGCAGCAGGTTGAGCACCCCGAGGCTGACGCTGATCAGCGCCAGAAACAGCAGGTAGCTGGTGAGCCCCAGCGCGGCCGACTGGCCGGCGTAGTCGGCGATGGTGATCGGGCCGCTCAGGTTTTGCAACGAGGCCTGACCGCTGAGCATCTTGCCGATCATTTGCAGCGTCAGGTGCGAAACCTCCCAGGTGCGCACCGCTCCGTGCCACAGCCCCTCCAGCGGCCCTGCGGAGCGCTCGGCCATGTCTGGCGTTGCCCCCACGAAGCCCCCAATGCGCCCCACCCAGACGCGCTCGATCTGCTCGGGGCGCGGCGTCACTTCGAGCTCCAGCACGCGGCCGGCGCGCTCGATGTGCCAGCGCTGGGTGCGCGGCTGGCCGTCGGCGGCCGACAACCGGATGAGCTGGCGCAGTTGCGCGGCGTCGCGCACCGGCAGGCCATCGACACGCAGCACCCGGTCGCCGGGCTGCAAGCCAGCGGCAGCGGCGGCGCCTTCGGGCGTGAGCTGGCCCAGCAGCGGCGCCGACCACGGGGCCTCGATGCCAATCTGGCGCATGAGCGTGGCGTCGGCGTGGCGCACATCGACCTGCGACAGCTCCAGCCGCACCTCGCGCCCCGGCTCGCCGGGGCCGCTGGCCAGCCACAGCTTCAGGTCTTGCTGCGCCAAGGCAGCGCGCGTGAGCTGCCAGCGCAGATCGCCAAAGGATTCGATCGGCTGCGGCGCGTCGCCCTCCCGCGCCAGCGCCACCACCCACTCGCCACCGCGCACCCCGGCGCGCTCGGCCAGCGAGGCCGGCGCCGGCGTGGAGAGCACCGGCTGCGGCTGCGGCACCCCCATCCACGCCACCAGCGCATACAGCAGCACCGCCAGCAGCAGGTTGGCCGCGGGTCCGGCCGCGACGATGGCCGTGCGCACGCGCAGGCTCTGGGTGTTGAAAGCCAAGTGGCGCTCGGCGGCAGGTACGGCCGCTTCGCGCTCGTCGAGCATGCGCACGTAGCCCCCCAGCGGCAGCGCGCCCAGCACGTATTCGGTGCCGCTGCGCGGCGAGCGCCAGCTCCACAGGGGTTTACCAAAACCGACCGAAAAGCGCAGCACCTTGACCCCGCACGCCACGGCGACTCGGTAGTGCCCGTATTCGTGCACCGCCACCAGCAGCCCGATGGCCACCAAGAAGGCGAGAAGGGTCAGCATGGGGCGGCGCTGGGCGTGTTCAAATGATTCAAGAGCGTGGCAGGACGGATGGGCGGGGTGGTGGGCGGCGCTGGCTCAGTTTTGCCAACGCTGCAACTGCGCCCGCGCCAGATCACGCGCGTGGGCGTCGAGCGCCAGCAGGTCGTCAATTCCATCGGCGTTGGAGGGCGTCCAGGCCTGCAGCGTTCCCGCGTTCACGGCGTGGATGCGGTCAAAGCGCAGGCGGCGCTCCAAAAAGGCCTGCACCGCCACCTCGTTGGCGGCGTTGAGCACCCCGGTGCTGCCGCGGGGGCCGGCCAAAGCCTCCCAAGCCAAAAACAAAGCCGGAAAGCGCTCGCGCGTGGGCGGCTCGAAGGTCAGCGCGCCCAAGCGGGCAAAGTCCAGCGCCTCGGCCCCCGATTCGATGCGCTCGGGCCAGCTCAGGCCGTAGGCGATCGGCACCCGCATATCGGGCGTGCCCAGCTGCGCCAGCACCGAGCGGTCGCGCATCTGCACCATCGAGTGGATCACGCTCTGCGGGTGGATCACCACCTCGATGCACTCGGGTGCCACGCCAAACAGGTGGTGGGCCTCGATCACTTCGAGCGCCTTGTTCATCATGGTGGCGGAATCGACCGAGATTTTGCGCCCCATGACCCAATTGGGGTGCGCGCACGCCTGCTCGGGCGTGACGCTGGCCAGGCTGGCCGGGTCGCGCTGGCGAAACGGCCCACCCGAGGCCGTGAGCACGATCTTTTCTACCCGCTGCGCCCACAGGGCGGGTGACTCGGGCAGGCACTGAAACAGCGCCGAGTGTTCGCTGTCGATGGGCAGCAAGGTGGCGCCACCGGTGCGCACCGTCTGCATGAACCACTCGCCGCCCAACACCAGCGCCTCTTTGTTGGCCAGCAGCAGCTTTTTGCCGCTGCGCGCCGCCGCCGCACACGGCGCCAAGCCGGCCGCGCCGACGATGGCCGCCATGACGGTATCGACCTCGGGCGCGCACGCTACCTCGCACAGCGCCTGTGGCCCGCTGAGTACCTCGATCTGCGTCAGCCCGCGCGCCTGCAGCGCCCAGCGCAGAGCAGGCGCGTGTTCGGGCGCAATCACGACATAGCGCGGCACAAACTGCTGGCACTGCTGCGCCAATTCTTGCACCCGCTCTTGGGCCGTGAGCGCAAAAATGCGGTAGCGCTGCGGATGGCGCGCCACCACGTCCAGCGTCTGGGTTCCGATCGATCCGGTCGATCCAAGCACGGTCAGCGTCTGCATGGTGGGGGGGCAAGGGCGCAAAAGGGGGGATGGGGCGTGCCTAGGCGGTCACGATCCAGAGCGCCAGCGGCAACACCGGCAACAGCGCATCGAAGCGGTCCAGCAGCCCGCCGTGGCCGGGCAGGATGCGGCTCGAGTCTTTGCGCCCAGCATTGCGCTTGACTAGGGATTCGAGCAAATCGCCCATCACGCTCAAGGCCAGCAACAGCAGCAGCAAAGCCAAGGCCGGCAAGGGCCCGAGCTGCCACAGGTGGGTGTACAAACTGGGCCCCCAGTGCGCGGGCCACCACTGCAGCCACAGCACGCCCAGCACCAGCAGCGCCAGTGCAGCGCTCCACACCCCTTCCCAAGTCTTGCCGGGGCTGATGGAGGGGGCGAGCTTGCGCCGCCCAAAGCGTTTGCCACCAAAATAGGCGGCGATGTCGGCCACCCAGACCAACATAAAAATGCTCAGCAACATGCCCAGACCGATGGTCTTGGCGTGCAACAAGGCCCACCACGCCTGCCCCAGCAACAGCAAACCCAGTGCCACGCGCGGCCCGTTGGCCAGCCCATGCCAGCCCTGCACGCCCCGGTGCAGCAGCAGGGGCAGCAGCAACAAACAGGCCACGGTGGCCAGCGGCCAGAACCAGCTGCCGTCGTAGCCGACGCCCACCAAGGCCCACAAACCCAACAGGGCCAGCCCCAGCCCGACTGCAGCCGCCACGGCCACAGCGGGCGAGCAAGCGCACAGGCGCGCCCACTCCCAAGCGGCCACACACACCAACACCAAGGTCAGCAAGCCGAAGGGCCAATCGGCGGAGTGCCAGAGCGAAGCCAGCAACAGCCCCAAAAGCCCCAACGCCGTCAGCACCCGCTGCCACAACATGGGCGGCAATCAGGCGGCAGCCCGCAAGGGTTGCACCGGTTCTGCAGGGGCGTCGCTGAGCTGCTCCGAGACCCGCCCGAAACGCCGCTCGCGCTGCGCGTAAGCGGCCAGCGCGGCTTCAAACTCGGCGCGGTCAAAGGCCGGCCAGAGGGCCGCGGAGAAATAGAGCTCGCTGTAGGCCGCCTGCCAGAGCAAGAAGTTGCTCAGGCGCTGCTCGCCGCCGGTGCGGATGATGAGGTCGGGTGGCGGCACATGCGCCAGCGCCAGCGCCCCCGACAGCGCCGCCTCGGTGATGGGTTCGCCGCGCGCGGCCAGCTGCTGCGCCGCCTGCACCACGTCCCAGCGGCCGCCATAGTTGAAGCAGACGTTGAGCACCAAGCCTTGGTTGGCGGCCGTGCGCTGCTCGGCCTGCGCCAGCTGCTGCTGCAGCTCGCCGCTCAAGGCCAAGCGATCGCCGGGAAAATGCAGCCGCACCCCAGCGCGGTGGAGCTCGCCCACTTCGCGCTCCAGCGCCCGGGCCAGCAGCCCCATCAGGCCGCTCACCTCGTCGGCCGGGCGACTCCAGTTTTCGGACGAAAAAGCAAACACCGTGAGCACCTGCACGCCAGCTTCGCTGCACCAGCGCACCAGCTCGCGCAGCTTTTCCAGCCCCTGCCGGTGGCCGGCCAAGCGCGGCAGATAGCGTTGTTTGGCCCAGCGGCCGTTGCCGTCCATGACGACGGCCAAGTGGCGCGGTGCGCCCGTGCGGCGCTCGATAGGGGGCATGGGAGCGCGCAGCCTCAAAACGCCATCAGCTCTTGCTCTTTGGCGGCAACGATCTTGTCCACCTCGGCGATCATTCGGTCGGTGAGTTTTTGCACCTCGTCTTGGGCGCGGCGGTCGTCGTCTTCGGAGGCCAGCTTGTCTTTGACCAGTTTTTTGAGCTGCTCGTTGGCGTCGCGGCGCAGGTTGCGTATCGCCACCTTGGCCTGCTCGCCCTCGCCTTTGACGACCTTGGTGAGCTCTTTGCGCCGCTCCTCGGTCATGGCCGGGATCGGCACCCGGATCAGGTCGCCCTGCGAGGCCGGATTGAGCCCGAGGTCGGATTCGCGGATGGCTTTCTCGATCTTCGCCCCCATGCCCTTTTCCCACGGCGCCACGCCGATGGTGCGTGAGTCGAGCAGGCTCAGGTTGGCCACCTGCGACAGCGGCAGCATGGCGCCGTAGTAATCCACGTGCACGGTGTCGAGCAGCGCCGGGTTGGCGCGCCCGGTGCGCACCTTGCCCAAGCTGCCCTTGAGCGCCTCGATCGAGGCGTGCATTTTGAGGTCGGCGTTTTTCTTGATGTCGGAAATCTGCATGGTCGTGACTCGCTTGGCTACTCGATAGGCTGGTGTGCAGCGCCGCTGGGGGCTAACCGTGTAGCATACACCGACTCAGAGGCTTGGAGCGGGATTCGAAGGGTGCTCAGACGTGCACCAGCGTGCCTTCGTCCTCGCCTTGCACCACCCGACGCAACGCGCCCGGCTTGAAAATGCTGAACACGCGCACCGGCAGGTTTTGGTCGCGGCACAGGGCAAAAGCGGTGGCGTCCATGACCTGCAACTGGCGCGCCATGGCTTCGTCGAAACTGATGGACTGATAGCGCACCGCGTGCGGGTCTTTTTTGGGGTCGGCGCTGTACACACCATCGACCTTGGTCGCCTTGAGCACGATTTCGGCCCCGATTTCGGCCCCGCGCAGGGCGGCGGCGGTATCGGTGGTGAAAAAGGGGTTGCCGGTGCCGGCGGCGAACACCACCACCTTGCCCTCTTCTAGGTACTGCAAGGCCTTGGGCCGCACGTAGGGTTCGACCACCTGGTCGATGTTGATGGCCGACATCACGCGCGCCTTGAGCCCGCAACGGCCCAAGGCATCGCCCAGCGCCAGCGCGTTCATGACGGTGGCCAGCATGCCCATGTAGTCGGCGGTGGCGCGCTCCATGCCGACCGCGCCGCCCGCCACGCCGCGAAAGATGTTGCCACCACCGATCACCACCGCCACCTGCACCCCGAGCCGCACCACCTCGGCGATTTCCTCGACGATGCGCCCGATGGTGGCGGGGTTGATGCCAAAGGAGTCGTCGCCCATCAGGGCTTCGCCGGAGAGCTTGAGCAGGATGCGCTGGTGGGCGGGCATATGACAGTCTGAATGATGAAGTCGAGCGATTTTAGGGCTTGCGGCGCAACAACGGCCACCCCTTTGCAGGGCTGGCCGTTGAAATTAGTGTGGCCACCGTGGCCGCCTAAGCCGCCACTGCGCCCGTGCAAACAGCGAAATCAGGCCCCCGCTTGGGCGGCCGCCACCTGCGCCGCCACTTCAGCGGCGAAGTCGTCTTGCTTTTTCTCGATGCCTTCGCCGACCACGTACAGCGTGAAGCCCTTGACCGTGGTGCCGGCGGCCTTGAGCATCTGCTCCACCGTCTGCTTGTCGTTTTTCACGAAAGGCTGGTTGAAGAGCGAGACCTCTTTGAGGAACTTCTGCACCCCGCCCTCGATGCGCTTGGCCACGATTTCGGCCGCTTGCACCGGCTTGCCGGCGGCTTCGGCGACCTTGCGGTCTTCTTCGGCCTTGCCTGCGGCCACGGCGCGCTCTTTTTCGATCAGCTCGGCCGGCACCTCGGCGGCGGTGAGCGCCACCGGCTTCATGGCGGCGATGTGCATGGCGGCGTCTTTGGCGGCGCTGGCGTCGCCCTCGAACTCCACCACCACCCCGATGCGCACGCCGTGCAAGTAGGCCGCCAACTGGCCGCCGCCGGCGTAGCGCTTGAAGCGGCGCAGCGCGATGTTTTCACCGATCTTGCCGATCAGGCCCTTGCGCACGTCTTCGACCGTGGGGCCAAAGCCCTCGAGGCTCAGGGGCAGCGCGCCCACCGCAGCCACATCGGCCGGGTTATGCTGCGCGATCAGGTTGGCGACCTGGTTGCAAAAGCTCAGGAACAGCTCGTTTTTGGAGACGAAGTCGGTCTCGCAGTTGACTTCGAGCAAGGCGCCGGTGTGGCCCCCGAGGCTGGCGACCACCACGCCTTCGGCGGTGACGCGGCTGGCGGCCTTACCGGCCTTGTTGCCGAGCTTGACGCGCAGCAGCTCTTCGGCCTTGTCCATATTGCCATCGGCTTCGGTGAGGGCTTTTTTGCACTCCATCATCGGCGCGTCGGTCTTGGCGCGCAGTTGGGCGACCATGCTTGCGGTGATTGCAGCCATTGTGTGTACTCCGTTGCGGGCTTAAAAGGCCCGAGCTTGCTCTGTCAGTGTGAAAAAATGCTTACAAAAAAGGGGCGCAACCGCCCCTTTGGTGGCTGGTGCCGCCTGTGAATCAGGCCTCGCCTTGCACTTCGACGAACTCGTCTTCGGTGTTCGACTGCACCGCCTGCACCACTTCGGTGACGGCGTTGGCACGGCCTTCGATGATGGCGTCGGCGATGCCGCGCGCATACAGGGCCACCGCCTTGGCCGAGTCGTCGTTACCGGGGATGACGTAGTCGATGCCGATCGGCGAGTGGTTCGTGTCCACCACGGCGATCAGCGGGATGCCCAGCTTTTGCGCCTCGGCCACTGCAATCTTGTGGTAGCCCACGTCGATGACAAAAATCGCTTCGGGCAGCGTGTTCATGTCTTGGATGCCACCGATGTCGTTTTGCAGTTTCTCGATCTGGCGGTTGAAGGTGAGCTGCTCTTTTTTCGACAAGTGGTCGAGCCCGGCCTCTTTTTGCGCCAGCATTTCTTTGAGGCGCTTGATCGAGGTTTTGACGGTTTTGAAGTTGGTCAGCATGCCGCCGAGCCAGCGCTGCTCGACGAAGGGCACGCCGGCGCGCTGCGCCTCTAGGGCCACGATGTCGCGCGCTTGGCGCTTGGTGCCCACCATCAGCACGTTGCCACCGCGGGCGCTGACTTGGCGCACAAACTTGGCCGCCTCCTCGAACAGGGGCAGGGTTTTGTCGAGGTTGACGATGTGAATCTTGTTGCGATGGCCGAAGATGTAGGGGGCCATCTTGGGGTTCCAGAAGCGGGTTTGGTGGCCAAAGTGGACACCGGCTTCCAGCATTTCGCGCATGGAAATGGTCATGATTGCGTTTCCTTCAGGTTGGGTCTTAAACTGGGCCCGCATCGCGGCCACTGCGCACCAGCCTTTGGCCTGTGCAAAAATGGACGCAACACCCGATTGGGCCTGTTTGCGATTGGGTTTCGATTGGATTGTTGATTTTGCTGCCACTCCAGCCCCGCGCACCTCAGCGCACTGAGCCATAGCAACCACAAAACTCCGGCATTCTAGCACGACCGACCCGCGATCGCCCGCCCATGCACCTCCCGCCACCCCCTCACCGCCTGCCCCACCGCCTGCCTCTGCCCGATTTGCCCGCCGCACTGCCGCTGTACGGCAGCCACGCCAGCCGTGCCATCGAACAGCTGGCCAAGCAAGAACTGGCCCGACAGCAACTGCCCGCTCACACCCTGATGCAGCGCGCCGGCGCGGCCGTGTTTCGCTTGAGCGCGGCGCTGGCGCCACACGCGCGCCGGGTCTGGGTGGTATGCGGCGGCGGCAACAACGGCGGCGACGGCCTGCTGGCCGCGCTGGCTTGGCAGCACCGTTTGCAAGCGCTGGGGGGCGAGGTTTGCGTGAGCTGGCTGGGCGATGCCAGCCGCCTGCCCGACGACGCCCGCCACGCGCTGGCGCTGGCACAACAGGCCGGCCTGCGCTGGGCCGAGCAGCCGCCTGACGCCCCCGATCTGGCCATCGACGCCGTGTTTGGCATCGGGCTGGACCAAGCCGTGCGCGGCGCTGCGGCCAACGCCTGCATCGAGCGCCTGCAACACCTGCACTGCCCGCAGCTGTGCGTCGATCTGCCCAGCGGGCTGTGCGCCGACAGCGGCAGCTGGCACGCCCAAGCCGCGCCCAACGCCAGCCCACTGCGCCACACCCTGAGCCTGCTGACGCTCAAGCCCGGCCTGTTTACGCACCACGGCCGCGAGGCCAGCGGCCAGATCTGGTTCGACGACTTGGGTTGGAGCGCCTTGGGCCTGCAGGCACCAGCGCCGAGCGCTTGGCTGCATGGGTCCAGCAACGCCGAGCAAGTGCCGGCCCAGCACGCGGGCTCGGCCGCGCCCTTCTGCGCCGCCACCCCCACGGCCGCCCGCCAGCGCCAGCACAGCCCGCACAAGGGCACGCACGGCAGCGTGGTGGTGATCGGCGGCCAGCAACCCGGCGCGCACGGCACCGGCATGACCGGCGCCGCCGTGCTGGCCGCGCGCGCAGCCTTGCGCGCCGGCGCCGGTCGGGTCTATCTGGGCCTGCTGGGGCCGGCGGCAGCGCCGGGCATGGCTGCGGCCACCGCCAGCGCGCCCGACGCTTCCCACCCAGACACACCGGCAACGGCCGCGCCCCCGCCGTTCGACCCGCTGCAACCCGAGCTGATGCTGCGCCCGGCCGCCGCCCTGCTGCACGACCCGCTGCTGTTGCAGGAGGCGGTCACGGTGTGCGGCTGCGGTGGCGGCAGCGCCGTGGTGCCGTTGCTCGCGCCTTTGCTGGCAAGCAGCCCGCGCCTGGTGCTCGACGCCGACGCCCTCAACGCCATCGCCGCCGACCCGGCGCTGCAGGCCCGGCTTGCGGCGCGGCTGGATCGGGGCTGGCAGACGGTGCTCACGCCGCACCCGCTGGAAGCCGCGCGCCTGCTGGGGTGCAGCAGCGCCCAAGTGCAAGCAGACCGCTTGGGCGCCGCGCAGCAACTGGCCGAGCGCACGCGCAGCGTGGTGATACTGAAAGGGTCGGGCAGCGTGGTGGCCGCGCCGACCATGATCCCGCGCATCAACACCAGCGGCAACGCGCTGCTGGCCAGTGCCGGCACCGGCGACGTGTTGGCAGGCCTGATCGGGGCCCTGCTGGCCAGCGCCGCACCCGGCTTGGCCGGCGCGGTGCAGGCCAGCGCCGCTGCCGTGCACCGCCACGGCCGCTGTGCCGACCGCT
>Ga0208735_100434_pt1 | contig 18807 bp, 16 predicted proteins | sample Subbio12Aug_8Aab_FD_184829 | JGI IMG/M metagenome (GOLD analysis project Ga0208735, IMG submission 184829) | Serpentinite rock and fluid subsurface biosphere microbial communities from McLaughlin Reserve, California, USA - CR12Aug_8Aab (SPAdes) | ecosystem: Environmental > Terrestrial > Deep... | reverse complement strand
GCCAAGCTCGGAGGGTTCCTTGGACGCAAATCGGATGGGCAGCCAGGCGTCAAAGTCCTGTGGCGAGGGTTCCGAAGACTGCAGGATATTACTGACATGTGGGAGCTTTTCCATTAGCTCAATACTTATGGGTAATGATAAGCCCTGCGGGAGAGGGCTAGGGTGAGGGCAACGGAGCAGTGATGGCAACGGTGAGAGCAAGGCGAAGGCTTATTTTCACCCTTCCGCTAGTGACGCAGGCGGTATGAGTGCCTGTAAAGAGAGGAGTAGAAGCTGTCAAATGGATTTGCGAATTAATTATAAGCAGGCCTTTTTGATTATTATCGACACTTTTTCGCTAGCTGCGGCATATTATCTGGCGTTGCTTCTACGCTTTGATTCCCAGATTCCGATACATTTTCAACGTCTCTACTGGGAAAGCCTGATCTATCTCATTTCTCTTAGCATTTTGATTTTCTACGTGTTAGGTCTCTACGCGCGCGTCTGGAAGTATGCCGGCGCCGAGGAGGTGCTTGCTGTTGTTTATGCCGTTACCGCAGCTAACACTATGGCTTACTTGTTTACATCTTTGTGGCAACCAACACTACCCCGCAGCGTTTATCTGATCAGTTGGTTTTTGAACGTAGCCTTTATCGGCGGAGTGCGTTTTCTTTTGCGCTTGCGTAGACAGATATCTTTCCGTTCCAAAGAAGCGGCGGCTCGTGTCTTGATTTACGGGGCAGGCGATGCTGGGATGATTGTTTTGGATGAGTTTAAGCGACAATACTCAGAACAAAAAAAGTTGCCTGTTGGTTTCATCGATGATAGTCCAGCCAAACTGCATGGCGTCGTCCGCGGACTCAAGGTGATGGGCGCACGCGAGCGGATTCCAGAGTTGGTCTCCAAGCATAATATTGATGAAATTATCATCGCGATACGCTCCTTGTCGGCTAAAGAAGTAAGGCAGATAGCATTTTTATGTAAACAGTTTCCAGTCAAACTGCAGATTTTCTCAGGTGTGGAGAATATTTCAAACGGTGCCCCGTACAAAAGCAAAATCCGTCCTATCGAACTTGAGGACTTGTTATGCAGGGATGAGGTGAAAATCAATTTAGGAGAAATTTTCGGCTACATCAAAGGTGAAACTGTACTTGTTACCGGCGCTGGCGGTTCAATCGGCTCGGAGCTCTGCCGGCAGGTGGTGGCCCTTGGCCCAAGCAAAATTCTTCTCCTGGATCATGCGGAAAACAGTATCTATGATATAGAAATGGAACTGTGCAAGCTCAGTACTGCTTGTACAGTCGTTCCAATCGTTGCAGATGTCCGTGAAAAAAAGAGGATAGACCAGGTGTTTGCTTCCCATAAGCCGTCAGTTATCTTTCACGCCGCCGCTCACAAGCATGTGCCGCTCATGGAGGTAAATCGTGAGGAAGCAATCCGTAATAATATTTTTGGCACAAAGAATGTTGCGGAGGCAGCAGACCGTTATAACGCGAAAAGTTTTCTGCTTGTCTCCACCGACAAAGCGGTGAACCCTACCAGTGTTATGGGGGCGACAAAGCGTGTTGCGGAGATGGCTATACAAATACTTGCTAAAAAATCGAAGACACGCTACTGCGCTGTGCGCTTTGGCAATGTCCTTGGTTCCCGCGGTAGTGTGATCCCTCTGTTTAAGCAACAAATTGAAGCAGGAGGGCCTGTTACGGTAACGCATCCTGAGATGACAAGGTACTTTATGACCATCCCGGAGGCCGTACAGCTTGTAATTCAGGCAGGTGCCATGGGTCAAAAAGGCGAAATTTTTGTTCTGAACATGGGTGAGCCGGTTAAAATTATCGACTTGGCACATGATTTAATTCGACTGTCCGGCTTGGAGCCTGATAAAGACATTTGCATTACATATTCCGGAATTCGTCCCGGTGAAAAGATTTTTGAAGAAGTGCTTACAGCCGAAGAGTGCTCAAAAAAAACCACGCATGAGCGCATTTTCATAGCTTCAGCCACTGAACAAGGAAGTACTTCCTTTGTAGCCGAGCTGGCGCATATAAAAAAAATATTGCTAACCGACTTTTCAGGATTCGGCGATGTGCTGCCTTTCCCATTTAACGAACACCAAGCAAGCCGTCTATGACAGCGCTTGCCAGAAAAGCTTTGGAGGAGAGAGCCACCGGAACGGCGGAGTCTGCACAGGGCTGAATGTAGGCGACGGGCAGTGCTAGGAAAGGAAGTCATAACAATGGCAGCGCAGCCAAGAATTTACCTCTCATCTCCGCACATGAGTGATGAAGGCTATGAACTACAGTACATTAGGGAAGCTTTTGACACCAATTGGATTGCGCCGCTCGGCAGAAATGTCGATGAGTTTGAGCGGGAATTGGCCGGCTGCGTTGGCGCCAAAGCGGCAGCCGCCCTATCGTCGGGGACAGCCGCGCTGCAGCTGGCATTAAAAGCTGCCGGAGTAGGTGCCGGGGATATTGTCTTTTGTCAGGACCTGACTTTCTCGGCCACAGCCAACCCAATTATTTACCAAAATGCCGTACCGGTCTTTATCGATAGCAATGCGGCAACCTGGAACATGGATCCTGTTGCCCTGGAACAAGCCTTTCAGAAGTACAAGCCCAAGGCGGTAATAGTGGTGCACCTTTACGGTCTGGCGGCAGATTTGGACAGCATCCTGGAGCTTTGCAAACATCACAATGTCCCGTTAATCGAAGACGCCGCAGAGAGCTTAGGAACCACTTATCAAGGCCGGCACACCGGCACCTTAGGTCAGTATGGCATCTTTTCGTTTAACGGCAACAAAATCATCACCACCTCCGGCGGCGGGATGCTCGTCTCTGACAATGAGGAGAGGATCGCGAAAGTAAAATTTTGGTCCACCCAGTCAAGAGATGCGGCAAGGCATTACCAGCATAGTGAGCTGGGGTACAATTACCGCATGAGCAATGTGCTGGCAGGAATTGGCAGAGGGCAGCTCAAGGTATTGGGGCAAAGAGTGGCTCAGAAGAAACGGATCTTTGAATTCTACAAAAGAGAGCTTGGTGCGCTGGAGGGTGTTCAGTTCATGCCTGTTAATGAATGGAATGAGCCAAACTACTGGCTATCTTGTCTTACTTTATGCGGTAAAGTAAGACCACTAGCGCTCATGGAAGCTTTGGCTGCTGAGAACATTGAGTCAAGGCCACTTTGGAAACCGATGCACATGCAGCCGTACTTCGCCGCATATGACTTTTTCGGCGGTGATGTGTCAGAGCAGCTTTTCGAGAGTGGAGTCTGCTTACCGTCCGATACCAAGATGACTGACGACGATTTAAGTAGAATTGCGGAAATTATAAAAGGACTGTGGGCGTAAATGCAGATTGAAATTAGACCGTATGTAAAGCCAACTATGCAAATTCCCGGCAAGGGCGGCATTTACAGAAGATATATTAAAAGGCAGATGGATTTTATTTTGTCTTTAATTGCGCTTATTGTTTTAAGTCCACTTTTATTCGTTCTGTCGTTATTTGTAAGAGTTAAATTAGGCAGTCCGGTTATTTTCAGGCAGAATAGACCAGGTTTAAACGAAAAAATATTTACGATGTATAAGTTCAGAACGATGTCTGATGAAAAAGATGCTTACGGGGATTTACTCCCTGACGGTGCCAGACTTACGGGTTTCGGGAAGTTTTTGAGGTCAACGTCATTAGATGAACTTCCCGGTCTATGGAATGTCCTTAAGGGAGAGATGTCATTTATAGGCCCGAGGCCTTTATTGATACAGTACCTGCCTCTATACAATGAACACCAAAAGCGTCGCCATGAGGTAAGGCCGGGCCTATCAGGATATGCTCAGGTTAACGGCCGGAATGCCATCAGCTGGGAAGAAAAGTTCGACCTCGATGTTCAATATGTGGAAAATGTTAGTTTCATTGGTGATTGGAAGATAATATTTTTAACAATTAAAAACGTCTTATTGAGGCATGGAATAAACTCGGAAACTGCTGTAACAATGGAACCGTTTTTAGGTTCATCAGAAGGAAAGTGTGAGTAAATGGATGACACGGCAAAAAAAAAGCTTCTCATTATTGGCGCTAGTGGTCATGGTAGAGTAGTTGCTGGTATTGCTTTAATGCAAAATAAGTGGGACAAAATTGCCTTCCTTGATGATAATAAAGGCTTGAATAGCTTTATGGGCTTAAATATAATCGGCAACGTGAAAGATGCCTCTCTGTGCATTGATGACTACGATATCTTTGTGGCAATCGGAGATAATGGCACAAGAGAGAAAATATCGAATCAAATTGCAGCGGCAGGAGCAAGCATTCCGAAATTAATCCATCCTTGTGCGACTATTGGAGAAAAGGTAGTGTTAGGTGCTGGAACTGTTGTAATGGCTGGAGTTGTCATTAATTGCAGCACCACAATAGGAAAAGGCAGTATTATTAATACGGGAGCTACGATAGATCATGATAATATAATTGAAGAATATGTTCATATTTCACCTGGTGTGCATACGGCAGGAGCAGTAAAAATTGGCAAAAGCTCATGGATTGGAATTGGAGCTATTGTTAGTAATAATATTAGCATTGTACCTGGTAGCGTAGTTGGAGCTGGCGCGGTGGTAATAAAAGATATAATTGAAGCTGGAGTTTATATAGGTGTTCCGGCCAAAAAATCAAGATGAGTTTTTATTGCCGCTAAATTAATTGCAAGAAAGAGGTCTAAAACATTGAATCTGAAGGAACAACTTAAAGAGAAAATAAAAAACAAAACTGCAATCGTTGCCGTTTTCGGTCTTGGGTATGTTGGTCTCCCTCTCGCGGTGGAGAAAGCCAAAGTAGGTTTTAATGTTATTGGGATTGACCGCAATACAAAGCGGGTGGAGCAGATAAATCAGGGTAAAAACTATATTAGGGATGTCAGTGACGAAGAGCTTGCCATGCTGGTATCATCGGGCAAAATTAAAGCTTATTCAGACACTCAGCCGGAAGTGTTAAAAGAAGCTGACATTGTTGTCATGTGCGTGCCCACTCCGCTGACAAAGAACATGGATCCTGATATCAGCTATATTGAGAATGTTACGGACATCAGCGCGACTCAATTGCGCCGCGGGCAGCTGATTACCCTAGAGAGCACTACATATCCGGGCACGACAGAGGATATCGTTTTGCCCCGGCTGGCTAAAGGTGGACTTCGCGTAGGTGAAGACTTCTTTTTGGCCTATTCTCCTGAGCGGGTTGACCCAGGCAACCAGAGGTACACCACAAAAAATACATCTAAGGTGCTCGGGGGGGTTACTCCTGACTGCATGGATGTGGCGCTTTCTTTTTATGCCCAAACCATTAATCAAGTCGTCCCTGTCAGTTGCCCAGCGGCTGCGGAGCTAACCAAAGTATTTGAAAACACGTATCGTTCAGTTAACATCGCGCTTGTAAATGAATTAGCTATTATTTGTGACAAGATGGGTATTAATGTCTGGGAAGTGCTTGACGCTGCAGCAACAAAACCTTTTGGTATCCAGATTTTTTATCCGGGACCCGGTGTCGGAGGGCACTGTATCCCTATTGATCCGTTTTACCTGACCTGGAAAGCACGTGAATATGATTTCCATACCCGGTTCATTGAACTGGCCGGAGAAATCAATATGAACATGCCCTACTTTATAATTTCCAGGCTGTCAAAGATTTTGAACGAACAGAAAAAGTGTATTAACGGCTCTAAAATTTTAGTCCTAGGGGCGGCTTACAAAAAAAATGTGGATGACGCCAGGGAGTCACCGGCGGTTAAAATCATTGAACTGCTGCTGGAGAAAAAGGCTGATGTTTCATACCACGACCCCTATATAGATCAAATCAACGCTGGTAACAATCATTTATTTTCCGCTGATTTAACGGAAGATAACCTGAAGGAGGCCGCTTGCGTCCTCATTACCACAGACCACAGTAATGTTGATTACCAGTTTGTTGTAAAGCATTCCTCTCTTATCTTTGATACACGTAATGCAACAAGAGGGATCAAAGAAGATCATATTATCAGGCTCTAGGAGGGGTACAAATTGAAGACCTGCCGTTTTGGGATTATCGGCTGTAGCCGCATCGCAAAAAGTCATATGGATGCCATCATGGATGCTCCCGATATGGAGCTTGTCGCTGTTTGTGACATTAATGAAAGCAGAGCCAAGGAGTATGCGGGCAATGGCCTTAAAACCTATAAAGACCACCGTGAAATGCTAAAATACGAAGAGCTGGACATTGTAACTGTGGCTACCCCAAACGGTTTGCACGCTAGGCACGCCATGGATGTGATCGCGGCAGGCAGACACCTTGTGGTAGAGAAGCCACTGGCTTTGTCGATGAAGGACGTTGACAATATTATAAAAGCGGCCGACCATGCCGGAGTGAAGTTGGCTGTAGTGCACCAGGTCAGGTTCAACCCTCTGCTTCGGTATATAAAAGAACTTTTGGATTCGGGCAGGCTGGGGAAGCTTTCACACGCTAGCGTTGCGATCCGCTGGAATCGTGATGACGCTTACTTTGCCGAGGCCTCTTGGCGAGGGACGAAAAAGATGGACGGCGGGATGTTGCTAAATCAGGCTATTCACCAGCTGGACGCCTTTTTTTTGCTGATGGGACCGGTGTCAGAAATTTTCGCGATGACTGCCACTAGGCTACGGAAAATCGAAACAGAAGACGTCGGCGGCGCGCTTGTCCGGTTTAAAAACGGGACTCTCGGTGTTATCGAGTCAACCATAAATGTTTATCCGAGGAACTTGGATGAGGGGATCAGCATTTTTGCTGAAAAAGGTACCATACAAATTTCAGGGAAAATGGCCAACCAAATTAAGCATTGGGAATGTGAATTCCCCCTTGACCAAAATCAGCTCCCGTCTCAGGAACCATTCTTTAAAGGCCACCAAAGAGTCTTTGCAGACTTCATTGAAGCGATAAAGGAAGACAGGGAGTCGTATGTCAGCGGGAAAGCAGTATATGATGTCTTGAAATACATTTTTGCCATGCACAGTTCCGCCCGATATAAGAAACCTGTGATATTCAGGGAGGATGAAGGTGGAAAATCACCGGTAGCTATTCCTGCTATATACCGGTAAGCCAAGACTGAAATACTTATTAAGCTTTCTCGGTAGAAAGGGGTGATTAGGTGGAACAGGTGATAAATTATGTTCATCCCACAGCTATTATAGGCACCAACTGCCGCATCGGCTGGTTTTCTGTGGTCATGGAAAACGTTAGTTTGGGCCGGAATGTGACAATTGGCAATAACGCTACCATATATCCAGGAACGATATTGGCAGACGGTGTAAGCGTGAACGACAACAGTGTATTGGGCAGACAGCCCCGACCTGCGAAAACCAGCACCGTGAAAATAGGCGGCGAACTATCTCGGCTCGTAATAGGTGCTGATACTACAATCGGTACCGGAGCCGTAATCTACGCAGGAACATCTATCGGCGAGAATTGCCTGGTGGCCGACCTGGCCAGTATCCGCGAGCAATGCACCATTGCTGACTATGTCATTATCGGTCGTGGGGTGGCTGTCGAGAATCAGGTAAGCATTGGCTCCTACACAAAAATCCAGACAGGAGCTTACATCACTGCCTATAGCACCATTGAAGACCATGTTTTTATCGCCCCTATGGTTACCACGACTAACGATAACTTCATGGGTCGTACCCAGGAAAGGTTTAAGCATATCAAGGGCCCAACAATTGAGAAAGGGGCTCGGGTGGGAGGCGGTTCCATAACCCTGCCGGGAATTACAGTAGCCCGGGATTCTTTCATTGCTGCTGGCGCTTTAGTTACTAAAGACACTGAGCCGGGCCTGGTTTATAAAGGACTCCCCGCAAAACCGGCCCGTGCAGTACCGCCCGCTGAGATGCTAAAAACTGATGCAGAGGTCTGAAGGGAGAGAAATATTTTTGTCAGTCAAAATACCAGTACTGGATCTTAAGCCGGAAATCGAATTTCATTGGGATGACCTCATCTCTGCCATCCAAGGTGTGCTTAAATCAGGCCAGTTCATCATGGGCCCCAATGTCACAGCCTTTGAAGAGGAGGTTGCCGCCTACCTCAACGTAAAACACGCTATAGGCCTTAATTCCGGCACCGACGCCCTGGTCATCGGCCTAAGGGCGGCCGGCATCGGCCCGGGGGATGAAGTAATTACCACTCCCTTTACTTTTTTTGCTACCGCGGAAGCCATCAGCCTCCTTGGCGCTACCCCGGTTTTCGTGGATATCGACCAGGAGACTTTTAATGTAGCCCCCCAGCTTATCGAAGCAGCGATTACTTCTCGCACTAGAGCAATCCTTCCCGTCCACCTCTACGGCCAGGCTGCCGCCATGGAACCCATCATGACACTGGCGGCGAAGTACAATCTTAACGTAATCGAAGACACCGCCCAAGCCTTCGGCGGAGAATATAAAGGCAAGAAGCTCGGCGCCATCGGCGACGCAGGCTGCTTTTCCTTTTTCCCCTCCAAAAACCTGGGCGCCTTCGGGGACGCCGGCCTCATTGCCACTAACAGCGACCGGATTGCCGCCACCGCCCGCATGCTGCGCGTGCACGGCAGCAAACAAAAATACTTTAACGAAGCCGTCGGCTACAATTCCCGCATGGACGAGCTGCAAGCCGCTATCTTAAGAGTGAAATTGCCCTATATTGACCAGTGGAATGAAGCCCGTCGGCAGGCGGCCTCCCGCTACCATACCCTGCTCAGCGGCCTGCCGGGCCTGATTATCCCAGTTCCAGCTGCCGGTCACGTCTATCACCAGTATACGCTGCGGATTGGGGAAGGCAGGCGGGACTTCGTGCAGCAACACCTGGCCGAAAGCGGCATCGGCACCATGGTCTATTACCCAGTACCGCTCCACCGGCTGCCGCCTTATGTCGGCAGTGCGGCCTCCTGCCCGGTGGCAGAGGCCTTAGCCGGAGAAGTCCTCAGCCTGCCCCTCTGGCCGCAACTGGAAGCTGCCCTCCAGGAGCGGGTGGCGGAGGCGCTGCGGCAGGCTCTTGTCATTTAGGCAAAAACAGTTAGACGAGAGGGGTAATAAAATACAAGATAAGGAAGAAGTAACTGCTTTAACAGGAGTGAATCGGCATGAGACGGCACACTGGTCACCTTCCATGGGCAGTTAAGAGACGGTTTATCAATTGGGGACGAGCACCGTTCATGCATTACGCTTGCCTTGGTGGGGCTGCGCAATATCCGTGACTATACGGGCGGCTAAATATAAACCACGTTGTAGCAAACTGTTTTATGGAAAAAGGAGTAAAATTTGAGTCATTTAGCGTGGAGATGGTGTTGAAATGAATGGTATGGCATCGGTATCTATAAAGTTTATCTCACTTTATAAAGTACTTATTTATCTTGTTTTTATTACGGGCTTCATTGGTCCGGCCTTTTTCCTCATTGATCTAGGTGCTTTCCATCTGTTTCCGTTTAGGATCCTCTTGCTAATCTTATGGTTTATATTTTTATTGTACTTTTTTCTAAACCAAGGTAGACTTAACATTTCTCACATTAAAGTAAAACATTATCTCCGGTTCTTGGCTATATGGGGGTTTTACGCCGTCCTAACATTGGCATGGGTTAATTCGCCGGTTGATGCGGTGAGACACATTGTTTTCTTATTAGCGGGAATATCAATGATAATTTTTGTGGTGTGGTATTTTACTAAACTCGAAGATTTCAGACGACTATACTATATTTGGCTGTTAGTATTAGTGCCGATGATTGGATTGGGATTATGGAATAATCTTACCGGTCAGCATTTGGCTAGTTCAGCGCTTGTTGATGCGCCGGAACGATTCATTCACATGCCTACAGCAGTTTTCCACAATCCCAATGATTATGCCACATACTTAGCTTTAAGTATCCCCTTTATACTTGTTTTGATCAGGCATGCGAATAATAAAATGGTCTCGCTTTGGGGACTGGGGTTGCTTTTGCCAACGCTATATTTATTAACGGTCACTTATTCTAGAGCCAATTACCTGGCCGTAATCATAGGTGTTGCTTTTTGGTTCTTGTTTTTGCTTAAACTTAAAAAGAAACTTAAAGTAGCTATTTTGAGCATTGTGTTGGTATTTTTACTTTTTGCGGTCTTTCCAAATCAAATGGAAGTCATCACCAGCAACATCGGGGTACAAATAGGGAGCCTAATTGTAGATTCAGAACGGCAAGGAGGTTCTATTGATGTCCGTATTAATTTGCTCAAAAATGCTTTTGTATTTACCTTGGAGCATTTTGGCTTTGGAGTGGGGGCAGGTAACATAGAGTATCATATGGCTAACTACCGGGTTTATGATACAGGTGGCATTATTAATGTGCATAACTGGTGGGTAGAGCTATTGGCTAATTACGGACTTTTTATTTTTATTGGCTACCTTTTATTTTACGGTGGTATCTTTATGAATCTCTATCAAGCATATGGTAAACTGACAGAGCGAACCGAAAAAATGGTTTGCGAAGCACTTTTGATGGGATTAGTAATCTTCTTTCTCGCTAGTATTAGTTCCAGTGCGATAATGGCTTTTGGCCCGATGTGGATTTTATTTGCCTTCGCCCTGGGATTTTTAAATTGTTATAGAGTTAAACAAGCAAGGGGGGCAGGGCGGTGAAACTCTTAGTTATTTCTCATATGTACCCGTCTGCTTTTAACGAGGTAGCTGGAATCTTTGTCCACCAACAGGTTAAGGAACTAATCAAACAAGGCTGCTATGTGAAAGTGGTATCGCCCGTTCCCTGGACACCCTTCCCGATTAAACATCTGAGTGCCAAGTGGCGGGCTTATGCTACAATTCCTAAGTTAGCACATTGGGAAGGAGTTGATGTATATTACCCGCGTTATATTTCCTTTCCCAAGTCCTATCTTTTTGAATTTTCCGGTCATTTTATGCACCGCGGAATCGAGGGTTTGGTTAACAACATTTATGACCGGTTTAATTTTGACCTAATTCAGGCTCATGTTGCTCTGCCGGACGGATTTACAGCAATGCTGCTTAAACAAAAATACAACAAACCGTTAGTAGTTACTATCCACGGGCAGGATTTACAGCAAACAGTGCATAAGAATAAACAGTGCAAAAAAGCTCTTTCAAAGGTTTTTGCGCAGGCAGATATGATTATAGCCGTCAGTACTAAACTGAAAAGCATAGCTGTTAGGGAGTTTGGTTTTTCTGAAAAGATTACTGTAATTAATAACGGCATTGCTGCCGATAAGTTGATTTCTAAAGAAGCGGAAATAAGCGAGTTAGGTATAAAGCGAATCAGTTATAAAAATATCCTGAGTGTGTCAAATTTAATTGCCAGCAAAGGAATCGATCTTAATTTAAAGGCTATGGCGCAGTTGGTCGAAAAGCATCCAAACCTGAAATATGTAATTATCGGAGATGGACCGGAATTAAATAATTTGCGAGCACTGGCGACTGATTTAAAACTAAACAAGCAGGTGGAATTTTTGGGACGGTTATCTCACGAGTTAGTCATGGAGCACATGGCTGTAGCGGATATATTCTCATTGCCAAGCTGGAATGAAGGGTTCGGGGTAGTTTATGTGGAAGCAATGGCTTGCGGAAAGCCGGTTATTGCTTGCCATGGTGAAGGTATCAAGGATGTGGTTACATACGGCGAAACCGGCTTGCTAGCTAAGCCTAAGAATGTGGAGAGTTTGGTTAACGCTCTGGACTTTTTGCTTAGTAATCCAGAGGAAGCCCAGGCCATGGGTGAGCGAGCCAAAAGGCTTGTTTTAGAAAGCTATACGTGGGAGAAAAATGCAGAGAAGACGATAAAGCTTTATGAAGAAGTATTGCGGGACAGAGATAATAAGTGAAAAAGTCAGTGATTTAGGAGATGGGGCGACTGATGAATAATGATCAACAGAAAAAAATTTGCATCCTAACTTCGGTTCACCAGGTATCCGATACCCGCATTTTTCACAAACAGGCTAAAACCCTAGTAAATGCCGGTTATGATGTGTCGCTGGTAGTCCAGCATGACCGGGCCGAAACGCTGGAAGGGGTTAAAATACTGCCCTTAGAAAGGCCTGCTAACCGACTAAGCCGGATGCTAAAGACTACCTGGCAGGTTTGGCAAAAGGCGATAAAACAACGGGCAGTTATTTATCACTTTCACGACCCCGAGTTGATCCCGGTGGGGTTATTATTAAAACTGCAAGGCAAGAAGGTTATCTACGATGTGCATGAAGATGTGCCGCGTCAGATCTTATCTAAATACTGGATTGTCAAGCCGCTGCGTAAAACAATTGCCTGGCTGGTGGAACGAATAGAGAGCTTTGCCGCCAAACGGTTTGATGCGGTAGTAACCGCAACACCATTTATTAGAGATCGTTTTAAGCGGTTGAGCTGTGATGCTGTGGATGCTAATAACTTTCCGATTCTTAGTGAAATGTACCTACCAGATGCCGATTGGTCAAAGAAAGAACGCGCTGTTTGTTATGTCGGCGGGATTGAAGAATTTCGGGGTATGTTTGAAATGATAGAGGCGATTGGTCAAACCGATGCCAAACTGTTGCTTGCCGGGCGGTTTTCGCCTGCTCGCGACCGTAACCGGGCGGCAGTTATGACAGGATGGAGCAAGGTAGAAGAATTGGGACAATTAAACCGCACTGAAGTTAAAGAAGTGCTCTCAAGGTCGAGAGCAGGATTAGTCTTATTCCATTCAGGTCCTAATCATACTGATGCCCAACCAAATAAAATTTTTGAGTACATGTCTGCCGGCATCCCGGTCATAGCCTCTGATTTTCCTTTGTGGAAAGAGTTTGTAGTAGGTAATTTCTGTGGGATTTGCGTTAACCCTCTAGACCCACAGGCAATTACAAAAGCGATACAGTGGATCCTCGAGCACCCGGATGAAGCAAGGCAAATGGGTGACAGTGGTCGCAAGGCAGTGGAAGAAAGATATAACTGGGAGCAGGAAGCGAAGAAGCTTTTGTTTCTGTACGAGGAGATGCTGGCGTGAAAGTACTTACTATTGTAGGAGCACGACCCCAGTTTATCAAAGCGGCGGTCGTTTCCAAAGCCCTTCGCGGGACACCTGGGGCAAGAGAAGTGCTGGTCCATACCGGACAGCATTACGATGACAACATGTCCGCTATTTTCTTTGCGGAACTGGAGATACCGGAGCCTGACTACCACTTGGGTATCGGGTCAGGCAGCCACGGGGCCCAGACAGGACGAATGCTGGAAGCCATAGAACAAGTGCTGCTGCAGGAAAAACCGGATTGGGTATTGGTGTACGGCGACACTAACTCGACTCTGGCCGGGGCCCTGGCTGCGGTCAAGCTCCACATCCCCGTGGCCCACGTGGAGGCCGGTTTGCGCGCCTTTAACCGGCAGATGCCCGAGGAAATCAACCGGGTGCTGGCTGATCACGCCTCGGACCTCCTCTTTGCTCCCACAGAGTTGGCGGCGGAGAACCTGCGACGCGAGGGGATTCCCGAAGTGCGCATCCACCAGGTAGGGGACGTAATGTGCGACGCCGCCCTGTTCTACGCAGCAAAGGCCGAGGCTGAAAGCCGCATCTTAGAAAAGTTAGGGCTTAAATCCAAAAAGTATATCCTTGCTACTGTGCACCGGGCGGAAAACACCGATGACCCGTCCCGGTTGCGGGCTATCTTTGGGGGGTTGATGCAGACAGCCGCAGACTGGCCGGTTGTCCTCCCCCTACATCCCCGCACCCGCAATGCGCTAACACGGGAGGGGTTGCTATCTGATGTAGAGCGGGCTCTTTGCGTCATCCCTCCGGTGGGTTACCTGGACATGGTTCTGCTTGAAAAAAGAGCTCGACTGGTGGCCACCGACTCGGGCGGAGTGCCAAAAGAGTCGTATTTTTACGGAGTGTCGTCGGTGATTTTACGCAAGGAGACAGAATGGGTGGAACTAGTGGAGATGGGCTGGACGGTGGTAGTCGAGCCCTTATCGGCTGCGGATATCGCAGGGGCGCTAAGAAAACATCTTGGGGCGAAAGGCAGCAATCAGTGTCGGCCTTACGGCAACGGTCAGGCGGCAGAGAAGATCGTAACAAAAATGCTAAGCGTTAGGGGAGGTAGTGACCTTGGCGTCTAAAAGTGTCTGGATACTCAATCATTATGCGATTATGCCGGACATAGCCGGTGGGACTAGGCATTTCGACCTGGGCAAAGAGCTAGTTAAGCGAGTTTTCTTTATGAGAGCAGCGTCAAGTTTCATTACTGTTTGTGCCGCCAACGGCATTAGTAGGATGGGGGTTTAAATGAAAAAGGATATTTTATTAATTGCTCATTTTTGCGGAGATTTTGATGGATCAACAAATAATAGATTTAACTATTTAGCTAATAAATTATCAATTAACAATTTTAACGTTGAACTTATAACATCTAATTTTTCACATAATAAAAAAATAAAACGGGACGCTGTAAACCAAGAGGTATTTAACTATAAAATAACACTTATCAATGAACCAGTTTATCATAGGAACGTTTCGTTGCGGAGATTTTATAGTCATTATATAATGTCAATAAATCTAAAAAAATACTTGAGAGGCAGAAAAAAGCCAGATATGTTATATTGTGCAATGCCTTCCTTAGATATAGCTAAAGTTGCATCAAGATATTGTGTCGAAAGTAATATAAAATTTGTGATTGACGTACAGGATTTATGGCCTGAAGCTTTCAGATTAGCTTTTAACATGCCAATAATTAGTGACATTATATTTTATCCGATGAATAGAATTGCGGATTCAATATATTCCTCTGCAGATGCAATCATTGCTGTTTCTGATACGTATAATAAACGAGCCCTTAAAGTAAATTCGAAAGTGGAAAAAGGCGCTACCGTTTATTTGGGTACGGATTTGCAGGAATTTGACAATATTGCAAAAACAAAAGAGTTCAAAAATAAGCCTAAAAACGAAATTTGGTTAGCTTATGTTGGCACTCTTGGCCATAGTTATAATTTAATTTTTGCAATAGACGCACTTGAGATTCTTAAAAAAAGTCATGTCAATATTAAGTTTATTGTTATGGGAGATGGCCCTTTAAGGACAAAATTTGAGAATTATGCAAGTGAAAAGAAAATAAATTGCGAGTTTACAGGTAGACTTGCTTATGATGAAATGGTGAGCATTCTATGTGCATGCGATATTGCAATTAATCCAATCAGCAAAGGTGCTACTCAGAGTATAATTAATAAGCACGCAGACTATGCAGCTACAGGATTACCAGTAGTAAATACTCAAGAATGTGTTGAATATAGAAATTTAGTTGATGATTATAAGATGGGGTTTAATTGTGATAATGAAAATCCTAATGATTTAGCTCAAAAGCTTTTAATCTTAAGTAAAGATGCGAATTTAAGAAAAGTCATGGGATTGAACAGTAGAAAATTAGCCGAAGATAGATTTGACAGAATGAAAAGTTATGAAAATATTATTAAGGCTATTTCTGTTTTGTGAATTCTTCCATTTAATAACAAATTTTTGCACACGCAGTGCCAAGTGGGTGGGGACGGCTCTTGCTTGCGGGGATAGTAATCCTCCGCTGAAGCTAAAACACAGTTGAACCAGAGGAGAGGATTGATAGTGGATCTTTTAACTGATGTAGCCTATGATAGTCTTTTGGCTGCAATTAGCGGGGGGGGGGTATCGGGTAGTTACTGTCCGGCAGTATCTGCTAGGTGATCAGAAACCGCCGCTATTGGTGTTGCGCCATGATGTGGAGTGGAGCGTTTCTAGGGTCATGGCTATTGCAGAAATTGAAAAGGCACGCGGAGTTAGATCGACTATGTATTTTCGTGCCGACACAAAAGCCTTTGATTTGCCGGCAATGAGGAGTTTACAGGAAGACGGCTTCGAGATAGGTTATCATTTCAATACTCTTGATCGCTGCGGCGGGGACTTTAATCGGGCAATAGCATTATTTGAAAAAGAGTTGCGAGAATTACGGGAAGCGGGCATAAGGGTAGACACGGTATGTTCTCACGGTGACCCACGGGTCAAAAAGATCGGATATCAAGTAAATAACGAGATATTTCTTAAGGATCCGGATTTGCTCAAGCGCAACGAATTATTGGGTGAAGCCTATTTGAACGTTGATTTTTCATCCTTGCAGTCTTTTAGCGACGTTGGGATAAGATGGGATGGGGGAGGTATCTCTGCCAAAGAGCTTGTTTCCCGGATTAAACGGCAAGAGTGGCCGGTGATTTATCTGCTTACTCATCCGGATTACTGGTCGAAATCATTTTTAAGAGCTACCGGGCTGCAAGTAGCTGCCAGAGGTATGCGGCGTTTTAAGCTAAATCGAATGGTCATTGTTGGGAAACAGGCTCTTGATTTCCCCCGTCGTTTCTTGCGCAATTAGCATAACGCGGGTTACCCTTTATTTGCGAACTTGACTGATGCTTTTCCTTGTCACAGTAGGGCACGGATTGGTATGAGTATGTAATCCTGGAACGCCTACCTTCTGGAGATTAATGGTTACCAGTCTTTTCGTCGCTGACTCGTTATGTGTCAGCGGGAGGTCATGAGACAAAGCGATATTGCACTTGCAGACTTTTGGGGCATTCAGTATATGTTGCCGGAGTAAAGTTCTTGGTATACAGTGTGCTGAAATCTATGGGGCTGTTAAATGCTGTGCAAAAATTGAGGCGCTAACTTTGGTATCAAGCGCTAACTTTTTATCATCAGCGTAATTTTAATCTGATTTGCTCTCTTAGCCGGAGCAGTACCTGCTCTGTTTATGACACCTGCTAATAATTTTGCATACGTTCCATCAAGCTTGTGATACTCTGATCGGCGCATAACCTGTCAACTTTTGCTTTGAAATACTTCATAGTGGAGGATACGGAAAAGATACCTGAGTTTTGAAGGATGTGATTGTATGAAGGCGATGATTTTAGCCGCAGGGCTTGGGACGAGGTTACGGCCGCTGACAAATGTAGTATCAAAGCCGATGGTACGCATGGCCGGGAGGCCTTGTATGGAGCATGCGGTGCGGCTGTTGAAAAAGTATGGTGTCACCGAAATTATGGTGAATCTGCATTATAAGCCGGAGATGATTAGGGAGCACTTTGGCAATGGTGAAGCTTTTGGTGTGCATATTGAGTATTCGTATGAGAAGGAACTGATGGGTACAGCCGGAGGTTTTAAGCGGGCGGAGGCGTTTTTCGGGGACGGGCCTGCTTTGATTGTGAGCGGCGATGCGCTGACGGACATTAATTTGGGAGAGTTTTTACGGTTTCATAAAGAGAACCGGGGGATTGCCACCCTGGCGCTGAAGAGTGTGGCGGATCCCACGCAATATGGGGTCGTGGTGTGTGAGCAGGAACGGATTGTCCGGTTCCAGGAAAAGCCGAGAAGGGAAGAAGCGATCAGCAATCTGGCGAATACCGGGATTTATCTGTTTGAGCCGGAGATTTTTGAGCATATCCCGGAAGGGACGTTTTATGATTTCGGGAAACAGGTGTTTCCGGGGCTATTGGCTAAGGGAGAAAAGATGTGCGGTTATGTGATGCGGGAATACTGGTGCGACGTGGGTGATCTGAACGTCTACCGGGAGGCGCATTACGATATGCTGACCGGGGTGGTGAAAGTGGAACTGCCGGGGAAGCGTTTTGAGGGGAGTATCTGGTTGGGGGAGCGGGTGTCTGTACATCCGGAGGCTGTACTGGTGGGGCCGGTACTGTTGGGGAATAACTGTACCGTGAGGGAAGGTGCGCGGATTTACGGGCCCGCTATACTAGGAGATAACACTGTGGTGGGAAAGAATGTGGTAATTAAGCGGGGGATTCTCTGGAACAATGTGGTGGTGGAGGATGAGGCGGAGGTGGCTGATGCGGTTGTGGCCGATCACTGCGTGATTCCCGGCGGAATAATGCTAAAGAATGAGGTATTGGAGAAAGAGGAATTGAAAAGTATTTGTGAAGCGGCTCTGTTGCGCGGTAATATCCAATCGGATAGGTGAAAAGGTGACCTCACCTTGCCATCACACTAACTCTCTCCTAAGAGAGGGATTTATGGGGGAGATTGACCGCAAAGTCAATGGCGCGGGTGAGCGTTACTATTTTCAACATATCTTAAAGCGAGAGGTGCACCGATTGAGATTAGATAAGCAAGGCATTTTTGCGGCAACTGTAGTAATGATTATAGCTACGCTGCTCAGCCGTCTGCTCGGCGTTGTCCGGGAGACGGTGATTGCTTTTTACTTCGGGGCGACGGCAGCCACAGATGCTTACTTGGTGGCACACATTTTCCCTACTCTGCTCAGCAGTTTGGCAGTAGGTTCTATAGCCAGTACACTTATCCCGGTTTTTACAGAGTATAAAATTAAAAGTGGTGAGGCGGAAGCGTGGCGGATAGCAAATGCGGTGCTTGTCATTTGCTCTGTGCTGCTCCTAGCCGGGATTATTCCGGTTTTGTTTTTTGCGCCAGTCATGATCCGCCTAGCAGCGCCCGGGTTGGAGCCGGAGACTGCCATGCTGGCGTCAAGTTTGACACTACTACTGGCACCGACTGCCTTGTTTTTGGGTCTGAGCAGTCTGTTTACGGCTATCATGCATGCTTATCGCCACTTTATGCTGCCTGCGTTTTCTGTGTTGGCGATCAGTATTAGCCTGATTGTCAGCGTAGTGGCGTTTGGGGCAAGGCTTGGCATAGCTGCGCTGGCAATCGGCTTACTTGTCGGCACTTTTTTGCAGCTTGTCCTGCTTTTCTTTCCTTTGGCGTTTAAAAAGCCTCTCTTTCGCGTCAGCCGGCGCGATTTTTCCCATCCCGGCTTGCGAAAATGCATGCTGATGACTTTGCCGGTGTTGGCCGGTACAGCCGCTGCCCAGATAA